>Ga0315274_10014994_pt1 | contig 10988 bp, 11 predicted proteins | sample YL17G02_20_MG_FD_203700 | JGI IMG/M metagenome (GOLD analysis project Ga0315274, IMG submission 203700) | Sediment microbial communities from Yellowstone Lake, YNP, Wyoming, USA - YL17G02_20 | ecosystem: Environmental > Aquatic > Freshwater > Lake > Sediment | place: USA: Wyoming | collected...
GCGGCCCTGCCGTATCTGGTAGGAGCCACAGTCTGCTTTTTGGCGGCGGGAATCATTGGCGCCGCCGGATCGGCTGGGCTCGTGGTAAAGCCGGAGCAAGGTGCGGCCAAGATTGGGTAACGCGGGTAGGAGGGCTCTTGCAGCGACTACGTTTGACCTGGTGGATACTTCTGATTCTTCTGGCAACTAGTGATCTAATCGCTGCCTCAGAGAATCCAATCGGTCACATAGCGGTCTGGCATCATCATCGTCCTGCCGTTAAAAGTGTCATGTTGTCGCCCTCTATACCTGGCCGAGTTCTGGCCAATAGCCTCGTGCAAATTGCCTCGGTACCGGAAGGGTTGGTTCCCAACTCCGATAATTGCTACTGCTTTGATGCCAACGACGATCGTCTAGCTTACGTTCATACATACTATTACGCGCATAATGCGATCTCGAACTATAACGCGATACTTCGTGAACTTCGTCTGCCGCAGTTGCGAGATGTAATTATCACGTTAATTAAAGATCCCACGGCTCCTACGTCCGCGTCCGTCGTGCGGAAGCGTCACCCAAATATTACGGTGCGTTATTCCAGTCCGGCGATCGATCCCTTTACGATTGATCGCGAAATTGGTCGCTTGATTTTGGGGTTGCTGGTGCCTCATTTCCGCCAAAGAATTTCGGGACCAGAAAACGTGCTATCGCCACGCTTACAAGCTGAAGAAGACGGCGTCGAAGACGGCACAGCAAATATTCTGGCGGCACTCGAGTTAGGTACTGCAGGGAGCTTGGCTCATACGGCGGATACTTTAGATGCTCCTGTCGTAGAAGATGTCGACTCTTTTGTTCGCTTTCCGGATGTGGTGACCACGCGTCGTCAGGTCGTTAAGGAGCTCATCGATGCACCACGTTTTGCCGCTCGTTATCCTGTGCATGTCGGTAAGCTCCAGAAGAGTTTGGAAGACCCCGTCCAGGCAGAAAGCCTAAACCAACTCGACGAAAATGCGACATCTGCCATCCTGAACCAGCCGCTGTGGCACGCGGCGATCCGTTATGGCTTTCGTCCGACCAAAATCTTAGTGCTAAAGGCCTTGGCCGGTTGGTCGTCGCCTGATTATGGCTATGTGGCATCCGGCCGTGAATTGGTGATGCAGGCTCAAATCATGGGACAAAAATGGGCGGATTTCCTTAGTGAAGAATATCAGCGTCGCGGGTTGCCGGTTCCTGACGCCCGCCTCGAGCTGAGGCCAAACGAAACTCCTGCGAGGTGACTTATGCGCAGCCTAGAATCAGTTGCGACAACAAAGAGATTGGAGTTTGCTGTGGCCGCCGCCAAAGCTGCCGGCGCGATAACTCTACGCTACTTTCAAAATAGCTCGCTCCGAGTTGAGACCAAATTAGATAAGTCGGTAGTTACAGATGCAGATCGCTTGGCCGAGCGTCAATTGCGTGATGCTATTGCGCAAGATTTTCCTGACGATGCGATCGTTGGTGAAGAGTATGGCGAAATTGAAGGAAGTAGTGGTTGGACTTGGTACCTAGATCCGATTGATGGCACACAGGCATTTGTTCGCGGAGTGCCGCTTTTTGGCACGCTAATCGGCGTGGAATATCGCGGAGAATCAAAAGTTGGCGTTATTTTCCTGCCTGCACTTGGTGAGATCGTTTATGCCGGGCGAGGTCTTGGGTGTCACTGGGAAAGGGGTATGCACTGGGACGGACTATGTGGCTTTTCCCAGGTAGCTAAGACAAAGGCAGTCGTATCAACGGTAAACAATTTAAAAGAGGCTATGTTTTGCACCACATGGATGCAGAGCTTTGTCGATACCAATAGAGTGAGTACGTTTACGCGCCTTTGTGAAGCCACGGGCGTATTTCGTGGTTGGGGCGACTGCTATGGATACGCACTTGTTGCCACCGGGCGCGCCGAGATTATGGTCGATCCGCAACTCAATGTCTGGGATGCTGCCCCGATGTTAGTGATCTTAGAAGAGGCAGGTGGGCGCTATACCACTTTTGCAGGTCACCCTGACATCCACGCAGGCAGTGGTGTCGCTAGCAATGGACAGCTGCATGAAGCGACGCTTAAAGTGATTGGTGAGAGCTAGATATAATCCCCGAGTCCTTGAATGATTCGATACATCTGCAAAAAAAAGCTAAAGTTTTTCGGATAAAATGCCGATACACCGGTGCGGCGTTGTTGCTTTTAGAGGATCAAACATGACAAAGAGTGGATTGCTATGGCTGCATCTGGTTCTATCCTATGGCCTCATGTCATCTATTTCCTGTAAACCAACCGAAGCTCCCCCACCCAGAATTACTGTGCCACAATCTGGTGCAAGCAATTCACAGGGTGGGTATAACTCAGATGGCGTAGCGGCTGACGGCACGAAAAATCAGGCCGGCACTGGTGGTTCAAAAGTCATAGCTCCAAAACAGGATCTAGGTATTCCAGCTCCAGCTACCGACAATCTTGCGACAAATTCTCCAACAAATGTAGGATCGACCGCAGCTCCAGGTTTTGCTGATTTATTCTCTAATGGCGGTGCCATAACGTCGCTCATTGGTCAATTTCTCGGTAATTCTGGTGGTCTCGGCAATTTAACTAGTCTATTTGGCGGCGGTGCTCAGAATTTTACTGGTGCACCGAATAATACAGCCGCGACTAGTGCACCAGTGACACCGCAATCAGTCGATGATTTAAGAAAAGCGTGCATGGATGCAATTAACCAATACAGGTCGTCTATTGGGCGATCTGCGCTGACTCTCAAGGCCGATGCTGGTGCTTGTTTGGATAAGCAGGCTGCAGACGACGGTGCGGTTGGTGGAGCTCACCGAAATTTTGGCAAATGTGGCGAATCAGCTCAAGATGAGTGTCCAGGATGGGGCGGTGATCCTGGGACTGCGCAAGCTGGTTGCTTAAAAATGATGTGGGCAGAGGGTCCAGGCGGTGGACACTATGAGAACATGGCCAATCCTGCATACCGCCAGGTTGCGTGTGGTTACGCTCAAGTCGGTGGCAAATGGTGGATGATCCAGAATTTTTATCGCTGATCTACTTTGTCAGCAGGTTTAAAATTTCTGCAACAACAGCTTCGTCTTTGGCGATGTCGATATGCGCCGACTGAGAGTTGTTAAAATCTTTCTTTGTGTTTTGCGCCACCTCGATTATTCCGGAGTGTAGGACTGTCTGGTCTTCTTGGTAGAAATTTAGCCAAGTTTTGGCGTGACTTTCGATACCCGTGATCGTTTCAGTCCTGAAGTCTGAAGGGGATTCTGTGCAGCCTTTTTCAGGACTTGTATTAAACAAAGAATTGAAAAAATTAGAAGTGGTGCAATTCACCATGCTGATCGGGTCGATAGTGACCAGACCCATGAGGTTAGTGGATTCATCCAACTCGCTGACTAATTTCATGGAAGTCCAGCCACCATACGAGTAGCCGACCACAAACGCATCGGGATTAGTGACGGTGGCAACCATGTCTTTAAATTTTTTTATAAAATCAGGCACCGAGGAATTGAGTAATTTCTTCGGATCAGCCGATGTCGAGTAGTAAATTTTACTTGGGTCGAAACTGTAACAAGAGACAACATACATAGGATTTGGTTTATTGTTTTTTTTAGCGGCTGCTAGAACCTTGCTCAATATAGCGGACATGTTTGTGTCCTGGATAGTGTTTGCAGTGTCAGCAAAATTGGGGCAAGTTGAGAACCCGTCAATGAGTGCGAATATCGGTGTGGGATCTCCAGATCCACCGGGTAATGACCCGCCGGTTTTGGCTTTTTTTGATGGTTCCGAGACGGATGGCTGATTTCCGGCATCGCGAGTCGTTTTTGATGCGCTCGCTTGTGAACAGCCGGTCGTAAGTAAAATAAACGATGAAAAAGCACAGATGATTCGGCGCAGGGAATTTGTACGCATATATAGTCCTGTCTAATCCGTATTCAAATTTCCCACTATGAACGCACTATCGGAAAGAATGTTTGGAAACTTAAAATTAAATGTTTTTACCTGTAAATATAGGTGCTTGTATTGTGCCCTGGGTCTTTCCGCGAGGCATCAAATAAACATGGAATATTTTGTGCAGTCTCATGGCTAGTACTGCTGATTCGTAGGCAATTGTAAAATAGACTGCTGGTTGAGGAATATCATGAGCAAGCACATACTTTACTTTGGTCTTTTACTGGCTTCCTGCGGGCGTCATGGTGAAACGCCGCAGATGGCGGCCGAGCCCTCGGTAGGTGCAGTGGCCGCTGCGCCGACCTTACCTGTCAACGCTGTAGCGCCGATTAGTGAAGCGACAGCCAGTGCCCAAGAAAATTTTGGTAACTCATCCTTCGCTATTGCGGCAGCCTCATCAGTTCGTCTCGGTCAGAGAATACCTAACATGACGCCCTTCCCGAACTCACGGGGTTACGCTGCTACTTACAGCACAAAGGGATTTATCGATCTAGAAAATGCGTTCTTCAAATCTTTTGGAACTAATGGAAGAACCTGTGCCACTTGTCACTCGCCGTCTACTGGCTGGACCGTAAACCCAGCCGACATTCAATCTCGTTTTTTACGGACTAATGGTTTGGATCCGATCTTCAGGACAAATGACGGATCTAATTGCGCGAAGGCTGATGTATCAACACCGGCGGCTCGTTGGCGTTCCTACTCGCTACTGTTGAGTAAAGGTTTATTTCGTGTAGAGATGTCGATTCCGACCGATGGTGAGTTTGAATTAGTCGCTGCTACTGGTGTTTATTGCAATAACCCAATGGCAAATAGTGTCCTTCAACTTTTCCGCCGTCCCTTGCCATCAACAAATCTCAAGTTTACCGCTGCGGTGATGTGGGACGGTCGTGAGTCTGCCCCTGGCCTGACTGTTGCGCAGGCTCTGAGTAAGCAGGCTAATAATGCGATGGTTGGCCATGCTCAAGCGCTGTCTCAGCTACCCCAAGCAACTCGTGATGAAATCGTGGATTTCGAGACTAGTTTATTTACAGCCCAAGTTTCATCGTTAGCAAATTTAGTTGCAGATGGCGCTCGCGGTGGTCCACAAGTTATGGCTGCGTTGCCATTTTCTATTGGCATCAATGACAATCCGATAAATCCAATTGTATTCAATATTTTTGACGCTTGGAAGACTAGGGCTCGTTCGGCTGGTCAAGCGGCGATTGCTCGCGGCCAAACTTTGTTCAATAACAAAAAATTCCGCATTGTCGGTGTCTCTGGTCAAGACTCCCAGGATTTCGTAGGTAGCTGTGCAACTTGTCACAACACACCAAACGTAGGTAGTTACTCGGTTCCGGAATTCTTCAATATCGGTATCGGTAGTGCAACTAGCCGGACGCTAGATATGCCTCTTTACACTGTAAAGAATAAAGTTACTGGTGCAACGGTCGCGGTGTCCGACCTCGGCCGAGCTATGGTGACTGGTAAGTGGGAGGATATTGGTAGATTTAAGCCGTCTAATCTGAGAGCTGTGGCGACACGCGCACCTTATTTCCATGATGGATCTGCGGCGAGTTTAGAGGATGTCGTCGGTTTCTATAGCAAACGCTTTAATATCGGGTTCACTCCGATGGAGCGTGCAGACCTAGTCGCCTTCTTGCGATCACTATGATTTCTTCAAATACCGATTGTTCGTTGAGGTAATCCGGTTTTCAGAAGTTCGTTAGGAATACAAGTTTTGATCGTTGAAATTAGTTTGCTGAGAAGTCCCGAGCGGACAAAAGAATGATGGACGACTAGACTGACTTCTCGTGTAGGAATTGGAGTGGAAAAGGGAATGACGCTGCCGCTGCGACGTGATTCCCAGCGACGAGCTAGATCGGGAAGGACGGTGTAGCCGTGACCCGTTTCTACAAGTCGGCAGAGAGTCTCTAAACTGCCACTCGCAAATTGCAAATCGCCAACCTTGGGGTTTTTGATCCGGCTCTGCCGACAGACACGCAAGCTTTGCTCGCGGAGGCAGTGGCCTTCGGCAAGTAGAAGTAAGTTTTCATTTTTAAGATCTTGGTCGCTGACCGTGTCTAGTTTAGCTAAGGCACTCTGCTTAGCTGCATACACATAAAATGGCTCATTAAATAAGGGATGCTCGACCAGTGAGTCCTCCCCTAATGGCGTTGCTAATAGTCCGACATCGAGCTTATTGCGTTTTAATGCTTCAATAATGTCCGAGGTCCGACTTTCCTCGATGATCAGCTGCACCTTCGGGTATGAAGATTGAAATTTAGCGAGAAAAAGTGGCAGCAAATAAGGGGATAGAGTGGGGATTACGGCTAAGCGCAATTCACCGGAGATCTCGTCTTTTGCCTCGCTGATAAGCTCCTCAATGACCGCCGTTTGACTGATCACGACACGGCTCTGATCTAAAATCTTTAGGCCGATTGGAGTCGGTTTGATTGGCTGCATGCTGCGATCGAAGATGACGACTCCGAGGTCGTCTTCCAATTTTTTGATCTGCATCGATAACGTTGGCTGGGTTATGTGACAGGCTTTGGCTGCTTGGCGGAAGTTGCCGTAGCGCTCGAGTGCCACAAGATAGCCGAGCTGGGTCAGTGTGATCATGGCCTACTTGCTCTCCAGAAGGCGTGCCGCACGGGTATTAATCCTCAATATTACAGGTAGTTGCTCGTACGATCAATAAAATCTATCGACCTATAAATATTATAGATTTTATTGATTGCGGGAAACAGCCGATGATTGTTTTGAAAGCAAGAGAGAGGCACTCAGCCCTCGCTGCTTTAAATCCAATAATTTTATGAAGGAGTCCACCATGGCTAGCATCATCAATTCAAAAATCCCAGAGTTCAAAGTCCAGGCATATCACAATGACAATTTCAAAACGGTGAGCAGTACCGATCTAAAGGGTAAATGGTCGGTGTTCTTTTTTTACCCTGCCGATTTCACCTTTGTCTGTCCTACCGAATTAGGTGACATGGCCGACAAATATGCAGAACTCAAAAAAATGGGAGTCGAGGTCTACTCGGTTAGCACCGACACCCACTTTACCCATAAGGCTTGGCACGACGCATCGGACACCATTAAGAAAATCCAATTTCCCATGCTTGCTGACCCAACTGGGCATTTGTCGCGGGCCTTTGGTGTCTATATCGACGAGGAGGGTCTCGCCTACCGGGGCACCTTTGTCGTCGATCCAGACGGTGCGATTAAAATTGCCGAGATTCATGACAACGGGATCGGTCGTAATGCTGACGAACTAGTGCGGAAGATTCAGGCAGCTCAGTTTGTCGCGACACACCAAGGCGAGGTTTGCCCAGCTAAATGGCGTCCAGGTCAAGAGACGCTCAAGCCAGGTCTCGCTTAAGGGGGTCGGGCACTCTCTGTAACATACTGGATTTAATCAAGTAACATGGATTTCAGTATATTACGACCAGTGCCTGACCCCAATCACATCACCTACGCGTGGATCAGCCTTGTTATATGCAGGTTACTCTTGGGTTGCTGGTCTGGCTTGGGATTTATCTTCGTGAGCCGCGTTTATGGGGACTTTTACCGCTGCGGAAACAAACAAAATAACAAGTTATCTGGTTGACGATGAAGTCAGCAACAGGCCCACTGTCGTCACGAGTGACCACCTGTCAGTAACTTAGCTGCAGTGCCTGACCCCATTTATCAACGTGAGTATCTTGGCCGCGGTGTGGCGTTTTGCCCTCATTGCGATGGACCGTTTTATAAAGGTAAGAAGGTCGCAGTCATAGGCGGTGGCAACTCCGGGGTAGAAGCCGCAATCGATTTAGCGGGGATTGCCAGTGATGTGGTGCTCATTGAATACGGAGATCAACTCAAAGCCGATTCAGTTCTGATCGATAAGCTAAAGTCACTCAGCAATGCAAAAATAATGGCGGCAGGGGGTCAGGCACTCTCTGTAACATGCTGAAAGTACTTTATTATTATAGATTTCAGTGAATTGCATCCAGTGCTTGATCTATATTTTACGCAAAATCGACATATAATGTATAATAGTATATACCATTATTGGTTGAGCGGCGATGAAGGCTATAGAAAATTCGAGGTATACGGTAATTTGAATAATAGTTTATACAAATGAGTGATTCTTTGAACAAAGAAATATCCAATAGACGAGGCAACCGCGCCGTAATCCTGCCCAAGACTAAGCGCCATCTTGCGCTTATGGGGGAGGGGTTGAAATTGGCTCGCCTACGCCGGGGGTGGTCGGCGGAAAATCTAGCCGTTCGTGCCGGAGTCTCTCGCGGCACACTACTTGCCATTGAAAAAGGGTCGCCTAGTGTCACCATGGGACATTATGCGGCGGTATTATTTGCATTAGGTTTGGATAAAGATCTCGCTTTGCTCGGTAGTCAGGACGAGGAGGGCAGGCGCCTGCAAGACATGAACCTGACGCGCCGTGCCACGCGACGCAAGAAGAAGAATGGGCAGCATGAGGTATGAGCCGCACAGTATCTTTGTTTTTGCTGATTGGTCCGCACTCGGGAGCCCTAGGCTCGTGGGGACGCTGCATGTTGGTTATGTTAGAGGCAAAGAGGTGCCTTGGTTTGAGTACAGTGATGCCTGGCTCAAAAGCGGCTTAGCATTGGAATTTGATCCGGAATTGAAGCCACTGCGCGACAAGATTTACCCGGCGCAGGGATTTTTTGGAGCCTTCGCCGATGCGTCGCCGGATCGCTGGGGTCGCAAGCTTATGCTTCGCCGTGAAGCTCGGCAGTCTAAGAGCGAGGGGCGAGCCGCAAAATTACTCACCCAGGTAGATTTCTTGCTTGGTGTTGATGATTTCGCCAGAATGGGAGCTCTACGTTTTAAGAATGACCTGGATGGGCCATTTCTTGACGCTGGCGATCAAGGTGCTTGCCCACCATTGACCGAGCTTCGCGCTCTGCAGCACGCGTCCTTGATGATTGATAGCGATGACGAGCGCAAGGTGGACGCAGCTCTGAAGCTGTTGTTGCGTCCTGGTGGTTCACTTGGGGGCGCACGGCCCAAGGCAAACGTGATCGACCCTAGTGGTGCTTTGTGGATTGCTAAGTTTCCTAGCGATGCCGATGATCATGATATCGGTGGCTGGGAGGAGCTGACGGCTCAACTAGCACGCGGTGCCGGCATCGACGTAAGCAGGTCCAGGGCGGAGAAGCTTGGTGGGCACCGACACCATACTTTTCTGACGGTACGCTTTGATCGCGAGGGTCCGAGGCGACGTTTGCTTTACGCATCTGCTATGACACTTTTAATGAAGCGCGACGGCGAAAGTGAAGACTGCAGTTATCTCGACCTGCTGGAAGTACTGGCGCAAAAGGGCGCGTCACCGAAGCGAGACTTTCCCGAGCTTTGGCGCAGAATAGTCTTTTCCGTTTGCGTCTCCAATTCCGATGATCATCTCAGAAATCATGGCTTTCTTTATGACCACGTCCACGGGGGCTGGGCCTTGGCACCTGCTTTTGATCTTAATCCAAATCCGCACGCCACCGGTCTGACTTTAGCCATTGACGAGCACGATAACGCACTAAGTCTCGATCTAGCCATGACGGTAGCGCCGTATTTTCAAATGACCGCAGCCACTGCTAAGGAGACCATGGAGCACATCAAAAAGTCTGTTCGTGGCTGGAGGACTATTGCTAAAAGATTACACCTTAAGCCATCGGAGTGTGAGTTGATGGCTGAGGCATTCGAGCGAGACATCAAGTAGAGAAATTTCGCTAGGTTAAATTGCGGCCCATGATTTTGACTTAATTCAGCGGAGGCTGATATCGCTTTTGCTGCAGTCCATGCCAAAGCGGTAACCATCGTCACGATAGAGTGCGGACGTGGGAAAATCCTCTGTTTCCGGCCAAAAGGATATGGAAGCATCTATGATTGGCTCGGCGCCGGTTATCTTGGCGCTGAGGTAGTTTGTTCTGAAGTGCTCGGTTCGCGATGGGGGAATGAAAATTCCATTAAATGTCCCGACGAGTTTGAGTTTGTCTTCACCTGGGAGTTGAGTGGTGAGATCGACGCGCCCCATGACTCTGTAGCCCTCAGAAGTTTTTTCCGTAATATTTAGGATGCCATCAGCGGTCCCGACTATGTCGGTCTTGGCGAACTGCGTGCAATGCAGATGGATGACACCCGAGGCTTTGCTTGAGCTCTTAAAAGACTCGAGATCTGAGGCACCATTCTTCGTCGCATTGCAGGCTGACAGCTGCAGACTAAATAGCGCTAGTGTCGCGAATCCAATCTTCTTAAACATAAGCTTGTCCCCAGTCATCACTTGAGTTCAGTTTGCCTTACTCAGACTGCCGCATTGTAAGTCGCTTTTGACGAAAGGCAGGATGCCAGCAATCTTCATGGTACTTGAGTAATATACAGACTCTGGCTCAGCCAAACTACCTTTGATCGTTAGTTTGTGGTGAATATCTGGCACATCCCAGAAGATTGGTTTGCCGCTACCTTCCAGCGCTAAATCACCGCCCAGCCAACCGCGCCCAACTTTAAGGTCACCTGATTTTATGTTCGTCGCGGAATTGAATTCGCCGGGCATATTATAAATGCCGTAAAGACCAGACGCTGGTGCTGGGATTTTATAATCGACAGTATAGGTGCCCGAAAGCTTGGCACCAGTAAGTTCATTGTTGTCATTTAAACGCAGCTCGACGGTGCAGCTGACGCCGTTGTCATTAGTACCGACAAATTTTGTTTGATTCGTTAAGCTTAGTTCTGTGGCTGCTGACTTAATGCTAGAGGTTTTGGTCTCATGGCCACAGCTAGTGATAAGTAACGCACCCGTCAGTGCAAGTAAGTTCCACTTCATGATTAACTACTCCAGTCTCAGCTCAGTTAGCTTTCTCCACCGCAGCTATCAGTATGCAAGTTCCTCGCCAGTTATGGCGTGTTTTTGCTGTCCAGTGTCGGCGGGGGTAACCACCTGATTGTCCTAACTAAAAACCATATTTATAACTGAGGGCGGGGCCGCGCCAGCGGCCTTTATATGTCCATATTGTCGAATAAATTGGCACAGATCTGGGTGCCACGTAAGTCAAAT
>Ga0315274_10014996_pt1 | contig 10987 bp, 5 predicted proteins | sample YL17G02_20_MG_FD_203700 | JGI IMG/M metagenome (GOLD analysis project Ga0315274, IMG submission 203700) | Sediment microbial communities from Yellowstone Lake, YNP, Wyoming, USA - YL17G02_20 | ecosystem: Environmental > Aquatic > Freshwater > Lake > Sediment | place: USA: Wyoming | collected...
ATGTGCCGCCGGTGCCTGCTTCTACGTCGGCTTTATTGGTACCGAAGTAAACATCGCGTGACTGAGCATTGGCGCCGGGATACCATGTAAGAGACAGCCCGGCAGCGGGTATCCACCTGGCGCCGTTCATCGGAGTCGGCGAATAGGCGGTTAAAGGCGCAGCCGTGAAGCTCCAGACGTCTCCGGTGTATATCGTGCCGTTTGATTCGACCTCATCGATACGCCAGTAGTAGGTCTGGCCGGGAGTGAAGGTACCTGTATAGTAGTAAAACAGGTACGTTTTAGGAAGGCGCGGCGGCTTCTTATCTGCCGGACCTAACGTCGGAGTCGTACCGAAGTACACATCGTGAAACTCTGCGGTATCACCTGCGGTCCACGACATCATCGGATAAGGCACACCAATAGCCGCATCAGATGGACTGGGATTCATTGCTCTTGTAAATTTTGGTTGGCCACTTTGAACAAGCTCCTTTAGTTGTGCTGCTGTCAGGGCAATATTGTAAATACGAACATCATCGATGTAGCCGTCCCATCCACCGTTGGCGTCTTTCCCACCCTGGCCGATAATCAGCTTGACACAGCCTGAGGTAGTTCCAGCATTGTTTGGGCCATTTCGACCCGCTGGTGTGTTCTCCACTCCATTCACGTAAAACCTTATCAATCCACCTCCCACCCAAGTCATTGCAACATGCTGCCATTGGGTGGTCTGAAGATTGCTGCCACTTTCCAGTTGTTGTTCACCGCCTGGCGAAGATGTCACCGCCATTTTAAGCACGTTCGTACCGCCAAAGCTCGCACCTGCGGCGTCGTAACGCATAGTCATTACATTGTCGTTGCCGTCGGGATCTTCGCCGTCGATGAACCCCTTATCTGTTCCGACTACATCAGATTTAATCCACATACAGACTGTTACAGCATTCAAACCATTCAGGTAAGATGCAGCGATATCGTCTACGACACGGTCTCCATCTCCGCCAAACTCCAGACAATAGCCCATGGGATTAAGTCCTCCTCCCTTCCATGTGGCACCTTGGATGGCACCATCATGGCCATTGCCTGAGCTGTCGTGTACTGCATTTCCAGAACCTTCATCAAACTTCCACCATAAGATATTCGGAGTCGGAACTTCGGCGATTGCCAGTTCTGCGACCATACAAAATAGAAACACAAGAGAGGTGGAATAAATCAACTTTCTGTTCATAACGTTTCTCCTTAAAAACCGGAATATTTAAACAAGCATGTTTTGGCCACACACCAAAAGGCAATGGGGCCTATGCCGAAGTTTATTAGCGCAGGCCCCCATTGTATACAATCAGGCTGAGACTTCATTTACGGCCAGAGTTTCTCCTCAAGCCAGCCTTGTGCTAACTTCGCAAAGTCCTTCAAATCAACCTTGTTATCCGCATTCAAATCTGCAGTGCGAACAGGAGGTGCCGTCAGCAGCCACTGATCCACCATCACGTCAAGGTCAAGATAATCCACCGCACAGTCACTGTTGATGTCCGCAGCAGGCTTCTGAATCAACGGCAGACACCTCGCAGGATACAGTCTAATGTCATCTATGTATAATCTGCCTGCACCGCCGCGTACAGGAGATGCCCTGTTGCCCGTGCCGATGTACATCTTCTTGATGCTGCCGAGATTTACACCGGTAAACTGACTGAGCGGAATGTTCCACTCCTGCCAGGTGCTACTCAACACCGCGTCAGGATCGGGATTCGGTATAATCTTCTTAACGGTGTTATCCTCCAACGCCACATATAACGTATCTGCTGTATTGCCGCCGGTAGGCTGCGCTATACCCAAATCAGCCGACCGCCACTGACCGGTAACATTAGCGCTGGTGGAGATATTGGAGAACTTGGCACCACATACAGCCCCAGCTAAGTGGCTGGTCACCGCCAACCCGATGTACACGTTGGCGGTCATGGTAATCGTCTGCGGTCCCCAGGCAAGCAGGTGCCAGCCTTCGGTGGCAGGATCGTTGGAATCATAAGCAGTGAATGTATTGCCCACTCGCTCCAGCTTTACCCAGTGCGGTGTTCTGACAGCAGCAAGTGTGGTAACAGTACTATCACTGGTAGCACTACCGCCGTTAGTTGCCCGTAACTGGAATCTACAGCCATTGCCGGGTGCCATAAGCAAGTTGGCGAATGTGGAACCGGCATCCAGCGTCTCACGGATCATCACGCTTGCCTTGGCCCAGAGATCCGTGTTGGCAACACTATCGACCCTTGCGATGATTGTACCATCGCCGGTGAGCTGCTTATAGACAAAACGACCCTGGTCCGCCGTACCCCAGATGTCCGTACCGGTTCCGCTAATGAAGATAGTGCCAGGCAAGGTCTCCATGAAAGAAGGCGGAATGCCCCTAAACCATATAGTCAGGGATTTAAGGCCGAGTTTTGTCCAGTCCTGAGTCGGAGTCCATGCACGCTCCGTCTCAGAGTAGTAAGGCAATTTGGTATCGTTGTAATCTATAGGCATAGATTGCTTACCACCGTCGTGGAAAATCGTTGTCTCCATGATGTTGGTGTATGTGGTACCCGCTGCCCAGATATCATGGCCCACAGCCGCACCGCTGCCGTTGCCAGGATATGCAACTGGGAAGTACTGATCAGTCGAGTAACCTACACCATCCAGCCACTTCTGGAATACCCTCTTGGGCGAATCGTTAGTGTAGCTTTCAAAGTCATCCACGACCGTGTACCCTATCGTGGAAAAGCTCCAGAGGTCGCCCTGCCAGGTCGTTGTATTATTAACCTCATCAACCTTCCAGTAGTAAGTCTTGCCTAAATCAAGGGCTAACGGACCGTAACTTGCATAGCTACCACTAACAGGAATGTTTATAGAGGCAATTGTGCCATCTACTACGGCTTTTCTATTAGTGTTAAGGTATAACTTATGCATGGTGGCTTCCCTTCCCGCCCTCCAGCGAAAAACAGTATCCAAAGCCACATCTATTTGAGCATTAGTCGGATTCGGCTCTCTCGCCTGGACAGGTATGTAGAAGAACCGGACCTCACTCAAACCATACTGCTGGACTAATCCTTTGAAGTTGCTAAGAGCCGTAATTCTTACGTACTTTGCCGCCACACCGCCAAGGTTCACAGTTTGGTGAACGCAACTCGCAGTGCCGGGAGCCTGAGTAAATTCAGATATGCTAGTCAATTGAGTCCAGTTGTCTCCATTAATCGAGTACTCAACCTTAACAGCCTTAATGCCAAAACCGACAGAAGTCTCAGTCGACTGATTTGAGTTCCAGACCCACATCTCCTGCAGCTTATAAACCTTGTCGAACTCAAATTTTATCCAGGTCGGCTGCGGTGTAGTGTCGCTTAGCCACATGGTTGCGACATCTGTACCGTGCTGGTCGTTGGCGGTGTTGATTCCGGAATTATCAACGGTTTTCCCCGGCTCAGAACCTGTGATGTATGAGCTGGCCGTGGTGTTGACGATACTTGCAGCCTGAATCCGATAAGAAGTATTCTCGACTGTAAAGCTCCAAACGGACCCTGTGATAACTGTGGATGTATTGGGAGGGGCGTTGACCTCATCGACACGCCAGTAGTAGGTTTGGTCTAAAGTGAGAAGGCCGGGCGGATCATACGTGTTGGGGTCCTGGTTTAGACTAAGCTGCACGTTCGGATGATTATTTGTGGTAGCTGCATCGACCTCTGCGAAACTTGTCCCGAAGTACACATTATGCGTCTTGGCATAGATTCCCGGCTTCCAGGTCAGGACTACATCGCGAGGTATATTTGGGTCTTTATCAGAGGGACTCGGTTTAGAGGCCTTTCCCGGCTGTGATGGGAGCAGGTAACTGACGGCGTTAAGGAACATCTTTTCGCCGTTGGCGTTGAGGTTGTACCCACCGTCGGGTCCTATCCCGCCGGCGCAGAAGAGCATACGCCGCGCACCAGTAGTGTAACCTGAGCCGGAGTAGAACTCTACTCCCGTAGGCCACTCGGCAATCCAGACCTGGCTGTTATCTGCCCGTCTGGCAATCAGCGTGCCGTTGCCGACACCGGTGGCGTTAGAAATGGAGCTATTTGCGGTAAGAATGTTGACCTGGTTGCTGGCATTAAGTGTCACGCCGCTGAAGATGGGATGGGTGGTAGCCACGGCCTGCAGGGTAGGTGTGACATCGTTCTGGCCGGTATTGCTCAGCCACCTCCAACGGTCGAGAGCCCCGTTACTCCTGGCCATATGTGCCATCAAACACAAGATCGGCTTCTTAATGTCGGTGTTCCATCGAGTTAGCTCTGTAGCGTTATTAGTGTAAGAGCCACTATTGAGGTCGCGGCTGACGATGATAAGATCGGCGGCATTAAGAGCGGCTAATTTTGTGGCGTCGGCATCGATGTTATTCCAGTACCCGGTGTTAACCGTGACGTTCGTGTAATCAACGGTGTGGCCCTGAGCCTTGAGCAGATTTACCCAGCCCTGGTCGGCCGGAATACCACCGGCAGGGGTCTTGTTGTCTGAGACCCAGATAATATTAGCCGCCTGCATGGACATCGCGAAAGTGCCCACTATTAGAAATAAGAGTGTGAATCTTTTACACATAACATTTCTCCTTCAAAAACCGAGATACTTAAGCAACTATGTTTTTGCCACACATCAAAAGACAATGGGGCCTATGCCGAAGTTTATTAGCGCAGGCCCCGTTGTGTGCAATACTTCTGGCTAACTGCGTAGCCCTATACTCTATTTACGGCCAGAGTTTTTCCTCAAGCCAGGCGTTCGTCAATACTGCATAGTCCTTCAGGTTGATTACTCCGTCACCATTAAGGTCCATCGCAATATCCTGCGGAGTTAACAGCCAATACACCGGCTGAGTAAATGCCGATGTTTTGCCGGCAAGGTATGCGACCTCGGCCTGCGTCAAGGCGCGCTTATATACGCGCAGCTCGTCGATAAGACCATTAAAGTAATTACCACTCCACAGGCCTATCGCAAAGGTACGCGTATCCGCCGTATTCAACACCGCCGTCTGCTTTCCTACCAGAATGCCGTCGGCATACGCCCAGCTCTGATTGACTCCGTCATACACAAGCGCCATGTGCACCCACTTATTCAACGATGGATACGTAAAGTCAAAGTCATAGATCGGGTAGCCATAACGCTGAGCACGCCAATCGTTAGGCTCCGCCATCGTTCTCAATGAGTAATTCTGACTGTCCACATTAGCACCCATGTCGAAGATACCACCGTTGTTGAAGCCGCGTGTATATACCCAGGCACAGACAGTCTTGGCAGCACTGCCGCCAAGTCCGAGCTGGGTTGCCGTCTTGTGGGTATTAACCGACTGGTTGATACCATCAAGGTTAATAGCCATGCCTGTCTTTCCGGGAGCATAAGTCGGAACACCACACGGGTCACCATTGTTACTATTGCCTGAGCTATCTTTCACGTCGTTCTCAAATTGGTAGTAAGCCACCAAATTGCTTGTCCCAGGATTCATGGGAGTAACACTGTAGCTTTTGATCAGCCAGTTGTTCCCCAGTATTTCAAGGTCGTTGTAATCAACAACGCAGTCGCTGTTGAAATCGGCCTGTGGCCCGGTCAGATCAGGCATGCACCGCGGACGATACAACCTGATATCATCGAAGTACAACGAGCCTGTACCACCCTTCTTGGGACTTGCCCTATTGCCGGCGCCGATATACATCTTCTTGATGCTGTTGAGGGTCACACCGGTAAACTGACTGAGCGGTATATTCCACTCCTGCCAGGTGTTGTTCAACACCGCATTAGGATCAGGACTAAATATAATGGGACTCTTTATGCCGTTGCTACCCTCAATCGCTACGTACATAGGCTCGACATCGTTGCTGGTGATGCCGATGTCCTGCGATGTCGTAAATGCGCCTGCAACGCCGTTGACAGTAACCTTGGATATCTTGGCCCAACAAGTTGCAGTTGCATTGTGAGCAGTCACCGCCAAACCAATGTACACGTTCGTATTCATCGGTATATTCGCGGTTAACGGGTCGCCTGCGGTCTCAGGAACTATATCCACCCAGGTTACCCCATCAGCAGAGTGCTGAACTGTAAAAGTGTTGCCATTACGTGTCAGCTTTATCCAGTGCGGCAGCGTGACAGTACCTGTAGCAGTGTGCGTGCTCGAATCGGGGTTACCCATGTCGGTTCCTTGAGCGTTACGGTACTGGAAGGCAACCCTGCCATCCGGCGTGATATACCCACCCACTACCGTAGAGTTCGGATCAAGCGTCTCACGAATCATCACGCCCGCCTTGGCCCAGGCATTCGTGTTAGTGACAGCATCAATTCTGGCAATAATCGAGCCGTTACCATTAAGTGACTTATAGGCGTAGTTGAACTGGTCGGATGTGCCCCAGATATCAGCGCCAGAGCCTGTCATCGTGTAGGTATCGGCAGCCTGGTCATACTTGAGGCTTCCGACAGAGGCAGGTATGCCTCTGAACCACAATGTTAGCGCCTTGACGCCAAGTCTGGTCCAGTCTTGGCCTGTAGCCCAGGTACGCACAGCCTCGGAGTAGTAAGGCAACTTGCTATTATCGTATTTCATGGGCATCGACTGTTTGCTACCACTGTGAGTAATAGTCGGCTCGGCGTAAGGTGCGTCAAGATTCCCTACGGTCGAGCCACTGCCGTTACCGGGGATACCCTGGGCAGGCGAACCATAGCCATCTACCCACGTTAGATATATCAGACTGGTAAAGTCGTTGTAGTCCTCGAAGTTGTCCACAATAAGATAATCGGTTATCGTAAAGCTCCAGAGCCTGCCTTCGCTAATAGTGGCATCATTGTTGTATTCATCAATCCGCCAGTAGTACCTCTGGCCCCAAGTCAGGGCCACGGGAGGAGTGTAACTGGTTCCGCTCTGTTGGACGCGATATATACCCGCTGTGGCTGGTGTGGCGCCGGCAACGGCTGCCTGGTCTGTGCCGATATATATATTGTGTTTGGATGCCTTATCTCCTGCCCGCCAGGTGAGCGGCGTTGCATGTTCAATATCTACCGTTGAGGCGTTTGTAGGACTCGGATCCCACGCAAGTGTTGGGTCGCCCCTCATAACCTGCTTGATCTGTGCTTGTGTCAGCCCTACGTTGTAGATGCGGACATCGTCAATCATGCCAAGGAATCCGTTAGAACCCTCATGGGTCACGGCGATCATAACACTGGCTGTATCTGCCGACCCTGCCAAGACAATTCCTCCGCCGCCCTCCCCAGCGGGTTGTCCATTGATGTAGTACATATGTCTGCCGCCTATAACCATCGCTGCCACGTGTACCCATTCGTTTAGAGGCACTGTTCCGGCGCTGTTAGAGCCGACATAAGCCCCGCCACTGGTGGTGCTGAAATGAAGAGTCCCGTCCGTATAGGTGTAGAAGCTGTATGAGCGCGGATCATTAGACTTGGCAAGAATCGCTTGCCAGTCTCCTCCGCCTGAGCCGGTATACCTGGACGCATTTATCCACGCCATTACAGTAACTTCTGTGCTAACCGTCAGGCTGGCGGCGTGTGGTATCTCCACATAGTCATCGACCCCATCAAACGCCAGAGCACCGCCGTCATACCCAGCCACCCACTGTGGGTTACTACTGAGGGCTCCGTGATTATTATGGCCCGACCAGTCAATGACACGAGTGCCCATACCTTCATCAAGCTTCCACCAGCCGACCAGATTCGGATCCGAAACAGTTATGACCGGCATAGTTCTGAAACTCCAAACCTCGCCCTTTAGTTTGGTGCTGTCATTTTGGACCTCGTCTATCCGCCAGTAATAAGTGACGCCCGCCGTGAGAGTGCCGGGTTCATAAGTTGTGCCGTAGTACGTGTCCACATTTTTTAACGTTCCGCCGGTACCGGCAGTTACATCAGCCTGATTAGTGCCGAAGTAAACATCATGCGAAGCGGCATTTGAACCGGGATACCATGTAAGATCCACGTTGATATCCTCGAACTTGGCGCCGTTGGCCGGATTCGGTGAATACGCGGTTAAAGGTGCAGCCGTGAAGCTCCAGACGTCTCCGGTGTGTATAGTTGTGCCGTTTGATTCTACCTCATCAATACGCCAGTAGTAGGTCTTGCCGGGAGTGAGGGTACCTGTCGCGTAGTAGTAAAACAGCATCGTTTTAGGAAGGCGCGGCGGCTTCTTATCTGCCGGACCTAACGTCGGCGTCGTACCGAAGTACACATCGTGAAACTCAGCGACAACACTTGCGGTCCACGTCATCATCGGAAAAAGCACACCAGTTTGCGCATTGGCCGGGTTGGGATTGCTCGCTTTCAAATCCGAGTCCCTGATGAAAGGTGACAAATATTTGCCCTCGATGACCACAGGACCTGCGCCAATCACCGGGCCGCCCCAACCAACCGCCAAGTTATCGCCGCCGGTGCCATCGGTCTGCCGGGCCTCTATGTAGTATTTTTTGCCGGCCTGTAGTTTGATGACCGCGGACTTCTGGCTGGTATATTTGGTCCACTCGCGTGAGTTTGTCCACCCGGAAACACTCGCAATCTGTACCGCCTTGGCGGAGGTATCGTCCGTGCTAAGCCAGAGCTGGCTGTCGTCGTCGGTGGCAATCCAGAACGTGTAATCTCCGTCCGCAGGCGGATACAAATAACCGCGAGCGCGCGTGCCGTAGTTGTTGTTCCAGTCGGTTTTCCCCTCGAAGCTTGTTCGCCACTCGCCCTCATCAGGAGAGTTTGGCCAGCGGGCACTGGTCAAAAGGGAGCTCATGCCATTGTTAATCCCCCCGCCGTACCAGTACTCGAACAGGATGTTACCCTTGCCGAGCTGAGCACTGGCTCCAGCAGCCAGCCCCAAAACCAAAACAAAAGAAGCTAAACAAATTAATCTCGTACGCATAATGGTGCTCCTTAAAAAGATCAAGATAAAGGCCTTGCACGTTCAGGCCACACGCCCGTAACTGTGCATTGCCGATAAGTACCTATAATAAAGAGAACCGAGTAACGTCCTCTAATAATAGACTCAAATACAACCGCCTATAATAATGACACGCACATTTAACTTTCGGCTTGTGCGAAAGAACTTCTCCAAGAATTGCGGTTTTGCCTCCTACCTCCGGTGGCGAAACCCTTTTGATTGATGTGAAACGCACACATTTTCCCCTTCCTGTCCGTGGTTCCGGCTCATGTCTAAACACCGACTTGGCCCCTGATCAGTTCCCCGGCAGCCCACATTATAGGACGATTACAGGGCTGTCTCTACAAGAACTCACGGTGCGATCTGCAAACTAACAGCACGCCAGCGACCTACATATTCCTAACACTTTTGGTAGGTGTATGTCAAGTGAAATTATAGGACCTATAACCTGCCCAAACCTTTTCCGGCAATCCGTACATTAAGATTCGCCTGTTATATACAGAAGCCTTTGGCCGCCACAGAATCCACCTTTCAACTTCTTGAATAGGCACTTGACTTTGGTAGCGGAAGTCGTTAACTTCTTGCGTTTATTTGGTTCCAGAAATAAAGGATGGGGTCATCAAACACCCTGAAAAACCTTGTGGATAGGATGGTGTGCACAACGATTTTGTGCTTATCCTGGGCGAATACGTTCGCCGTGAGCCGGATTAAGACTCACAACGAGCCTCAGTGTATGACTGACTAAACAATAGCAGTAAAGGAGAAATTCAGAATGTCTCAAGATGTTTCAGAAGCGAAAGCAAATAGTGACAGATGTGCGTCGGCGAAATCAGTCATTTGTTTGCTTCTTACACAACTCACTGGCCGTGGTCGTCAAATTCGTCGCCCTTGAATATGCGGCCAAGGTAACTTTTACGTACGAGTTCATTCTGAATAATTTCCTTAGGTGGACCTGAGCCAATGACCTTACCGTGGTCTATTACATATGCCTGGTCGGCAACTTCGAGAGTTCTTTCAACATTGTGGTCGGTAATCAGGATGCTAATGCCGGAAGCGGCGAGTCTGCGAATCTCAGCCTGCAACTCTTGGACAACGATGGGGTCAACGCCGCTAAAAGGCTCATCCAGCAAAATCAGTGAAGGGTCGGTGATCATTGCCCTGGCAACTTCGAGTTTTCTACGTTCGCCGCCTGAAAGGAATCTTGCTTGGATATTGGCCACCTCACCCAGGTCGTAGCGCTCTATCAGAAAGTCAGCTCTTCGGTTGCACTCGGCTTTGGTTATTGACATCGTTTCGAGTACGGCCCGCAGGTTGTCGCGCACGGACAACCGCTGGAAAACACTGGGTTCCTGTGAAAGATATCCCATACCGAGCCTTGCGCGTTTGTACATAGGAAGTTTCGTAATTTCGTTGCCTTGAAATATGACCGAGCCGCCATCGGGTGTTACCATTCCAATTATCATTCTGAATGTCGTGGTTTTGCCAGCACCGTTGCGTCCGAGCAGTCCGACGATGCTCCTCTGAACAACCGAAATATTAATATGGTCAACAACGGTTCTGCCGGAATATCTTTTTACCAGTTGCCTGGTTTCAAGAATAGTCATATCCTCAGGAAAGCTCCTAATGTTCTCTGTAAAAACAAAAGGTCAAAATTATTGCGAACAACAACCCCAGGGCAAAAAAGAAAACAATAAGAGTAAGAATGGCTGCCTCAAGAGCTGTTTTCAATGCTTTTCGCTTGTCAAGATAATGATGATCATATTCTTCATAAGTAATTAAGAAGCCCATAACCGACGCCAGGAGGCTTAAGATAGCTGTTATACAAAATAAGGCCTTTGTTAGTCCCATTTTGAATCTCGATAAACAAAATACTTCTAACCGCCATAATTTAGGACAATTCAATCATGCTGATTTCGCTTGCAAGAGAAAGCGATTAAGTCGGAGCTTTCGCATCGCTGTGCTGCCGTGAAAACCGCATGCCCGCAAGCAATAACGCTGAAAAACACGCTAGGATTCCTGCCGCGGCGAAACCTGCGTTGGGTGATACCGCCGTCCAAAGCACGCCCATCGTGATGCTGGAAAGAAAATCTCCGATGCCATCCACGG
>Ga0315274_10014997_pt1 | contig 10987 bp, 9 predicted proteins | sample YL17G02_20_MG_FD_203700 | JGI IMG/M metagenome (GOLD analysis project Ga0315274, IMG submission 203700) | Sediment microbial communities from Yellowstone Lake, YNP, Wyoming, USA - YL17G02_20 | ecosystem: Environmental > Aquatic > Freshwater > Lake > Sediment | place: USA: Wyoming | collected...
CCCGATTTGCCATGGACCGTCATGAACTCCTTCTCGGCGACGGTGAAGGACACGCCGTCCAGGACTGCGCTCCTCCCGTTGTACTTCTTGACCAAATCCTTGACCTCGATGACTGCTCCTTCCATGATGCAGATGCGAACCTCCCAGGGCCCTATTAATCTGTCTGTTGCGACGTGCATGAAGGGCTCTTTCTACGAACTCGCATGTCCTGACCTGTGAGTCCGCTCTCGATGGAGAAGTGTTTGTAGGGCTTCGGACCGCTAGAATCCCGCAGGCAGCTCGCTTGAGGACCCTAGACATCTCTTGGCGTTGGCGATATCGATGTGCACTCCGTTGATTGCGAAGTCTCCGATGTAGCACTGGAATGGAGAGGAGATGGTCCATGTCCCGATATAGATGTAGATGTTGGTGACCTGCCTGTCGCCGAGGATGTTCATCCAGCTCTCGAGGGGCTGAAGCAGAGACTTGGTCTCGGCCGGTGCTACTGTCCATCTGCCTTTCGAAACGGTGTCCCTGAACTGCCATTCCGACCATGGCAGGTACCATCCAAGGTCATATGAGTTGCAGGGATTGCAGACCAGGGTCTTGCCCTCGGTCAACTTGATAACGACATATGGCTCGACGACGATGCCGCCGCTCTGTAATATGTTGTCTGAGAAGGATATCGATGAGAGTTCAGAGAGCTTCCCGTTGAACTGGACCTTGATGCACACCCAGTCTGTCTGCGATCTGACGCCGACCTGCAGGACATCGGAGCTGTACTCGTAGTTGCCAAGGTATTTCGCGAACGCCGATTGCGTACCAATGTGGATCACGACTGATGGGGCCGCGGTCGTGCTCGACGTCAAAGTCAATACTATAAACACGACGAAGATGAGGCACGAGTACGTGCTCCACGCCTTCACCTTTCCCTTCCTCTTGCTCGCTATCTTTCTTGCGAGTCCGCTCTGGAATTCCATGTCTAACACCCTTTGGCTTTCGAAGGTGCGGCCGTTCGAGCGTGTCTCGTGAGGTAGAGACTAGAACGCTTGAGAACGGTTCAGTGCATCCCGTTGGATGATATAATTGCTATCCTTTATATAATTTTCCGAGATTGGATTGTCGGACGCGCTGGTGAAAGAGAAATCCAAGCTCATTTCTAGCGCTCAGGATTGTGGACCACTGGCGTCTTCAATCTCCTAAGCCTCATCATCCTGTTGGGATTCTCTTGAGCTTCTTGGAGGACCTGCTCCGCCTCCTTTGGCATCTGTTGCAGGAACTTCGATACCCTGATGTTCCCGAGGCCCTTCACGATGTGCGACTCGCCGTTGATCCTGTAGAATACCATGTTGCCTCGTCTAGGCAACGCCTCGACCGCTCCCGTTCTCACAAGCTTCTTAACGACCTTGTGCACGGTCGGCCTCGATAGTGTGCATCCTTGTGATATCTCCGTTATGTTGAAATCCATGTCGAAGTTGTCCATGAGATGCTCAAGGACTCTTAGTTCGCATGTATCTCCAAACACGCCCTCGAACGGCAAACCTGAGTTTCTATTGGACGGCAGTCTAAACTCCCCCGCGTAGAGAGCGGTAAGGCGCTAGGTGTCTAAATACCTTTCATTCGAGTTTGACACCAATGTAAAGACCAGATTACTGTTCGCTTACTGACTTTCAGAGTTGACGGTTCGAGGCCGTTCTGAATCGGGTTTGCGTACATCAGCCGCCTTTACTCCCCAAACCCAGGTTCCTATGGACTCTGTAACGGGTATTTGGGCTGCAGTATCTCAAGCATTCCCGGTTGCGATCTTACCTTTTTCTAGCAACGTTTTTGACTCTTGACATGCATTAGCATGGCAGGGGGAAGACGGTGAGACAGTTCAACGTTTTCGTGGAAGACCGCATCGGTGAGCTAGCTCGCGTGACAGAGGCTCTCGCACAGAGCGCGATCAACATCCGGGGGCTTGCGACGGACAGATACGGGGCGAGACCCGCGGTGAAAGTGGTTACCGATGATGAGGCCTCCACCAGAAAAGCCCTCAAACGAGCGGGTCTTGAGTTCGAGGAATCGGAGGTAATCGTAATCGACCTCATAGATCGGCCCGGAGAGGTTGCGAAGGTCGCGAGGAGAGCCGCGATGGCAGGGATGAACATAGACTCCGTGTTCTTGATCGGGAAGAAGGACACTCCAGCCGCACTAGCCTTAGTCACGAAGAACCCCGAGAAGGCCAAGGAATTCCTGAAAGGGAACTCCTGAGGTCACTCTTTCTTCTGGGCTCCCAGCTCGCCGGAGCGCTTCGACGCGACCTCTACGGCGTCGATGAGCAGTGCCTTGAGGCCGTTTCTTTCTAGCGAGTGCAGCGCGCTGATTGCCGTACCGCCAGGCGAGGTCACAAGGTCCTTGAGCTTGGCTGGATGCTCCTTCGTCTCCTGGATCAGCTTCGAGGATCCTATTAGCGTCTGGATCGCCAGGATGTTGGCGATATCCCTCGAGAGCCCGACCTTTACCCCGGCATCGGACAACCCTTCCAGTATCTGAAAGACATACATCGGACCGGTGCCGCTCAAGCCTGTCACGGCGTCCATGAGCTCCTCCTCGACGTCGACAACTATCCCGACCGATTCGAGAACGTGCCGCGCAATAGCTAGATGCTCGGCGGTCGCGTATTTGCCCGGGCATATCGCTGTTGCCGCTTCTCGCACGATAGCTGCTATATTGGGCATCGCCCTGATTACCGGCAGGTCTCGGCCGGACTTCTTCTCGATGTAGGATGTGGTCACTCCGGCGGCGACTGAGATCACAAGCTTGGTGTCCTTCAGCGCCGGTTTAATCTCGTCAAGAACATGCCCTATTATCTGAGGCTTGATCGAGAGGATGATAACATCTGCCCACTGTGCAGCTTCAAGGTTCGAATGAGATCCTTTGACGCCGTTGGCGATTGCCTTGGCGCTTTCGAGTTTGTCCTTCAGAGGCTCCGCGATCATGATGCGTTCTGGTGTGGCCCACTTGGTCTTCAGGATGCCCCTGGCCAGGGCAATGCCCATGTTGCCTCCGCCTATGATCGCGATCTTCTTGCTGTCCATCTCGGTATCCTCTAGTGCAAAAGAGCCACATAGCCCTGTCTATTTAGTTTACAGCGTACAAAGATGAACGTTGGCGAAAGAGCTGGCATGAACACAGGCGGCGTCGCTCTGGATTGCATTCTAGGGCGAAACCCTGAGCCAGAGATGGACCTCGCGGTACGAGTTCTGAGTTAGTTCCTGTCCCTGAAAGAACAACAGGAACTGCAGCTTCCATTGGCCCGTCTGAGAGACGCTGAAATTGAAGGTCTGGTTGTAGTACTGGAGGTGCTCGAGGGAGAAGTTCTGGGCGATGCCTTCATACGGTGCAAGAGCCTGCGTGCCGTTCCAGTTGATGGTCCACTGAGCGACCGAGAAATTGTAGTTGGTTGTGTTGGTCAGGACAATGACAAGGGTGTAGTTCTTCAGCTCGTGCTCGAACGATTTAACGCTCAGGAGTACCCGCTTCTCCTCCCCAACGGTCACGTTCCTCGGGTAGTCTGTAGCCATTCCCCCTGGGCCAAGGATTGCCAGCTGGGTGAACCTCTCTCCAACCCTCGGCGTCGCAATCGCCCATGCGAGCACCGCGACTGATGCGACCAGCATCACAGCGATGCCGATCGTCAGGAGTTTGTCGATCAATGGCATTCCCTTGAAGTCCAGTTCGAAGTTGATCTCTATCGCGAACCGCTCGTCCAACGGGAGCCTTGTCCTGCGGTACCAGGCGATTCCGGAAACAGCCAATATGAATGCCGAGATCGAGGCCATGATCGGGTCGAGCCTGATGCCGAACGGGGTGAAGTTGAGCGCGAGCCCGATCAAGGGGACGATTGCAATGCTTAGGCCGAAACTCAGTGCGACCCTCTCGATGCCGTCGATCTGGTCGTTCTCGGGGAACAACGCTGCGGTCGCGACATATCCGGGGATGAACAGGAGGAATATGAGCCCGATTGTCTGCCTGAGGACGCTGTGAGGCCACAGCAGGACCAAAGCGATGAGCGTGAGCGCCAGAAGGATGCAGACAATGAGGTCGTCGGGCCTCTCTCTGATCTCCAGGTGGAATTTCCGAGGTCGTCCGCTGCCCTCGGTCTGGGTTGCGCTCAAGGAATCGGAGACAAGAACCGGGTTCCAATATTTGAAAGCTGTCGGGAGCCGTCGTTCGACTGGCCAGTATCGAATACAAGGCGTTTTGTCCGTCCGCGTGAGTCTATTATATCGCGAGTATGATGACGTTGGAGCGGAAACCGTGTGGTGCATAGTTGCTGATATCTGAGAAGGTCTTCCTCGGGATGTTCGTCTGGACCATCGTTTCTGTGCTGATCTCCATATCGGCGGGAATCGAGGTGCTCCTAACATTGGAGGTCATCGGGCTGCTCGTGGCACGCGAGCTGACGGACAGCTTGCTCACGCGGGAGCTCAGGGACAGGATGGACTTTTTCATCTACGCGGGGCTTTTCCTCTTCATGGTCGTCGTGGTCAGAAGAATATGGCTCGTGCTTTCCTAGGCCTTCTTCTGGATGCTCTCCGCGTGCCTGATCCTCTCCGTCACAGCGTACTTGATCAGACCTGGACGCCAGGCTGGGTGTGCAGCGCTGACCTCCTCGACGATCTCCTCCGGGCTTTTGGTTTTGGGAGAGGGCTCCTTGCTGCGGATGGATAGCACTCTGCCTATTGAGATCGACCAGAGCCAGCGAGCCCTTCTGGCTGTCCAGGCCACGGCATTCTCGACGATGTCTGTGGAGACCCACAGGGCCAGAACGAAAGCCGCAGCGATCAGTAGTACTTTCGCGTTCGTCGGCACTTGGCCTGTGAACCTTGTCGTGACAGAGACCGGATCCAGGAACTCCCTATGACTCTCGTCGAAGTAGACTGCTGATCTGCCGGAACACATAAGGGTCACGAGGTTGTCCGTAAAGACTCCGTTGTCCAGATACGAGCGCATCCCGTTGATGAGCACGCTCGGGTCGGATAAGAGCAGAATGGAGCCGAGTCCGAGCCGTTCGCGCGCAATCACTGGGAACGGCCCCTGAGGCTCTCCTGGATCTTGGACCCTGTTGCTGTTCGTGTCGAGCCAACTGGCGACGCTTGTCGAGCCGATGACTTCCATCGTTGTACCATTCTTCACGACCGTCGACGGGTAATTCAACAGGAGTGAGGTGACGTTCACCGTCAGCGGGTCCTGAATCAGGTCGAAGCAAACAGAGAACTCCGGTTTCTTCTCGAACGAGAGGTCGATGACTAGCTTTCCCGAGAATCTCGATGCTGCCCCCATCTTCTCGAGAAGGGTGTTCCCAGTCCCGAAGTCATCCGCCAGGAAGAGCAGACCGCCCCCTCTGACGAAGTCTCCCACCAAGGCGCCGTCGGATGAGGAGAATGGTCTCGAAGGTCCGATGATTGCTAGTGCGGTCGTGGCGGGATCTAGAGAAAGCTCGTTCAGGTTCATCTGGGCTATGGTGATGTCCGTTCCCGTGGTTCTTGCCTGGAAGCTGGGGACGAACTTGCCTAACCGGTATGTGGATACAGCGAGCCCGCTTGTGCCGTTCCACCCCGAATTGAAGATTGAGAAGTCAGTTGTTGTTGAGACAACTGGTGACACCATGCTCACTGCGAGGAATGCGACCGCTGCGACCATTACCATAGCGGCAATGTATCCCCTTTTGAGGCTAGACCGCACTCGGTTCGCCTCCTTTCGATTCGCCTACGATACGGGAGACATCTGTTGTCATGCGGACTGCTTCGTCCTCTGAGAGTCGGGACCCGGAGTACATCGCCTTCTCGAACAGCTCTGTCACGCGCTGGACATGGATGCTCGAATATCCTATCGATTGAAGGAAGCTCGCGAGCTCTCTGTGCGTCATGCTTTCCGGAATCGCAACTCTTCTCTTCCTCTTGAGGAACCCGAGAAGTCTATTGTAGTACTGCACAACCATCTCGTTGGGATCGTATTTGCCTGCCGGTCTCGTGCCGGATTCGAGTGCGAAATCGTCGATGCCGATGCCTTTGCGCGGAGTTGGTTCAGGCTCGATTTGCTGCAGACGGCCCAGATCCAGCTTCTTCTTCTCGGCACGACTCTTCCTCGCCTGCATGGTCTTGATAGAAACGCCGATTGCCAAAATGACGAACAACCAAGTATAGTACGCACTCTCTCCGAAAAAGAGATAGGGGAAGGTGGTTGCCGGACCCGTATTCCAGCCGGGGATTCCGGGGAAGAACGGGTATTTCGCCTGCGTTGGAGATATTATGATGAAGCTCTCCGTGGCCTCAGAGTACCGCCACATAATCTCCCTGTGGATGAATGCTGCTCTGAGTTCGTGTGCTCCCTTCGACAGGGTTGTGGACGGAATCGAGAACGCGAACATGCCGTTTGCACCTGTGGTTGCGTTGGTCCTTTCCACTCCGTCGATGAAGAGCGTTATGACCTGTCCTTGCATGGGAGCGGATCGATTCGCGAAGAGCGACCCGTTGCCAACAATCTGGTATCCCTCGCTCAGACGCGCTGTGAACATGTGGAGGTACATTGTGGTCGGGATGTTGATCGTGATAACGACCACTCGAGACTGATTTGAGGCGTAGGGGAGTATTCCTGAGTACGATGCTGACACATGATGTGCTCCAAAGCCTATCTCCAGCGCCTGCCATGTGATGTTCGTCGCGCCGATAGCGTTGGTTTGAAGAGCGATAGGTTCCGCATCAAGTACAAGAATGATCTCCGCATCCGCCATCGGGGATCCCTTCACGTCACTCAATGAAATTGATATGACTGTGTCTTGATTGAGTGCCAGTAGGATTCTGGATGCCGAAATCATGAGAGTTGTCGGAATTCTCGAGACCGTGATTGTTATTTCATCAGAGCTTATGTTTTCGTATGGGGTTTGCGTCCGAGCGACGAGTAGATGGTTTCCCAGCCAACCTGCGTCTACGGGAATCGTGTAAGAGAATCCGAAGGATCCGTCTGTCCGGGTCGTCACCTCAGTGAAATTACTGTCGTCCATGATTATTGTGATTTGGTGATTCGGGCTGAAGCTACCGTTTAGGAAGAGGTAGCCTCCGCAAACGAGGTCGTCTTCGAGATAGAGGCTAGCATCTGTGACCCAGAGTACCAGGAACGGCCTCAAGTCACCCCAGTTCACATCGTTGTGGACGATCTGATCTATCTGCACGATTATGACATGAAGCAGGTCTCTCAGTCGCTCAATGAGCGCGGTGAGGTTATTGTCCGCGAAGGGTTGTGTATTGTCTAGCGTGAGTTTGGTGATTTGGTCAGCTGCGATCAGCATTGCGTCTATCGTATTGTTCATTGATCCAATGAGCGAGTAGACGATCCTGATCTCCTCCAGCGCGTATGCCAGATCTGCATCACTCAGGTTTTCAAGTTGTGAGAGCGACACTACATCGTCTCTAATTCCAAGGAGAGTCTGCTCCATACCGGAGAATGATCTCTCGCCGGAGTAGAGGTCCTCAAACGGAGGAAGGAGCTCTGAGAGGTTGTCGTAGCTTCCTGCAACGTTCTTGATCTCCCCGACAAGCTGGCCCGCGGGAACGAGAACTCTGCCTATGATGTCAAGGTACTGGTTTGCGTCATTCACTTTTTCCTCGTAAAAGAATGTGAGCGCGGTCTCAGACGCCCTCACAGAGGAATTGAGCATCGCAATGATCATGGACATATCTGAGTTCGCAAGCTCGAAGTTCTCGTGAGGTATCTCTGCCGTTGCCCTTGTAGGGAGCCCTGCCAGCAGAAAGAGCAGAGCGAGTGCTGCCATCAGCAATCGGGTGATGACTGGGTTGCCTCGGTGGGAGAGCCCGAGCATCGACCGTTGAACAACTGTAGCATCTTATAAAACCGTTGCTCAGAGAGCCAGCTGGTCTGTGGTTACCATTCGCGGAGGGCGAGAGTGAAGACCACTGTATCCTGGGAGTTGTCAGCGCTTTCCACCTGGACCAACTTCCCTGTTGCTTTCGCAGCTGCCGTGAGGAGGCAAGAGCAGCCGATGCATTGGGCTCTTCTGCAAGTATCTGGCTTCTCCCTTCTGACGGTCCTGCACGCATCGAGCAGCGAATCATACTCGACGCGCAATATCGTCTTGTCATCCCTCTCTTTGAAATGAAAGTCCTTCAGGACATCGAGCCCATGTTTCAGGATCTGGAGCATTCCCTCAGCCGCTTCGAGTCCTGCGTCTGCGAGGGAAGTCGCCAATTCAGCCTCGATCCTGTTCATCAATTCTAGGCCGGAGGGTTCGAGCAAAAGCCCCGGGGTCGAGCCGTCCTTGCCCGGAGAGAGCACCAAATCGTCCGAGAGCGCACTTGGAGGAACAGCGAGATTCGCAGATGCGGGAATGAACATTTTCTCTTTAGTCAGTCCGTGTCTTGCGGGAAGATATGAGGAATTGCCTGCGATGGAAAATCCGCTTATCACTTCATCAGCAGTTCTAGCGGCTCCAATCATCTGCGATTCTGAAATCGTTCTCGGAGTGCTCGGCTCCTGTAGAACGAAGAGTCCGAAGACCCCTACGAAAAGCACTCCGATCGACGATACGAGATAGGTATCTCTCTGGTCTCCGAGAGTCGCTAGCCTGTTCTGCAGAACGGGATCATTCGTGGAGCCAATGTTATTGATTTTGCCTTGAGCGTCAAGCGCCATGAACAACAGGATGGCGCCTACAATGACCAATGCGATTCCGAGAATTCTTCCGGTTCCTAGGCGGATGGTCCGCCCGAGGATGTTGAGCTCCATTTCGAGGCGCCTCTTTCAGACACCGAACATCAAGCTCACATTTGTATGTTGCCTGTTGCTCATACTATGCGCGCTAGATAGTATGCTTATTTTTTCACCAAGGCGCGGGCGCCCGAGTCGCATTTCTCGTTTTGAGAACGGTACAAAATCCGCGGAAAAATGCATGAAATTGTCTCGAAAGATGCACAATTTCGTTGATTGAGTCAGTAGTACTGGTCAGTGCAAAGTTTAATATTCAATATCTCGTTTCCCCAAATCAGCGCCTAGGCCTGTCGGCGTTTGTGCAATGGATGCACTTCAACGCTTAGGGGGGAATGGAGCGCTTACCGCCTTTCGAGAGGGGAGGTAAATAGAATGTCAACTAGCGAAAGCAACGCGAATAGAAATGTTGGAATTGTAAGCAAGAGCCTCGTCCGGCTGATTTCCGTGCTGGTCGTCTTCGTGATGGTCTCAACGTCAGCGGTGGCGTTGTTGTCCCACGCCGAGGATGTTCCGGCGATTTGGCCTTCGAGCGATGTGTATGCAGCTGGCGAGACCGTTGTCATCTTGGGCAGCGGTTTCGTGAAATGGGTTCCCGTGACAATAACGCTGGAACATCCTGATATTGTGACAAGAACGTTCACGGAAACTCCGGATATGTATGGGAATTTTGTGTTTGACAATTACGTTGCAGAGGAAGTTGCTTATGCGACTTCAGTCAAAGTGACAGCGACCCAAGTACTGCAGGAAGGAGACCGAATAGCCACAACGGAGTTCTGGGATCCGCCAACTTTCCTCGCGGCTTATACACTCGAACCTTTCACGCACTGGACTAAGGGAGATATCAAGGGATACTTCGAGGGCGACAGCGTTCCAATGAACTTGACTCTCGATAGGAAGCATCTCGACAACGCTGACATTGTTACTATCATCCTCGCTTTCGACATGATCGATCCTAACGGTCCCGACGGTCCGAATGTCAATCTGATCGATTTCCTCACAAACTACAGTCTACAGCCACCAGCAGCGCCATTCAATACTCTTGGCCCAACGGACCATCCATTCTCCGTTGGTTCTCCGAGTGATGGTTGGCTGACCGGTGTCGCGCGACTTGACGATTACTACAACGCGAGCAGCCACAGAACAGAGATGTGGTGGACACTCACGTTCCACTTCAACTCCAGTGTGGACATCGCTCGAATTCGCTTCGGCGCTCACTTGGCAGTGACCGACCTCTCGATCGAGAAGCTAGGCGCATCCTATGCTCCCGGCGAGTCACTGCATGCGAGAATCCAATACATGGATCCCCAAGGCGACAATGGCAACCGTGACGTTCCGATCTCAGTCGGCATCAGCAGACCCCCCTGCATGGAGCTGGACAAGAGCGTTACACCGACCCTTGTAACGGATCCCGATCAAGTCATCACGTACACAATTGACTGGGTGAACTGTGGTCAAGCGGATGCGTCATGTGTAGTCCTGTGGGATAAGCTTCCATGGATCGTCGACTTGGTCCCTGACTCGTTCCTCTTCTGGACTGACGATGGGACGCCGGAGCCAATAATCGGGCCCGAGCCGACAGCATATGGCTTCACGTGGAGCATTGGAAATTGGCCAGGCAGCGACAACGGTGGACCGATTGTCGGTCACCTGCAATTCCAGGTCACGCTCAACGACTTTGTGCCTGGATGTTACAACAACACGGCGTACCTGAGCTTCACTGATTCACACAGCGGATGGTACCCGACGTTAAACGCGACTGCGAAATTCTGCATCATCTCTCCGCCTTCGATTACGGTCGAGAAGAGAGGTCCCAAGTACGCACATGTCGGAGACACTATAACGTATATGTATGTTGTAAACAACACCGGCCTGCTCGATCTGTTCCATGTCGACGTGACGGACAACATCACCGGAATTGTTGCGAGCGACATAACAATACTCGCGGGGCAGTCGGTGCCGCTGACTAAGACTTACACTGTCAAGGCATCCGATCACGACCATCTGTTCAATATGGTCACTGCAACGGGAAAGGACAAGTGGGGTCGATCAACCTCCGACACGGATGATTGGGAAGTCGATATACTACATCCCGATATCCAAGTTGACAAGACGGTGAAGCCAGGGTGCGGGATTGTTAATGAGACTGTCGTGTACAAGATCGTCGTGACCAACCCGTCAAATGACACGACCCTCTACAATCTGACTGTTGATGATCCGACCCTTGGAGGGCATTGGAGCT
>Ga0315274_10014999_pt1 | contig 10986 bp, 9 predicted proteins | sample YL17G02_20_MG_FD_203700 | JGI IMG/M metagenome (GOLD analysis project Ga0315274, IMG submission 203700) | Sediment microbial communities from Yellowstone Lake, YNP, Wyoming, USA - YL17G02_20 | ecosystem: Environmental > Aquatic > Freshwater > Lake > Sediment | place: USA: Wyoming | collected...
CTCTATCTCTTTAGCCACTGTTTTTGCTTTCTCCAAATTTCGACCATTGATGATGACATCTGCACCCTCTTTAGCAAATCCAATGGCGAACTCTCTTCCAATCCCTCTCGTAGATCCAGTGATCAACGCAACCTTTCCTTTTAGTTTCATCGTCTCCCCTCCAATTTATGATCTTTGTAGGGAACGGTTTGAAACCGTTCTCTACCTGCTACCTGTCGTGAATTATCTTTTTATAGTAATCCTTGCAACTTTTTTGTGAAGACCGAATCGCTCCACTCCGGATATTCTCAATATCTAATTCCCATTTCATTGGATTATACATGATATATTCTCTTAGGTTATTGAGAGATTTTTCATTACGTATAACATGATCGTAAAAGGATTTCTGCCATTGAAAATAAGGGCCATTTTGAAGAGAATTAATTTTGCGGGATGCAGATGCCTTATACTGCTGGATGGTTTTGGATAGCAACATCTTTGTTCTGTCTTGTAGAGAACGCATATATGCGTTCCCTACATGGCTTCCCAATTCATTTCGAATAATTACAATTCCGTGAATATGATTTGGCATTACTCTAAATTCGTCAATTTCAACCCTTCCAAAATGAATAGGTATTTCCTTCCAAAAATCTTCGGCGGTTTTCCCATATTGATTTAATACCATTTCATTATTTTCAACACCTCCAAACCATTCTCTTCGATCTCTCGTGCAAATTGTTACAAAATAATATCCATCCTGGGAATAATCATAACCTCTCAACCTGTTTGGTTTTCTTTTGATCATCTTCTCAAAAACTCCTTCACCCTCTCTTCAAACATCTGATTCAAATGATGACTGTTCTCTGGCGCCCATCCAAAAACCTTTTCCCAGACCTCTTTACTCTCCATGCATAGATAGATAAAAAGATCGGGATTCACTTCCCTCAGCCACCACAACATTTTCTGATACATCTCAACACGAATCTCCTTTAAATAACGAAATTTGGCATCCTTCCCCGGGAATAATTCTCCGAAGAATATTTTGGTATTTGGAAAGCGTTCCTTAGCAATTCCTTTGAGCTGGGAAGGATATCGAAACCCTCCCAAGCTGATCCAGATCACCCTTTTGGGATCGATTTTGTTGAAAAGGGAAAGGACAGTCTCTTGATACCCTTTCTCCCAGCCCTCATAATAGATGATGGGATCGAAGTGAAATCCTATGGGATACCCTGCTCCCTGACATCTCTTTGCTGCATCAATTCTTTCTTTTAAGGGAGCCGTTCTTATCTCTTCTTCCTCGATCATTTTTTGAGGATTGAGCGACCAAGAGATGACTGTTTTCCCCTGATGATTTAAATGGAAGAGGTGATCTACCTCTGTTGACTTTGTCTTTAATTCCAAAACCCCATTATTTCTCTCGGCAAAAAAAGGGACGAGGACCTGCGAAAGCGGGAAGATCGAATCCAGGGCCAGGCTGTCAGAGAGCTCTCCTGTTCCCACCCGGAGGAAGGACCCAGGATCACCAGAAAGGAAGGTATCAACCTCCTGAAGGAGATCATCCCAGTTTGTGTAAAGGGTGAGAAAGGGATTATTGAGATAACCCTGGAGAACGCAGTAGGAGCAATCCATTGGACAATTGGTAATAGCGTTAATCACATGGTATCCGCAGCAAATATGGCGGGAGGTTCCTGGACAGGGTTTCAGACGTCTTCCGTAAAAACGGGTAAGGAGGAGATGTGTTTTACCAACCCCGATGGGATCTTGCATGGAGAGATACTGTTTGATCAAGGATCTCTTATCCTGAACCCTTTCTACAGGGATATTGGGAAGACCCTTTAATACAGCTTGAGAAACCCGATCCTTCTCAGCCTTCTCATCAAGATAGATTTTTTCAATCTGAAATGGAAACATCGCTCTCTAAAAATGCATAGGGCATAGTGCAAAGTGCATAGAGTTCTGTATCTCAGGGCTTAAGCCCTGATTTCTCAGCCCTAAAGGGCTGAGTTACAGACTATGCGCTATGCTCCCTGCTCTATGCGTACTTCGAGCATTTCTTGAAACTCCTTCTTGTCTGGAAGGACGGATAGGGATAAAAGAATAGATCGATATTCCTCCATTATTTCAAATTGAAATTCGATTCTTAACCCCTTTCCTTCAAAAAAAGGCTGATGATGAAGCGATATGCCAGAAGGTAAATTTAAGTCTCTTCTCTTTTTCTCAAACCCCTTCTCCATTTGACGCATCCTGGGATAACGAAGATCGATGAGAACCTTTTTCAAACGCTCTGTCTTTTGAGACGGGGTAAGTTCCTTCTGAGAAAGGATGGTCTGAATCTCTGGTCGATGGACAATATCTCTGACCCTGGTTTGATCCCTTTGTGAGATCTCTTCCAGCAGAGTGAGCATCTCTCTTAAACGATTTTCACCCAATTTCAGTGAAGAGAACAAAGTGAGGAGGGCCATTCGATCTTCAGAGCTAAAATTAGATAAAATTCGTATATTGGAACGAGAGACCTCCTCTTTCAATATATAACTTTTTACTTCATCCTCCATCCGGTCAAGGGATAAGTAGGTCTTCAATATCTTCTCATGGGGCTCTAAAGAGAAGAAAGGTAGAAAGGTTTTGATCACAACGATTGGATCGATTTGAAAATAATGAACCAATTTGTCCAGAGCAATCGCTTTTTCTACGGGGTTGTACCCACGCGTCGTCAGATTCTCATGAAGGGAGATGGAAAATAATCCGAGATCGTCCATCTCTCTTTCCTTCAACACCCTTGCTTCGATCTCAGAATTCCCCGATTCGCGAAAGACTGAAATTCTTCTGAAGCCACAGACGATCTGATATCTATCGCCTTTCTCCCTCAAAAGGACCGGTTGAATCAATCCTATCTCTTCAATTGAAGATCGAAGCCTTTGAAGGTCTGGCCTAAAATTGACGGAGAAGGTTTCATCCAACAGATCAATTTGTTCAAGGAGTATCTTTTTAATCGCTTTCATCTCAACCATCCCATAACAATTCTTCAATTTTCAATGGTCAGTTCTCAATTGACAATGGATCATTGATAATTGACTATTGGTAATTGATTTTTTCAAATCACAATCCCATATCTCTTCATGATCTCCTGATAATATCGAGCCTCTATTTCGTTTCCTCTTTTAAAGAAACCTTTGGAGAGGATCTGACATTTCCTCTTCATCTCTTCGAGGACCATCCTTCTCGCTTCTTCGCTGAGATAGGGCTCCGAAAGGAGTTTTTCCAGAGCGATCACCCGATAGCGGTCATTTCCCCATGATCGCTGTGAGAGCTGATCAGGATGGCCGCCCCGTTTGATGATCAATTTTCGGTTAATGAAAAAAATTGGAAATCGGGCAGAGACTCTTAACCAGAAGTCATAATCTTCGCAGACTGGAAGGGCTTCATCGAAAAGACCCACTTTTGAGAAGAGTGTCTTTCTCATCATTGCAGACGAAGGACTGATGGTGCAGAGGGGAAGACACTTTTCAAAGATCCAACCGGAATACTTGGCATGTTTGACTTTCGGGTTAACTCTCCTTCCTTTTCGAATCCAGATCTCATCCGTATAGCAAAGGGGGTAATGAGGATTATCATCCAAGAAAGTTACTTGAATTTTTAATTTCCCCTTAACCCAAAGATCATCTGAATCCAAAAAGGCAATATATTTACCTCGGGCATGAAGGAGACCTTTATTTCTGGCAGCACTCACCCCTCTGTTCTCAGAATGTTGAATGAGCTTGACGCTACCTCCATATCGCTCGATCTCCTCTGCGGTTCCATCGGTTGAACCATCGTCCACAACGATCAGTTCAAAATCCTCAAAATCTTGGGTCAGGACCGAATCGACCGCCTCCTTCAGCATGGAAGGACGATTGTAGGTGGGGATAATGACAGAAACCTTGGGCTTCATTAGAGCGCTTTGCTTAAGGAGCACTTCGTTTGAGGGTTGAGGCTTTTTTCATTCAACCTCCTGCCTCAAGTTCTCTGAAGGAGAACGCTCCTCCAACCTCTATCGGGTTCAGGCGGCGGCTCGCCGTGTCATCTTCTTTAGTCGGCTGATTCGTTTTCGCAAAATCTCTGCCATCTTCCATTTTCTCTGTTGAAGGAGTTCTTCCCTTTTCACTCTCAACTCCCTTACTTTCTGTTTAAACTGTGAAGCGGTCAGGATTACCTTCTCCTTCTTGGCAATGATATGCTTTTCTTTCTTCGGCTCTGGCTCGGTGATGCCTTTGGCTGCGCGAATGGCAGCGATGAGCTCTTCTTTCTTCATTGCATGGACGCCATGGACTCCGGGCAACCCGAGGGCCATCTCTTTCAATTCTTTGGCAGTCATCTTCTCCAGGGGCTTCTCTTTCTTTTCCATTTTCATTTCCTCCTTAAAATGATAAACGAATAGAACGAATGATAACGAATAAATCGAATATTATTGAAATGGAATATAATTCGTCAAATTCGCTGTCATTCGAGTTATTCATTGGTTTCACTCACAGAGATTTAATCCCTAATTCAATAGTGACCTCAAACTGTCCTCCCGTTTCTAATTCCAAAGGCCAATAGAAAAACAGGCACGAACCTTGAAAAATCTTCTCGAACCCACTCTCCGAGAGCGAAACAGTCTCAATGGGAAACCGACAGAAGTTACACTTCTTATCCATCTTTAAAACAACCTCTATCCCATTCCATTCATCGATCAAATGAACCTCTGAAACATCTGCACATTCCCCGATGCTTGCCAGCTTTCGATCTTCAAGCTGATGTCCTGGGACATTGTAATACCGATCCAAGGCATTTCCAGCCAGAAGATTGATGTTGAATTCAATACCGAAGTTTATCCTCTTCCTTTCATCACCTCCATAGGTGATCCGATAAGCCGCTTTCAATACACTTCGGTCAAGAGAGGAAACAAACCGTTTCTCCACTTTGATGGGATACCTTTTCCCATCTTTTCGGAGGTTTCCAGATCGAGAAAAAAGAACTTCCCGGTTTCTCCCTTTTCTGCTGAGATCCATCTCATAGAGTGCCTCAATAAAATCTCCTTCTTCCTGATGTTGGCACCTCCGAAACGATTCAAAATCCATTGGCTCCGGGAGTAAGTGGTCCAGAAAAGAAGCTCTTCGATAACCATCAAAATGGAGATACTGATACAAGTCGCTTTCCTTCGAATCGAAAATCTCATGGATGGTTCTTACTTTCTCTCTTGATGCCTCGCCCCGACTTTCTAACAATTTCTGATGATAGCCCTCTATCCTTCGGGTAAGGGTCGCAAGAATATTGAAGGCCTTTGGCCGATAATCCATTTCTAAGAGACTGCCGCCCCGGCTGCTGAACAATAGAACTGATTCGGGATTTTTTAGAATGACTTCCTCATCCCCATCTCCGTTGAAATCCAATCTCTCCAGATCGATCCACTTTTTTTCTTGGTGGATCTCCTGATCATAAAGGGCCTCAGCCCTAATCAGATTTTCGTAAAGGGCATGACGGAGATGAGGAAGGTAGAAACCTCCGAAGACACCATGCCAGTATGCATCATTGCACTGGGCTCGATAGAGATACGTGAGGGAATCTTTGCTTTTTGGGACACTCTTTTTCTTCCTTTTCCCGACCTTCTCTCTTAGATGAAGCATCCTTTTATGGAGATCATTCGATTCGGGATATTTGGCAAAGAAGTTTCTCCAAAATCCTCCTTTGATAAATCTTCTGATCGGCTTTCCTTCAGGAGACTCTTTCAATCTTTCAACAATTTTCCTATATTCCACCATCGCCTCCGTGGGAAGGCTCCACTCATCCATTTCCATATAGGAGGAACAGGGGAGATAGATCCTTCCGAGAGGCTTCTCGCGACTTGCATAGGTTCCCAAGAACATGGGTTCGATCCAATCTAAATGTTCTCCAATCAATTGGAAGAAATGCTCCAACCAACCTTCTTCATAAACGGAATGGAAGGTGTAGGGCCAGATTCCAAATTTCTCACCATCATCAGCAAAGATGGCTGCCTGAGATGAACCTTTGAGCTTAAAAAGGTATTCCAACGTCTCTTCTGGAGGATGGAAAGGGATGATGTATCTCAGGGTTTCGCTCCCAGGAAAGACCTTCAGAACCTTTCCTTCCTCTTCCGTTAAGTAATAGCCATATAAATCCTCTTCTCTCAATCCGGCCTTTTTGAAGTGATAATCGTCGATCGCGATGTATTCCACCCCTGCTTCCACCAAATACTTTGGAAGGTGAGGCTCCCAGACCCTCTCTGCCAGCCACATCCCCTTTGGGGTCACTCCCATTTCTTTCTGAATTGTTTGGGTCAGTCTTTTGATTTGCCCAACCTTATCCTCATCGGGAATGACCGCCAGGATCGGTTCATAATACCCCCCTGTCATCATCTCGAGTTGGCCTCTTTTGACCAACTTTCTTAAAGTTTTTAAAAATTCTGGGTGATCTGTTTTAAAAAAATCCCAGAGAACTCCTGAATAGTGAATGGAGAGTTTCATGAAGGGATATTTTTTGAGGACTTCGATGAAGGGGATGTAAGCTTTCTCATAGGCATTTTCTAAAACATGAGGAAAATTTCCAACGGGCTGATGATTATGGACGCAGAAGAGGAACGCAACCTTCTCCATTGTTGTTAATTTATATGATTTTTAAAGCCAAATCAACCCCTGCATATAACAGGCCTCCCCACCAATGGGGGAGGGTGGGGGTGATATAATTAATATAAAAAAACAAAGGGGTTAGCTTTTTTAGCTAACCCCTTTAAAAAAACTGGCGGGAGCGACGGGGATCGAACCCGCAACCTCCGGCGTGACAGGCCGGCGCTCTAACCAATTGAACTACGCCCCCGATAACCTGTTTATAATAAGAATTTAAACTCGCAACCTTCCCGAGTCAAGCTCGGGACGCTCTAACCGGTTGAACTACGCCCCCGATCTCATTTACGATTTCAGATTGTAGATTTCAGATTTAAATTCGTCAATCCGAATTCCGCAATCCGCAATCGGATGGTAGGCGGAACAGGGATTGAACCTGCGACCTCCGGCTTGTAAGGCCGGCGCTCTCCCAACTGAGCTATCCGCCCTGATTTGTAATCGTAATTTAATGGGTTCGTCCTTCCGATGTCAAGTTTAGGCCACCTCCGCTTCCTTTTCATAAAGAAGGATCGGGCTCTCGTGATGGAGGACGACCTCTTCACTGATAATGCATTCTCGGATATTGGATTGGGAGGGGATCTCATACATCACATCCAACATGATGTTCTCCATGATCGCTCGAAGACCCCGGGCTCCGGATTTCCTCTTGATGCCTTCCTTCGCAATGGCCATCAAGGCCCCTTCAGTAAATCGAAGCTTTACGTTCTCAAACTCGAAGAGTTTCTGATATTGTTTCACCAAAGCGTTCTTCGGTTTTTTCAAAATATCGATGAGGGCATCGACGCTGAGCTCCTCTAAGGTAGCGATGACCGGAAGCCTCCCGATAAACTCAGGAATCAATCCAAACTTCAAGAGATCTTCTGGTTGAACCCCTCTCAGTAGTTCTCCCATATTCTGCTCTTGTCGGGCCTTGATGTCCGCCCCAAATCCAATGGTCTTTCCACCGATGCGTTGCTCGATGAGCTTTTCTAACCCCACAAAAGCCCCTCCGCAGATGAAGAGGATATTGGTCGTGTCGATTTGAATGAATTCCTGCTGGGGATGTTTTCGGCCACCCTTCGGGGGAACACTTGCAACAGTCCCTTCGATGATCTTGAGCAGGGCCTGTTGAACCCCTTCTCCTGATACGTCTCGAGTAATGGAGGGGCTGTCCGATTTTCTCGAGATTTTATCGATCTCATCAATATAGACGATCCCTTTCTGGGTCCTTTCGAGATCGTAATCGGCCGCCTGAAGGAGGCTCAGGATGATATTTTCTACATCTTCACCCACATATCCTGCCTCTGTCAGGCAGGTGGCATCAGCGATCGTAAAGGGAACATCGAGGATGCGAGCCAGTGTTTGGGCGAGGAGCGTTTTTCCCGATCCTGTGGGTCCGATGAGGATGATATTCGATTTCTGAAGTTCCACATCCCCTGACATGACCCGTGACTCAATACGCTTGTAGTGATTGTGAACCGCCACCGACAAGATCCTCTTCGCGTACTCCTGCCCGATGACATACTCATCCAACTTCGCTTTGATCTCCATGGGTTTGGGAACGGTCAATCTTCCTGGAACAAAGCGCTCCTCGGTCTCCTCAGCGATGATCTCATTACAGAGTTCGATGCATTCGTCACAGATATAGACCGTTGGGCCGGCAATGAGTTTCCTCACCTCATCCTGACTCTTTCCGCAGAAAGAACAGTGCAGGACGGTTCCATAATTTCCTCCGTTCGCCTTCATCTTCTTCTCCTTTCTGACCTCTATGAACTACCCTTGAGATCGGACAGGACGTTGGACAACCACTTCGTCGACAATGCCATATTCCTTGGCCTGATAACCCGTCATATAAAAATCTCGATCCGTATCGGCCTGAATCCTCTCCAACGTTTGATGGGTATGTCTGACAAGAATCTGATTCAACTCTTCTCGAAGCCGAAGGATCTCCCTTGCTTGAATGTCCACATCAGAGGCCTGTCCCTGAAAGCCTCCCATGGGCTGATGGATGAGGATCCTTGAATGGGGAAGGGCGTGTCGCTTTCCCTTCTCCCCTGCGGATAGAAGGAGTGCGGCGATGCTGGCGGCCTGGCCCATGCATAACGTGGAGACCTTAGGCCGGATATATTGCATGGTATCATAAATAGCGAGCCCAGAGGTGACAATCCCTCCGGGGGAATTAATATAGAGGTGGATATCTTTATCTGGATCTTCCGATTCCAGAAAAAGCATCTGGGCAATCACCAGATTGGCAACATCATCATCGATAGCCGTCCCGACGAAGATGATCCTCTCTTTCAGAAGACGAGAATAGATATCATAGGCCCGTTCACCTCTTCCATCCCTTTCAATTACAATCGGTATCAATGTCATGGCTTTTTCCCTCAAAATAGTTCCTCCCTACTGTCAAGTAGAAATGTTGGCCTTCTCGAGGAGAAGGTTCAGGGTCTTCTCGTTCATGATCCCTGCTTTCACCTCAGGAATTAACCCATTCTTTTCATAATATCGCTTCACCACATCGAATTTTTGATGGGTCCTCTCAGAAATCTCTCTGAAGCGATCCTCCACTTCTTCATCAGTAACCGTAATCCCTTCTTGACCTGCTATCTTCTCAAGGATCAAGAAAGTTCGGACCTGCCTCATTGCCGCCTCTCGATAATCTTCCTGGAGTTTCTCCTCTGAGATGCCCAAGGTATCGATCTTTATTCCCTGAGTGGCCAATCTCAACTTGGTGTCTGAAACTAAGGCCTTAGTCTGCTCTTCCACCAAACTTTCGGGAACCTCAAAGGTGTTCTTCTGAAGCAGCTGATCGACCATTTGATCTTTTAACTGCCGTTCTAATGCCAATTTCTTCTCCCTTTCGATCTCCTGTTTCAATTTGTCTTTTAACTCTTCCAGGGATGAATAATCTCCTAAATCTTTCGCAAATTCATCATCCAAGATCGGAAGGATCTTCTCTTTGATCTCTTTAATCTTAACATAAAATGAAATCGTCTTCCCAGCCCACTTTTTATACCCATAATCCTCAGGGAAAGAGACCTCTATTTCTTTCTCTTCCTCCAATCTCAGCCCAATCAGTTTCTCTTCGAAGGCTGGAATGAATCGGCCGCTTCCTACCTCCACTGTCAAATCGATTGCCTTCCCCTCCTCCAGTGGTTTACCGTCCATCCTCGCTTCATAATCTACGATGACAAAATCTCCATTCTGAATAGGTCTGGCTTCCTGGATCGTCTTCAAATTGGCATGAAGATTTTGAAGGCCTTTCAGACGTTCCTCCACTTCTTCATCCTTCACCTCTTCCTTCTTCCCTTCGATATTCAAACCTAAATATTCTTCCAATTTGATCTCAGGTTTGACTTCAATGGTGGCGGAGTATTGAAACGGTTTCCCACTCTCCAGGTCGCCAGGATCAATCATGGGGTTAGAGACCGGATGGAGGTTGGTCTCAGAAAGGGCTGTTGGATATGTATCCTGAACCAGTTTTTGGACGACCTCTGCTTTGACATAATCTTTGAAGTGTCTCTCCAATATATTCCTTGGAACCTTTCCTGGCCGGAATCCCTTGATTTTAGCCTTCCTTCCCAACTCCCTATAGAAGGAATCGACCTCCTTGGTCACCTGGTCTTCGGAGATCTCTATACTGACCTTCTTTTTAATCGAACTGATATCCTCAATATTTACGTTCATCGAACATCCCTTCTATCCGTACAAGTCATTAGCTCATAGGTCATTGATCTCTTTTTACTGATCACTGTTTTCTCTATGCTGCCTACTGCCTTCTGCTTACTGCCTACTTTCTATTATTGCCTACTATTTTGGTGCCGAGGGCGGGACTCGAACCCGCACAGTCTTTCGACCACGAGATCCTAAGTCTCGCGCGTATTCCAATTTCGCCACCCCGGCTTATTTTTTCATCCCTTTACCACCCAATTGAGAGAAAGTAGGGAAGTGGGTAAAGGTTAGGAAGCCGGTTTGGGTTTGGTGTTAGGGCTAAGTTTTTGAGACCAATCACCTCACCCTCTGACCAAACTGGCATCTTTACCATTACCCATTGACAAATGCTCCTTATTTTCTGAGTAATTGGTGAGCCGTGCCGGAATCGAACCGGCAACCTACTGATTAAGAGTCAGTTGCTCTACCGATTGAGCTAACGGCTCATGCTCTTGTTTGTCGTCAGTCACAAATCCCACGTGGTACATGGCGCCATGCACCATGTCAGGTGCATGGCAGCCCTAAACCTTACATGGTTTAGGGCGCGCCCGGTCCGACTCGAACGGACGGCCTGCGGATTCGAAGTCCGACGCTCTATCCAACTGAGCTACGGGCGCTTTGGGGTGAGTGAAGGGACTCGAACCCTCGACCACTGGGGCCA
>Ga0315274_10015000_pt1 | contig 10986 bp, 14 predicted proteins | sample YL17G02_20_MG_FD_203700 | JGI IMG/M metagenome (GOLD analysis project Ga0315274, IMG submission 203700) | Sediment microbial communities from Yellowstone Lake, YNP, Wyoming, USA - YL17G02_20 | ecosystem: Environmental > Aquatic > Freshwater > Lake > Sediment | place: USA: Wyoming | collected...
AAACAGGCCAGAAATCTGTTTATACCATATTAAGTAGTCATCCTCCTGTTAAGGATAGGGAAGAAAACGCAAGAATGCAATTAGAATTTTTAAATAGTAGGTAAACTATAGATGTGGAATAAAATTTATTTTATAGCTTTCTTAATTACATTTTGTTTCTTAATCTGTGGTTGTGCAACTGTGCCTCCTATGCTAGAAAGACCAATTGAGAAAAGTAGAACATTCAATGCTATATACGAAGATGTCTGGAAATCACTCGTTCAAGCTCTCACTTCATCGGGAGAGTTCATTAGTACGGCTGAAAAAGAAAGTGGAGTTATATCTTTCCAAAAAATTATCACTCCACCGGGTATGATTGAGACCCTAGCTTTATGTAATAGTGGGGTGCAATGGAATAATGCTAATGCAGCGGTTAACATTACAGCTGTCAAAGTAGATGAAACACACACAACTGTTACAATAAATTCACAATTTTGGGGAACTGGTACCGATACAGGAGACCAAGTTATGGGTTCTTTATTAGGGGCTATGGTTGGTGCCGTTTATTATTCTCCATTGAGGCAATATGGCCCATTGAGTTCAAAAGGAGTTTTAGAGAAGTCATATTTAGATAAAACTGCAAATTTACTTCCTACGAAAAGTTACGCTTGGTTGGAAGAAAAGAAAGTGATAAAGTCAAATGTATCTGGAGGAGTAAGAACCAATATAGCAAACTTAAACTATAAATTATTAGAACTAAATGGAAAAACTCCAGCAGAAGTTGAGAAAATTTTGGGCAAACCATTCTCTATTGAAAAATGGCCCAATGGAAAGATTATGAATGTTCATTATCAAATCAATGATAAAATAATCACAGTTTCATATAGTAAGCGAAATGAAAGAGCTACCGGATATTCTTATTAAAAACTTAGTGTTACACAGCGACAGTGTTTAACCCATAATTAGTTAAGACGGCGCCCCATTTCCAGTATTAAAGATACGAGGAAGAAGAAATGAATAAAAAACAATTAATAGTTGAGTGAGTTAAATGGATAACAAACCTCCGTTGAAGATTATTTGCCATAGTAAGAATGCTATAAGAATTGGTATAAGATTAGGCTGGCTCCCAGGTGCAAATTACAATCATATAAGAGATATTAGAGAATTTAGGATTATTGGGTTAATTGATATTGACTGGAAAAATTATGACTTTGACAAGCATTTTTATTATGTAAAAAAATATAAACCTATTCTTACAGTTGCTAAAGATATACTTAAAGAATGCGAATTGGACTCTGTAGTAAAGCAAGCAGAGAGATTAGGAAGATATGCTAATAAAGTGATAGTCGTGCCCAAAGATTTAAAACTTAGTGACAAAATTGATAAAGTTATACCAAAAGAATTTATTATTGGCTTTAGCGTTCCTTCTACTTATGCAAAAACAGAAATTCCTATTGAAAAATTCTATAAAAGGAAAATACATTTATTAGGGGGTAGACCTGATTTACAAAGAATGTTAGGAAAAATGTTGGATGTTTATAGTTTTGATTGCAATAGAATTACCATTGACGCTAAATTTGGATATTATTTTGATGGAGCAAGATTTGTAAAGAATGGAGTGGCTGGGTATCTAAATTGTATAAGGAAATCTATGCTTAATATAAATAGAATATGGAAAGTAAAGAAAGGAAGTGAATGATGGATGATAGGCAGGAGTTCTTAATAAATATGTATAATCAACTGTTTAATGATATAAACAGGCATATAACTTTAACCTGGCAAGCAATAGGAGTAATCGGTGGTTCTGCTGCTATACTCGCCTTGATAGAAAAGAAGATTATTACTATTGAATTAGCAGTAACATTGATTGTTTTTCTGTGTTTTTGGGGGATGAATATCTTGATTGATAGTGCTTATTGGTATAGAAGAAATCAAGTAATGATAGGAAACATCGAGAAGCAATTCTTGGAGCAAAGCGACCAAAGAGACATATGCCACTATTTTGGAAGACATCCAGGTTTTAGTTTCATTGGGCATTTACATATCCAATTTGTTTTAATGGTTTCTATTTTGGGAACATTTCTATTTTTTAATGCCGAGCATAACCCACATCCTATACTTAATTTTCAAAATAGTTTGACTTTAGCATTAAGTATAATTACTGCTGTTATGTATGATTTGAATAGAAGGAAATACATAAGGTTTGTAGAGACTTGTCCAGGCAAGAAAATAGAATCTTTAGTGGTTAAGCCAATCTTTTGGGAAAGAAAAATAGATATTGAAACACCAATCAAAAACTGCTTCAGAAGGATTTGCAGAAGAAAGAAGTAAATAAACGAACATTATTTTAATATGAGCGAAGAGAAAAAAGATTTGAAGGAACTTGAACAGAAGTTTGTGGAAGCAGGAAGCTGTGGGGAGCGAATGCAAAAAATCGGTCAACGATTAGTTAGTGCTTCTGAAAGAGGAAAAGAAGTCATTGAAATTATTAAGCAGGATGATTCAATTTTGACTACGCCACAAGTAAGTTCTTGGCTTGCATCAGCGAATGCTACTGTCCCATCAATGCCAATCCAGGCTATGACACAAATGGATTCGTATTACTATGCTGTAAGCACATCTTCTGTTTCAGCAATTGCTATAACTTCTGTTAAGACGTTTAGACTGAAGAAAGAGCATGAATTAACAGAGGATGAATTAATGGAATTAGACGAGCTTCTTAAGGACTTTTCTACTCAATTTTCAGGGATTGGTGATTTGGCAGCCATGAGAAAAGGTGCTTGGGAAACTTTCTATTCGGCAACGGAGATAATTTTGATGAGTGTCAGCCACGCTATGAGGGAAATAATGAGGAAGATTATATCCCAGATAGCTACCAATGATGAAGTAAAGAAGGCGGAGTGGTGGGAAAAGCCTTTAGATACGGACAGGGAAGTTACAACGCAACAACGGCTGAGATATCTTATTTTTGGTTCAACCGATGATAAATCGTCAGAAATGGTTAGTATGGCTGTTAAGACCTCTTTTGATGCATACGATAGACTCCAGAAGGTCGCTCATGGGTCAGTTGGTTGCAGGGAGGAAGTGAAAGAGTGTATGCAGATAACGGAATATGCATTGTTGACTATGCTGAGACATAGAAAGCTGAAGTCATCTCAGAATAATGCATAAGTCTTGTTGCAAACAAACGACCGATTTTTTATTTTAGAAAGGATATTTAGATGGAAAAGAAGAATCCAAAAGTATTTATTTGCCACGCTAGTGAAGACAAGGAAAGATTCGTTTTAGATTTTGCTAAGAAACTGCGAGAAAAAGGAGTAGATGCTTGGGTGGATAAATGGGAAATACAGTTAGGAGACAATTTGGTTGATAAGATTTTTGAAGAAGGAATAAAAGAATGTAATACTTGCATAATTATCTTGTCAAAGTTCAGCGTGACCAAACCGTGGGTTAAAGAAGAGTTAAGTTCAGCAGTAGTTAAAAGGATAGAAGAGAATATCAAACTGATACCCATAGTTATTGATAAAGATATTGAGATACCCCAAAGCATAAAACATCTTCTGCGTAAGCCTATAAATGACCTGTCTAATTATGAAGAAGAATTTAAGGATATACTAATGTCAATCTATGGCGTTACTTCAAAGCCACCATTAGGAGAAGAGCCGAGTTTTGCAACCAAAATTAGAAGCATACCTGGATTTTCAAAGGTAGATTCCACAACACTAAAGATAGTAGGAGAAATTATTTATGCAAAAGATGATGTTGGGCGATTGGTAAATGCTAATGAAGTGATTGAGAAAGCACTACCTTTTGAACTAACCAAAGAAGAAGTGATTGATTCTTTGGAGGTTTTAGAATCAAATGGTTATTGGGAAATATCAAGGAATATAGGAGGGATAGAGTGGTCTAATATTATAGTTACTTCTCATGGGTTTATTAAATATTGTGAAATTTTTATAAAAGAATTTGATGAAATCTTCAAAGGAGTGATTTCCAGCATAATGAATGAAGGATTAAAAACGAGTGCAGAAATAGCATCTAAGTTAAGATGTAAGTTAGTTATGGTGAATTCACTTTTAGATTACTTTGAAAATTGTGGCTATATCGGACTTGTCAGAGAGGTAGGAAGGCGTGGTGCGATAATCTTTAAGATTACAGCGGAAGGTAAGAGATATTTTGAGAATGCATTATTATGAAGAGAAAAAAGCCAAAAGACAAGCCGATAAAAGTAACCATTAAATACAAGGATACGCCTGATAAAGAGGAAAGGTTTAAAAGAATAGCGGAATTATTATTATCCAAACAGAACAAGTGCCAGAAAAACGCTTCATCGGGATAAAGACTTAAAAGACAGAGGGCGAGGTATGGCTGAGCCTAATGCTTGGTGGAATTGGAATTTTACAACTACAATAGTAGGTGGACTTTTAGCGGGATTAGTTGGTGTAGTCTTATTTTTTATTCAGGAATACAAAAAAGACAAAAAGGAAAATAAAGAAAATCTGGAAGAAGATAATAGGAATCTTTGTGAAGTGTTAGATTACTTAAATTATTTGGAAGCAACTTTTAAAAGATATTCGGAAGCAACATATTCTTTTCCTTTCTATATTATCTTGCCCTTTAAAAAGGAAATAAAATTTGTCTCTTGCTCTTGTGAACAATTACAGAAGATTCGTTCAGGATATAATGAGCTTGTTCTAAGAATATATGAAATGCAAAAAGTTTTGGATATGAAAAAAGATGCTGAAAAATTGGCTCAAACTGGATTGATTAGTATGTTAGATATTCACCATAAACAATTACAAGAAAAAGTGTTGAGTAAGGCAAGAGTAGTAAAAAAGGAAATAGAGGATTTTCAAAGGACATTGAGTGAGAGATGAATGAAAAAAGAAGCTAGTCTTATCCTTAATAAGATTGGTCTTATGCCTATTAGCAATAAAGGATGGCAGACACTCCAAATATCACATTTAAAGGCAGATAAGCAAGGTAAAAAATATACAAGGGAATTTATTAAGAAAAAATTGGGCAACGTAAGTGGTGTATACTTATATCGTAACAAAGCAGGACGGATACTTTATGTGGGCAAGGGAAACCCTATAAAATATAGATTATATATGCACTTTCGTGCGTCTTTTGAGCGTGTCCCTGGTGATACAAAAAATCAGAGATGGCATAAGTTCTGGTCTCGTCATAAGGGAATCTTAAAGGTCTATTGGACAAAATTACAAAAGAAACAAGAACAAAAATTAATAGAGCAAATGTTGGAGTATGTATTATTACCAAAGTTTATAACATTTTCAGTAGAAAAATGAATAAAAAACAATTAATAGTTGGTTGGGTTATGGGAATAACACTAATATTAAACGGTTGTGTTAGTATGGGTCTTGAGAGAATGCCAGATAGCTATTATTTGAACCAGCTGAAAGAAATTAAAAAATCAAATGAGATAACACTTCAGAAACCTTATGCAGATATTTTTAATGCAGTAATAAATGTTTTTCGAGACCTGAACATTAATATCCTGAAGAAAGACTATGAAGGAAAAGTTGTATTTGGTGCTTATTATGCAGAAGGCTGTTATACTGTATACGGAGTATTTTTTGAAGAAGATGGTAGAGACAAGACAAAAATTATTGTTAAATCCAATGGGGCTTGGTTTAGCGATGATTTTGTTTTTAATAAGATAAAAGAAGAAATAGAATTACAGAAGAAACTAAATGAATAAAAAACAATTAATAGTTGCTTGGATTTTGATGTTATTCTTGAGTGGTTGCGCTACTTTTGACTCTACATATTATACTAATCCAAATAGTCAAGGATATACTCAACAAGTATTAGGGGGAATATGTGAGCAATGTGGAAGGCAGTTTACTTTTAGTGCACAACAATATGACCAAAATGTGCAAATTCAATGTTGCTATTGTGGACATACCCAAGATATAAAGATGGCATATAATAGATATCTTTATGCACAGCAACAAGCACAGGAGCAACAACAGCAAGCCAACTCTCAGGCATTAATGCAGAAACTTTATGAAGACGCTAGGCCACAAACACATTCTTACAGCAACCCAGGGATGGACTATCTTAATTATTTGAGAAACAGACCAGCGACCTCTTATTATACTCCACCAACTCAAACAAGATGTCATTATGACCCTATGGGAGACTTTATCTGTGACACAAGTGGTAGCGGGGGGCACAGCACAACAAGATGTCACCGTGGTCCTTCTGGAGACATTGTCTGCGATACTTCAAGGTATTAAGATATAAGGACATTGAGGGAGAAGGAATAGTTTAGAAATGCCAAGAGAAAGAATCACAAGAAGGCAGAAAGATATATCAAGATTATTAAGAGAAAGAAAGCAGATATTTAGGGAAAAATTAAAGACCCTTAAGAAGAAATGAATAAAAAACAATTAATAGTTGCTTGGGCAAAAGAATAAAAAGAGATAAATAGAGATAGTAGCCGTTTTTCCCTGAAGATTCAACTCCTACCAAGCGTATTTTTCTGTATTGCAAATTCCGCATTTTTACGGTAGAATAATCAAACTTAAGAAATAGGGCCATTAGTAAGCTCATCCTCCTTCGGAGGATTTCGCTAATGGCTAAACGAAATAGCGGGCCATTAGCTCACCCTCTCCGGAGGGTTTCGCTAATGGTTGACAAGTAAAATTAGGGCCATTAGCTCAATTGGCAGAGCAGGACACTCTTAATGTCAAGGTCGAAGGTTCGACTCCTTCATGGCCCATTAGATTAAAACTTTCGTGGAAAATTACGAATTAATTGAGCATACCGCAGATATAGGCATCAGGGTAAAGGGCAAAGATTTAAAGAGCTTGTTCAAAAATGCTAGCCTGGCAATGTTTGAAATCCTCGCCGAGAAAAAGAAAACTGCGGGAGAAAAGAAAAAGAAAATAAATCTGAAGCAGAAAGCAGACACGCTGGATGAGCTTTTTGTCAACTGGTTAAATGAATTACTTTCCTTATCCGCCATAAAAGAATTAATCTTTTCCGACTTCCAAATAAAAAAAATAGATAAAAATAACCTTGAAGCAACTCTCATAGGCAGCGCTATTAAAGATTATAAAGTAAATACCGAGATTAAGGCAGCTACTTATCACCAGCTAAAGCTGAAGCAAGCTAAATCTGGTTGGCAGGCAGAGGTGATTTTCGATGTCTGAGATCTGGCAAGGGTCGTTAGAAAAGATTGATGATTATCGCTGGCGTATACCTAAGTCATATAAGGCAGGCATGCGTGTGCCAGGTATTATTTATGCGGATGAGAAATTATTGAAGGATATCCGCCAGGATAAGGCGCTTGAACAGGTGGCTAATGTGGCATTTTTACCCGGCATTGTAAATGCCTCTTTAGCTATGCCGGATATACATTGGGGTTATGGTTTTTGTATCGGCGGAGTGGCGGCTACTGACCCTGAAAATGGGGGAGTGATTTCTCCGGCGGGAGTGGGTTATGATATCAACTGCGGGGTCAGGATGCTTAAGACTAATTTCCAGTACGATGAGATAAAAAATAAAATTAAAGATTTAGTTTATGCCCTTTTCTCGGATATCCCCTCGGGCTTGGGCTCAAAAGGAGACATAAGAGTAAGCACCAGAGAAGAAAGGGAGTTGTTAGTTAAAGGCGCAAGATGGGCGGTAGAGAAAGGATACGGCACACAAGAGGATTTAGAATGCACTGAGGAGTATGGCGCAATTCAGGGAGCTGACCCTGCGGCAGTTTCAGACAGGGCATATGAAAGAGGCAAGGCGCAATCCGGAACCTTAGGTTCAGGAAACCATTTCTTAGAAGTGCAGGTGGTTGACCAACTCTATGACGCCGAACTCTGCGATACCTTTGGGCTTACCTTAGGCCAGATAACCATAATGATACATTCTGGTTCGCGGGGCTTGGGTTATCAGATTTGCGATGATTACGTAAAAAGTATGATTCATTGTCTTACAAAATATAATATCAATGTGCCTGACAGACAGCTTGCCTCTGCACCGGTAAATTCTTCCGAAGGAAAGGCATATTTGGCAGCCATGAAATGCGCGGCAAACTATGCCTGGGCAAACCGTCAGTGTCTGATGCACCTTACGCGCAAGGTCTTTGAAAAGGTTTTCGGCATGTCCTGGCAGAAGATGGGTATGTTTTTGATTTATGACGTCGCGCATAATATTGCTAAAATAGAAAAGCATAAAGTAGACGGGAAAGACAAAACCTTGTGCATACACCGCAAAGGCGCTACGCGTGCGTTTGGGTCTGGGCAGGCGGCATTACCGGAGAGATATAAGAAGACAGGACAGCCTGTGATTATTCCCGGAGATATGGGAAGAAATTCGTATCTCTTGGTAGGGACAGAAAAGGCAATGGAAGAGACCTTTGGTAGCACTTGTCACGGTGCAGGGCGCCTGAAATCCCGTACCGCTGCTGCCAGGTCTATAAATGTAGATGTTTTGTTGAAAGAATTGGAATCTAAAGGTATAATAGTGAAGGCTTCAGGCCGCGGGACAATTGTGGAAGAGGCGCCGCAGGCCTATAAAGATGTGAATGAGGTAGTAGGTGTGGTGCATAATGCGGGCATATCCAGGCGCGTCTGCCGTATGCGACCGCTTGGCGTTATAAAGGGTTAAGGGAATCCCGAGCCGCATTCGTATAAGAGGTTACTGGCGAGGGGCGACCGCTGGGAGTAATTAAAGGATAAAAATGCTAGAACTAAAATTCATTCGGGAAAATCAGGACCTGGTCAAAAAAGCAATTGAGGACCGCAATTTAAAATTAGATTTAGATAGTTTAATTAAACTCGATAATTCCCGACGGAAAACTTTAAGTAAGCTGGAAGAGCTGCGGGCACAGAAGAACAAGGCTAATGATGAGATAACTCTTTTATTGAAGGCAAAGAAAGATGCAAAGGCTAAAATTTCCTCAATGAAAACAATAGCAGGAAAAATAGATAAACTAGAAGACGAATTAAAAGGATTAGATAATGAATTAAATAAACTACTATTGACTGTTCCCAACATACCGCATGCATCCATTCCGCGCGGAGATACAACTTGTAATAAAATTGTGCGTTGCTGGGGTGAGTTGCCAAAATTTGATTTTGCGCCGGTTACGCATATAGAAATTAGCCAGCATCTGGATATCATTGATTTTAACCGGGCTGCTAAAATTACGGGTTCAAATTTTGTCCTCTATAAAGGCTGGGGCGCAAAACTCGAACGTGCTCTTATTAATTTTATGCTGGATTTACATACCAGAAAACACGGTTATACGGAAGTCTTCCCGCCTTTTCTGGTAAACCGCGCTTCCATGACCGCTACTGGCCAGCTTCCGAAATTAGAAGAGGATATGTATCGGCTTAAAGACGATGATTTATTTTTAATCCCTACTGCAGAGGTGCCGGTAACCAATATCTTCCGCGACGAAGTCCTGGATGAAGAGGTTTTACCGATTTATTATACTGCCTATACTGCTTGCTTCAGGAGAGAGGCAGGCTCATATGGAAAAGATACCAAGGGCCTCGTGCGTGTGCATGAATTTGATAAGGTGGAATTGGTGAAGTTTGTAAAACCAGAGACCTCATACAATGAATTAGAGAAATTGGTCCAAGATGCTGAAGAAGTCTTGCAGGCATTAGGCCTGTCTTATAGGGTTGCAATGTTATCCACCCAGGATTTAAGTTTTGCCGCCAGTAAATGTTATGATTTAGAGGCGTATGCCGCAGGTGTGGACAAATGGCTGGAGGTCTCCAGTTGCAGCAATTTCGAAAATTTTCAGGCCAGACGGGCAAATATTAAATATAGACGCTCGACGGTCGAAGGTCGAAGGTCGACGGAATATGTGCATACCTTAAATGGTTCTGGTATTGCCCTGGCACGCACAGTAATAGCGATATTAGAGAATTATCAACAGAAAGACGGCTCGGTAATCATACCGCAGGTCTTAAGACCGTATCTTGATGGAAAAGAAAGAATTCCCTAAGACAGAAGGTGATTTTCAGCCCAAAACATCAGGTATTACTGGTAAGTTATCCGGGCTCTACAATAAATCCTTCGGGGTGATTAAGTTTATCTTGGGAGTTTGCCTTCTGCCTTTTGTGTATTCATCCACAGTTTCCTTCCTGAATGAACTCAACCTGATTGAAAAACCGCTGCAGAATTATTTCTGGTCAGGGGTTGTTGTTTTGCTAGTCATTTATTTGTTCGTGTGGGAGCCGGCAATAATTTATACTAGGGGCTATAGATTATTAGAATTAATTTTTAATTTTTTTAAGCCCCTGGTAAGAGTTGCACCGTATCTCTTGCCCATTTACACCATAATTTTATTCATTATATATATGGTATTGTCTCTGGTGGTTAAATCTAGATGGCTTATTGAATATTCCATTTTTCTCCTCGGTTTAACTATTACCTTGCATCTTGTATTCTCTGCTAAGACCATACGCTCGAAAAAGGGAGATTTCTTGAAGGCAAATTATATCTTTGGTTTTTCTTTTATCTATCTCGTTAACCTGATCGTACTTACCTTTTGTTTAAATCTTATCTTTAAGGAATTTTCGTTTGTGAACTTCTGCAATAATTCCTTTCAACTGGCGAAAAACATATTTGGCTCGGGTTTTAGGCAACTTTTCTTATGATAGTTTTTAGGTGGGGTGGCTGAGCGGTTGTCCCGCAAAACGGGATTTCGCTGAATGCGCCTGACGGCGTTTGGTTGTACTCAAAATGCGGCAGTCTTGCGACCGAGCGCCAGCGAGGGAGTCCCGCGCAGCGGGAAAAACTGCCTTAAGATATTTGGTGGGGTTCCGGGAGTGTCCTCCTTCACCCTTCAATAAGTAATAGATGGTAGGGCTTCGGAGGACGGCCTGTATTGCGACCAAGCGAAACGAGAGAGTCCCGACTAGGTAATTATTTTCTCGATTCGGGAAAAACAGGTGGGGTGGCTGAGTGGTTGAAAGCGGCAGTCTTGAAAACTGTTGAGGGGATTTCTCCCCTCCGTGAGTTCAA
>Ga0315274_10015003_pt1 | contig 10984 bp, 7 predicted proteins | sample YL17G02_20_MG_FD_203700 | JGI IMG/M metagenome (GOLD analysis project Ga0315274, IMG submission 203700) | Sediment microbial communities from Yellowstone Lake, YNP, Wyoming, USA - YL17G02_20 | ecosystem: Environmental > Aquatic > Freshwater > Lake > Sediment | place: USA: Wyoming | collected...
CGACAGGTCGGGATTAACCGCTCGGTTGCAGGTTGATGCTATCGGTAATAGTATGTGATATGGGCTTGGTAGTTCCCCGATAGCTCAATTGGTAGAGCGAGTCCCGACAGGTCGGGATTAACCGCTCGGTTGCAGGTTGATGCTATCGGTAATAGTATGTGATATGGGCTTGGTAGTTCCCCGATAGCTCAATTGGTAGAGCGAGTCCCGACAGGTCGGGATTAACCGCTCAGTTGCAGGTTGATGCTATCGGTAATAGTATGTGATATGGGCTTGGTAGTTCCCCGATAGCTCAATTGGTAGAGCAAGTCCCGACAGGTCGGGATTAACCGCTCAGTTGCAGGTTGATGCTATCGGTAATAGTATGTGATATGGGCTTGGTAGTTCCCCGATAGCTCAATTGGTAGAGCGAGCGGCTGTTAACCGCTAGGTCGCAGGTTCGAGCCCTGCTCGGGGAGTTTGACGGAAGAAAGCAGTATATATTTTGTTTACGTGCTGGAGAACACAAAGGGACGGTTTTATATTGGTTCAACCGATAACCTTCATCGTCGACTGAGTGAGCATAACAGCCGGGGACATAATTCCCACAAATACACCTCAAGACATACTGATCCTTGGCGGATTGCATGGTTTGAGGAACACCTCAGTCGCTCATCAGCGATGCTTAGAGAACAGCAAATCAAGCGAATGAAATCGGCAAAATGGATTCGTGAAAGCTTATTACAACGGTGCTGAGATAACACAGACGTGTTACTTGGAACCATATACACAATAGTTGGTTGACAAACTGGAGAATATGTCACAAGACTCTATAGAAAAGCGGATTGTCATAATGATAGCAGATGGGAAAGATCCCCAACGAATATAATTTGGTCGTTGCCTGCCTCATTCTCAAGCAATTTCAGAGTGAATCTAACAATGACTAATCTTCGCATCAATCTGATAAGGATTGATATAATTTCTCTGATAGATGTGTCTACCGATAGCTCAATTGGTAGAGCAAGTCCCGACAGGTCGGGATTAACCGCCAGGTCGCAGGTTCGAGCCGAGCTCGGGGAGTTGTGGGATTCTGGGTGTATGTAATATGGAGATAGAAGACAGGGCGGAGGTATGTTAGTCACACTTGCGATATAGACCGCTGGCTTGCTGAACACAATACTCCGGAATACAATCCTATCAAGTACACTGCCAAGCATGTTAGTCCGTGGGTGTTGGTTCATAGAGAAGGTTACACTACTCGGTCCGAGTCTATGCGACAAGAGCGGTGGTTCAAGACGCGGGCTGGACGTCGATGGTTGGATAAGCGGATTGGTAAGGCGAGTCCATCCCCTCTAAAGCCGGGCCCGTTTAACTGTAATACATAGGAAAGACATTGGCCTTCCTTTGCGGAGAAACTCGGATTCGATGCATCCTATCTTGTTATCGGGCGTTGTAGACCAAGGTCTGTATCTAATGGAATGATTTGCAAGCCTTGATCCGGGAATTAAGGTATCTCATCACTACCAAAGGCATGAAATGGCTGGTAAAGCTAAAAGAAATACCTCTGTGATAGTGAAACGTTAGTTGTTATTATGGGTTTTACAGCCGGAAAAAAAGATGAAATTAGGCTTGACATTGAATGGGCTAATGGGTAAAATAGGGAAAATAGAGGAAATACAAGGAAGTGTGACTGCTAATCTCGGCAGTAGATGGATCGTGTTTTTTATAGTCAATTTCATAGAAATATATAGATTTGGTACCATAGAGAAGAAAGAGAAAATATTTAGATTTCTCTTGACATATAATAGGCAAGATGGTAAATTTAGTTAATTAGTGGACAGTAAGTACATGTACCTATATTTGTAAGGGTATCATGTATGGATATCGCGAGGAATGCAGGCAATATAGGGTGTCAAAGGGTTAGGAGAGTGATGAAAAAGAAATGAGGAGGGGCAAATTAGGGTGCGGAATGTTTCAGATCTGGGTATCGGTCCCCTCTTTCATTTATATTAGCAGGAAGGCAATTGCAATAAGGATATGTCAGAGATTATTAGAGGTGGTTGAGCTTGATGCCACCTGAGCAAGTTAGGGTAAGGATAGGGACCTAAATCAATGGAATGAGGCAAACAGGAGAGCAGAAAGGCAGAATTGTCGGAATGTGAGGTGTTGTTTGTTTTTGGGGGGCAAGAGCAATGAAGAAATGGGCAATATATTTGGTGGCCCTATGTGTGAGTGTATGTTTGGCTGGGACTGGCCGAGCAGTGAGCCCAATAGGGCCTTTTGTGGGTATCGGAGTGGAGGGGCAAAATGTTGATCTTGGGACATTCGGTTGTTCTGGATCACAGAGCCTTACAAAGACGTTGAAAGTACATGTGGTTGCGAACTGCCCGCATCGTGTTCAGGCTTCGTTCGCAGGATTTAAGCACGAACAAACAGGGAGGATGATGACGCCGGAACATCTGTCGTTGATGATAAATGGAAGAGGAGTTCCGGTTGGCAAGGATCGGGTGGAGATACTGAGTTCCGCCAAGCCTACCCCGGTTAAGGGTGTTAAGGTTCCAGTTGAGTTGAGATTCGGTATGGAGCGTATTGAATTGGAACAGGCTGGTGAGTATCACGGCACGCTTACGTTGACAGTGACGCCCCGGCTGTGAATTGGTAGATGTTCGGGGATTAGTGTTATAGATCAATAAATTAGGTTATTAATTGCCTAAGACTTAAGGAAGGAGACATACAAGAAGCACCCCCTCTTAAAGGGATGGGGTAGAAAGGAGGTACGGTGATGACACAGTGACATCACGCGGGCTGAGAGATGCCTGCATGTCACCCGAGGATTAGGCCCAATTTTTGGGTGCGGTGATGTCGATTGCCGAATGGGAATGAAAATCGCAGGTCAAAAAACGTAGATGTTTTTGGGCCAAGGCTTAAACGGGTTGTAGAGCGGGCAGACCTGTTTAAGTCGGAGAACGAGGTGTTTGCCCGCTATTGTGTGCGGCTCAGGCGTTAAAACGTCTGGTCGCGGGAAGATAATTTTATTAGCTCCAAAGGTTTATGTCGGCCTCTACGGAGCGAGGGTTAAAAAAAGGAGACCAAAAATGTTGAAAAGAAGTATTATTGGCATTACAGTTGTAGCGTTGCTTGCCTGCATTCCACAGGTTTGGGCAGGTGGCGACAAGTCCGAGAACTGGGGATACACAACCGTCACCACTTATGATTGGAAGGAAGTTTATCGTGTTGATATAAAGGTGAAGGTACCATGGTGGATAAAGATGCAACCGCAGGACCCGGTCATACTGTACCAAGTGACTTTCTATGAGGACAACGTCGCCACAGATAGCGACAAGTACCTCAAGGCGAAGTATGAAGGCCACACTCACACTACCGTTATCGGCAACTATAAGGCCGATCTAAGCACCGCATTAGAGATGGCTACCATAGTTACTGAAAGTGGTGGAATTGGCGGTGTATGGACCAGCAGTATAGTCCCCAACGTCTATGACCCGCCTTTGGTATCAATGGCAGCCACAATTACAGTTACGGGTGACAAGGTTGATATGTCGATGAAGACCCCTTGTGAGACGCTGATACTTGGAAAAGTTATCGTGAAAGTGAGACCGGTTGGTATTACTACTACTGGGACTTACGTTTGTCCATAACTTCTTCGACTGGTTGCTAATTACTTAAGGATGATGGGGAGGGGTAGGATTATTACCCCTCCCTTTTTTTATTTTTGTACACTGCCGTCCGAGAATACACATTGAAATCACAAATACCCTGGTGACCCAAAGGGTAACAAGTTTGCAATAACAACCATAGAACGACCTGGAAAAGGACACAAAGCTCATAGGGTAGTCCTTGATCCAGGGCACTGAGCCAACCCCAACCTTGTTATTATCAGGTACGAAAGGATGTTATCCCCCACCACTCTTGGAGAGTTAATATATCCTACTATTATAATATGGAATTGGAATTTTACTTCAATAAAGAGGCAAAAAATGAACAGTTTGATTTTATTGGCGTAATGTGAAAATGCACAGTTAGAGTAATATATTATTGACTATAGAATACAAACATGATAAATTAGGTAGTTATTAAAAATCAAGCCCTATAATTAGGGCTATTTTTTGTAGGCAGAAGATATCGTCTGTGCGGAGGCGTTTGTGTGGAATTTGCAGGAATTTCTGATAAGCACGCGGGTAAGAATTGCCGAAAGAAGAAAAAACCAAGGGATTGGTGAGTAATTAAGGGACTTGCAAGTTCAAGAAGAACTTGGAAGGAGAGCAAAGTCCCGAATTTCGTTCCCAACACATTGGCCTTAGAGACCGTGTTATCGTTGGGGCAAATTCTTCTTGTGTGCTGTTTTTGCATTTTCCGTTGAGAGGCAATGGAATGAAAGGGCAAGGGAATCTGAGAAGCAAAGCTCATACACTCGTTATTGGGATTGTTGTGATTCTGGCCACCCCGGTTCTAAGTGTCAGGTCGGTATATGGCCGAGTTATGATTCAACCGATGTTAATGGAGTTCATGCCCCGTAGCGGTGAGGTAGTTACGAGAGAAATTGAGATTCAAAACACTACTGCAGAGGGAATTGAGACAGTGGACCTGAAGATAGTTGAGTTGAGTCAGGACGAGAATGGCTCGTGGACAACCGTTGAACCAAATGCCATTGTTGATGCATCAAAGAGAGCTTCATCGTGCCGAGAGTGGTTAAAATTAAGCGACAATCCTGTCACAGTTAAGCCTCTCTCGATAGTTCGTTTGAAGATGACTATGAAAGTACCCCTTAATGCCCGCGGTTTCCATGGTGCGGCAATTATTATCCAGACAAGGCCCCCACCCGCGGCGCGAGGAGTTCTTTTAGTGTTTCAGTTTGTGGTTCCTGTTCTCGTTAGTATGGCCGACAGGCCATTGAGACATAATGTGGAGTTGACCGATGTCGGATTAGAGTTCCAACCGGCTATCGAACGGAACTCGGCTAAAACACTGGTCACGATGGGTGTTATAAATAAAGGTGGTACTGCTTCCAGGTTGAGGCCGCTGGCACGGATTAGGTATTTTGTGGCCGGTCACTGGCAGGTAGTTACAGTTAAAGAATTTCAGGAAGCAGCAATTCTCCCAGGTGTTGAATTGAAATTAAAGAGTGACATAGGACGTTCTTTACCATCAGGGAAATATCAAATTTCGGGGGCACTTTATGTGGACGAGCGGCGAGTAAAGCCGATCGAAAAGGAGATAGCTTTTGCCGGCGATCCGAACGTTAAGCATGTTGCGAGCGATGCGGAAGTTTTCCTGACACCGCGGGATGTTACTATAGAGGGCATACCTGGGTCTACCCGCATGGGTAAGATGGAGATATCTAATTTTTCCGACGATGCGGTTCGAATCAAGATGTCTTTGTCACAACCACCTGTTCTTGTTGAGGCGGCTTCGGTCGGATTGAAGGGAGATGATTTGAACTGCAGTGGGTGGCTTAAGATAGAGCCAGAGGAGTTTACGCTTGTCGGAGGGGGACGTCAGAACATACGCTTTATTGTAAATATGCCTAATCCCGGAGGAAGCCACCCCTGGTATTATTCGCAGCTTACTTTACAGAGTACATACGCAGATGGTCAGAATGCCGGTAAAAAAACCGCATTTATCTGTGTGGGGAATAAGAACATCAAGACCAAACCTTCCCCACGTGGAATGAGACTAAATGTAGCTGCTCTGGAGGGCTCCAAGTACCTCATTGTCGGCAGATTTGGCAATTACGGAGATGTTCATTTTGCCCCTAAGTGCCGGGCCTCAATTGTGACGCCTCAAGGTGGGGGTGTTAGACAGACGGTACTTAGCGGCCTGCCGGACCTGATGATACCGTTTGAAGTAAGGGACTTTGCGGGAAGTCTTGATTTCAATGATGTTCCCGTTGGTACATACCGTCTTACAGCGATTTTGGAATACGAATCCAACCAGACGATAGATTACAGTGTACCTATACAGATATCCGGTCAGCGTGGCCAAAAGAGTGTTCAAATCATTAAGACGGATGAGTTTGAAAAGGCAGTAGGCGTTAAATGGCAGTAAGTGAGTTAGGAAGGTAAAGATTTTACTAAAGAAAGGCAATGGCTTGCCGATACGAAGGAAAAAGGCTGTAAGCTTGGAGGTAAGCGGCCCCAGAAAGGGACGTTGACTTATGGCACGGAAAAACGTTGCTCGAATTTTATCGGACGGGTTGGTATCGCTTTGCGTAATCTTGCTATTCTCTGTGGATAGCAGCGGCCAGTTCACGATCACGAAAAAAACCTTTACTATCTCCGGCACAGTAGGGCTTGGCGGAGTGGTAATGAAAGGTCTGCCTGGGGCTGCCATTGTTACAGATGAAAGCGGCAGTTACAGCGCCATTGTAGATTTTAACTGGACTGGAACGGTTACGCCCACGAAGGTTGGCTATAGTTTTGAGCCAGTTAGCAGGAATTACTCTAAGGTCGCGGAAAATCAGGCTAATCAGGACTACAAGGCGAGCCTGATTAGCTTTACGATTTCCGGCATTACGGGGATTCCCGGGGTGGAGTTAAAGGGCCTTCCTGACAATCCAGTTAGTGGTGCTGGGGGTGCGTACAGTGTAAAGGTACCTTATGGATTCAGTGGTACGGTTACCCCCGCAAAGGAAGGGTACACTTTTACACCGGAGAGTAAGCCTTACACTTCAGTGACGAGTGATCAGACCAATCAGAACTATACAGGTACGCCGATTACCTTCACACTTACAGGTTCCACAGGTGTGGATGGGGTTGTGATGAAGGGACTGCCGGGTGACCCTCTCACGGGCGCCGACGGTAGTTATAAAGTTACTGTTACATACGGCTGGAACGGTGTTGTTGCACCAACTAAGCTTGGTTATAATTTTGACCCGCCGAGCAGGGAGTACGCAAACATAAATGGCCCGATGGCAAGCCAGAATTATATCGGGACACTTCTTACTTTCAAGATTTCCGGTAGTACGGGTATGCCCGGTGTAACAATGAGCGGTCTGCCGGGAAATCCTGTCTCGGACGAGAAAGGCAGCTACAGTGCGGTTGTGGACTATGGGTGGGCTGGTACGGTCACACCTTTGAAAGAGGGTGTCAACTTCGCTCCGCCCAAAAAGCCGTACTCGGGAATAACCGCCGACCAGATTGGTCAGGATTACACTGGGACGCCAATTACTTATACGATCTCCGGCACGACCAGTGTTGGTGGTGTAACAATGAACGGTTTGCCTGGTAATCCTCTTACGGATGCCAACGGTAATTACAAGGTGGTTGTTAATTACGGCTGGAACGGCACTATTGTTCCGGAAAAAGCGGGTTATAGTTTCCAGCCGCCTACGAGGACATACCCCAAAGTGGTTAGCGACCAGGCAAATCAGACCTACACTGCTTCCAAGCTAAAGTTTTTGGTTTCCGGTGCGGCAGGTGTTGCCGGCGTGACGCTAAAAGGTCTTCCCGGCAATGTCGTTAGCGGGAATGATGGAACTTATTCTGTGAGTGTTGATTATGGCTGGGCCGGGAAGGTTACTCCCATTAAAGAGGGATACACGTTTGAACCGACGAGTCGAGACTATAGCGACCTTAACGGCGCTCAGCCCGGTCAAGATTTCGCGGCAACGATGTTGAAGCGAACCATTACGGGCAAGATAGACTCTGAAAGGGGTCCTGTGGAAGGTGTGACCTTGGTAGCCGACGGTGGTGCGAATGCCAAGACCGATGCGAGCGGTGTGTACGCATTGTCGGTGGATTACGGATGGCGCGGCAAGGTGTACGCGACAAGAGAGGGTTACACGTTCAAGCCGTCCAGCAAGGCGTTTGAAGCTGTTATTGTGGACCAGACTGGTCAAAATTACACCGCCGAAGTGCGTATGCTTACGATTTCCGGGAGGATGGATATTGAGGGGACGCCGCTGCCAGGGGTGAAGATGACAGCGAATAACGGAGGTAGTTCAGATGTTACTGATGCAGATGGAAGGTACAAGGTGAAAGTTCCATACGGCTGGACCGGAGAGCTGACGCCAACGAAGGAAGGATTCGATTTCGTCCCGCCAAGTTTCCCCCATGCAAACGTGACGCAAGATATCAAGGAAGGTGAGCCTGAGAAGCCGAAACCCTCCGGAGAGTCTACTGGGCCTACAGGTCCTGGGAAAGAAACTGTTACTCAGCCCGGTGGAGAAAAGATAGTGGAGCCGACAGTCCCGAAGACATCTGAGAAGATTGATGTGGGAGTACCCGAACCTGACGCAGATAAAAAAGTCTTACTGGAGCAAGTAAAACTGCTGCAGGCGAAAATAGATGCGATGATGACAAAAGGTCCTGGATTGCTGAAGGTTCCTGAAGGGGAATTGGTAACCAAAGGGCCTGGTGATATAGTTGGTCCAATACCTTCTGGGACAGAGCGACTTGGTCCGAAAACTCCAGGTGCTGTACAAGAGCCGTTTGTCACTGCCATGTTTATCGGGACCGATTTGAAAGAGGCTTTGCGTGAAATGGCGACGCAGAGCGGAATCAATATTTACGTTGACGATACGGTCAAAGCGACGCCGGTCACCTGCCAGCTTAGCAAGGTACATATTGAGGCCGCGCTGCAAACCGTGCTTAAGGGTACTAATTACGTATTCAAGAGGATACCCAAGTCATATCTGGTGTACGCGCCGATTAACAACACCTTTGTGGCTGAGGATATTCGTGCCGTCCTTGAGACAATTGCAACCCAGGCAAAGGTTGTAATTGTTCCCGATGAGAATGTCACCGGCACTGTAAGCTGCGAACTAAAGGACGTCCCATTAGAGACGGCCCTTGAAATTGTGCTTGCCGGCAGCGGTTTAATAGTAAAAAGGACACCTAATTACTATCTGGTTGGTTCACCAAAACCGGAACAACCGATATTTCCTGCTGTAAGCGAAACGCGTCGGATAGGATTAAGTTATGTCAGGGCCGACAGAGCGGTTGCTCTTCTATCCCCTGCTTTTCGCAATTATGCCATGTCTGATGCTAATGCGGTGTGCGTAACTGCACCTCCAACTATATTAGAGCGTGTCATTGCAGACCTTAGAGAAATAGATAAGAAGCCTCGTCATGTTTTGCTGGATGCTCGCGTTGTAGTGATGGAGCGGGCTAATCTACTGAACATAGGAGTCGAATGGACTTGGCCTAATGCTAAGCTTGGAGTGTTCGGTTCGGATCATTTTGACCGTGGGGGCAGTTTAGGCGGTCCGGCTGTAAGTGACGCCAGCGGTAAATGGCCCTGGGGTGTACAGATAGGGTATAGCCCTGATGGGACATTCACTGATATGCTGGCGTTAAAGCTGAATCTTCTTACTGAAAATGGTGAGGCGGACATAGTGGCTAGTCCGCAGGTTTTAGCGCAGGACGGTAAAGTTGCGGAAATTAAGGTCATGACCGAAGAGTATTTCATGCTGGTACCTCCTCAAGGGTCTGTGTACTATGCAACTGCACAAATGGCGACGATTGAATCGGGTACAACTCTGACCATAACGCCAAGAATCGGGGACAATAACGATATTAACCTTGAGATGGCAGTTGAGGTGAGCGACAGCATACCGCGCGGCGTTGGAAGCGGCCTTCCGGTTGTTACCCGGCGAACTGCAAGGAACGCAGTGCGCGTCCTTGATGGCGGTACAGTTGCATTGGCCGGCCTGACGGAAAGCAAGAATAAGGTGAAGGAGAAGAAGGTGCCGGGATTAAGCAATCTGCCTCTGATAGGAAACTTGTTTACCAGTAACGAGACAGACAGGTCCTCACGTGAGATTGCCGTTTTTATAACGGCGCACTTAGTTCATGAGAGTGAAAATTCTCTCGGAGTAACCGCGGCGGAGTCTTCGGAGCAGGCGGTGCTGACGGGAAAGCCGGCAGAACCGGCAGGTGAGGAGTTTAAGCAGAGCCTTAAGGCAAGCTTGTCGCGTCAGCCTGCTTCGACGAACCCGGTCGAGTCTAGGCGATAAGAGAAGTTAGACAGGAGACAGGACTTTGAAGCCCATGAAACATCAACCAAGAGGAGTAGTACTTGTTGAATGTGTGCTATTGGCCTTGCTGACTGGAGACATTGTGGGTTGTACACCTATCGAGTGGCCACATTTTGGCAGCGGCTGGGGGGGTAATGGTAGTGGGCTAAAAGTGAAGGCGATTAGCAACAGGGATGTGGCTGCTTTGAGTTCGGATGACATCGTTCAAATCATGCGACGCTCAGGTTTTTCCGACGAACAGATTTTAGAGCTTGGGACAGAGGTGCGTAATGCTTTGCTGCAGTCGGGCGCAGCAGAGATCAGGAAGGGTAAAGTCGAAGTGCTTTTTGCTGTTCGCGGTGAATACGTGTTTATTGACACTCGATCAAGGGGCAGCTTCATATACGACATAAAGAGGGGGAGGTTCGGGGTAGTGCACCCCTCTGAAAAGAGTTCGTAATCGGTGGTTCCACTCGCACTTGGTTTTTGCGTTCATCCATCTGCCATGATTTTGACACAAGCTTATAGCGTTTGTGCGAGTCGAACGCTATAATCTGGATAGTCCATGCCTCGTTTGCTTATTCTGAAGTACTATCGTTTTTACCTTACATGTGGGACCAATTCACCATGTCAAGTCATGAACTTTTAGGAAAAGAAACGAATTAACCAAAGGGCGTATTGGTCCTGAGTACCGCCGAAGGCAAGGGCTTTTTCGACGGAGATATGTGCCGTTTTGTAGTGCTCGGCGACGAATAATTCTGGTTTTAGATGGTCTTTTTACTTCCCTGCTCCTGCTGTCGCCATGATTGGTTTGGAAATCCCTTCATCGTGCATTAAGTTCGCTGCTATTTGATGTCTTTTCTTTCGCCGGTTAATTGTCCTTCGGTCGCACCGAACCATCTGTTCGTCATCCGAGGCTATAAGTATCGCTTCGTCTGCGGTTGCTGCGAATGCGTCAGCCCCAATTTCCTCCCACAGCCCTTCTGCACGGTTGAACAGGCCCCCTGAAACTATGATGCGCATGTCCGGCCA
>Ga0315274_10015004_pt1 | contig 10984 bp, 8 predicted proteins | sample YL17G02_20_MG_FD_203700 | JGI IMG/M metagenome (GOLD analysis project Ga0315274, IMG submission 203700) | Sediment microbial communities from Yellowstone Lake, YNP, Wyoming, USA - YL17G02_20 | ecosystem: Environmental > Aquatic > Freshwater > Lake > Sediment | place: USA: Wyoming | collected...
CGTGGCAGAAATGTTACTCGATGGCGGGCATACGGTCGTTGGCGTGGATAACCTGAACGACGCCTACGATGTGCGCATCAAACACTGGCGGCTGAACCGGCTGACAGGGCGCGCGGGATTCACCTTCCACGTGCTGGATATCTCTGACCGCAATGCCGTGGCGGGATTATCCGCTGAGCCTTCTGGCTTCGATGCAATCATCAACCTGGCCGCGCGGGCCGGGGTACGCCCATCGTTGAAGGATCCCTGGGTATATTACGAATCGAACGTTATGGGAACCTTGAACCTGCTCGATCTGGCGCGGAGCCAGGGGGTTCCCAAGTTCGTGATCGCCTCCACCTCCAGCATTTACGGCGCCAACGCCCCCCTGCCGACGCCGGAAACCTACGACAGCAACCATCCCATACAGCCCTATGCCGCCAGCAAAAAAGCTGCCGAGGTGCTGTGCTATACCTATCATATGCAGTATCAGATCGATGTGTCGGTCGTGCGCTATTTCACCGTCTACGGCCCGGCGGGGAGGCCCGACCTGGCGATCTTCCGCTTCGTGCAGTGGGTCAGCGAGAGCAGGCCGGTGAGGATCAATGGCGACGGCGAACAATCGCGCGGCTTCACCTACATCGATGATATTGCCCGCGGGACGATCCTGGCCCTCCAGCCGCTCGGGTATGAGATCATCAACCTGGGCGGGCACGAGACGATCACGATTAACAACCTGGTAAGGTTAGTCGAAGAGGTGACGGGCAAGAAAGCCCAGGTGGTGCACGGCCCGCCTGACCGGGCCGATATGCTGGCCAATTGGGCCAACGTGGACAAGGCCAGGCAGCTTTTGGGCTGGCAGCCGCAGGTGGGGCAGCGTGAGGGCATTGGCACATTAGTCGCCTGGTACAACCAGGAGCGCGCCTGGGCCAGCCAGATCAACACCGACTAACCCAACGGGCAGCGTCGGTACAGTACACCGTTGGCGGCACCGCTCGCATTTTGAGCGGCACTCAGCGGGCGGAAGATACCTTTCCAGCGCTCGTCCCGATCGTCTTTCCTCGGTCATCCAACCATGCTCCAACGTTTACACTCCTGGCGACAGGATCACTTATTACGGGGGGTGGTGAAGAGCAGCAGCTATTTATTCAGCAGCAATGCTCTCTCGGCCGCCCTGAGCTTTCTGCAGGGGATTTTTGTCGTCCGGTTGTTGGGAGCAGATGGTTACGGGCTGGTTTCGGGCACGGTGATCGTGTTTGCTTCGAATGTAAATCGCCTGTTCTCCTTCCGCATGAGCGAAGTGGTGGTCAAGCATTTCGGGCAGGCGCTGGTGGAAGGGAAACGCGAGCGGGCTGCCGCGGTAGTGAAAAGCGCCGGGCTGGTGGAGGCAGGCACATCGCTGCTGGCTTACCTGGTCCTGCTGCTGCTGGCTCCCTGGGCCGCAGCCCAGGTGGCCAAAGATCCCCAGGCTGCCTACTTGTTTCGCTTTTACGGTCTGGTATTATTTTCCAACCTGGTTTACGAAACCTCCACAGGCGTGCTGCAAGCCGCCAGGCGCTTCGACCGCCTGGCGTTGATCAACACGGGCCAGAGCATTCTCACCGCTGCGCTGATCTTCGCCGCCTTCCTATACCGTGGGAGCGCCTTCGATGTGCTGGCAGCCTACTTGCTCGGGAAGACCCTGGCCGGGCTGGCAGTAGCCGTCCTGGCGTTACGCGAGCTGAATACCTGTCTCGGAGGCGGTTGGCAGCACGCCTCGCTGCGACTGCTGACCGACTGGCGCGAAATTGCCATCTTTGCCATCAATACCAACCTCAGCGGCACGGTCAACCTGTTCGTACGCGACAATGCTCCGATGTACCTGGGAGCCTTGCGCCCGGAGGCGGTGGCGCAGACCGAGGTGGGTTATTTCAAGCTGGCCTTGAGCATCATCAACCTCGTCATGCTGCCGATCGAGCCGTTTATCTGGCCCACCTATGCCGAGATCACCCGCACGATCGCCCAGAACCAGTGGCAGGCCACCCGCCGCCTGCTCAAGCGGGTCAGCGCCATCGCCGGGCTGTGGACGCTGGCTGCTGGTGGAGGGATGGCTCTCCTGGGATGGTGGCTCATCCCTCTGGTGTACGGCTCCGGCATGGGCCCGACTTATCCCGCCATGTTGATCCTGCTCATCGGTTATGGTTTTGCTAACGTATTGAACTGGAACCGGCCATTACTGCTGGCGTTGGGCAAACCATCTTTCCCGCTCATCGTCGCGGCTGCTGCCGGGTTGGTTGAAATCCTCCTGGCCGTCTGGATCGTGCCGGTGTATGGCTATCGCAGCATGGCCGCCATCCTATCCGTTTATTTCATCATCTCTATCGGCATCATCGTCTGGCGTGGAATGCGCGAAATTTCGAAATCTGAAGCCGAGCATACCCCATGAAAATTACCTGTATCTCTGCCTCGGAAGTGCCCTCCTCAAAGGCCAACAGCATCCAGGTTATGAAGGTTTGCCAGGCACTGGTGCAACTGGGACACAGCCTCCAATTATTGGTTCCGAAAGGGAGCGGCGAACAGCCTTCGCCGGCTAAGCTGGCCTCTTTCTACGGGCTGGCAACCTCCTTCCCGGTTGAATGGCTGCCTGCCAGCCCCCGCCTGCGGCGCTATGATTTCTCGTGGGCCGCTGTACAGCGCGCCCGCCATTGGGGGGCGGAGGCTGTATATGTCTGGCCGCCTCAGGCCGCGGTATTTGCCCTGCTAGGGAAGCTGCCGGTGCTGTTAGAGATGCACGCCGAGCCAGAAGGAAGCTTCGGCCCACTGCTGTTCCGGCTGTTCCTGCGCTTGCCGGGCAGAAAGCGCTGGCTGCCCATCACGCAAGCACTGGTCGATCTCCTGGCAAGCCGGTTTCCCGTAGCACGTGCTCCGTACAGGCTCTCCCCAGACGGCGTCGACCTGGAACGATATATCAACCTGCCTGAACCACCCCTGGCGCGGCAAACATTGGGGCTACCCGAACAGCCCACCGTGGGTTATACCGGGCACCTGTACGCCGGGCGAGGGGTGACCCTGCTGGTTGAACTGGCGCGGCGCTTCCCGCAAGTGCATTTCTTGTGGGTGGGAGGGCATCCGGCTGATGTAGAGAAGTGGCGCAGGAAGTTAACCACCGCAAACATTACCAATGCTACCCTGACCGGGTTCGTCGAGAACAGCCGCTTACCACTCTACCAGGCTGCCGCCGATGTATTGCTAATGCCCTACGAGCGGGTTATCACCGGTTCGAGCGGCGGTAACACGGCCGCTTATTGCAGCCCGATGAAGATGTTCGAGTATATGGCATGCGGGCGGGCGATCATTTCCAGCGATCTGCCGGTGATCGGCGAAGTGCTGAACGCCAGCAACGCCGTACTCTGTCCGCCGGAGGAGGCCGAGGCCTGGGTGAGCGCCCTGGCCGGGCTGCTGGCGGATGCCAACCGGCGCGAGGCGTTGGCCCGTTGCGCTCGGCAGGATGCGCAAGCATACACCTGGCAGAAGAGGGCGCGGAAAGCCATGGAAGGATTTGAGCGCGATGGATAGAGCTTACACCGCAAAGCGTTCCACATGCAACACTCTGATCATCGTGATCCTGGTAGCAGTCGGGGTACGGGGAATATTGTGGCTCACGTATCGTCCCGTGGCCTACAGCGACACGCACAGCTACCGGCGATTGGCCAATGCCATCCACGCCCCGCAGTGGCAAGGGTACGATGGCACGCGCACGCCCGGCTACCCGCTCGTGCTGGCTTTCTTCGGCCCCGATGAGCGCGTTTATCATGCGCAATTGGTGATGGGACTGGTGATCACCCTGCTGCTGTTTTACATCGGCTGGCAGGTGAGCGGTAAGGTCTGGTTTGGCGGTGCGCTCGCGGTCGCACACAGCCTGAACCTGGGGCAGTTGTTCTTCGAAGCCGACCTGCTCAGCGAAACGCCCACCACCTTCTGGATCATGCTCTCGCTGGCAGGGACAGCATTCTGGCTGTACCATCCGAAGCACCGATCCATCTGGCTTGCCTGCGGGTTGGGATTCACCACCACTGCAGCCGCCCTCACCCGGCCGTTGTTTATTTACCTGCCATTCTGGATCCTGCTTTTTCTATTGATGGATGTTCTACGGTTGAGGTTCATTCTTCAAGCAGTCAAGCGGACTATCGCCTTTCTTCTGCCGGTGGCTTTGCTTTTTGGCCTGTGGGTCAACTTTATCCATTCCAGCTTCCATGACTGGGCATTGACCACCATGACCGGTTATCACATGGTGCAGCACACCGGCAGCTACTTCGAATATGTGCCGGACAAGTATGCTGCCCTGCGCGACACATACATCAAATACCGCGACGCACAAATTGCACAGAACGGCACGCAGGCCAACGCCATCTGGGATGCCATTCCGGAAATGACCAAAGTTTCGGGAATGACCTTTTTCGACCTCAACCGCACCCTGGCGCGTATCTCGACGCGGCTGATCCTCGATCATCCCGATCTGTACCTTAAGGATTGCCTTGAAGGTTGGTGGATGTTTTGGCGTACGCCGGTCTACTGGTCGCAGGCCTCTTTCCGCACGCCGGGTATAGCCGCCGTGATTCGACCGGCGATCCTGATCGAGCGCCTGGTTTTGTTCGGCGGCAACTTGCTGTTTATCACTTTATCCCTGGTGGCTGCCGGATTGGCTGTCCGATCAAAGATCAGCGCAGGGCAACGAACCGTGATGGCCCATCTGCGTTCCATCGCCGCCAGCATGCCCGCGTTTTTATGGTGCGTGACGGGCACCATCTGGATCGCTTCCATCCTGCAGACCCTGCTGGATCACGGCGATAACCCGCGTTTTCTGGTGCCGCTGCAATCGCTGGTGGTGTTGTGGGTGCTGTGGACCAGTTGGCAGTTTTGTAGCCGCCCAGCGCCGGTCGAGTAGGGATTTGCGGCGAGTTTCCGCATATCCTGTATCGAGACCAATATTGCTGGTTTCGATACGGGCGACACAGAACGTCGTCCTACTCAACCAGCGCCGGTCGAGTAGGGATTTGCGGTGGTTTTTTGCTGAATGCCGCTCTGTGGCATCCGTATCGAGACCAACTGAGTTGCTGACCGACGCTGGTCGAGTAGGCTGCGCTTTTTGCAGCCGTATCGAGACCGTTTTCGTATGGTGAAATTATGGCCTGGATGTACATCCTCAAGTGTTCAGACGGCTCATACTACGTTGGCTCGACCACCAACCTCGAGCTTCGCGTTCGAGAACACAGCGACGGGATCGGCTCAACATATACGGCGGTACGACGACCTGTCCAATTAGTTTTTTCAACCGAATTTGCGAGCATTGCAGAAGCTTACGCGGTCGAGAAACGCGTACAAGGATGGAGTCGGGCGAAACGCGAGGCCTTGATTCGCGGTGATTATGCGGCTTTACCGGGTTTGGCCCGAAAGGATTTCACGGCATACCGAAGAAAACGAAAGGCAAAACTGCTAGAATAGTGTTGGTTTCGATACGGGCGACACAGAACGTCGCCCTACTCAACCAGCGATGGTCGAGTAGGCTGCGCTTTTTGCAGCCGTATCGAGACCAAACGAGTTGCCGCCCAACGCCGGTCAAGGCCGGCGAAGACCGCCCGTAGGCAGTGGTTTTCCGCTGAATGCCGCTCTTTGGCTGAACGCTGATCTTCAGCGTCCGTATCGAGACCACTTAAAAGGATTTTTCATGAGAAGGTTCTTCACCAACAAAAACACCTGGATCGCCGCGCCTGTTGTGGCAGTCCTGGCAGCGGTCCTGGCGGCAGTGGACGGTACAGGCCGCTGGCTGCCAGGCTGGATCGCTTACACCATCGTTGGCGGGCTGGGGGCAGTGAGTATTTTCAGCGTCTGGCACTTCAGCGGGCGTGAGATCTCAATGGGAAAGATTGCCCTGACGGCGGTCTTCCTCCGGCTGGCGACTGGGGTGGCCCTGATGCTGCTGCTTCCGGTGGTGGGTTACGCCGATAACGAATCCCATCAAGGCGGATACTTTTACAAGGATGCATTCATCCGCGACCGGCAGGCCTGGCAGCTGGCGCAATCCAGCGCCCCGCTCTGGAAAGCCTTCAGCGGTGAATATTCCAGCGATCAGTACGGCGGGATGCTGGCATTAAGCGCGAGCATCTATCGCCTGCTCAGCCCCGACGCCCACCGTCCGTGGTTGATCCTGCTCCTGACCGCGGCCGCGGCTGGATGGGGGGTGCTGTGCCTGGGGAAAGCGGCGCGCTCATGGTTTGGGGGAAACACCTCCCGGCTGGCGGCCTGGATATTTGCGCTGTACCCGGAGGGCATCCTGTTAGGTGGAACGCACATGCGCGAGGCGTTCGTCATCCCCGCTATCGCCATGACCTGCCTCAGCCTGGCGGAGATCCGCACAGACAAGAAAGCCTGGCTGGGCTGGCTGGGGGTAGCTGCCGGCCTGCTGTTCATCTTCCAACCGCCTGCCGCCGTGGTGGCCCTGATCGTGCTGGCCGGGGCCTGGTTCTTTGATCCCTTCCGCCAGCAGTCGTGGAAACGGGTGCTGCTGTTCTTGGCCATTCTGGTGGTGGGGGTGTTGCTGGTTTTCTCGGTTTGGGCCAGCTTGCCCTCGCTGCGCAGCTCCAGCCCGCTCACCATTTTCTTCGACTGGCTACAAAATAATTACAAATACCAGACACACCTCATGGAGCGTTCATCGGGTTGGTTACAAAAATTGTTCCGCACCGCCGGCCCACAGTGGGTGTGGCTGATCATCCTGGTCTACGGCACGGCCCAGCCAGTGCTTCCGGCGGTGGTGGGTGACCTCAATGCTGTCTGGATCGCGCGCCTCACGGGCTTTTTCCGCGCGGTGGGATGGTATGCGCTGGTCCCGCTTCTGCTGTATGGGCTGCTGGCGGCTTTCCGCACGCCGGCCAAAGCCCGCCGCGCCCAGCTCCTGTGGCTGTGAGAGCAGTTTGGGCCTGGGTGCTGATCGCGGCATATAATGCCGGCGGCGACCAATGGGACAATCCCCGCTACCGGACAATCTTACTGGCCTGGCAGGCGCTGTTGGCGGCCTGGGCGTGGGGTTGGGCGCGTGAGCGGCGCGATCCGTGGCTGGCACGCTGGCTGGCGGTGGAAGCTTTCTTCATCGCGTCTTTCGCCGAGTGGTACCTGTCGCGCTACTGGCTGCACGGACTGCCCAGGCTGGATATGTGGCAAATGGTAGTGTTAAACCTGGCGGCCGCGGCGTTGATCTTAGGCTGGGATTGGATTCTAAAGGGCCTGGCGCGCCTGAGCCGCCCACGCCATTGAAAAGGATGGGCTTGATGAAAACTACAATCCGAATTCTATACCTTTTCTTGATTGCATGCTTGCTGCTTGCGTGTGGGCAGAGACCCACAGCCCCACAGCCAACCGATACTCCACAGGCCACCCGCGCCCCGCGACCCACCACTCCTCCCCAGCCGACCTCCGCCCCGACGGAAGCGGCGGTCATCTCACCGGAGCGGATCGCCAGCGCCCAGGAGTTCGTCGATCTGCTCGCCCAAGGCGACTACACCACTGCCGAAGAGAAACTCACTAGACAGATGAAAGCAGCCCTGCCCGCCAGCACACTGGAGGAGCTGTGGAGCAGCCTGCAAAAACAGGCCGGAGCGTTTCAACAACAGACCGGAACGCATACCGATCGCATCCAAGGCTATGATGTGGTGTTCGTCACCTGCCAGTTCGAGCAAATGCCCCTGGACGTGAAGGTGGTCTTCGACGCCTCCGGTCTGATTGCCGGTCTGTTCTTCGTGCCTGCCCAATCTACAACAGCCTACGAACCCCCGGCCTATGTAAAGACCGGCTCATTTCACGAGCAAGAGGTGACGGTGGGCAGCGGGGAATGGGCGCTGCCAGGCACGCTGACCCTGCCGGCAGGCGACGGGCCTTTCCCGGCTGTGGTGCTGGTACACGGCTCAGGGGCGAACGATCGCGACGAGACCCTCGGCCCGAACAAACCGTTCCGCGACCTGGCCTGGGGGCTGGCCTCACAAGGGATAGCCGTATTGCGTTACGAAAAGCGCACCAAACACTACGCTGCAAAAATGGTCGCCCTACAAAACACGATTACTGTGAAAGAGGAAGTAACCGACGATGCCCTGGCGGCGGTCGCATTGCTGCGCCAGGAACCGGAAATTGACTCGCAGCGCATCTTTGTGCTTGGACACAGCCTGGGAGGCATGCTGCTCCCCAGGATCGGCGCGGCGGATGGCCAAATCGCCGGCCTGATCGCCCTGGCAGGACCCTCCCGCCCGTTGGAAGATACTATCGCGGAGCAAGTGACTTACATTGTAAAGTTGGACGGAAAAATATCGGAAGAGGAGCAAGCCGCGCTGGACAAGCTGGCTGAGCAGGTAGAGCGGGTGAAAGGTCCCCAGCTGAATGCCGCAGTGTCCCCTTCCGATCTGCCGTTGAGCTGGCCAGCCACGTATTGGCTCGATTTGCGCGGCTATAACCCCTCCGAAACAGCCAAATCGTTGGCCCAGCCGATGTTGATCTTGCAAGGCGGGCGCGATTACCAGGTGACCATCTACGATTTCGACATCTGGAAAACAGCGCTCAGCGCGCGTGCCAATGGGCAGCTCAAGTTTTACGCCGACCTCAACCACCTGTTCATCACCGGGCAGGGACCGATTACCCCTGACGAATACATGATCCCCGGGCATGTGGCCGAACAGGTGATCAACGATATCGCGGCATGGATCAAAGGTATAATTCCTTGAGAGGGTTGGCGCAATCGCCACGCCTTTAGCACTCAGAGCGCCCACCCGGCGGACGCCCACCGAGCGGTGTTCTTTACCGCCGCTTACCGTACATGTGATGGAGCGAAAACCGTGACTTTACCCAAGTATGCTTATTTCCAGGGCCAGATCGTTCCTTATTCCGAGGCAAAAGTTGGCGTGCTTACCCACGCCCTCAACTACGGTACGGCAGCCTTTGGCGGCATCCGCGCCTACTGGAATGATACGGAGCAGCAGCTTTTCATCTTCCGCCCGCAGACACATTACCAGCGTTTGCTCAATTCAGCCAAACTGCTGTATATGACATTCTCCCACACGCCCGAAAGCCTGACCCAGCTCACTGTCGAGCTGCTGCGCGCAGAGGGTTACCGCCGCAATATATACATCCGCCCGTTGGTCTATAAAGCCGACGAAATAATCGGTGTCAAGCTGCACGGACTCCACGATGAGCTGACGATCGCCGCGGTGCCTTTTGATAAGTACGTACCCGACGACACGAACGTGCACGCCGCCATTTCCAACTGGCGGCGGGTGGATGATAACGCCATCCCGGCGCGCGGCAAGATCAGTGGAGCATACGCCAACTCGGCCCTCGCCAAAACTGACGCCCAGCTGGCAGGCTACGATGAGGCCCTGGTGCTTACCCAGGAAGGGCATCTCTCCGAGGGCAGCGCCATGAATGTGTTCTTGGTGCGCGACGGCGTGCTGCTCACCCCTCCCATCACCGATAACGTGCTGGAGGGAATCACCCGCCGGACCGTGATCGAGCTGGCATATCAGGAACTGGGCATCGAGGTGGTGGAGCGGCTGATCGACCGCACCGAGGTGTACCTGTCCAGTGAGGTGTTCCTTACCGGCAGCGCCGCCCAGGTGACCGCCGTGACCCGCGTGGATCACCGCCCGGTGGGAGATGGGAAAATGGGCCCAATCACAACCCAGATCCGCAATTTGTACGCAGACGCAGTGCGGGGCAAGCTGCCGAAATACCGACCGTGGAATGTGGGCGTTTATTGAAGAAGGTTTGCACCAGAAACTACACGAGAGGGACGATTTCCCCTGTGACCCGGCCTCCAGGCTGGATGTACAGCAGCCCCAGGCTGGGTGGAAGGTCGCGCTTATCGGTGAAACAGGTAGACCCCGGGTTGAAGAACAGCCTGTCATCCACCCAACGGTTGAGCGGGCGGTGGGTGTGCCCAAACACGATGACTTTAGCAGCCGGGAAAGTTTCCACCAGGCGCGGTTTAAACCGCTCGAGGTTGTATCCCTCGGCGATGTATTGAAACTTCCCAATGATGTAACTGCGTAGACCACCGTGACTGTGCGTCAAGCCAAGCGTAACACCATCGAAAGTCAGCGTACGATGAAGCGGCAGGTGACGTAAGAACACCCAGTCACGGTTGCCCAGCACGGCATACACCGGAGCAATTTCGCCGAGAGCGGCCAGTACAGCCGGGGAGGAGATATCACCAGCATGCAGGACAGCACTCACCCCAAACTGGCGCAGGATAGGTAGCACTTGCGAGTTAAGCGCTTTAGCTTTGTCGGGAATGTGGGTATCAGCGATAACGCCAAGGGTAATCATAGGCAGCGTGCCGCAACTATACCGCAAGTGTGCCTGGGTGACAATTGCAACGGGGAACCGCCCTGGTGGCGGCGATGGGCGTGGCTGGGATCGTGGTGTATGTCAGCCTGCAGCTGGGCCGGAGTTCTTTGCCGATGTGTCGGTGACCGTCACGGGCGAGACGGCCTTCGAGCTGGCGCACGATATTGCCGCTCAGGCAGAAGAAGCTGTGCATTCCATGCTGCAGGGAGCGCAGGATGTGGTCGTGAACGTGATCCCATCCGCATCGAACGATGAAGGCATCATCACACAGGTGCGCCTGCTGGCTGCCCGGTATGGGCTGGGTGCGCACGGCCTGCGCCTGTACGATGTGCTGGGCAGCCAGACACTGGAGCTGCACGTGGAAGTGAAAGATATGTTGAGCCTGGAAGAACCCAAACCCTTGATCGGACAGGAAAATTCCTCATCGATACTCGCTTGACGCTTTTTCAGGTTTGTGCTAGTATCATAAACATATCGTTAAAACACCACCGCGCGGCGCGGATGTTTGACCGTCTCATTCCTGTCAGGCGAGGTGGGTGATTTTATTTTGAAGGAGAGAATCAATGAATACCAAACGTTTTCTGAGCATCGTCGTGATCGTGGTGTTCGCGGCATCTATGCTCGCAGCCTGCTCTCGCTC
>Ga0315274_10015005_pt1 | contig 10983 bp, 5 predicted proteins | sample YL17G02_20_MG_FD_203700 | JGI IMG/M metagenome (GOLD analysis project Ga0315274, IMG submission 203700) | Sediment microbial communities from Yellowstone Lake, YNP, Wyoming, USA - YL17G02_20 | ecosystem: Environmental > Aquatic > Freshwater > Lake > Sediment | place: USA: Wyoming | collected...
CTTTGCAGAAATCTCGTGCCCGAGCCTGACTGCCGAGCTCCTGGAGAGCGAGCTGTTTGGTCATGTCAGGGGCGCCTTCACCGGTGCCGTACGGGACAACCCGGGACGCATAGCCATGTGTGAAGGAGGGACCCTGCTCTTGGACGAGATCGGCGACCTGCCTCTGTCCCTGCAGCCCAAGCTCCTGCGGTTCATCCAGGAAAGGACCTACGAGCGCCTGGGAGACCACATCACCCGAAAGGCCGATGTCCGCCTCATCGCTGCCACGAACATGAACCTGGAGCAGGCCACCAAGGAACATCGCTTCCGCGAGGATCTCTACTACCGGATCAATGTGATACAGGTAGGAATCCCACCTTTACGTGATCGTCCCGATGACATCGTGCCACTGGCCGAGAAGATGCTCGCCTTCCTGAGCCGCACCAACCACCGGCCCCTTCAGCGCTTCTCCCCCGAGGCGCTGAATGCCCTGCGGCACTATCCCTGGCCCGGGAATATCCGCGAGCTCCGCAACATGGTGGAGCGAGCCTCCATTCTCTGCACCGCGGAGACGGTCGGGATCGAGTATCTCCCGGAAAAGCTCTCAGCTAAGGAGAAAATCCCCGTGCCCGGTGACCTGGTGTCGCTGGAGAAGCTCGAAGAGCAGCATATCCGCCATGTGCTCGCATCGACAAGATCCCTGCAGGAGGCCGCCGATATATTAGGCGTCGACCAGGCCACCCTCTGGCGAAGGAGGAAGAAGTACAGTATCTGAAACGGGACCCTGGTCATAAACACTTCTGAGATTTCTTCACCGCCTGTGAACGTGCACATCCATGCTGAAGATATCCGTTCTTTTCATTGAGCCCGATCATTTCTATTGCACCGTAAAAAAAGCTATGTGATAGAAATGATCGGACTCAATTTTCCTATTGCAGAATCACGAAACATACGGAGTTCTCAAGAAGAGCTCAAGGCAACGGACGCAATCATGGGGATCTTTTTATAGAGACCGTTCATTTCTCTCATCTCGATTCATGTGAGATGAGAGAAATGAACGGTTCAAAATTCCCAAGTATGCCATGTGAAGTGAGTTCTTGATTGCTCCCTTTGCGGTTTTCACCTTGCATTGTGCAAGGCCCCTTCCCGGTCGACCTTGCCCGATGCAATCCAGAGCCCCCTGTACAGAGTCCAACTCCTTGAAATTCCATAATCCTTTCCCTGGCACAACCATTGCCATAGGACATGATCGGGAGTTCACATGCTCAGTTTACGGCACAAGCTTCTGGTGGGATTCGGAGGTCTTCTCCTCATCATGGCCCTGATAGGCATCAGGGGCATCATGCAGGTATCGGACCTCAGGGGCGCTATCCAGGCAATCATGAGCGAAAACTACCGGAGCGTGGTAGCATGCCAGGACATGAAGGAAGCCATCGAGCGGATCGATGACGGGGCACTGTTCCTCCTTCTGGGATACAGGCAGGACGGGTTGATCGCGATAAACCGTAATGTGGCCGAATTCGAGAAGGCCCTGGATATTGAGCAGCACAACATCACTATGCCCGGCGAAGGAGAACAGGCAGCACAACTTCAGGCACTCTTCAACGAATACAAATCCCTCATGGTGACCTGGGAAGATTCACCCTTATCTTCACAAGATCTGAAACGCATCTATTTCACCGAACTCAAACCGCTCTTCACCCAGATCAAGGATACTGCAGAGCGGATCCTTTCCATGAACCAGCTCAACATGCACCAGGCCAGTCAGCAGGCACGGTACAAGGCGGCACAGGCACGCCGTGAGATGTATGCGCTCCTTGTCCTGGGGGCTTTTCTGGCCGTGGGGTACGTGTTCCTGATGGGCAAGTGGATACTGCGGCCCATCAAGCGCCTCACCAGTTCGGTGGACGAGATCAGGCAGGGCAACCTCGACCTTGTGGTGGCGAGCGATGCACGAGATGAGATCGGGCACCTCTCCGAGGCATTCAACGAGATGACCGTTAGTCTGAGGGAGGCACGGCGCAGCGATGAAGCACGTCTGCTCAGGCTGCAGCACTCAGCGCAGCAGACATTCAACAGCCTTCCGAACGTCGTTGCCATCGCGGATCTGGACGGCACCATCGAGATGGCCACGGAAACAGCCAGGAACATCTTCGGGCTCAAGCGCGGTATACGGATAAAGGACCTGCCGTACAACTGGCTGGATGACGTCTTTGAAAGGGCCCGCACTGGCATTGCCAAGCCCGGGGAAAAGGACACCGCACCCATCATCCAGCATTTCCACAATGTTGAAGAGCACTACTTCCGGCCCATGGCCGTGCCCATACTGGACAATTTCAAACACGTTACCGGTGTGATCCTGATCGTGAACGATATCACCGACCAGCTTGAACAGGACGAGATGAAGAAAGGATCCATATCCACGGTATCGCACCAGCTCAAGACCCCGCTCACATCGGTCCGCATGGCGCTGCACATCCTGCTCGAGGAGAAGGTGGGACCTTTGAATCCCAGGCAGCTCGATCTCCTGGCGGCCGCCCAGGAAGAGAGCGACCGGCTGAACCGGATCATAGAGAACCTCCTGGACATCAGCCGCATCGAATCCGGCAAGGCAGCCCTTGAAATCCATGCTGTGCCTGCCCACCAGATCGTGCATGAGGCTCTGCAATCCTTCCGCACCGCTGCCCGGGACAAAGGCATCGAGCTGGTTTCGTCCCTGCCGGATGACCTTCCTGATGTCCTTGCAGACACTGCTCAGATCGGGCATATCTTTGCCAACCTGCTGTCCAATGCATTGAAGCACACTGGATCAGGGGGCACCATCACCATCTCGGCAAGCAAGGAGCCGGATTCTGTACGTTTCTCCGTCACAGACACCGGCAGGGGGATTCCCGAACAGCACCTTGCATCGGTATTCGACCGCTTCTTCAGGATCCCCGGGCAGGAGACGGAGTCGGGTACGGGCCTGGGCCTGGCAATCGTCAAGGAGATCGCGGAGGCCCACGGCGGGACCGTGAATGCTCAGAGCACGGTCGGTGTCGGGAGCACCTTCTCGTTCACCCTTGAACGCTCCGATGTGATCGAGCACAAGGAGAACCCCCGTGACTGATCTGGTCTATATCCTGGTTATCACTCTCTTCTTCGGAGCGTGCATCATCTACACAGATCTTTGCGGGAGGCTCTAGGGACATGACCGACATGATCATCCTCATCATCGGCGTGCTGCTCATTGTGTACCTCTTCATTTCCATAGTGCGGCCCGAGAGGTTCTAGGAGGGCGCGATCATGAACATCCTGAGAGACCCCTACGGATGGATCCAGCTCTTGGTCTTCGTCAGCATTCTGGTCCTGCTGACAAAACCGGTGGGGTTATACCTCACCCTGGTCCTTGATCCCGCCGCACAGACCCCCCTAGATCTGGCACTGAGGCCTCTGGAACGGCTCTTGTACCGGGTCTTCGGCGTGGACCCTGTCAAGGAGCAGACCTGGCAGGAATACACGGTCTCACTGCTGGTCTTCAGCCTGATCGGCCTTACCATGACATACCTCCTCCTGCGCCTGCAGCACCTCCTCCCGCTCAACCCCCAAGGGTTCGGGCCGCTGGCCCCTCATCTGGCATTCAACACAGCGGTGAGCTTCACCACCAACACCAACTGGCAGAGCTATGCCGGCGAGTCCACCCTGTCATACCTCTCCCAGATGCTGGGGCTTGTCTTCCACAATTTCACCTCCGCAGCCGTGGGCATTGCCGTAGCAGCGGCGCTGGTACGGGGCATCGCGCGCAGCCAGGCACAGACCGTCGGCAATTTCTGGTCGGATGTGGTGCGCATACACCTCTACCTGCTCCTTCCCGCCTGCCTGGTGTATGCGGTGTTCCTCTGCTCCCAGGGGGTGATCCAGAACTTCAGGCACTATGACATAGCACAGCTCGTGGAACCAGCCGTCATGCATCTCCCTCAACAGGAGGCATCCGGCGCTACGCTCAAGGATGCACAGGGAGCCATCCTCTTCGAGGAGAAAAGGATTGAGACCCAGACCATAGCCCAGGGGCCGGTGGCCTCCCAGGAGGCCATCAAGATGCTGGGCACCAACGGCGGCGGCTTCTTCAATGCCAATTCCTCCCATCCCTTTGAGAACCCCACCCCCCTGACGAACTTCGTGCAGATGCTCTCCATCTTCCTCATCCCCTCAGGCCTCACCTACTACTTGGGACGCATGGTGAAAAACCAGCGGCATGGGTGGACCGTCTGGGCCACCATGCTTGCACTGTTCATTGTCTCCTTCATGGTCTGCTGGTGGGCAGAGGCTTCCGGCAACCCGCGCCTTGCTTTCCTGGGCGTAAACCAGGGCCTGGGCAACATGGATGGCAAGGAGGTACGGTTCGGCATCTTCGCTTCGGCCCTCTTCGCCACCGTTACCACCGCAGCCTCCTGTGGGGCGGTAAATACCATGCTGGACTCCTTCACCCCGTTAGGCGGCCTTGTCCCGCTCGTGAACATACAGTTGGGCGAGGTGGTCTTCGGCGGCGTGGGGGCCGGGCTGTACGGGATGCTCGTCTTCGTGGTGCTGACCGTATTCATCGCCGGACTCATGGTCGGGCGGACGCCCGAATACCTGGGAAAGAAGATCGAGGCCAATGACGTGAAGGTGAGCATGCTGTTCATCATGGTGCCGGTGCTGACCATCCTGGGCTTCACCGCATGGGCCTGCGCCAGCGCCTGGGGCCTGGCCGGCCTTAACAACACAGGACCACACGGTCTATCCGAGATGCTCTATGCCTTCTCCTCGGCTACGGGTAACAACGGCAGCGCATTCGCCGGACTTAATGGAAACACACCATGGTACGATACGACGTTAGCCGTATCCATGCTCCTGGGGCGCTTCTTCATGATCGTGCCCGTGCTCGCGCTGGCCGGGAACATGGCGAAAAAGAAACTCTCCACAGGGGGTGCGGTCGGCTTCCCCGTCTCCGGGGTCATGTTCGCTTCGCTCCTGGCCGGGGTGATCCTCATTGTTGGGGCACTGACCTTTTTCCCGGTGCTCTCTCTGGGACCCGTTGTCGAACATCTGCTCATGCTCAGGTCAAGTATCCTGTACTAGGGGAAAACAGATGGCTGTAGCCAAGAGACAATCACTGTTTGCGCGGGACATCGTCCTTTCCTCGTGCATCGAATCCCTGAAGAAGCTCAACCCCCGCTCCCTGATGAAGAACCCGGTCATCTTCGTGACCGAGGTCGGCGCGCTCGTCACCACCGCCGAACTCGCGCTCCTCCCAGACAGAGGGGCCTTTGCCTTCAACCTCCAGATCTGCATCTGGCTGTGGTTCACCGTGCTCTTCGCCAACTTCGCCGAGGCCATGGCAGAAGGCAGAGGCAAGGCCCAGGCCGACACGCTGCGCAGGACCCGCACACAGACCTATGCCCGCCGCATCAGGGCCGACGGCTCCCAGGAAAAGGTCCTCTCCGATACCTTGCGCAAGGGCGATATCGTGGAGGTTTCCGCAGGGGAGACCATACCGGCAGACGGCGAGATCATAAGAGGTGTGGCCATGGTGGACGAGTCGGCCATCACCGGTGAATCGGCGCCTGTGGTTCGGGAGGCGGGTGGTGACCGGAGCTCGGTGGTGGGCGGCACGCGCCTGCTTACGGACATGATCAGGGTCCGGGTCACCACGAATCCCGGCGAGAGCTTCTTAGACCACATGATCACGCTCGTGGAGGGCGCCAAGCGGCAGAAAACGCCCAACGAGATCGCGCTCACCATCCTGCTCTCGGCACTGACCATCATCTTCCTCGTGGTGATCATGACGTTGAAGCTCTTCGGGCTCTATTCCGGGGTATCGATCCCCATCACGGTCCTGGTTGCTCTGCTCGTCTGCCTCATCCCCACAACCATCGGTGGCCTCTTGAGCGCCATCGGCATCGCGGGCATCGACCGCATGGTGCAGCGCAACGTCCTTGCCATGAGCGGCCGCGCCGTGGAGGCGGCAGGGGACGTGGATGTGCTGCTGCTGGACAAGACCGGCACCATCACGTTGGGCGACCGCCTGGCCATGGAATTCCTCCCGGCCCGGGGTTTCGGCGCCGATGAACTGGCCGATGCGGCCCAGCTGGCCTCCCTGGCGGACGAGACTCCGGAGGGGCGGAGCATCGTGGTCCTGGCCAAGCAGTACGGGCTGCGCGGACGCTCCATCTCCGAGATGCCGCGGGCTACCTTTATCAACTTTACGGCCCAGACCCGGATGAGCGGGGTGGATATCGACGGCAGACGCATCCGCAAGGGTTCTGCCGATGTCATCAGGGACTTCACGGGCTCGGTACTGCCTGGTGACGTCCAGGAGGCTGTGGACAATATCGCTAGGTCTGGCGGTACCCCGCTGGTGGTAGCGGAAAACGAACGCATCTTCGGCACGATCCACCTCAAGGACATCGTTAAGGGCGGGCTGAAGGACCGGTTCGAGAGGTTCAGGGCCATGGGCATCAAGACCGTCATGATTACGGGCGATAATCGCCTCACCGCCACCGCCATAGCAAACGAGGCTGGCGTTGACGATTTCGTTGCAGAGGCCAGGCCGGAGGACAAGCTCGGCCTTATCAGGAGGGAGCAGGCGGCCGGTCATCTCGTGGCCATGACCGGGGACGGCACGAACGATGCACCGGCCCTGGCCCAGGCCGACGTGGGTGTGGCCATGAATACGGGTACGCAGGCAGCCAAGGAGGCGGGCAACATGGTGGACCTCGACTCCAACCCCACCAAGCTCATCGAGATAGTGGAGATCGGAAAACAGATGCTCATCACCCGGGGTGCGCTCACCACCTTTAGCGTGGCCAATGACGTGGCCAAATATTTTGCCATCATACCGGCCATGCTCATCAATGTCTTCCCCGTGGTGGCTCTGCTCAATATCATGCGGCTCCATTCGCCCGAGAGTGCCATCCTCAGTGCAGTCATTTTCAATGCCCTGATCATCGTGGCACTCATACCGCTGGCACTCAAAGGCGTAAAGTTCCAGCCCGTGCGCGCATCCTTGATGCTGAAGCGCAACCTCCTGATCTACGGCCTGGGCGGACTTGTGGCACCCTTCCCCGGGATCAAGATCATCGACATCGTGGTGAATGCGCTTCACCTGATATGAAAGGTGACCATATGCTGAAAAATCTCCTCAGTAACCTACGGATCGCCATCGTGAGCACGCTCATCCTGGCAGTGCTCGTGGGCGGTGTCTACCCGGTGCTTGTCTGGGGCATAACCGGTGTCCTGTTCCAGGAAAAGGCAGACGGCTCGCTCATTACGGATCGGGGCAAGATCATCGGTTCGAGCCTCCTGGGCCAGGGATTTGCGGGAAAAGAATATTTTCACCCCCGGCCTTCGGCTGCCGGGTCGGGATATGACGGGATGAGCTCTGGCGGCAGCAATCTCGGCCCCCTCTCCCGGATGCTTGTGGAAACTACAAGACAGCGCGTCGAGGCATACCGCAGGGAGAACAATCTCCCCTCTCATGTACCCATACCCCCTGATGCCGTGACCGCTTCCGCCAGCGGGCTCGACCCGCATATCAGCCTGGAGAACGCCTTGCTCCAGGCTCCCCGGGTGGCACAGGCCCGGGGTCTGCCGGAAGAAACACTGCGGGCGACCATCATGGTGAACACCCAGGGCCGGGATCTCGTCATCTTCGGCGAGCCCCGGGTGAACGTGCTCATGCTCAACCTCGATCTGGATGGGAGGGGCGAAGGTGGCTGAACACAAGGCCGATGCATTTCTGCATATGATCCGCCGGTCCCAGCGGGGCCGGTTGAAAGTGTATCTCGGGTATGCGGCCGGCGTGGGCAAGACCTATGAGATGCTCCAGGAGGCCCACCGTCTGATGGCGGAGGGCCTCGACGTGGCGGTGGGCCTGGTGGAGACCCATGGTCGCATGGACACGGCAAAGCTCCTGGACGGCCTTGAAATCATACCCAGGAGGCGTATCGAGTACCGGGGCATCACCCTGGAAGAGATGGATATCGAGGCCATCCTGGCGCGCAGGCCCGAGATTGTGCTCATCGATGAACTCGCCCACACCAACGTGCCCGGGAACAGGAATCCCAAACGCTACCAGGACGTGCAGGACATCCTGGCCAGCGGAATCAACGTCATCACCACCATGAACATCCAGCACCTGGAGAGCCTCTATGACATCGTGGAGAAGGCATCCGGGGTGAGGGTGTTCGAGCGTATTCCTGACTCAGTCCTCGCCGATGCAGACCAGATCGTGAATGTGGATGTGACCACGGAAGACTTAAACGAGAGACTCAGGGAAGGCAAGGTATATCCGCTGGAGAGGATTGAGACCGCCCTCTCGAACTTCTTCAAGAAGGCAAACCTCGAACAGTTACGGGAGCTGACATTGCGCGAACTGGCATCCCAGATCGACCTGCATGCCAGGGATGACCTGAAAGACGACTTGACCGTCACGCCGGACCAGATCATGGTGTGCCTCAGCTCGAGGGGGCCCAACAGCGAGCGGTTGCTGCGCTATGCCTCCAGGCTTGCCGGCAGGCTCAACCGGAACTGGTATGCCGTGTATGTCCAGACACCATCCGAAGAACCCACGGTCATCGATGCTGTAACCCAGCGCCTTCTGGCCGATACACTCACCCTGGCAAAACAGCTCGGCGCCATTGTCTTCACCTTTAAAGGCGAGGATGTGGTCAAGACCATCCTACAGTTTGCAAAGGAATATCGGGTGGGCCATATCATCATCGGCAGCCCTGATAAGATCCCCTGGTGGCAATGGATCATGGGTAAGCGCAGCATCGTGGAACGCCTCATCCGGGAGGCCAGAGACATGACCATCGTAGTGCAGGACACCCGGACCCTAGACATGAGCGCGGTGGAGGCAGCTCAGGAAGTAATCGTCCAGGATGCCCCGGCCAAGGTATCCGGACCTTCCATTCAGGGCGAACCGAGTAACCTGAACAGGTTCATGTCATCTCAAGGCATTCTCATGTGGGACATGGCTCTTGAAAAGGACGACCTGCTGCGCGAGCTTACCGAGGCTGCTGTTCGATCGGCAGGCATCCCGCGGGACCCCCGCTACATTGAGGCAATCCGGCAAAGGGAAAAGCAGGGTTCGACATTCTTCAATGAAGGGGTGGCCTTCCCTCATGCCCGCATCCCCGGGCTCGGCCGAACCTGTGTTGCCCTGGGGCTCACCCGTGCCGGCGTATCCGATGTGGAGACCGACAAGCCTATCGAGTGTGTGTTCCTCATCTTGACCCCTGAGGAGGATCCGGATATGCAGATCCGGATCCTGGGTCTTACCAGCCGGGTGGTCCAGGACCGACAGCTCATGGAGAAACTCAGATCCAGTTCAAGTCCTGAGGAAATAATCTGGGCTCTTCATGAGTGGGAACTCGTGCAAAAGAATAACATAAATTGACTAGTTATACCCAATGTGAAGTGAGTGAAGTTATGCTGATAAATACTATACATTCACTAATAAATCGATCTCTCATTGTAGCCCTTACAATGGAGCTTAAGAAATTATCTTTTATATTATGACGCTGGTTGTTCAGGGCGAAGCTGGCTAGCCGGTCCCCTCTCTTGATCGCGATGGATTTGAGGGCATGTGCAAGCTTAGATGTACGTTTGAAATAATCTCTATAGGTGTATCGAAAGATCTCATTCGGATAAAAGGAAGACGATTTCTTTTTTTTGGATAGAATGTGGCCGCTCTCAAGAGCATTGTCCTGAGCAATAGCGGATAGCCATCATGATTATAACCTCCCTTAGATTTGGTATTGCCGTATTCCAAAATACAGGTATATTAAATAACCTGTTCATCAGCCCTGTAAAGTAAGTGTCTCTGGAAAAGACTTGAGACTTAAAACCGCTCAGATAAAAATAACAGGGAAGATAAAACAGGAGCTCTATGCGAATAACATGTTGTTTTCAAACAATATCCCTGTCCCATAAGCATCTTGATTTGTTACCCTGTGTACGTTATACAACAAAGGCAGCCTCCATGGAGGATATGATTGGGTATGAAATGATCAGGGTAGGTGGGGAGGGTTCATTTTATAATCTACTCTTCACCACGAAAAGCGGAGCTATATCCAAATACATGCAAAGGAAATGTCATGGATTTTATTGATCTCAAGCAGCAGCAGGCAAGGATTAGCGAGAAACTCTCCCAAAGCATACAGGCTGTCCTCGACCATGGTCAATATATCATGGGACCGGAAGTGAAGTCATTGGAGGAAAGACTCGGAACCTATGTCGGGGCACGACATGCTATAGCGTGCTCCTCGGGGACGGATGCCCTCCTTATGGCGCTCATGGCCTATGGTGTGGGTGTCGGTGATGCAGTTTTTACAACACCGTTTACCTTTGTTGCCACAGCAGAGGTCATATCGCTGCTGGGCGCCACCCCGGTTTTCGTTGATATAGACCCTGAAACCTTTGATATAGACCCAGACAAGCTTGCAGATGCCTTTGTCGCCCTGGAGCAAAAACATTCCGATGCGTCACCGCTTCCCGTGGGGTACGAGAAGATAAATGCACGGGGGGTCATCCCAGTAGATCTCTTTGGCCAGCCTGCTGATTATGATCGTATCAATGCAATCGCAAGCCAGCGGGGGCTCTTCGTGATTGAGGATGCCGCACAATCGTTTGGCGCGGAATATCATGGGAGAAAGGTCTGCGCGTTGGCGGAGATCGCGGCAACATCCTTCTTTCCTGCAAAACCCCTGGGATGTTATGGGGATGGCGGAATGGTCTTTACCGATGATGATGCCCTTGCCCAGAGGCTCATTTCAATACGGGTGCATGGCTCAGGCACAAACAAATATGACAATGTCCGCTTGGGTATCAATGGCCGGCTCGATACCCTTCAGGCTGCAATACTCCTTGCCAAGTTTGAGATATTCCCGGAAGAGATTGAACGCAGGCAGGAGGTCGCCAACCGCTATGCAGAACTTCTCGGCCAAAGCAGGATGGTCAAATGCCCCCGGGTTGCCGATG
>Ga0315274_10015006_pt1 | contig 10983 bp, 15 predicted proteins | sample YL17G02_20_MG_FD_203700 | JGI IMG/M metagenome (GOLD analysis project Ga0315274, IMG submission 203700) | Sediment microbial communities from Yellowstone Lake, YNP, Wyoming, USA - YL17G02_20 | ecosystem: Environmental > Aquatic > Freshwater > Lake > Sediment | place: USA: Wyoming | collected...
GGAAAGGCCGATGGTCTCCGGTTCAATGTTCAACGCCTTGGGAACAGCGGGGATCAATGTTCTGGCGATCAGCACCTCGATCTCCAGCTGCTCCTGCCTGATTCAAGCGGATCAGACAGAGGATGCTATGAGGGCCCTGCACGAGACCTTCGAGGCCCCTCATCAGATCACTAAATTTGCCCCATGATGACAACATCATCCATGAATGATGAGAATTATAATGACTTCCCTCCCCCTTTGATGGGGGAGGGTGAGGGTGGGGGTGGACATGGTTGGGTTCCCCCCACCTTTACCCTGTTAGATAAGGCTCTTGATCTAACCTTAGTAATAAATAATATCTCCTATCTAACAGGGTGAATCCTCCCCCGCAAGGGGGGAGGAGATAGATTCTAGGGGTTACTTTCTACGTAAAAAATGGATATCCGTCATTGCGAGGTCTGCGTCACGGTCCTGGACCAGCACTTTTTTGAATTCTGCCATCAATGCAGAAAATATCTCTGTTTCGATCTCACTGGGAAAGAAAAGGCCTGTGCAAAATCCCATCCCGATCATATTGGGTATTATTATTGTCCAGCTTGTCTGGATGATCTCTTTCTTTGTAAAGGTTGTGGTCAATACAGGACAAGAAGAGGCCGTTTCTCCCTCAGGGATCATCTCTGTGAAGAGTGTCGAAATAGATAATGTCAAATGTCAAAGCTTCCTGAACTACATTGAGTTCAGGACTAATCATGAACCTTACATGGTTCATGGCAAAGTTCAAATAAAGTTCAAATTCCAAATTTCAAATATAAAAACATTTGACATTGAGTCATTTGGCATTCATTTGGTATTTTGATTTTGACATTTGTGGTTTTATTGGGGGTTTTTATGGAAAGAGCTCTTGAGAAATTGGCTGAACAGATCCTCTCCTTTGATGAAGCCTCCCTTGCCAATCTGAGGGAGAAGTACCGATTGAGGATTGAACAATTCGATGGAACAAAAGATTGGGAAAAGGCAGTCATCATCTACTGCATTATCAATGCCGTCAGCATGAAGAATACCCTCTTTAATGAAAATATATTGAAGAGGATGAAAAATAAAGAGGGAAAATCATTCCGCCAGAGGCGGGGATATCCTGATTTGAAACGAGTCAAATAATGAAGCTTCTCCCTCTTTTCATCTTCTGGTGTCTCTGGTTTCTTAACTATTCTACTCGGAGTGCCTTCTCCCCCATCCTCCCTCTTATTGAGGATAACCTTTCCCTCTCCCATGGACAGGCAGGTGGATTCTTTACCTCCCTCTCGATCGGCTTCAGCCTTTCCCTCCTGTTAGCGGGTCGGTTTGCTTCCCTTTGGGGATATAAAAGAACAGTGGTTATTGGATTTGTAGGGATTGGCCTTGTTTTCCTTGGAATCCAATGGGTAGAGAATTATACCACTTTCCACATCCTCTTTTTCCTTCTCGGCTTTACTACAGGAACTTATATACCATCTATCCTTCCCATCATTACAGAAACTTATGATTCCAGACATTGGGGAAAAGCCATTGGAATTCATGATTCTGCAGCAAGCTTCTCGATCTTTGCCATCCCCATTCTTGTGACCTTCGGCCTGCACTTCCTCTCCTGGAGAAGACTCCTTTTAATTCTTGGAATTGCTGCCCTGCTCCTGCCCATCTATTTCTGGAAGATCTCCATTGAACCGAAACAGGAGACATCTCGGTATGGGGGTCGTTATATTGATCTCTTCAAAAGAAAAACGATCTGGATCATGGGTCTTCTATTGACATTCGCCTCAGCCTCCTCCATTGGTGTTTACGCCATTCTCCCTCTCTATTTGATCAAAGAGAAAGGAATTGACTTTGGTTATGCCAATACCCTCTTTGGGATCTCACGAATCGGGGGGGTTTTTGTTTCCATCCTTAGTGGTTATTTAACCGATCGGTATGGATACCGGAAGATGATCATGTTGAGCCTATGTGCTACTGGATTGAGCACAATCGGTCTTTCCCTTGCTTCGACCCTCCCCCTGATTCTGATCACTCTCACCCTTCAAGCTACCCTCTCTATTGCCTTCTTTCCAGCAGGTCTTGCTGCCATCTCGAAATTAACCCCCCTTTCAGAACGGTCGATGGTCATCGGAGTGATTCTCTCCATTGGAGTAATTTTTGGGATGGGGAGCACACCTTTTCTCCTGGGTGTGACCGCAGACCATTTCAGTTTTCAAATTGGAATATTTTGGCTGGGGGTTTTGGTTACCCTCTCCTCACTGATGGTGAGGTTTTTAGAGGAAAAATAGATCTTCCAATCAAATAAGTACTCAGGCCGCCTGGTTATAGGCAGAATTATAAGGATAGAATGGAGGAATTTAAGACTTGACAGGGTCAAAATTCTTATGTTAACATGTGACCAATTTTCACAAGGAGGCGGATATGGAGCTAAATGAACCAAATATACGGACGGGGCATCCTCCCCATTCAATCCCATACAAAAAGAAGGGCCTTCTCCCCTTCCGAATTCTCCTCAAAGTAACCCTCTTCACCGTCATTTTCATCCTCTCCTTTCACCTCCCAAATTTCACCCCTGGATTCGATAGTCGGAAGCAGACTATCCAGGAGATTCTTTCGGTATTGGAGAGGCACCAGACAGGATTTGCCAATGTGACGAAGGAGGAACTTGCAGAGGTGATTTACGAAGAGGCCACTCGTTACAATCATGACCCAAAATTCATTCTGGCTCTCATCGCCATTGAGAGTGAGTTTTGGAACTGGGCTGTTTCGGAAAAAGGCGCCAAAGGGTTGATGCAGATCATGCCATATGTGGCACAATCTCTTGCTCAAGAGATGGGTATTGAATGGATGGGAGACAGGACCCTTTTTAATCCCTTTCTCAATATAAGAATGGGGATTTACTACCTTTCTCAGCTGATCCTCGATTTTGACGATCTGGGACTCGCCATGACGGCCTATAACTATGGGCCTACCTATGTCAAGGGCCTCATAGAGAGGAAAGAACGAATTCCCTTCAACTACTACCGTAAGCTCCTCACTGTCTATCAGAACCTTTAGGTTTGTATACAAGGGGGATTCCTCAAAGAGGATCCCCCTTTACCCAACTTATTGGCATTCCTCCCCCATCTTTATAGAATTCCATAAAATTTTGTGGTAACCTTATTATTAACTAAAAAATAAAAGTCTTAGGTCCATAGGTTAAGGTAAAGAGGCCGGTTTAGTGAATAGGTTAGGTTATTGGTTTTAAAACATCACTTGACCTTTAACCTTAACCCAAACTGGCTTCCTAACCGTTACCCATAGACCTAAAACAATTTTCTTGGTTCGTGAATAGTACTGAAATGGCTTTCATTCCCTCCTATATCGCTCTTTTTGAAAAAGGGGAGTTGAACCAGAGGATCCAGCTCTTGAAAGAATTCCTTAAAGAGTGTCGGCTCTGCCCGAGGGAATGTCGTGTCAATCGCTTGAATGGAGAGGTCGGATACTGCAAAGCTCCATCAGAGATCATGGTCTCCAGCGCCTTTCCCCATTTTGGGGAGGAACCCCCTTTGGTGGGATATCATGGTTCAGGAACGATCTTCCTCACCCATTGCAACCTTCGGTGTGTTTTCTGCCAAAATTACGACATCAGCCATTTAGGAAAGGGTGAACAAATCACCTCCTCTGAAATGGCAAAGGCCATGTTCAAACTCCAGGAAATGGGGTGTCACAACATCAACTTCGTCACCCCTACCCACTATGCCCCCCAGATCGTAGCCTCTCTTCCAGAAGCAATTGAGATGGGCCTTTCCCTTCCCATTGTCTATAACTGTTCTGGATATGAATCGATCGAGGTGATTCGACTCTTAGATGGAGTGATCGATATCTACATGCCCGATGCAAAATATATGGATGAGAAGTTTTCAAAGCAGTTCTCCAATGCTCCGGACTACCCAGAGGTCATAAAAAAGGTTCTTAGAGAGATGCACCGGCAGGTTGGGGATCTTAAGACCAATTTCAAAGGGATTGCTGAAAGAGGTCTCCTGATCAGACACTTGGTGATGCCTGGGGGAGTGGCTTCTTCTGAAGCCGTTCTGAAGTTTATTGCTGAGGAGATCTCCTCTCACTCCTATGTTAACATCATGGATCAATACAGGCCTGAATACAGAGCTTATGAGTATTCTGAAATCAGCCGTCGGATCAGCCATAAGGAGTATTTGGAAGCGATCCAAATGGCGAAGCGCTTCCATCTCTATCGAGGGTTTTGAGTGGAACGAGAAGAGATTCTCCAAGAGATTCGATCCCTTAAAAAGAAGGTCCAAAACCTCTCCAAAGAGATCGAGTCGATTAAGACCTCCTTAGAAGATCCCTCCTCCGTTGAGAAGATGCTTAAGATGAGAGGGATACAGATCTTCCGAAAGAATCCTACAGATCGACTCTTTTTCCCTCCTGACCTACCGGTCTTTTACAAAACTCGATTCTACGAGATGATGAAAAAATATTCCTTCCGTCTCGTCCTGAGGGATATGATCAAACACCAAGATCGATTTCGCATTCAGGATCTGACTCATTACTGTTCTTCAAAGGTGGCAAAGGGATACTGTGATTTGCTCTGTGAGATGGGAGCGATCATAAAAATGGGAAGGGAGGGGTTCCGAACCTTTGTTTCTCCTCTTTACAGTTTTGGGCCGACCCTGGAATGGTTTATCGCCGAGATGTTTAAAAGGGAGTTTGCCTCTCCTGCGATCTACGGAGTCAATATAAAGAAGACCCCATCCGGTGGTGATTACGATGTCATCGCCTCTTGGAATCGAAGGTTAGTCTATGTGGAGGTGAAATCTTCCCCACCTAAGGGGGTGGAATCGGGCGAGGTCACTACCTTCTTCTCCAGAATCGAAGACCTCCTGCCAGAGGTGGCTATACTCTTTAACGATACCCAATTAAGGATGAAGGATAAGCTGGTCGTGATGTTTGAAGAGGAGCTGGAGAGGAGGTATGGAGGGGAATCTAATGCTCTGTATCCTGTAGAGAGGTTGATTGAGGAACTCTTCCATGTCCAACATCGAATTTTCATTGTCAACAGCAAAAAGGATGTCATGGAGAATTTTCAGATCTGCCTCAAAGACCATCTTCATTATGGAGCCCCCTCACCCTCCCCTCTCCCCAGTGGGGAGAGGGAAAGGGTGAGGGGTAACACCTTAGGGAGATAAAGAGCCATGAAAAACAAAGAGCTGGCGGATCTCTTCAATAGGATGGCAGACATCTTGGAATTTAAGGATGAGAATCCTTTTAAGATCAGTGCCTACCGAAAGGCCTCACGGATTATTGGTGATCTCACACATGATATTGAGGAGATCGCTGAGAGTGGAAAGTTAAGGGACGTCCCAGGGATCGGCGAAGGAATGGCCCAGAAGATTGTGGAATACCTGAAGACAGGAAAGGTTTCCAAATTTGAGGAGGTGAGAAAGGGGATATCGGATGAATTGATCGCCATCATGGATATCCCGGGAATGGGACCAAAGACCTTATCGATGATTCATAAAAAGAAAGGGATCAGTAGCCTCTCCCAACTCGAAAAGGCAGTGGAAGATGGTTCCCTTATTGGTCTTCCCGGGATCGGTGAGAAGAAGGTCGAAAACATCAAACGGGGAATCCAGCTCCTTAAACAGAGTAAGGGCAGGATGAATTTAGGTATTGCCTTTCCCATAGCCAAACGGATTGTAGAGACCTTGAGGGAAAAGGCAGGATCGAGGAAGATTGAATGGGCAGGTTCCCTACGAAGGATGAGAGAGAATATCGGAGATATCGATATACTGGCCACTGGCCCAAATAAGGAAAAAATCGTTCACACCTTTACCCATCTTCCCGAAGTGAAAGAGGTCTTGGCCTCTGGAGAGACCAAAGCCTCTGTCATTGTGGAGGGAGGCATACAGATCGACCTCCGCGTCGTTGAGGAAGATTCCTATGGGGCTGCTCTCCAATATTTCACAGGATCGAAGACTCATAACATCCACCTGAGAGGGATTGCTAAGACGAAAGGGATCAAGATCAACGAATATGGTGTGTTCAAGGGTGAAAAGAAGATCGGAGGAAAAGAAGAGGAGGATGTTTATCGTGCTCTCGGAATGGATTGGATTGAACCTGAACTTCGTGAAGACCGAGGAGAGATCGAGGCCGCAAAGGAGGCCGGCCTTCCCAAATTAGTAAAAGAGCCTGAGATTAAGAGAGACCTTCACGTCCATTCCAACTGGAGTGATGGCACTTCTTCGATCGAAGAGATTGGTAGAGCAGCTCAGAAGAGAGGCTATCAATATGTGGAGATCTGTGATCACTCGAGGTCACTTAAGATTGCCCATGGTCTTGATGAAGCGAGATTGATGAAGCAGATTGAAGAGATCGATCGTATTAATGAGAAAATGAAAGGCTTCCAAATCCTTAAGGGGACAGAGGTCGATATCCTCACCGATGGAAAGTTAGACCTCTCTGAAGGGGTATTGAAGAAAGTCGATCTCGTCGTGGCAGCGGTCCACAGTGGATTCAAGCAAGAGAAAGAGAAGATGACGAAAAGGATCGTTCGAGCCTTAGAAAATCCTTTGGTCCATATCCTTGCCCACCCTTCCGGCCGTTTATTAGGAGCCAGGGATCCTTATGAGGTCGAGATTGATGAGGTGATGGAGGCTGCCAAGCGATACGGAAAGGCTTTGGAGATCAATGCTTACTTTGAGCGTCTCGATTTAGATGACATCCATTGTCGTAAGGCGAAGGAGATGGGAATTCCTTTGGCGATTGGGACTGACGCTCACCACCTCGACCAGATGTGGATGATTAGTTTGGGAGTCTCTGTCGCAAGACGGGGATGGCTTGAAAGGAAAGATGTGCTTAATACTCTCACCCTGAAAGAGATTTTGAAGTGGTGCCATCAAACAAGATAAACCGCGTGGCGCATAGTGCAAAGAGCATGGTGAAAAGTAAAACATAGATCCATTTATAAATCTTACACTCTTGATGTTATTTTCAAGTAATGCAATAATGGGATCAATAGGACCCCGATAGACCATGGAATAAAACAATGAAAAAGAAGGTTCGTCAACTTATTGATTCTCTTCTTCCCTATAAACCTGAACGGTTATATCTTTTTGGTTCATGGGCTCGAAGGGAAGAAGATGAATTGAGCGATATGGATGTTGTCGTGATCAAAGACACCCCCTCTCCCTTTTTTGATCGCTTGCACGAAGTCTCCACTTTTCTCCCTGCTGAAATAGGAGGACTGGATATCCTGGTTTATACCCCAAAGGAATTTGCAAGGATGCGAAGGGAAGGCAATGCTTTTGTGGAAATGATCTTAGAAGAGGGTTCATTAATTTATGATCGGAAAATGGATGGCGCTTTTATCAAACAAGGGAAGAAAAAGAAATTTTGAAGATAGATGAACATTAAACATTATTCTTTTTTTTCTCCCTACTTTTTTGATTTCAAATCTCTGACTTAGGATTTTTACCATCTCTATCTTTAAAATGCGAACCCATCCCTAATTTACAATGCACTTCCTCCAATTCATACCAGCAATGCGGAAATTATGATGCTGACAGTTGCTTAGAATGGGGGCAAAGCATAAGTTGTGGCACTGGCAAGACATGCGACAATGGGAATTGTGTGAATGCTGTAGCAGTTTTAAATGCGAGTTATAGTAATTTGAGAAAAAATGAAGGAAGCCCTCCGCCTGTCTTTGAAGGCGGCAATTGGTGGTATTATGATGTAACTTTGAAAGAGACGAGTGGGAATGTTGGTGTGACGATTAATTCAAGACAGAAATGTTATAGGTTAGGTGGTTGTGACCCAATAAAAACAAATATTGCAGAAGATTATGGTACAAACCACATTCCTCCGAGTGAACAGATTTCAGATCCGGCTAATTATTGGTTTACTAGTTATAGTTCAGAAAGTATGACTGAAACCTTTTGGGGTGTTGACGATAATGGAAATCCAGTTACAGCGAGTTATACAATAGACAAATAAAGAAATTTATTTTCCACCATGCCCTCCACCACCAGCTCCACCGCCACTACCACCACTATCCTGAGAGGATTTCATGTTTGGATTTACTAAGTAGTTGCCTTTCTTCTGCCATGAGTTTGGGCTAAACTCATCTGTATGTATTAAATATCCTACTATCTCTCCTTTGAGCTTGAGAGGCACGACATTAATTTTACTGTAATCGGTTTCTTTCAAGAGCTTTGAGCTGTTTTTAACAGTTTCAACAATTTCCTCAAGAGATTTATTGCCAAGCTCTGTTATGCTGTTTTTTGGAAGGTAAAATGTTCCTTTGTTTTCGTCTATTTTGTCAACAAGATAGAGGAAAGCTTTTCCTTCGCCGCCTGCAGGAATATAGCTTTGAACAGAATAGCTTCCTTGCGGAATCTTATCTTTTATGCGCTTGTTTAAGTAGTCTTCCTGCGCTTTCAAAGAAGGAGCTGATGAAAGGAAAAAATAGTAGCTATGCCGCCTAAGGCAACTTTGCCTATCGTACCTTTAAGATAATCTCTCATTCTTGCAATATAATTCTCTGCCATAGGCTATGCTGTCTAAGCTCTACTATTTAGAGTCTGTTTATAAACTGCACCGTCAATCAGAATCGTCATTCCGGCGAAAGCCGGAATCCAGTCCTTTCAAGACCTTCTGGATACCGGATCAAGTCCGGCATGACGGAAAAGGCTGTTTATGGACAGACTCTATTTAAATCTTTCGGTTTTTTACTATTGTGGGGTGGTTAATTAAGAAAATAAAAACCAAAACCACTGAAACCCCAAAGCTCTGTGACACGAAGTCATCAGACCGATGATTAATTGTATTTTGAGAAATTCAACTCCTTTGTCAAGAGAATTCTTGAAGGTGAATACACCCAGCCTTAGAGAACGGAATAATTACAAAAATCAATGGCTTAGCTATTAATACTTGTCATCCTTGGATGAATCCAAAGACATGTTCGACCTTATATCTTGCAACTTTTTTCCCTTTCGTCTGTTTTTTTAGCTTAAAAGGGATGTCTTTATCTATAAAATCAAGCAAAGCTCCATCAGGTATGGATTCTATTTGTTCAGGATAATCAACAAGATGTCTTACAAAATCAAATGTCATTCCGATATTTCTTTCAACATACTCTTTCCTGGTCATTATTTCATTCCTTTCTTAAATTTTTCTTTATACCATTCCCATCTGTCTTTTATGTCCTGTTCAGCGTAGGTTAAAGCATCTCTAAGATTATGGATTGAAATCGATTGTTTTATCTCTTCTCCCTTTGGATTTAACAGATCACGATGAAAAAAACCATGGGAGCAGTCATATCTTACAATGGGATACCATCTCTCCTTAATTTTTGCCTCATACTGAACAACTACATCTACTACTTTGCCTTTCTCCACATTGATTCTTATCCTTAACCTATCCTCTCCATCCAGACTCAGTTCTTTTATAAATTCCTTCTTTCCCACGGGACTCCTTGTTTTATTAAAGAAAGCAATTCTTACGACTTCTATTTTTTTATATCAAAGAAGAATCCAAACTGTCAAACGGGATAACAAAATCACCCCCACCCCCTGAACCATGTGAGGTTCAGGGCATTGTCCTGCACCCTACGTGGTGCAGGGCTCGCCCTCCCCCCTTGAAGGAGAGGGTGGGGTAGGGGGTATCGTAAATTAATGCGTTTGTATTAGTAAACAAATGGTTGAGAGTGGAGAGGTGATTTGTCATTTAAAACTAATGGAAGACTTGTTTGAACTCTTCTACGAATTGGGGGAACGGGGAAGGGGTGAAGGAGAGTATAAAGGCGAGAAAGGTTAATCCCCCAATCAACTTCCTTTTCCCATCCACTGGTGTTTGGTCGTCCAACGGGGCTGGGTGTCGGAAGCCGAAGAGGATGATGAGGATGAGCAGGAGGAACCATCCAGGATTGTAAAAGACGGTGATGAAGGCCATGACAGCGATGGCGATAAGAAAAATAGCTCGGCTCCTTCTCCCAAAGAGGGCGTAGGCAATGTGTCCTCCGTCTAACTGGCCAACCGGAAGAAGGTTGAGGGCGGTGACAAAAAGTCCAACCCATCCGGCATACCCGATGGGATGAAGAAGAATATCAAAACTTTCAGGAACCTTACCCATGACCAAACGCTGAATGAAAGAGAAGATGAGAGGATCTCCCAGGCGGATTGTCCCCTCTTTCAGTTGGGATGTAGGAATCACCTCGGAAAGTCTTAAACCGATCACAATGGCAGGGATACTAAGCAAAAGGCTCGTCAAAGGTCCTGCCACACCTGTATCGAAAAGGGCTTTTCGAGAGGAAGTGGTGCTCTCCATACGAATGACTGCACCCAATGTCCCAAAAGGTGAAAAGGGGAATGGCAAGAAAAAAGGCAAAGTAGCTTTAATCCCATACCTCTGGGACATGAGATAGTGGCCCATTTCATGTCCCAGAAGGATGAGGATAATCGTGATGGAATAAGCAGGACCTCCAACGATCATCGTGGAAGCCACTGTCAAGATGAAAAGAACAATATGGATGATATTTCGTCGCATGAAGCGCCTTATTTCTTTTTCTTATGACGATCCCGGTCCAATTGCTTTTTGTGTTTATGCTTTCTCATCTTCTTTCGTCGCTTCTTGACCACGCTTCCCATAATTTCCTCCCTTTTTCTATCTCTTGCCATCGCATCCCCCTCACCCTCGCCATCTCCCGCCAGGGGAGAGGGGTCGTATTGAGACAATCGACTCAAGAATTTCCCTCCCCCTCGATGGGGGAGGGCCTGCCCTGTGGAGTATGTTTAACTACTCCACAGGGTAAAGGTGGGGGTGAGCCGTCAATCGACAATCACATTGGTCTGGGTCCTCAGGACACCGGAGAGTCCTTGAATTTTGGTAACGATGAAGTCACCCAGGACGTTGATGTCCGGTGCCTCCACCAGGACGATCACATCATAAGGGCCCGTTGTTGCATTGGCTCGTTTCACTCCCTGTATCTTGGCCACC
>Ga0315274_10015007_pt1 | contig 10983 bp, 15 predicted proteins | sample YL17G02_20_MG_FD_203700 | JGI IMG/M metagenome (GOLD analysis project Ga0315274, IMG submission 203700) | Sediment microbial communities from Yellowstone Lake, YNP, Wyoming, USA - YL17G02_20 | ecosystem: Environmental > Aquatic > Freshwater > Lake > Sediment | place: USA: Wyoming | collected...
AGACTCATAGCTCTATAGTTATTTCTAGAGATGCTATGCGATTTGGAATTGGTGCAGGTGATTATATATTCAATGATTTATATGAACGCATTATTAAATCAAGTGCATTAGAGATGTTTAAGAAATTTTTAAATTTAGGTGTTAATTTAATTGTAGATGAAGTCAATATAGCAAAAACTTCTAGAGAACCTTATATCAAACTAGCAAAAGAAGCTGGTTATAAAGTAAAAGCTTTTATATTACCAAGATTATCTAAAGAAATTTCATTAGCTCGTAAGTCTAATTGTTCTTATGGGCAACCTATAGAAGTTTGGGGTACGGTGTGGGATAAGTTCAATCAAAGATATGAAGACCCCACTATGGGAGAGGGATTTGACGAATTAATACATCACAAGGACTATACACATGAAGATAAATAACAGTATTTGGCATAGATTTATAGAGTGCGATTGTCACACTGAAGGAATTATGGTTAGTTACGATGACACAGACCCATATCCTAATATTAATTTGGCAATATTTAAACATGGGAGATTTGACAATAATGAATTGTCTCTTAAAGAAAAATTAAGATATTGTTGGCATCTACTTAGAACTGGACATCCTTTTGGTGATGAGATAATGTTGAGACAAGAAACTGCAAAAGAATTAGGAACTGCTTTATTGCAATTTGCAAACAAAAAATATAAAACCGGAGACAAGAAATGCAAATCTGTAAAATCTTAATTGTTACTGTTACATTTTTAATACTTTCTGGGTGTGCAATGTTGCCCATATATCCAGAATACAATGAAGGCCAAAAAGGAATTATAGCAACTGCAAAAGACGCTTGGAATTATGATACTTCTAAAGACCCTATAGATTGGAAACAACAGGCAGAATTTTATGCTTCTAATTATCCAGATAGTACCGATGCAGAAAAAGTCAAAATGATTACAGATGCTATGACCAAACAAAAAGATAAGTTTACAACTAGCACTAAAATCTATACTATAGTAGCAACTAAAATATATGATAATAAAGGGATACAAATATGGCCAGTTAGCAACATAGAACCAAGAGGAGCAGGACAGTTAAGTAAGTTCGCAGATACGATGCAAGAATTAGATGAAAGTATTAGTCCTAAAAAACAAAGTGCTGAATTAGATAATCTAGAAAAACAAGTAGAAAAGCAAGACGATTCTATATGACATTGATTTCTATATTGGGATGGATACAGACTATTTTATTTTCTATAGTGTTAATCCCACAAATAATCAAAACTGCACATATAAAGAAAGTAGATGAGATTAGCATATGGGTTTTTGTTATAAGTCTTGTAGCCAATGCTGTAGCTCTTTGGTATGCTGTTTTGATATCACAACCACCACTGATATTTAAATATATTTCAGGTGGATTGCTATGTGGGATTTACATTATTTTGTTTTGTTATTATCAAAATAGAAAAAGTAACTCGCCAGTAAGTAATCAGAACAAGTCTTTGACTGGTTACTTACGCACAGATGAAAGTTCAGACAAAACTATGACAGTAATATTCCTATACAAGAAAAGATATAAAAAATTTCATATGGAAAATAGTCCCAAAGTTCGTTTAACTGTGGAGAAAATCTGATGAGTTATTTAGAAGAAACTTTAGAGATATATCGTATGGAAATACAGGCAGGACGTAAAATAAAGGATGCTAATAAAGATGCTATTAAGGCAATAGAACGTTGGTATAATGAGCAGATTAAACCAGATTTGCCTTCACCTCTTACTGAAAAGGAGAAAAATGACCGACCATAAATTGAGAGATTTTTTAGGAATAGTAGATTGTAATGGACATTTAGATTGCCCCATTGCGTTTAATGGTAGAAGAATGAAAGGAATGTTAGCTCACTTAAGAGATAGAATAGAAAGTCTTGAAGCATATCTTGGAATAGAATTTGTGAGTTCACCGTCTGCTGCGGGATATCCAAAACATATTAAGGCAAAAACAAAATGAGACTAATTAGATTCTTGAAACGTATCAAGGTAGAATGGCGCAAACATTATTATGGTGGGATAATATATGTTTTAAAATTAGCGTGGTATAAAAGTGTATGAGGTCATTTACTATATATTCTTTTTATACACAGGATACGCCATATAAAGAAGTCGTACAAGAATATCTATTATCATCTGTTGCAAAATTTAATAATGCATTTGAAACAAAAATAATAGAAACACATAATTATAAACACTGGGGTAAAAACGTAGCTCAAAAACCACAAATCATACTTAGCATTCTAAATGAGAACAAAGACGGCATAGTTCTCATTGATGCTGATGCTACAATAGAAGCATATCCCCAATTATTTCATGACATTCCAGAAGAATATGATATAGCATTTCATACTCTTGATTGGAACACATGGTATCGAAATAATAGCAATGTTAAAGAATTGCTTACTGGCACTATGTATTTTCGTAATAGACAAATTGTAAAAGATTTATGTGCAGAGTGGAATGAGAAAGCTAAGGATGGAAGTAAATGGGAACAAAAAATTCTAGAAGAAATTATTAAAAAATATCCGCTTAAAATCTACGATTTACCAATTGAATACTGCTACATCAAAACCCTTCCTTCAGGACAAGAACCTCACGTCAAAATAGAACGTCCTATCATAATACATCACCAAGTTTCTAGAACACTTAAAAAGAATGGAAATCTGTAAAAGAATCAATAGTTAGATTAAAAACAAGAAAAAGAGCAAAATGACATGCATTATGCTCTAAAACATAGTCAAAAACATAGCTAGACAGCTATTAGAGCGACTTTCTCGCTTTATAGCTATCTAGCTGTGCTTTTGTGTTAATCGTGTCTCTAATCGCTTATAATCTGTTATTCGTCTTTCTTTTTCTTCTTGAACCACTTAGTAAACAAGTCTATGATTTCTTCAATCAATTTCTTCGCAAATTCCTCATCAAATTTCTTCAGTGTAACCATTATAAAATCATAAAGATATTTCTTCGTAACTTCATCAAACATATCCCAAACATCTGCAGCTAAATCCTTAACCCAATCTGGTGTATCCCACTTCTCAATTTTATTATAAGCCGGCTGCAATTTACTTCCCCAATTGTCCCATTGTTCCTGGGACCAATTTTTCCAACTGTCCATAAATCCCATAGTAGTAAGCTCCTTTTTTAATAATAGTTTATGTTTCTTATCTCTTTCTTCTTGTTCCCGTTTTTCCTTTGAATGTATAATGTCTTGCATTCCGTCAGTACGTTCTTGGTCATACGGGTCGAATGGTTTCCCATCATTCCAACCAATTCGAATTCCTTTTCTCAACATATTTTTTAATATTTCTACAAAATCCATTATTGTTCCTTTTTTATAATTTCAAGTATTAAGATATAAACATCATTGACTTCTTTTAAAATAGCTTTAAATTCATCCTGAGTAATGTCGTTATCTACTTGTGCGTTCATTACAATTTTTTGTACATCGATAATTTCTTTTTTTAATGAAGCTATTTCTTTTTTATATTTCCACAAAAAAGCTAATGCTTTAAAAATATTCATATTATCTCCTTTCTATGCTGTTGAAGAACTGGAACTGCTAGATGCTGAAGAACTGCTGCTAGAAATAGAACTTGATGAAGACCAAGAAAACGCTTCTGTATATGCAGCAATAATATTCCAATCTGTTCCATTACTTTCGATAGTCATAGTATCATTGTTATCTGCGATTTTTCTATTTACTTTTCCATCTATTGTTTGACCTGCATAACCTTTTATATAAAGACTATTTGCAGTAGCTATTTTCTTAAAAGTAAAATGCTTTCCCTCATTCCCAACTGCGGTAGGAAGAGTAAGTGTTACGTTAGTACTTGTAGTATCTCCGAAGATAGTACCGTCTGTTATTAAAACAGTATAGTCTCCTGTTTTAGTTATTATTGCATCATAAGAATTGTCTGCGTAATCAGCCGTAAATGGATGATTATGCACAAAGAAATTTTCTTTGTTTGTCGCAGAACTAGAAGAAGTGATATAATAATCTCCTTCATATGCGGTCGCACCCGCATTGCGTACCGTAACGTATATGCGTGTAGGTTGCGTAGAGCAACTACACCATGCCCATTGTTCTTGTATGATTTCATTACTTGAAAGAGCTAATAATGCTATAACACTATTTCCCGGAATTAAATAATAACACTTTCCTGTAGTTATTGGAACTGAAACTGTCGAAATTCTTATCCAATATTTATTAAAAGTATTAACTGTAGTAGTGGCCCAATCTCCAGGAATACTCCACGTTATTCTTCCATTGCTTTCAAAATTACTAGTTTCATCATTTAAATTGTTAACATTAGCCGTCATAGTTGTCCATGCGCCGTTCCAATACTCTACTCTGGTAGTATAACCGCTGCCTCTTGTTTGCCATTCCATTTTTGCACCTGCAAAAGTAGTACTCAATCCTGTATAAATATATTCTCCAGTATTATCAATAATATTAAATTCTGTTCCACCTTCAGTACTAGCTTCCGTAGTAACATCTATATATGTAACACTATCATAAATAAACACTTTATCAAAAGCAGTAGCACTCTCTGAATCAGCTTGTCCCTGATTTGATAATATAGCTCCATCAAAATAAGTTTGGTTCAAAGCATTATAAGCATAGGTGCTTTGAGTATAATACCATATACTATAACCATCTTCTGCTTTTAAATGTGCCCAACCAGTATAAGTTCCAAGAGCATTACCTATTCCTTGGTTACGTTTGAACTTTCTAGAAGTATCAAGTATCGAATAAATACTATCAAGTTCATTAGTATCAAACTTTCCTTGTTCTACTAAACCTTGCAAATAAATAATCATATCATTAAGATTTGTAATCTTGTTTAGATTTGTATCGTTTGGATTTACTCTATAAATTTTGTCTGTCGCCATGTCTTACTCCTTATTTTTTAAAAACCAGGTATATGCGGATACTTCTTTCTAAGTTGTGAATTTGACTTATCTAAAATATGAATTGCAATTATTATTCCAATCATATTTTTTCTTCATGAGTTATATTCATATCTAAAATAACAGCACTGAGTTTTAATAAAATATCTTCTATTCTTGCTAATCTTGCTTCTATGTTATTATCAGTCATTTTAAATATTTCTCGGAATTTTGGCATTGTTTTTCCTTTTTCTATAACTCGCAATGCTTCTTCGCTTTCTATTTGAATAAGTTTACAATATGATTCACTAGGAACTAGTAAGTCTTTATTCATTTCATAATTTGCACATAAACAAATATGACAAGCTTCTTTTGATAAACAATCTTTACATCCTATCATTTTGTCCATTGTAATATCTTTAAAAGCATTACCTTTAAACTCTCCACGTATATTACCTAAATTAAATAGGTTATGTTTTATGAATCTGTGGCAAGGATATATATCACCTTTTGAGTCTACTGCAAATAAACTATCACCTGCCGAACATGATTTGCGTCTTATAGTTCCATTTAATAGACCGGTTATAGCTTCTGATAAAAACTTAATACGAAACGGACGAGAATTTTTTTCTATCAAAGAAAGGTAGAAATCCCCAACCTTTCTATACTGTTCTCTATATAGTTGCAAACTTTCATCCGACCATGTTCCCTCTAACATGCATTGAGCTGCGACAGCCGAAAACCCCAAGTCATAAAACATCTGTATGCTCTTTGACAAATGCTTAATGGTTTCTGGTGTAATCGTAGGATGAGCTGAAACTCTATCTGTTTTTCCTAAATATTTTCTAACATTCATATATACAAGGTCAAAATTGCCTCGATGAGCATTCTGAGCTTCTTCTATCCCATCTAAACTAACTTGAAAGTTGACTTTATTGGCTACTAAAGCATCTACTAATTCTTCATCAAATATAGACCCATTGGTTGAAAGGGTAAACTCTACTTTGCAGTTTTCTTTATATTTATTTAGAACTTGTAACAGTAGTTCTTTTCTCAAAAATGGTTCTCCACCAAAAAAATTAACGATAAATTTTTTATCTGGATTAGCTAATTTTAAACCCCATTCAATAGCTTCTATCGCAGTTTCAAAAGTCATATTGTTTTCTTTCTGGTCTACAAAACAATAAGTGCATTTAAAGTTACAATTTTCTGTAACTACAAGGTCTAACCAATCTATATAAAAAGATTTTTTCTTTTCATCTTGCACAAGTTGAGAATACTTCCTTTCAACGTCTCCAATTATCTTGTCATCTATTTCTTTTATTTTAACCATACATTCTCCTTATTTATGTAATTTTCATATTTCCCTTCAATCTGTGAAGGAATAAGTAATACTTTGCCTGTAGGATGAATCTCAAGATTATAACTATCAATAGTTGTATCCGGCCATCTACTGCCATTAAAAGACCTATAAGCGGATTCAAATGGAGGGTCTATAAATAATCCCTTTTTATTATAAAACCCAGTAATCTTTTTAAGTTCTTTATCATATCCATCTAAATTAGTTATTTGTCCAGATACTGTTCTAAATTCAAATCTTTTAACTCCCCAGTCCGACAATAAATCCACCATCTCAGCTAAATTATTTATTGAAATATCATGAAGACAAACTCCTATAGTCGGAAAAATACCTCTATTCAAATATTGTTTTATATTATTAAGAACTATATCTTCACTAAATCCACCATCTGGATATATCCGTAAATTATTACCACCATTTATCCCATCTAAACTCAACATGACTTTTATTTCATTAGTTTTAAAATAATCAACATATTCGTCTTTATAAATAGTACCGTTAGTAAAAATTCCATAATGATGACCTTTCCCTAGTGTTTCTACTACGAACTTTATTATATCAAAATTAAGTAAAGGTTCACCACCGAAGAACAATACTTGTATTGGAGAAGTAATATACTTCTTACACTTCCCCCAGCCTTTTAAAAAATCTTCTTTTGTAAGAGAAAGTGCAGTATCATGTCTATGTTCAAAACAATACGTGCAACGTAAAGTACAAGCATAAGTATTTATTACTTTTAATCTAATTACCCTCTCCATTTCCCCCCCAATGCAGATGTAAGAATTTCTCTATAAAGAAAATGGTTCTTCATCCTTGCAAATAATTCAGAAGAGACTCTACTCATAATCTTGTATAACTCACACACAGGTGGGAAAGGAAGACAACAACTGCCCATTAAAGACCTTTGTATTTCCGGACAACTGCCCGCACAGCAATCTTTAATAGAACACTCTGAGCAAGCTAAATTCTTTAAGTTTCTATGAGCTAGATAACAAGTCTTTTCATCATACTCGAAAGGTTTATAAATATTACCTAAAATATCGTGCGGTTTCCGAAATCGAGCACAAGGATAAATATCGCCATTATGAACAATTGACATCCCAGACTTTCCTGCCCAACAAGCTACATCGGTTTTTCGGATAATTCCAGCCACTGGGTCAATCAGAAGCGAAAGAACTACAGGATTGCCTTTCCTAAGCACTTCTTCATAATAAAATGACAAATTCTGTAACTGTTTCTCAAATGTTTTTAAACGTTCAGGAGTCCAAAGTTCATCTCCAACATTTTCTCGTAATATAGATTGCCCGATAATCTTAAAACCTTCATCTACAAAAAATTTAACATCTTCAACCAGCCGTTCTATTCCGTTTGGACAGACGACAGGTTTTACATGAATATCATAAGAAACACTATTCTGAAGTTTCTTACAAGTATCTAAAACTTTCTGAAAAGAATCTTCTCCAGAATTCATGGGACGTTGATAATTTTGAGTAGTTTTGTTACCATCTATACTAAGTTGTATTGCAAAATAACTTTTATCTTGAATCATTGGAATTAACCTATCATCCCATATTGTTCCATTTGTAAATAAATGAAACGTTATATCTTTTCTACCTAAATAATGCTTGTAGAGTGCCACTATAACTTCGAAATTCAACATAGGTTCACCACCAAATAAATCTATGACCAAGAATTCTTTTTTCTTTCTAAGCATTCCCCATTCTATTGCATCTATAGCAGTCTGGAGACTCATAAACGTAGGTTGCTGAATTCCATAACAATATTTACAATTCATATTACAAGCATCCGTTATTAAAAGTTCGACATTATTAAACTTTAACATAAGACTCCACTACTCGTTTCTCTATTTGCAACATGGAACAAGTTTCTGATATTGGAGTATAAATAGAACCTGTCTGTACGTAATTCTGTTGTATACACATATGACCACCGCATGCTTCTTCGTGTGTACATTGTTTACAATCAGCTTTAAACTTAATTCTATCATAAAATATATTTTCAAATATTTTACGAGTTTCAGCATCAAACCCCGATGTTATATTCCCCATCTTGTATGCGTTTATCCCATAAAAAGCATCGCAAGGATAAATATCGCCACTAGTAGTTATCGCATACATCGATACTCCTGCTCCACAATACTTTTCCTTAAATGTACCAGATTTTCTATTCTTATATACATCCCAACATTCTGACTTAAAATCTCCTGCAATCCAATCCCTGACTACTTTATGCAACTCTTTTTCAAATATCTTCTGTTCTTCAATAGTAAATTTAATTCCTTGTGCAGGAGTGATAAATATATCTTTAAAACCTAAATCTCTAATATAACGAAAATTCTTATACATATTTACAACATCATATACTACCATATGAATTTGTATGTTCTCAAGTTCTGTAAACCACTTAACATTTTTTAATAAATCCCAAGTATTAGGTCGTCCCTTTTCTTGTGATTCTTTTGCTCCATCTATACTCAATACAGTAAAAAATTTTCCTCTTTTTTTAATACAATCTATTATTTCTCTTGTTATTAAAGTTCCATTAGTTGACATTCCAAACATTTGTTGTGGGTAATAGTCAAGTAGTTTTTTAATTATTGGCCATGCTATCAATGGCTCACCACCCCATAACATAATATTGGCCTGTGGCGAGGAGTTCATAAGGATGAAATCTATTGATTTCTTAACCATATCCCAACCCATATCTTCATCATTTCGACGTTTATTATAACAATAAACGCATTGTATATTACAACGATTTGTTAACATCAACCATATTTTTGATGGTTTAGAATCATATGTTGTCATAGTTTTTTATCCATTTTTTATGTTTCTTTATCTGTTCAAATAATTCAAGAGCCTCAGTACTAGGATTTTTTTTAATATATAGTTTTAATTTATGATAAGTGTTAGTATAGTCTTTGTTTTTATAATAGTCATCTCTAATTGCTTGCCACTCGTCTAATTCTTTTTTCAGTTGTTCTCTTTTTTTATTGTCTAATACAGGAGAACCTAACTCTTTAGAATAATAAGGAGAAATATCTCCAAGAACAAAATTTTTAATTTTTCTTCTACACTTTTTTATTAATTCATTTTCTTCAAGTTTTTCTCTCCATCTATGTTCTGCTTGTTGAATTATCATAACATATCCATCAAGTAATCCTTCATCTCCGCATTCTTCCCATAATTTTATGGCAATGTCTATTTTATCGTTATCATCATTCAATAGTCCATTCTTATATAAATAACTAGCATACAAAAACTTAGTATAGACATTTTTTGTATAGACAAAAGTTTTAAAATATTTGTCATCCAGAAATATAGACTGTTTGAGATGGTCATTTTCTATCCATCTATTAGCAAACTCTGGGTCTGCTTCCAATAAACGTTTAAAATCTGATTTGTTCATGTTTTTTCTCCAAGATTCTCTGTCTTTCGGCCTTTGCGTTTAGAACAATTTCATGTTCTTTACGCAGATATATACATTGATTTGAAAGAATTGTAGGAAATTCTTCTTCTATAGAATATACTCCTGCTGACCCCATATGAATACAATTATTATGACAGATACATGATTTACAACGTTCATTATTATTAAATCGTTGTAATACCATATCAAGTATTTTATCATCATAACCATCAAATACATTTCCAAATTTAAAAATTTTACGTCTAGCAAAAAAACATGTTAAATACATATCTCCATTTGTATCAAAAGTGATAGTAACTTCATTACTGCCCATAAATTTATTTCCATCATTAGCATATTTAATACCGAAAGTATCCCAATTAATAATATATGACGGATAGTATTTAGCTAAATATCTAAGTTCATCACAATATATATTCAAATCCTCATCATTTGGGGTTACTCCTTCACAAAATTCTATTTGAATTGTTGTGAACCCTTGTTTTATAAAAAACTTTACTTCCTCAATTAAATTCCCAGATTTTGGATAACGACAAATATGCACAACTGGATTAATTTTTCTTAATAAATCCCATTTAATAATATCATAAGACCCCAGTCCATTTACTAACGGTCTTTGAAAATCTTGCACCACTTTTCTTCCATCACAAGAAAAAATAACTTTCCCAATTCCTGTTAATATATCTTCATTTATTAACACACCATTAGTTGCTAGTAAATAAAAGTGTTCAGGATGATTTGTAGTGCAATATTTAATTAAATCTTGTCTGAGTAAAGGTTCTCCACCCCAGAACTCAATATTTGTAGTTTGATTATTTGCTCGAAGAAAATCAAATACCCCTTTTAATACTTTTTCAGATATATCTTTCGGTGATTTAAAGAATTCTCTGTCTTCACAATAAATACAACGTTCATTGCATCTTTCGGTCAAATAAAGCCAAACTCTACTTATTTTTAAACTTGGTCTTATATTCATGGCATTTCTCCAAAGTATGCTGTAATAGAGTCATCGTGCTTAAAACCAATACAATTCATAAATAGTCCAATATTATCGACTTTTTTTAAGATATTCTTCGGTATGTATTGTTCAAACGGTTTTCTATTTTTAAAATGATAATAAAAAGTTCCTTCACTAGATAGCATTGTAGATTGAGCATATGCAGAAAGTTCTGTTTCTATTTTAGTTAATTCATAAGACCGACTAATAATAACATCATTGTATTTATACCAACTATAAAATGTGGGGTCGTTCTTAT
>Ga0315274_10015008_pt1 | contig 10982 bp, 9 predicted proteins | sample YL17G02_20_MG_FD_203700 | JGI IMG/M metagenome (GOLD analysis project Ga0315274, IMG submission 203700) | Sediment microbial communities from Yellowstone Lake, YNP, Wyoming, USA - YL17G02_20 | ecosystem: Environmental > Aquatic > Freshwater > Lake > Sediment | place: USA: Wyoming | collected...
CCTTGGGGCCAACGCGAAGGTCTCGACCCTTGCTCAGCTCGAAGGCCGGATGCAGCACGATGTGGTCGTCATCAGTGATGCCGATGTGCGGGTGCCGCGGGATTTTCTGGCGAATGTCGTGGCCCCGTTGTGTGATCCTGAGGTCGGCCTGGTCAACTGCTTTTATCGCCTGGCGAACCCGACCACGCTGGCGATGAAAGGAGAGGCCGTCGGCATCAACGCTGATTTTTGGAGCCAGGTGCTCCAGGCGCAGAGCCTCAAACCACTCGGCTTCGCCCTGGGCGCAGCGATGGCGACGCGTCGGCAGCAACTCCAGGACATCGGCGGCTTCAGGGCGCTGGCCGACTACCTGGCCGACGACTACGAGCTGGGCCACCGGGTCGCGGCGGGTGGCAAGGGCATTGTGCTTTCCACGGTGGTGGTGGAGTGTTGGTCGCGCCCGATGACGTTCGGCCAGGTCTGGTCACATCAACTCCGTTGGTCGCGCACCATCCGTGTCTGCCAGCCGCTGCCCTACTTCTGCAGCATCCTGAGCAATGCGACCCTCTGGCCGCTGCTGTGGCTCATGTGGGGACTCGGTTCGGGCAGCGTCACCGTCGAACACTCGCCCCTGCAGGCCGTCGGCCCCGGACTGACGGAGACGTGGGCGATCGCCCTGCCCTGGACGTTGGCAGTGATCGCCGGGTGCCTTGCCGTGCGCATTCTTACAGCCCTGAACCTCCAGGCCAGACTCACGCAATCCCACTGCCACTATCCAGACTGGTGGCTGGTGCCGATCAAGGATTTACTCGGCGCTGCCATCTGGGCGCTGGCATTTCTCGGGCGCCGCGTCGAGTGGGGTGGACGCTGGTTCAGGGTGCGGCAGGGAGGAAAGCTGGTCGAGACCCAGCCTGGCCAGGACGCCATCACGCGCGTGTATCACTTGTAAAGGAGTTGATGTAGGCACCGACCTGTCGTGGTAAGTTTGGCGCCCGCGGGGAGATTGGCAGGGCTGGCAGATGCAGCGCAAAAGCCCCTTTCTACTACCCTTGGTGAGAAAAGGGGGTTAGCTTCCTCGACGCAAATGCGGGAGCACAAACGATAGAGAGAACCATGCATCTATGAACTACAGGACATTCATCGCGGAACAGGTGGAAGCCATCAGGCGTGACGTCGGCAACGGGGTGGCCATCAACGCGCTCAGCGGCGGTGTGGACAGCTCGGTGGTCACCGTCCTGGCGTACAAGGCGCTGGGCCGGCAGTTGAAAACGATCTTCGTGGATAACGCCATTATGCGCGAAGGGGAACCGCAGCGGGTGGTGAACGTCTTCAGGGACATGGGCATCCCCGTGGAATTGGTTGACGCGCGCAAGCAGTTCCTCCGGGCGCTCAAGGGATTGACCGATCCGGAAGAGAAACGTCAGGCGATCACCGACACCTTCTACCGGGACGTCTTCGCCAAGGCGGTCAAACGCACGCAGGCGACCTTCCTGCTGCACGGCACCATCCTGACCGACATCGAGGAAACCGTGGCGGGCATCAAGCGGCAGCACAACATTCTGGCGCAGATTGGCATCGATCCGCAGAAGGCCTATGGCTACAAAGTCCTCGAACCGCTGGCCACGCTGCGGAAGGACGGCGTGCGCCGCGTGGCCGGCCTGCTGGGCCTGCCCCCGAGCATCACCAAGCGCATCCCGTTCCCCGGCCCTGCCCTGGCGACTCGCATCGTGGGCGAGGTCACCCAGGCGAAGCTGGCCACGGTGCGCAAGGCAACCGCCATCGTGGAGGAAGAGCTGCAGCATACCGGCGCCTTCCAGTACCTGGCGGTGCTGCTCAACGACTACGCCACCGGCATCCGCCACGGCAAACGCGAATTCGGGCAGATCATCGTGGTGCGCTGCATTGACAGCGTGGATGCGCGAATGGCCACGGTGCGGGAGCTGTCGTGGCCAACCCTCCACCGTCTCACCCGCCGCATCACCGCCATCCCCGGCGTCAACCGTTGCCTCTACGATTTGACGCCCAAGCCGCCCGCCACGGTGGAGTACATCTGAGTGGAGATGGAGCCATGGTTCACCAAGTCAAAGACCTCAACCCCAACTCAGAGGAGCGAACCACATGAAATCGAGCATTCGCATCATGCCCTGCCTGGACATGCAGAATGGACGGGTGGTCAAAGGCGTACATTTCGTTGACATCAAGGACGCCGGTGACCCGGTGGCCTGCGCCCCTCGGCTTGCGCAGTCATCGGGGCCGGAGCGAACAAGGTGTCCACCAGCAGCGCCGCGTTTCGCAATCCCAAGGTCATCGCGGAGATGATCCGCGAGTTGGGGGTGGATAAGGTCACGGTGGCCATCGACGTGGACCGCAATCCTTCGCTGCCCTCGGGCTACGAAGTGTTTGTCGATGGCGGGGGCGACGGTGCTGCTGGCGGCCTCGGTGTTTCACTTTGGCCTCATTCCCATTCCCGATCTGAAGCAGTACCTCCGGAGCTGCGGCTTGAACTTGAGTAGTTGAAGATTCCCGGGATTCTGCTTGGATTCTTCCTGAGGCGCGCTACCATGCCCGGCGTTCTTTGAAACTGGCGGGGCGAAGAAGTCTTGGCTCCGCTTGTCATGGCCAAATGCCAGGGAACCCCGTGGAAATCGGGGACGGTTGCGCCACTGTGACGGGATACGAGCTCCCCACTGCCACCGGTCGCCCACGCAAGCGACCGGGAAGGCGGGAGCGAGGCCGAAGCCCGAAGTCAGGATACCGGTTTGGCTGTGCTCGTCAGGGTCGCCCCGCGCGGGCGGGACGGCCGACTTCTCCGACAAAGAGAAGGATGAGGCCAGCTTGGTTCCGCGAGTGCGGGACTGGACTCGATGAATGCCTTCATTCTCCGATTTGCCGGAGTCTGAAGGTTTTTTTTGTGCCGGCAGGTGCCGCAGGGGTGGCAGGGTCCTGGACCGACGGCGACCCATAGTGGCCCCGCTTTCAGATTCCGCACTGGTCTCTCAACCGCAAACCTGGTTGCGCGGCGTGCCGCGCGAACCGATTGAAAGATCAGAGTCATGTTGCCATTCGCCTTACGGACGTTTCTAGTCTCGTGTTGTGGGGTCATTATCTCAACCCAAGCTTTCGCCCTTGACACGCCCAAGCCGACGACCCTGGTGGAGGACTTCGCCAGGGATCCGGTCGCAGCCGGCTGGCAGGTGTTTGGCGACGCGAGCCTGTTTCACTGGGACGCGCAGAACCATGACCTGGAAGTCACCTGGGACTCCGCCAAAGGGAACAGCTATTATTATCGGCCGCTGGGCACAACTTTGACGGCCAGGCAGGATTTCATGCTGTCGTTCGAACTGCGCCTGACGGACATCGCGTGCGGGACCACGGCCGGCAAGCCCTACACGTTTGAGCTGGCCGTCGGCTTGATCAACTTCGCCCAGGCTTCCGCAACCAATTTCCTCCGCGGCACTGGCGTGAGTTCGCCGAATGTCGTCGAGTTTGATTACTTTCCGGATTCGGGTTTCGGCGCGACCATTTCGCCGACGATCATCTCCAGCAACATGGTTTTTGCCTCGAGCTTCAATGCGCCGATCGAGCTCAGCCCCGGCGACGTGTTTCAGGTCGTGATGCGCTATGACCGGGCCGGCGGCCAGTTGAAGACCGAGGTCACGCGGAATGGCGAAGCGTTTGGTACGATCAAGCCGGCGGTGCTTGGGCCGGAATTCACGGATTTCAGCGTCGATCATGTGGCGATCATGAGTTACAGCGACGCGGGCCAGGACCCCCAATTCAGCGGATCGATCCGGGCGCACGGAGCCATCGACAACCTGCTGGTGGTGACGGAGTATCCAGCCACCTTGGACATCCCGTTGACTCCCGGATTCGTGAACAACCAGTGGTCGGTGGCATTCACGGCGCGACCGGACTGGAGCTACGCCCTGGAGCGCACCAGCGACTTTACGTCATGGACGCTCGTGACGAACTCGCTGAAAGGGGCCACAGGCGAAGTGGCATTAACCGATCCCAACCCGCCGGCCGGCCAGGCGCAGTTTTACCGGGTGTTGGCGCTTGGGCCGGGGTTGCCTGACCCAAACGCCAAGTGAGTGCTCTGAACCAGCGGCCCGGTGGGCAGCCGACCGGCCGGCTCGCTCGTGCCATGACTGCGTTCACCCTGGTCGAGTTGCTGGTGGTGATTGCCATCGTGGCCCTGCTGGCGTCCCTGCTCTTGCCGGCGCTGAATCGCAGCAAGGCCACGGCGCAACGCATCCGTTGCGTGGGCAACCTCCACCAACTCGGGCTCGCGGCCCAGATGTATTGGGACGACAACGGGGGCTGCGCCTTTCGGTACCGCGGGGGTTCGACCAACGGCGGTGACATCTACTGGTTCGGCTGGTTGGAACGTGGCGCGGAAGGTAAACGGGTCTTTGATCCCGCCCCCGGCGCGCTGTACCCGTACTTGGAGGGCCGCGGCGTCGATCTCTGTCCTTCGCTCAATTACGCCCTCCGACGATTCAAGCTCAAGGCCACCGGGGCCGCGTATGGCTACGGCTATAACTTCCATCTCTCAGCCCCGATCTCCCAGCCGCCGGTCAACGTTCACGGCTTGAGCCGTCCGGTGGAAACGGTGTTGCTGGCCGATGCCGCGCAGGTGAACACCTTCCAGGCGCCGGCCTCGCCGGAGAACCCCATGCTCGAGGAATTCTACTACGTGTGCACCAATGAACCGACCGCACACTTCCGGCATCAGCGGGCCGCGAACGCGGTGTTTTGTGACGGACACGTCAGCCGGGAGAAACCGGTGGATGGTTCGCTGGATTTGCGATTAGCGACCCAGGTGATCGGGCGCTTGCGTCCCGAGATCCTGGCGGTTCCTTGAGTCGGCAGGCCCTCTTCCGGTGCCGCCGAAATGCGCCGGACGGTCAAGTTTGCGGCTCAAGACGGCGCTTCGTGCTGGGAAGGCATCATCCCTATTCTCTGAGGCAATTGCGCAATCAGGTTACACCCGTCGTACAGGAACTTCAGCTTCCTATCGGTCAAGCTCATTGACGCTTCCCGGCAGGGGAAGTCACAGTGGATTGGCGACGGATCAGCCCGGCTAAAGGACAATATCGGGTATGAGATTGCCAAGATTGGTGTGGCCAATTCGCGTGACATGGATTAGCTGCCGAGCATGGTGCCGGTGCCTGCCTCTTGTCTAGCGGTTGCCGCAAGGCCGAGTTCGCGGAGCCACTCGAGAGGTCTGGCACGGCAGTGTCTTGGAGAGCGGTGATGCTGTCACTGTCACGCGATTACTCCACCTCGCCCAAACCCAAACGTTATGAAAACTGCTGGAAAATACAGTCGGTTCCTGTCTTTGCTCTCGGGCATTGCCGCCGGTCTCCTGGCGGGCGGCTTGGCGATCAACGTCCTCTGGCCAGCGTGGGCACAGTCCAATAATCCTGGAGCCCCGTCAGAACCGGTCGCTGGGCCGGAGGCTTGGGAATTCCAGCGCGCTTTCGACCGTCTCGCGGAAGCTACCGACAGAGATGAATTGGGCGTGCTGGCGATCTTGCATCCGGCCGAACTGGAGCAGGTGCTGGCCAAGCTGAAGTCCCCAGAGGAAAAGGCGGCTGAGGCGCTGGCCGAATTCGCCATCCTCAACCCCGCGGAGTACGCGGCCCTGCATCCGCGAGCACAGCCTTCGGAAGAAGCCTTGCTGGCCGTCATGGATGAAGAGGGGCTCGCGCGGTACGTGCTGACGAACGCGACGGCCAACTTCGACCAACTCAAGGGCCAGATCGGGCGCGGGCAGGGCAAAAATCCCGATTTCGAGCGGCGCAAGGCGGAGGCCTTGGCGGCCATGGAACATCCCGAACGACAGCCGCTGCCACCGCCAATGCAACCCACCGAACCAACGAAACCTTGAGGAACCAGACAGGCCACACAGGAGGAACGGAGGATCTTATGCGACGACTTCAAGCGGGACTCACTTTCCGTCCGCTGAGCTTCGGCGGAACAATTCTGTTGGCGATCAGCGGGCTGGTCGGGCTGCCGCTCCACGCAGCCACCACCGACATCCTCTGGCGCAACTACGGCGCCGGGAGCCAATCCGGCCAGAACACCATCTGGTTCATGCAAGGGACCCAGTGCACCACTCAGGACTGTGCCGCCTATCTGGCCCCGGCCTCGATTCCGCCCCAGACCGATCTGAACTGGAAGATAGTCGGGACGGGCGATTTCAACGGTGATGGTCAGACGGACATCGTGTGGCGCAACTACAGCACCGGCCAGAACCTGCTCTGGTACATGAACGGCTCCACCTACTCGTCTTGGGCAACGTTGCCCGCCTGCACAGACCTCAACTGGGAAATCGTGGGCACGGGCGACTTCAACGCCGACGGGCATCTGGACTTGTTGTGGCGCGACACCCACGTGAGCGGTGGGGATGTCGTGTGGTTCATGAACAACACGACGTATCTGGGTTCCACATATATTCAGGGAGAGACCGATCTGAATTGGAAGGTCGTCGGGACGGGCGATTTCAACGGCGATGCACATCCCGACATCCTCTGGCGTCACGCCGTCTCGGGCCAGAATGCCGTCTGGTACATGAACGGCAGCGGGTGCACGTCTCAGGGCTGCGCCTGGTTCGTCTCTTCGGCCATGCTACTAACGGTGGCCGATCTGAACTGGGCAATCGTGGGCACCGGTTATTTCAACCTCGACGGCTATCTGGACATCCTCTGGCGAAATTGCTGCAACGGGGCCAATGTAATCTGGTTCATGAACAACACCACCAAACTCGGTTCCACCTACATCGCCGGCCAGACGGACCCAGACTGGCGGATCGTTGGCACCGGCGAGTTCGGATCGCCGCCCGCGGACGACTATGGCAACAACATGGGCTCGGCGGCTTTGATGAACCCTGACACCATCGTCTTCGGCGCGATCAACTATGCTGGCGACGAGGACTTTTTCCGGCTGGTCTGTCCGCCTGGGACGCTCACCGCCTACACCACCGGGACCACCGACACTTATGGTTACCTGCTGGATGCCAGCGGCTCGGTCCTGACCTACAACGACGACAATCCGTACCCGAATTTCCGCTTCAGCTACGACGTGCCAGGGGGGACGTACTACATCCGTGTGCGCCACTATAGCTCAACGGGCACCGGCGGCTACACGCTCGCGGTCCAACACAACGTCCTGGTCAATGATCGGGCCCAGGACTGCGGCACCGAACAGAACAGCCAGTTCGAATCCACCTGCGCGGTCCTGAACGGCAGAGTCATTGTGGCCTACGTCGATTCCAAGCAAATCCCGGGGCCGGAGCCACGATCAGGCGGCGTTTATGGTCTCGGTGGAATTGGATATCTTTCGGACCGGACACCACGGTTGGTGGGCTACGCGGTCTCGGAGGATAATGGCCTGACCTTCACGGAAAAGGGCAAGCCCCCGTTAAGCACACAAGGTCAAGGTACTTCCGATGACGGCGACGCGGGCGACCCGGTTCTCGCTGTTGATAAGCCATCCAACAATATCGTTTACTTGGTCGGCACATCTCCACGCAATGCCGGTTGGAAGGGAATCCCACTCTGGCAATCCACCGACGGAGGAGTGAACTTTGGGAACCCAATCAATGTCCACTCTGAGATCACCAGCACCGACAAGCCCTGGATTACCGTGGATAACGCCACAGGCACCGGGCAGCACGACGTGTATCTGACGTTTACGAGCTTTGGAGCGATCGCGATCCGGCTCACCGTGTCCACCGATTACGGTGTCACCTGGCCAACCCTGCAAACCATTCAAACGGGAAATGTTCAATCCGCAATCCCAGTCATCGGCCCGGACCACGTTGCCTATGTGTTCTGGTGGGAACTGAGCGGCGGCATCAACTACCTGAAGGTGCGCAAGGTGCTGAACCGCGGCGCGACCCTGGGCACGATCTACCCCGTCCGCCAACTCGTGACCACTGGTTCGCCGTACGGCAATCTTGACCTTAAGCGCAGCAATAGCGCCGGTGCTAGTGACACATTCCGTGCTTTCCCGTTCCCGGTGCCCGCAGTGAACCCAAGCGCCAGCAAGTCAAACCATCTGTATGTTGCCTACGCGGACAAAGGGGTGGGCAGCGATAAGGCAGATGTGTTCTTTCTGCGGTCCACCGATGGCGGGGTGAATTGGGATGGTGGCACCAACGGATGGACTTCCCCACAACGGATCAGCACCCTTTCGGACAACGATCAGTGGATGCCAGTTATTGCCGTCAAGCCCGACGGCACGAAGTTGTTTGTTGCTTGGTACGACCGACGGGCTGACGTGAATAATTCGCTGATCGAGGTCTATGGCCGCTGGGCAACGATTGCGACCGATGGCACCGTGACCTTCGGCACGGAGTTCAAGCTCTCGACTGCCTCGTTCCCGCCCGTCTTCGCCGGCACGTTGCCTGACAACACGATCCAGGGGCACTACGATCCCGTGTATCCGCCCTACGGGGTCAACCTGAAATGGTGGTATCCAGAATGGCCCTTGGTAAATGAGTATGGAGACCCTGTCCTGACAGACCCTCTCTACATCGGGCACGTGGGAGAGTACAACGGCGCGTGGGCCGAAGGGTCATACGTTTACGTGACTTGGACGGACTATCGACTGCTCTCCTCCCAAACTACCTTTGCACGAAACCAGAGCGACATTCGGTTTGTCCGGCTCACCTGGCCGCAATAGTCCCCGCTAACAAATAGTAAACCGATTCGCGCGGGACAGGAGGAACAAAAATGAAAGGACGTTTGATCTTGCACTGTGCGCTCTTGAACCTGCTCTTATCGTGGTCCGGGTTCGGCCAAGCAACTTTTGCCTTGCGGAACCGGTACGCCCTCTACGGCGTCAATGCTCCTGTGTTCGATGCCCAGGGGGTCCCGCTCGAGGGGACTAACTACCTAGCGGAACTGAGCGGTGGGCCTGCGCCGGACGCCTTGGCGCCAGCCACGGATGACAGTCAGAGCCGGATAATCGTACCCTTCGGAACCCAAGGTTACTTTTCGTACGGCTTGACCGAGGTATTCATCCCCACGGTACAGGGCTTTGGCTGGGCCTGGCTTCAGGTCCGGGCCTGGGATGTACGCTTGGGTGCCACGTACGAAGAGACAGCGGCTCGCGGACTTGGCGGCTATGGCGAGTCTCCACTGTTTTACGCGCAAGGCGGGATTGCCGGCCATCTCGGGCCTCCTCCTCAACCGCTCGTCGGGCTGCGATCGTTTCGCCTCCGGCCAACCACGATGGCGGTGCTGATGCGCAGCATTCGCCAGCAAGGAGACCAAGTCGTGGTCGAATGGAATCCTGGCTTCAAGCGGTATCAACTCCAGCACACGCCCGCCCTCGGCGAACCGTGGCAAAACCTCGGTGTGCCGACCACCGCCACCAGCGTCACGAACCTGATCAGCGGGAGCGCGGAATTCTTCCGCGTGGTTGGCTTGTTGGAATGAAAAGACGCGGCCGCTGGGGAACGATTGCGAGCGATCGCACCGTGAGGTTCGGCACGGAGTTCAAGATCACCAGCGCCTCGTTCCCGCCCGTCTTTGCGGGCACCCTCCCGGCCAACAGGGACAATGGCCATTACCATCCGGTCTATCCGCCGTTCGATGTCTCTCTGACATGGTGGTATCCAGAATGGCCGGCCGAGGACACGACCTTCAACTCGTATAGAGATCACGTAGGCGAGTATAACGGCGCATGGTCTGACGGGGCATACGTCTTTACCACGTGGACAGATTATAGGCTCGTGGGCTCCCACACGCTCTATCCGAGGAACCAGAGCGACATCCGCCTCGTCAGGCTCGCTTGGCCGCAGTGATGCCCTCAGACAGGCAGCGATCCCATGCTGGGTTTGGAGAGGAGAGTAGACGTATGAAGATTCGATTAACGAGAAGCCTCGGTCTTTGCGGGCTGCTTTGGGGCTGTTCGCTCTCAGGGCAGACTGAGTTTGTGTGTTTTACAATAAGAATGTCAACGCGCCCGTCTTCGACGCTAACGGTCTGGCACTGCCTGGCACAAATTACCTCGCGGAACTGTACGGTGGGCCTACGCCTGAGGAATTGGCGCCGGCGATTGATTGGGATGGCAGGCCAGTCATCGGCTCATTCCAAACCCCGGGATATTTCGGGGCCAGGAATGCTTCCGCGGTAGTAACCAATGTCTTTGCGGGTGCGTTTGCCTGGCTTCAAATCCGCGCGTGGGATTCGCGTCTGGATGTGACTTACGAGGAGGCAGCGGCCCGAGGACTTGGCGGCTATGGCGAGTCGCCGCTTTTCTACGCCCGCGGTGGAAGTAGCGGTGGTCTGGAGCTTCCGAAGCCGCTGCTGGGCTTACAGTCCTTCCGCTTGAGGCCGACTACGTTAGCGGTCTTGATGCGGAGCATTACGCAAGAGGCGGATCACGTCGTGATCGAATGGAATCCTGGATTCAAGGCCTATCAGCTCCAGGAGACGCCTGCGCTGGGCGAGCCCTGGCAGAACGTTGGCGAGCCGACTACCGCCACCAGGTTCACGACCAGCACCACCAACGTGATCGGTGCAGGTGCACGGTTCTTCCGCGTCATTGGCTTCCTGGAGTGAGGGCACATCCGTATTGCCTTTACGGTGCATCGACGTGGCCACCGCAGTGGGCACCCGCAGCGTCATTCGGGCACCAGTGCCGTCGATCAACTCGACCGACGGCGGGAATACCTGGGATGGCGGCGGTCGTAGCTACGGACCCAACACCCGTCAGCGAGTGAGCACGGTTTCGAACAACGATCAATGGATGCCGGTCATTGCCGTCAAACCGGATGGCAACAAACTGTTCGCCGCCTGGTACGACCGCCGTGCAGATTCGAATAACTCGCTGATCGAGGTCTATGGCCGCTGGGCTACGGTTGCGACCGATGGCACCGTGACCTTCGGCACGGAGTTCAAGATTACGACGGCCAGTTTTCCGCCTGTGTTTGCCGGCACGTTGCCCGACAATGCGATCCAGGGGCACTACGATCGCGTGTATCCGCC
>Ga0315274_10015014_pt1 | contig 10980 bp, 6 predicted proteins | sample YL17G02_20_MG_FD_203700 | JGI IMG/M metagenome (GOLD analysis project Ga0315274, IMG submission 203700) | Sediment microbial communities from Yellowstone Lake, YNP, Wyoming, USA - YL17G02_20 | ecosystem: Environmental > Aquatic > Freshwater > Lake > Sediment | place: USA: Wyoming | collected...
CTAGCCGGTCTGCCCTCGGATGCGGTATCATTGGGTGCGACAGGGTCAGCCACCTGGAATGAGCTACTCTCTGAATCCACGTTCGGGTGCCCCCGTAGCTCAGGCGGATAGAGCAGCGGTTTCCTAAGTCGAATACGAGCGTTTTGGGCCGTCCGCGAACGTCCGCGTTAGATTCCAAAACCCCTCTTTATGCCTACCACCGTGCGCCGCCGTCCGCGTTTATGCGTCGGCGTGGCTGTCAAATTGGCTGTCAAGAGCCGCCCCTTGCTGGCCCGGCTGTCCGCCGACTTGCGCGCCCTCAGGACGCCCGCCGGCGCCTTCTCGCGTACAATCCGCCCGCCGCCAGCAGGAGGATGCCGCCCGCTGCCGCTCCAGTGCCTGCCAGGCCTGCGTAGGCCGCTGCCGGCCAGCCGGAGTCGTCAGACGGCGCATCGGAGTCAGCAACCACAGCCGCCGGCGCGAGGTTGACGATGCCGCCCACGCCTGGCCGGCGTGTGGGCGTGGCCGTCGGCGTCGGCGTTGGGGGTGAGGCCTGCCCGTCCCAGTTCGCCCCCCAGCAGGCCAGGGTGCCGTCCATCCTCACGCCGCAGGTGTGATAGTCGCCCGCGCTGACCTGGCTGAAGGTGCCGGCTGGGGGAGTCGCCTGCCCGTACTGGAAACGGAAGTATCCCCAGCAGGCAACGGTGCCGTCCGTCCTCAGCGCGCAGGTGTGAAAGAGGCCCGCGCTGACCTGGCTGAAGGTGCCGGCGGGGGGCATCGGCTGCACGAAGATGTTGGCCCCCCAGCAGGCCAGGATGCCGTCCGTCCTCACCCCGCAGGTGTACAACTCGCCCGCGCTGACCTGGCTGAAGGTGCCGGCGGGGGGTGTCGCCTGCCCGTCGATGTTCAACCCCCAGCAGGCCAGGGTGCCGTCCGTCCTCACCCCGCAGGTGTGAGACCAGCCCGCGCTGACCTGGCTGAAGGTGCCGGCGGGGGGCGTCGTTTCCCCCCAGCCGTTGCTCCCCCAGCAGGCCAGGGTGCCGTCCGTCCTCTCGCCGCAGGTGTGATCGTGGCCCGCGCTGACTTGGGCGAAGGTGCCGGCGGGGGGCGTCGCCTTGCCGTAGGTGTCGTCCCCCCAGCAGGCCAGGGTGCCGTCCGTCCTCACGCCGCAGGTGTGAAACTCGCCCGCGCTGACTTGGTTGAATGTGCCGGCGGGGGGTGTCGCCTGCCCGTAGTCGTTCCGCCCCCAGCAGGCGAGGGTGCCATCCGTCCTCACGCCGCAGGTGTGATAGCCGCCCGCGCTGACCTGGCTGAAGGCGTCGGAGTTGGCCGCTGTTCTCGTTGCCAATAGCAGCAAGCATCCGGTAGCGAATGCTAGGAGTGCAAGCTTGTATCTCATCTTCCCACCTCCGATGAGTACAAATCGGCAGCCGCGCCGGATCAATGGAAGGCAGCAGCCAGACGCATCGCGCAACCTCCCTGTTGGCGGCCAAAAGCAAGAAGCCAACCAGCATTGCGCTGGTCGGCTTCCCCTACCGGCTCACAATAGCACGCTGGCCTCAGCCCCTGCAGACAACTCCGCCACCATCATGCTGCCGGAGCCCTCTCCCGCCACCCCTCGTCCGCGCCTATAAGCCAAGAGAGGTGGTCGCGCTAGCCCATGCCCTGAGCGTAAATATTATACACCTCTTGTCAAGCCCCCACCAAGCGTGCGGACTGCGAATCTTTCTTAGAGATTTGCCACCTTGTTGTAGCCCCTTCTGCGGGTGGGAAACTCTGCCCGCCGCAGGCGGGAACCACGCAACCGACACTATCTCCGGCGTCGGACAGCCTAGCGCGCCCGCCGGCGCCTCGGCGGTTATAAGGATGGCCGCCGCCGTAGCTGCTCGGTCGGATGCGTCGGCCAGAGCGGCGCGATCCGTGGCCACTAGAGGATCGCCTTTATGGGGCGTCTCATTTCCCTGTCCTTTCTCGGCGGAGATAAACCTGGTATCAATGAGCTATGCGTGCGATAGGGGTAGGGGGTGCCGCCGGGCCAGGGCGGGACGCGGGTAGGGGCAGGAGGACAGAGAGGCGATGGCAGTGGTGGGGCCCCCTAATGACGGATGGGACTCCGGAAGGGGAGGTAACGTGGAGTACAAGAATCCCCCGGTGGTGGGGACGCCCAAAGGAATTCGAAAGGGAGGCGTACGCCGTGGATCTACATGAGGACGCCCGTTCCCCGCTAAGAAGAAGGCCCTTTCTCTTCGAGCCAAGGGGTGACTAGACCTCCTGCCTCCGAGGCACGGAGTCCTAGATCTCCTGTCTCCTGGGCAGAGCGTGGACATGACGAGTGATCTTGCACTCGGCCGAGGCTTGGCGGACGCGAATCAAACCTGACCTAGGAACTGCTCTTTGACGGTTGCCACGAGTCGAGGAACCCTCTCGAGATCTGATCGTTGCACGTGGACCGTGAGGTCGCTCTTGCCTCGCCGAACCTCCAAGCCGATGCCCTCGACGGTTGTCTGAAAACGATCAAGGTTCCCAAGCTGAGACGCGCGGTTCCCGTAGAACCACACAATGACGTATCCACCTTGCGAGGGCCACATGTTGATGAGCGGTTCACCCCTGGCGCGGTCAAAGGAAATCGAAGCCTTCGCCGCACGAGGAAGCAGGCCGATCTCCTCGAACCCCTTCTGCAAGCGAGCGAGAATCGGTTGCGTCTCCGGCACCTTCGCGACGATCCGTTGCAGCGTCAAACCCTGCGTTGCAGTGGAACTCGCTTCACTCGGGAGGGGCTCATCACCCACGACGATCTGGGTGTTGACTAGACGTTCCCCAGTCGAGCTCTCGAAGTAGATGAGCTGCAAGACCCGTATGTCGACGTCGTGGTCGCGGAGGTAGCGAGACACACTCATAATGTCGGGCGCGATGGTCTGCCCGACAAGAACTATGATTTGCGACTGGTTCCAATCATCCGCCGTGATGCTATCGTCGGCGCCCTCGCTGCCGTCTCCGAAGAACTCTCGATGTGCCTCGGAAAGTGAGCCCCAAGGTTGGTCGCGCCGTGAGAAATACGGGACAGCGATGCCGTTCAGAGCATCGTATGAGAGATGGCGCACAAAGGCCGCATACTCCAGAGCCTGAGCCACCATTTCTCTGGGAGTGCGGTCCTTCTTGAGCTCGATCACGACGAGACGTCGCCCCGCGTCCACGGCAAGCAGATCAATCGCTTTGTTTAGGTCCGTGGCGACTTGCCGCCCGATATACAGAACGCGGTCGGGTGCGAGCACCACATGGTCGTTGTGCTCAAGCGCCTCTTCCAACTGGGCCTCCAAGTCTTGCGCCTTCTTCTGCTCGAAGTTGACGAACTTGCCCTCGGGATCAATCCGATAGGTAGTCATGGCTTACTCCCTCACGAGGGTGCACGAGAAACTCGGGCCACCGACCGAAGCCTTGTGCTGAGATCAGCAACCGCCGGCCTTTGCTGACGCACCATATGTTGAGCACCCTCACAGCACACGCTTCTAGGCCAGTTCTGCTTCCCAGACCTCAGCTCGTTTCATCGTGAACTTGGCGTAGTTGTATTCGTCTAGGACCTTTGCCAATGTATGCCCGCACCTCGTCAATGTTTCGACCGCCGTCTCTCGGGTCAGACCCTGAGCAGCAGCGATCTGTTCCAGCGCAATGACTGCAATCCTCTGCATTCTGGGAAGAAACCTCTTAGCGTAATCCTCGCCCGAACCCGAGACCGCGTAGCCAAGCTGGATTGCCGCATCCCACATCACGAATAGTCCGGGATGCAGCGAATGAAGAATCTTCGATGCGGCCGTGGTCTCGTTGCGGGAGCCACAGGTCGCAATCGTCTTGAACATGCCGGCGATGCGCGTGCTGATCTCTTGGTTCGTCAGTTCGATGGTCAGAATATCATCATTCAGCAGCCCACGTCTCGTGGGCAGCACGTCTCGAATAGCTTCAAGTAAGCGCTGGCATTGTTCCGGTGAGCTCTCATAATGGGATGACCATTGGTTGAGGAACAGAATGAGGCGGTCAATTTCGGCGCTGGTAATGGTATGCGGTTCCCTATAAAAGGATAGCCTCGTGGAGGCTTGATACTGGTCGTAGTAGTGTGCCCTCGTTTCAAGTCCGTGGAACAGCTCCGAGCCTTTCAGAATCGCGTCGTGGAGCATTTTGCCATCCTGCTATCCGTGGCAGTTCACAGGCCCTAGTCGTAGAGGATATCCCCTGCTGATGGGTCATCCGCAAGATCGGTGGATCTGCATTTTGGACAGCGTGGCGGCGCGTCGAATCTGTAGCTACCGCCGCACTGGCAACTCCCGACTATCTCCTCAACGGCTGAATGGTACTCAGCGTCCGACAGTGGTTCGCCAGGGTAGTTCTTCTTGACCCACTCGTCGTGCCTATGGGTCGCCATCGCGTAGGGACCGGGCAACCCCTTGAGGTACCGCAGATGGGGTTCGCCGATCTCCTCAAATGAAATGGACTTCGCATCTCCGCAGCGGTCACAGTGAAGGAGGTGGAAGACGAAACCGCCGCCTTCGTCCACATTGGACTTCTGTCCGCAAGCCCTGCAGATTACGCAATGCCGAGTACCCATGTCGCCTCCTAGCCCGGCTCCCAGTTCACGGAAATGCCCAGCATCTCAAATCCCTGGACGATCCTCTCCTGATGTAACCTGGGGGTGGTCCGAGACCGTAGAAACGCTCTTGAATCCAAGCCCCATCCAGCCTATCTGCGCGTCGGACTTATGGCTGCGGGCTATACAACAGATGTCTTCCGCACAGACGCCAGCCGGTCCGTTACCCTCCGGAGCTCTCAAACTTTAGCTTCGCGGAACCGGTGCGTATCGCTTCATTCAACCTGGCGAGTTGCTCCGCCGTCGGCTCTACTCCTTCGCCGAGTTCCAGACGCAGGAACAGATGAAGATCGAGGCCGGCAGCCGCAGTTATTACCTCCGGCAGCGCCTCTACAAAGTCCTGCAGGTCGTGGGACTCCACTTCGGCCTCTGCCCTATGCCCTTTCGAGGGTGGCGGGGGTGGCGGGGGTGGCGGCGGCTCGGTCGGGACAGCGAGACGAACTGCGCCGGCATCAGACCACTCACACGGCCAGGGGCCAGAGTCGGCGGTGCGCTCGATCAGCCGGGCGCGAATGGCACCATCGATGGCGGAACGCACAATCGTCCAGGGCAGCGTCTTCCCCGCAAGGGCGGAAAGAGCGTCGTTGATGCCGGCGGCCGTCATGACGCCCTGGCTCCAAGCGGAAGGGATGTTCTGAGGGAGAACCGCTGTCGGCGCCAGCTCCTGCGGTGGCGGGTGGAGCATCGCAACGTCAGTCAATATCCCGTACGGTATGTCCTCGCGATAGAGGCTGCTCGGGCCGGAGATAAGCCAAAGCACGCCCGCCTTCACTGCTTCTTGAACCGCCTTCTCGACGACCTCTCTGCCCGCCTTCGGAATGGAGAATGTCTCCTCATAACCTTCACGCGACACACGGCTTTTATGGGCGCCGTCGAAGAAAGAGACAACCTGTGACAGAGGGATGGGGTTGCGGTCTTCGGGCCAGAGGCCTGGCAGAACCCCAGGGCCAAGGAGATCGCCATCCAGGTCGGTAAGCTCGGCCGCCTCAGGCAGGACGACTTCGAGGTCTCGCTCCTGCATGTCGATGTCTGTAGGACGAACTCGCCATATCATTCGCACGCTTTTGTCCGGTCTCGTGACGCGCAACGCGAGGTAGCCCTGCTCTACCCCAAGCGCCAGTGTGTCGGCTATGTCCTTCTTGCGCAGCATCTTGGGCAGATGCGGGAACTGGGCGAAGGCAGTGATGATATCGCTGGCGCGCCGTGACGTTTCCCCGGCTCGCCAAAGGTTGTAGGGCCCCTCCGGGAGGAGCGCCTCTGGACTGATTGCCGACTCCTGGAGCCGCGACCGCTTGTCGCCCTTGATGGTCACAAACAGGGGGTCGGTGCCCGGAGTGATTCGGAAGGCCTCTACGTCGTCTTTGGCGGAGACCGTAACGACGATACAGTAGGCCTGGACTACAGCGTCGGGTACCTTCTTTCGCGCCTCATCAATGTAGCTGGACAGCAGCGCCTTGCGCAGCTCGTCGAACCCGGCGGCCTCAGGAAGGCTCTTGACCTCTTCCCACCCCAGGTAGTCATGCACTCGGCTTCGGACAAGCTCCATGCCGTCTTTCGATGGAACCAGAAGAAGGATGGCGTTCCTGTATATGCGCGGCCTGTCAGACGCGGTGGTCTCATCAATGAACCTGCGAGCCAGGGAGCTTGGCTTGCCAGACTCGGAAGCCGCACTGGGCTTCAGCACGACGTAGTGAAAGTCGCCGTCATCCTCGACTTCGTGCGGCTTGTCCGGCAGGGTGTGAACGCGAGCGCCGACACCCGATGCCCCTGTCGTCAGCCGCTTCTCCTTGGCGATGAAATCTTGAATCTGGAATTCGATAATGTCGGCCGGCACACGCGTGCAGCCGTCGCTGTGCATCTGGCGCAGGTTGGGCTTGGTGCCCAACCGCCACCACTTCGGTAGCTGCTCCACCGGAGCGCCATCGCCCGCCTCGGATGTCTCGACGAACGCGGCTTCATCCAAGAAGTAGGAGACCTCTGTCCACCGCCGCAGCGCCTTCCCCAGCTCGATCTTGTCGCTCCGAGCGGAACCTAGGAGAACGAGAAGGTCGCGTGTAAGCGCCCGCTGGCCGATGGGCTGTGAGTGAAGGAACGTGGCCATGACGGCTTGCTCGACCTCCCGGGAATGAAGCGCTGGGAACTCCGTCTGGATATCCCTCGCCCTGCCGAGCTCACCCTCAAGAATGGCCCCCCACTCCTGTCGCTTCCCCTCGTATTCCTCGGTGGCGGCGACCGACGCCAGTTCGCGGGCTGCCTCGGAGAGGCCCAGCTTGTCGGGCGTGTTCAGCAATACGTTCACGCCCACGAGCGGCGCCTTGTCCCACTTCTCCGCATCCCGAAGCGCCATGGCGAAGGTCCGGAGTACGCCTCGAGTGCGCTGGAACCCTTCTAGCTGCGTCCACTTGGTGTAGAAGGCCTCGGTCAGGTCAGGGTGGAAGGGAAAGCTGGCGAGGTACCGCTCCTCCTCGGCCTGAAGCGTCTTGCGCGTCGTGTCGTCCAGGGCCTGGACCCCGTCGAGAGCCGCAAGAACGTGCGGGCGAAACGCCTCGCGCTCGCGGATGGATTCGGCTGTGAAGAAGCGCCGCCGCAGCACCTCCGCCACGTCCTGCTTTTCGACCGGCTGAACGCCCTCCTCTTTCTCGCGGCGGAAGACGTCGTAGAGCTCCTTGGCGATCTCTTTGCCCAGTTCGTCGCTCTTACGCGGATCGGTTGCGAGCAGCGACGCGATGACGCATGCCCGGTCGACTTTCGTCGCGGCCTGCGTCAGGGCCTGGAAGAAGTCCTGGAGACGATGGCGCCACTGCGGATCCAGCCCCACCTTCTCGCGGGCGTACATCAGCACCTCATCGATAAGAACGAGAGCAGCAAGCCCGTCCTTGGAGGGGAACGCCAGGAGGTCCCGCAGCAGGTTCTCTGCCGGAGGTGCCTCGCGCTCCTCGTCCTTGTCTTCCGCATGGAGGAGGCGCAGGCCATCTGCGCCCGCGAGCTGGAAGGCGAGAACGCTCCACGGCTGCCGGAGCCAGCGCATTTCCCCGCTGGGGCTGTGCACCTCCATCCCCTTCTCCACGTCCAACTTGTCGAAGCAGAGGGCGGCGATGCGAGCCTTCGGGGGCACAATGCCTCCGGCGTGTTGCCGAAACTCGCTTACCGCCGGTAGGTCAGGAAGGCTCTCCGGCTCATTCGCGAGATGGTAGAGCGTAATGAGGGTATGGGTCTTGCCGCCGCCGTAGGTCAGCTCTAGCTGGCGCACGGCCTTCTCGTTCTTGCCGGCGAGGCGAAGCAAGACATCCTTGACCAGCTCCCGCAGGTTAAAGGTCGGATAGGTGAGTGCGAAGAACTCCCGCGAGTCCCGGTAGATGGAAGGGCCGCGGCTCATCACCACATCGTACAGGTCCGCGGCGAAGGTGTTGAGGGTGAGTTCGCCGCTCCGGAGGTCGTCCCGCAAGGTCACGACCTCATGCCAGGGCTTGTATGTTGCCTGTGCCATCCTACTCTCCCCCTTCCTGCGAGCTCTCAAGCCCGAGCCGCATCTGCGGATGCGCGCCGCGGGCAGTCGTATGGTTCATGATCGTCTCCAGCAGCGCCGTCTCTTCCGGCTGGTTGTCCTTGCGCGCCAGCTCGATGAGGGCCTGAAGGAGCCGCGGGAAGAGCGGGTTGCGCCGCAGACCGCGCTCCTCGATGTAGTCATCGACCTTGCGGACGTCGCCCTCCCGCCACAGACGCATGATGCGGTGCACCTGGTCGATGAGGGGCGCCGGCTGGCTCGCGGCGTCCAGGCCCAGCGACTTGCCGCGCCGCTGGTCCCAACGCTTTAGCCGCACCTTGCTGCCGCTCCCACGCTCCTCCGGTTCCTCCTCCGCAGCTTCGTCCTCTGCCTCGTCCTCGTCCTCGTCGGCCGCCTTGCCGCTCGCGAAGGCGACGAGGTCATGGCGGTCGGCCAGGTCGCGGTCGCGGAGGCCGCACGACTGGGCGTAGAGGATGCAGGCACCAACCGGCGCCTCGGTGAAGCCGAAGTCATGGCGGTGGAGCAGATAGTAGATAGTGGGGCTGTCTAGGCTGGCCGCCTCCTCGCTCTCGCCGTCGCGCGAGAGGACACGGCCGACGACGTAGTCGACCACGATGCGGCGGACGTGGTGGAGGAACTCCGAGACCGTGAGGACGGCGTTGGGCTCGTCCGCCTTCTTGACGATGGGGTGCTTGCTGTAGGCCTCCAGGGCGGGGCCGGTGGCCGCCCAGACGAAGTCCGGCCCGCGGATGCCGGCGTCCCAGAAGTCCCGCAGGCGGTCATAGATGCGGGCGCGCATCTCCTCCAGCACCTCCGTGTCCCATCCGGGCCGCGCCGCCTCTGGTCGCTTTCGGCAGACTAGCCAGACGGAGGAAGCCAGAGCGGCTGATGTCAATGCCCTTGTTCGGCTACTGAGTTCTGTTTGAATAGGCCAGCTTCCATCAACCACAAAGCCAGCGCGGATGATCGAGGAAACTAGCGTTTCCCACGCATTTGGTTGCTTGTTGGCAAAAACAACTACCAGGACGCCCTGAGGTGTCAGCAATTCCTGGCAGACCCGGAAAGCACGGAACATGCCTCCTTCATAGGCAGCTCTGGACTCCTCGGCGTCTCCACTAAAGCGGCTAGCATCGTCAATGAGTTCACCATCCTGTCTTTGGTGATCCCACTTGGGGCCCAGCGTCTCTGAAAACGCTGAATCCATTTCAGGAGATACGCCAGCAAGGCTCCGGCGGAGCCAGATGTAGAAGAAGTCCATTGCGTCGGAATACGGAATGGCGTCGTAGTAAGGAGGGTCAGTTACGACGACGTCAAGTTTCTCAGTGGCATTGGGGAGCAGAGCAGACTGACAGCGGGCGCTGGGCGCAATGCTGCCGGTTGACGCCGCTCTGAGTGACGTATGGACGGCAGCAATCGTCGATTCCAGCATTGAAAGATAGCTTCCCGCATACTGCCCGGGGGGCACGCTCTCAGCAAAGTCCCAGGTGATCGGCAATGCATACCGCGAGAACACCTGGCGGATTTGTTCGTTGCCAACATGCCAGGTGCACAGAGTACATGCCAAGTGGACGGCTTTTGAGAGGTTGGCCGTCAGATAGGCGGCGGCCGGTTCCATCCACTCCGGCGGGTAGCCCTCGGCGCGCATGGCGTCGCGGGCGGCGCGGGTGTGCTTCACAAAGGTGCCCAGCGCCACCAACTGGCGCGGCGTGAACAGCTTGTACCACTGGTCGAAGCCATAGAGTGGTACCCGGAAGCCAAGCGCCTCCTTCGTGGGGAGCGGCTCCGTCGGCAGGCCGAACGGCACATCCTTGAACACCGCCTCCACCTGGTCGACAGCCTCCTCGGCGGCCCTCAACTCCTCTGGGGTTGGCAGCCGGTATTCCTTCCCCTTCGGCCCGTCCACCACTACCACCGTCATCTGGGCGCCCAGGCGGCCAGCCAGCCCCTCGGCCCGGATGTCGTCCAGGGTCATGGCGACAGTGTTGGGGCCGCCGCACACCGGACACCAGGCGCCGGAGCGGGACATGGTCCCCTGCCCCACGCGCCGGTCGTGCTCCCGCTGCTGGGCGGCGTTTCCGCCTACCTTCGGCTCCTCCACCACCTGGAAGTCCACGCCGGACCGATCATCGCGGGGCACCAGCTTCAGCCGGAAGCGCTTCTTCTCCTTGCGGCAGAGCCAGAGGGTCTTGAGCAACGGAAGGGTGGCGCGGCAGTTCTTGCAGGTGACGGTGCGGGCCCACAGGTAGGCCACGGTGGGCTTGCCGTCCACGGTGGGGTAGAAGCGCTGGAGGTCAGCCCTTGCCCGCTCCAGCACCCAGTGGCCCCAGGCGCGCACGTGCCAGGCAAGGTCCGCCTCCGGCGCCTCCAGCATGTTCCCCTGGACGGCGCTTGCCTTGCAGGCTTTCCCTTTAGGCAAAGCCTGCTTCTGGAAGGCGGCCATGAACTCGGGCGACTCCAGGGCGGAACGAGGCAGAGGACGCTTCTGGCCGGCCAGCCGTTGCGGGTACTCCAAAGTGCACTTGAGGATGAACCAGGCGACGGGGTTGATGTCGATGGCGGTGGCCTCGCAACCGAGGCGCATCGCCTCCAGGGGGATGGCGCCGCCGCCGGCGAAGGGGTCGAGCACGCGGGGCGCGCGGCCGCCGTAGGCCTTCTTGATCTCCTCGCGGAAGAAATCCAGGTCTGGTCCGTTCTCGCGTCCCCAGTGGAGAATGCCACCGAGGGTCTCCTCCTTCAGGCTGGAGATGTCGCGACCACCGACCCGCTTCGTGACGTTCTTGGTAACGACCTTGCCAGCCAGCCGCTCCAATAGGCGCTGACGCTCGGCGTCGTTGCCCGGGTCGGGCAGGAGCGTAGCGAT
>Ga0315274_10015015_pt1 | contig 10980 bp, 11 predicted proteins | sample YL17G02_20_MG_FD_203700 | JGI IMG/M metagenome (GOLD analysis project Ga0315274, IMG submission 203700) | Sediment microbial communities from Yellowstone Lake, YNP, Wyoming, USA - YL17G02_20 | ecosystem: Environmental > Aquatic > Freshwater > Lake > Sediment | place: USA: Wyoming | collected...
CAGGTAGCCGACAGTAACGAAATAGGGAATTGTTGATCCTGCCAGACGCTCAATTACAGCATTTTCCTGTGAAAAACCAAAAACAATATCGGTTGCGATCGTTGTTTCAACTGAAGGCAATTCTTCAAATGCCCGCTGATAAATAGCGGCAACCCCGCCTAAACTTTGAATGGCATCTGCAATAACACAGTGCTGAGCACAATACTTATACCACGAAACATAGATTTTAATATTATTCTGATGAAAATATTCTTGCCAATATTGGTGGAGATAATGATAGTTTGAAAGTTGAGAGAACAGCCATCTTTCTTCAGATCTTCGGCCGAGCCGCTTTGGCCTGTCCACTGCATTTATATTCAAGCATAGTGAAAAAACAGGGAATGCATCAACCGTTGTTGCCTTCGGATGTAAGACGCCCGCCGACATTCCGTGATCTGATAATTCTTTCATTTTTACATCATCAAGCGGATCCTGAGGCAACGCAAAAGAAACAAAAACATCCTTGCCGGATAATTTTGATTGCTGCCAGAAAAAGAGGTCAGAATGCATTTCCGGCTGATCGAGATTAAGATGCCCGTAATACTCTACGGCCAGACGCGGTCCGCCGGCTGGGATCAATGCCATCGACCGGTCGAGCGGCCTGATCAGCTTAAAGTACAACATTTTAAGAAAGAATTTGATCCCCGGAAGGCCGGCTAAAATTGCCCTGGGATCGAACTTTGTGTTTTTTACCATAATGGTCTTTACGCCGTATTTTGCTGCATAGCGTCCGATCTCCTTTGACCACAACCTCTGCTGAAGAAAAAGAAAACACTGCGCATCTTTTAGGTCGAGCCTTTGGGCATTTTGGGAAACAATATGGGTCAAAAGTTGCGCCCGAAAAAGCGTTTCCCTCTGAAAAACGACAAAAGAAATGGCCTGTTTGGCCAGGAAGGTTAACTTTCGGTTCTGGAGACTCTGGTTCCTCAAGATGCTTTGGAATACCGGATTTTTCAGGATATCATCTTGGATCTCCTGCAGGTCCTGATAAGCGATCCTCAAGCGTAGCAGTTGGCCTTTTTCATCCTTAATATCAATCAGCCTGAATTTTAATTGCTCCAAATCCTTTCCGGCCAGGATTGCCGTCAGGCCGGCGATTTTAACTCCCAACCTCGAGGCGTCTATGTAATAGACCTTGCTGGCCGAACGCAGCCGCGGCCAGACATAGAACAGCCAGTTAAACAAATTCAGGTCCTCTATATAAAATATAATCTGCCGGGGTACCATTAACTTGCCGACCCCCTGATGATCTCAATTACTTTTTCCTGTTGAGGTCTTGAAAGCCCGACCGAACTAGGCAAACTTAACCCGTCGCGGTACAATTTATTCGCCACTTCAATCTTGAAGGCAGCGCAACGGCGATAAGGCTTAAGCGTATGCAAAGGATGCCAGAACGGTCGGCTCTGGATGCCTCTTTTTCGCAGTTTGGACATCAATTGTCTGCTATTAAGACCATATTCACGCTCATTGACCAGAATGGTATATAACCAGAAAATAGGCTCGGCCCATTTCGCAGTGACTGGTAAAATTAACCCCGGTATCTCCTTAAGTTCCCGATCATAGGCACAGGCGATCTGCCTTTTAGTTTTGATATATCGTTCAAGATTCTCCATTTGACCGAGCCCCATTGCCGCCTGCAGGTTGCTCAAACGGTAATTGAACCCAACCTCATTATGGATATATTCAACTTCATCGTCCTTGGCCTGGGTAGTTAGATAACGCGCTTTTTGCGCCCAGGCCTTATTATTGGTCACGATCATACCACCGCCGCCGGTAGTGATGATCTTGTTGCCGTTAAAACTAAAACAGGCAATATGGCTCAATGAGCCGACCTTATTCCCTTTATACCCAGCCCCCAGGCTTTCGGTTGCGTCTTCAATAACCTTTAATCCAAAGCGCCTAGCTAGCCCCAGGATGGGATCCATATCTACTGTATGACCAAGGACATCAACCGGCATGATCGCTTTGATCGTCCTTTTAGTGCTTCGGTTAATGAGCCTGCCGTTCTTTTTTTCACAGTGGTTTATTAGAAAATCCGCCACTTTTTCCGGGTCCAATTGCCAGGTATCGGGTTGTACATCCATAAATACCGGCCAGGCCCCCGCATAGCGCACCGCGTTGGCTGGCGCAATAAAAGTCAAAGCGGGCATTAAAACCTCATCATCCCGCCCAATCCCGGATATCAGGAGCGCAATGTGTAGGGCTGCCGTCCCATTGATGCAGGCGATGGCATGTTTGACACCAACATACTCGGCGACCGAACGCTCAAAAAGGCCCACATACTTGCCCACGGAAGATACCCAATTGGTATCCAGGCAATCTTTAATATATTTCCATTCATTACCCCGAATCTCAGGAACGCACAAGGGTATTGTTTTTTTCTCACCAGTTAACATAATCATCCTTCTTTAAGTAATTCTTGATATGCCAAACAATCCCCTCATGGTCCGCAAAGAAATAACACTCACCATCGGGATTCTTAACAGTGTGGTCAATTCTCAACTTCAATGTTTTTTCAACGAAATCTTTGGCATTTTCTGTCCTTAAGCACGGCTGGCAAAAACCGGCCGCACCGGGAAGGTAATCGGTCTGCCTTGCTTTTATTTCAATATTTAAACCCTCATTGCTGATAAACATCGCCGTACCGGATTCGCCGATCACTCTGTATCTGCCGCCCTGGAAAAGCTTGATTAGAAACTCACAATAAGCCGGGATATCGGAAACGTGCGCTTCGATGTGATCGAAAAAGACCGGCTTGCTCATTTGCTCTCCTCTCTATAAACGTGGGGGACATCCCCCCGACTGACCGCCAGCCGGATGGCCGGCTGGTCGCCGATAGCCGTGATCTTGTGCCATTTGTTCTTTTCTATGAAAACAACGTCGCCTTTTTTCACGATATGTTTTTTCCCTTCTATCTCCCACTGCCATTGACCCGCAACAATAAACCACCATTCATTCCAATTCGGATGATAATGCAAGCGATTCCCCTCGCCCGGCAGCTGGGAGATCAGGGTGGCGCTGTTACTTTCGGTATTCACCAGCCGGTGACACCAGGAATGGCTGTTATCTTTGCCGGCAATGATCCTGTCCAAATTCGTCAACGGCAGATTTTCCTGCATAAAATCACTCTGTACCACCCCGTCAATCTTGAGGATCGCCGGCACATCAACTTCCGCCCAGATTTTCTGGCCATTTTTAGGTTGCCAGAATTGCTTTTTGTTGTTTCCATACTCATTCCTGTATTTCATGGCGACTTCCGCCAAGGTAAAATCTTCCTCCTGATCAATATCAATAGTCGATAAGCCCTTGATCACAGAATAACCAATCTTTCCGTCGGCGCCATGATAAGCACAGCCTTTCTTTTCCATGTGCCTGGCATAAGACTCATATGTCCAGGCCATTAAAACAGTCGCATAAGATCGGACTGGAACCATGGTCTGGGATGATTTATGCTTTTCAAGTAAACTAAAATTGACCGGTTTACCCTGGTAAACGCAGGCGATCTGATGGTCATTGACCGAAACCAACGATTCATAGCCGCCCTTGATCATTTCATCAACAAACCCTTTGATTTCCTCCGGAGCGATCAGGGGTGAGGTGGGCAAAAGTTGGACCATAATATCACCCTTGGTGTTCTTGATAAAATCATAGGCAAAATCATCGTTGACCGCGGCACTGGACGCCAGTTCAGCGGACCGCTTATAGAATTTCACGCCGAACTCCTCAGCCAGCTGGCCAAAGATCTCCGCTTCCGAGTTGATATATATATCTTCAAAAACACCTGACGCTTTTGCCGCCTCAATGGCATACGAGATAAGCGGTTTACCATTCAGCAGTCGCAGGTTCTTTTTGGGTACTCGCTGGCTGCCCAGGCGGGCCGGGATCATTGCTATTACCCTCTTTTTGTTCATCTTGCTTCACCCTCTATCTTTGGATAGGTCGTTAAAAAATCGGCGTAAACTTCTCTTATTTCTTTCTCCTCGATATCATTAAACTTATGCTGTTTGCCGATATCTTCAGAAAGAATCATGGTCAGGTCTTTGCCAATGCGCTTTTTGTCGCGTTTCAGATATTTTAGTAATTCGTCAACGCTGATCGCGGACAAATTGAACCTCGGATAATACTTTTGGAATAGGGCCTCAAATTCATTGTACTTGCTCCGGCCCATAATCCCCCGTTTAAGCGATAAAAGGTCCGCAAAACCCATGCCAACGATCACCGCCTCGCCGTGGCAAACGCCGAATCCGCTGGCAGACTCAAGCGCGTGTCCAAAACAGTGCCCATAATTTAATAGATTTCTGCGGCCAGTATCGTATTCATCCTCCTCAAAGTAGGATTTCTTGATCATTAGCGTGGACCTGATGATCTCGTTGAATAAGGGGCTCGTTCTTATTTCCCTTGAAGCCAGGTAGCGTTTGAGCAAATCATAACCTTGCTGATCAGACATCAAATGAAATTTAATGATCTCCCCCAAACCGCTGTTAAAATACTCGGGTGTCAGAGTCCGACAGAAACTGCTGTCATTGAATATCACATCCGGCGGATAGAACGATCCGATCAGGTTCTTGCTGTCGTCAAAGTTGATCGAAGTTTTAGAACCGATACAGCTGTCAGCTTGAGCCAGCAGGGTCGTTGGGATAAACACCCATTTGATGCCGCGGTAAAGCGTTGATGCGATAAAACCGCTGATATCTTGTAAAATACCGCCGCCGATCGTTACCAGCATATCATTCCTGGTGAACTTGGCCTGAACCAAACTGCGGTAATAATCGGCCAGTTTTATATAATCCTTATTTGTCTCATGGGCAGGGATAACAACAGTATGGTCCTCGCCGATGAAATTCTTGAGTTGTCCGCTGTAGAGCCGGCTGACATTCTCATCTATAAAGTAGAACAAACGGTCATAATTTAAACCGGAAAAGAGCTCCTGTTTCTTGTCCAAAAGCCCCTCGACCATTTCCAGGGTATATTCTTTTATTTTTGAGCTTAACTTCATTTTATTATTGTGCCCCCATCAACGACGATCGTTTGGCCGGTAATATAGGTGTTCATGTCGGAGCAAAGAAACAACGCAAAGGCCGCGATCTCCTCCGGTCGCGCCAACCTGCCCAGGGGTACATCAGCCTCAATGTTCTTGACCTGCTCCGCGGACAACAAACTCCTGGTCATATCAGTGCTGGTCGTTCCGGGACAAAGCGCATTGACCAGCACATTATAAGGTGCCAATTCAAGCGCGCTCGCCCGTGTCAGGCCGATCAATCCCGATTTGCTGGCAGAATAGGCACTGGAGGTGGGCTTTGACACGATACCCGCAATTGAACTGATGTTCAGTATCCTGCCGTTCCTGGCCTGTTTCATCTTTATTCCCACAAACCGCATGAGCTTCATCGCCCCCAGCAAATTGACCCCGAGCACCTTTGCCCAATCATTGTCATTAAGCTCAAAAAGGCTTTTGGGAATATGGATGCCTGCGCTGTTGACCAGGATATCTATTCTCTCCAGGCCTCCGAGCTCGGCCAATAACTGCTCAACCGACCGGTCATCAAGCAGATCAACCGGCCGATAATTAATGCCCTTAACTCCTTTGCACCACGACGGTTCCGGCTCATTGCCGGTGACAAAGACTTTGGCTCCCTGGCCAAGTAACTCATCGGTAATCGCCCGTCCGATCCCGCGGCTGCCGCCGCTGACCAGCGCGATCTTTCCTTTAAGGCTTAAAGCGCTCATGCTATCACGTATCCCCCATCGGCCACCAGGATCTGCCCGGTCATGTAACTGTTCAGAGCAGATACCAAAAATACCGCTGCTTGTGCGATTTCTTTTTCATCAGCCATCCGCGCCAGCGGCACTTCCGCGGCCAGCGTTGTTCTCTCCTCTTCGGACAAGACCGATCTTGTTAAATCGGTCAGGGTAAACCCCGGGCACAGAGCATTGACCAGGATATTATGCGGGGCCAGATCAAGGGCGGCCGCCCTGGTAAGCCCAAGCAATGCCGCCTTACTGGTTGAATATGAATCACGCCGCCCTCTTGATATGAGACCGAAGATGGAACTCACATTAAGGATTTTCCCGCCGTGCCCGGCCGCGATCATCTTTTTTGAGACCGCTTTCATTAAAAGCATCGCTCCGGTCAGGTTCACTTTCATGATCTTTTGCCATTGATCCTCCGAGATCCCGTCGATCGGCTCGAGATGATTGATCCCGGCGTTATTCACCAGGATATCAATGACCTCAAGTTTCTCCAGCTCGGCCAGGAATACCTTGGTGCTTGCATCGTCTAAAAGATCGAGCCGGAGATATCTTTTACCGGGCCCGGCCAAACCAATATTTGGCTTGGTCCCCGTATAGACTACCTGGCAACCAAGCTCATTCAAAAGATCGGCAATACTCTTGCCAATGCCTCTGGTGCTGCCGGTCACGACAGCCGTCTTTCCCTTAAAATCAAGCTCACTTTTGCGCATAGACCTTCTCCACCAGCGTCATAAGCTTCAGGGCGTCGTCCGAATTGCCCATCGGCACCTTGGTGTTCTTCTTGATCGCTTCCAGCCACATTTTGACCTCTGTCTCCCAGGAAGAATCAATTTTATAAACGATCTTTTCCTCGCTGCTCCAAGTAGCGGCTGGAGCAACCGAGCGATTCTCCGCGACAGTCAGTTGTTCTTCACCATATGTTCCGGTCGAGGTCAGCAAACCATTGATCACGATATAACCGCGTTCTAAAAACATTTCCAATGAGAAAAGATGTCGCCACTGGGTCATGGTCGAATGAAGCGAAGCCACCTGACCCTCTTTATTGCGAAAGATGGCGAAGACATTATCCTCAATATCGGAATGCCAATACAAATTAGAGACAAAGGCCTTCGCTTCCTCAAAATCACCGCACATCATCAGGAACAGGTCAAGCATATGGATCCCCTGGTCAAGGAATATCCCGCCGCCGGCCAATTCCTTTTTTGATCTCCAGTTGCTGCCAAAATCCGGAGGTACGCTCTTGCCGTAGCGCCCTCTTAACCACAGCAATTTGCCGTACTTGCCGGAATCGATCAATTGTTTAGAGCGGATAATGCTTTCATGATGCCGGTGATTGAAGCCGAACATCAACTTGGCGCCGGGATTTCGTTTTTCAGCCTCTCTCATTTCCAGAACCTGGCGTACGCTCACACCGGGCGGCTTCTCACAAAAAACATGCTTTCCGCTGTCCAGACTTTCAACAACATATTTGCTGATCATATGGTTTGGCGAGCAGATAAAGACCGCGTCAATCTCATTATCATTAAGTATGTCAATATGATCTCTTGCAACGCGCACTCCAATGTTAATCTCTTCCACGAATGGATCGTATATTTTGACAACTTCATGTCCAGGAATATTATTAATTACTTCCTCGCGGACCTTCCCCATTTTTCCATAACCAATTATGCCGAATTTCATAGTTTTATCGCCTATATTCCCTTATTATATCTAAATTTATAAACTGCTTTGCCAATAATCTGGTCATTAATGTAATGAATTAATAAATTATGGATTATTTCAACATATCCATATGCATCGCTCTCAATATAAATATTGATATCTCCCTTTTTACTTAATGGATTATCTTTATCAAAAGCAGAAAAGGTTATCACCTGACAACCTATTTTCTTTGCAGTACCTACTGCATTAAGAATATTGGGCGAAGTTCCTCCGCTGCTGATCGCGACTAAAACATCGCCTTTGTCCGCATACGCCTCTATTCCTTTGCTGAAAATATTTTCGTAACCATAATCATTGGCAAAGGTGGTCAACTGGGGACTCCCGCTGATGGTAATGGCCCTCAACCCGGCGTTTTTTGTCAAGTCAATCGCCATATGCTCGGCAATTGCAGCAGATCCGCCGTTCCCAACCAAAATGATTTTCTTGCCCAGCGACCCGGTCTGTTTGATCATCCTTATGGCCGCCAGAAGGTCCTCCCGGCACCTTTTACTGGCCAGGCACCCGGCAAGCGTTTGATTGAAACCATCAAAATATTCCTTTAGATCCATTAATCGGCCTCCTTTTTCCTTAAATACTTTTCTTCGTAGTCCGCACATAAACAGTCAAGCACCTGCATTGCGGCAGACGAAGCCCGTTCAACCGCAAATTGTCTGCGCAACGCGAGCTCTTCCTTCTCATTTAAGGTCTTTGGTGGTTCCCAACCACAACGTCTATAGATTTTCAGCCCTAGCCCATCAGCAATCATCTTTCTGGGCACCCGTTGTTTTTTCAGCATTCTCTTGGTGGTATTCGTAATTTTGGCATCTAAAGCCTTTTCTATTTCTGCCAGGTACGGCCAAGGATCGATAACAAAACGCTCAAAAGAGATGGTGATAATTTTTGCGTTAAAATTCCGCCTTAAATATTCTTTCCTACTTTCAGTAAACTCAATCATCTTCTGATTATAATAAATCGCTTGCCCCATTGGATTGGAGGAAAGAAATAATTCCTCCCAACCCCTAACGAAGTATGGGAGATATTTGCCTTGGTATGAATAGTAAATTCCAAAGTATCTCACATCGGAGCAAACCAAATTATCCATATTTAGATAGTTTTGCTTGATCATATACAGCGGATGCCGCACCAGTTCAATAAAAACCACCCTTTCCTTTAAACCGGAAAATATGGGCTCACTAAATCCTAGTAAATGATGGGTGGTAAGATGTAATATCGGTTTTTCACAGGCCACCTTACTCGAAACTTCGCGGTCCCCTTTGTAAAAAAGTCTCGTGAAATAACGCAGCGGCCTGGCGTCTCGAAAAACGCTTGAAATGTCTCCCGGCCTGAAGTTAACCCCTCTGGACATCATGGTGTTATACAGCTGTAGATCGGTCAGCATTCTAACCATTGCTTCAGCCGCGTCTTTTTCAATCTTTCCCAGATGATATAATGCGCAGACATACTCAATTTCATACGCGTAAGTGAGCAGCTCGACTCTGTCCAGCGCCGCAATGATTGGCGATAACATCGTTTTACCGCAACCTGTAAGCCCGTCAACAAAAACAACCTTCTCCGCAAGATGAGGCTCACGCACAACTTTAATATCATCAATATTCAACATAGGATAATCTCCTCTAACGATCGCTTCGGCATGTGATGCACGCCTTTGGCATCCCTCCAATATTTTATGTCGCCTGATGATCCAATTTTTTCTATTTTGATTTTCTCAACTGGTTTACCAATAGCCAGAACAAGTAAGATCTCGTAATATTTAGAAATATGCAACGCTTTGCGCAGTTTAGCCCTATTTATCGAACCTATAATGCACCCTCCCAACCCCTTCTCCACCGCCCCAAGTAAAATGCTCTGACAAGCTATCCCGGCTTCATAACCAAATGTCTTTTTTATCTTCCTGCCTCCGAGTACAACTATATACGCCGATGGTCTTTCCCCCTCAATCGGCCCAGCCCAATTTTTAATATATCCTGCCCATGAAAGGCACGGAAAAATCATATTATTCGTTTTCCTGTCGCTGGAAATGATATATTTAAGCGGCTGAAGATTGCCTCCCGAGGGAGAAAGCCGCGCTAGATCAATCAGTTCTCTTAATACCCCAATACTTACAGAATAATCCTGGCGATATCTTCGATAGCTTCTATTTTTTAACACCAGATCTTTTAACTTTTTCATTTTACCATCCAGCCGCCGTCGACCATAATGGCGGCTCCAGTAATATCCGATGAATCTCTCCTGGCAATCTCTAAACGCGAGGGGTTAATCTTTTTCCCTTTAGGCGGGGTCATATTGGCCCTGAAACCGCATACTATTCCCAAACCATTCAGTATATCAAATGTATCCTGGTTATAAGAATTAAGCGGGTGGGACATGGCTAAGGCCTTGCTCTCAGTGACGCTTTCGATATGTTCACGATTCATCGTATATTGATTTAGTTGCTCCTCGTAAGACAAGCTGGAAAGCCGAAAGGGATGATCGTACGAATGCAATCCTATGCTGTGTCCCTTCGCAGTGAGGATTTTTAATTGCTTATCCGACAGCCACAGGTTTTTTACCGGGTCACCGAGACCTGTCCCTTTATCTTTGATGATGTTATCCACGATACTTTCATAATTTTCTTTAGATAACAACTCGTTTCTGATATATCTATATTTTAAGTCATTCATTGAATAAAAGGGCGATGAGGCCGATATTTCGGCTGCATATCTCTTAAACTCGCTGGTGTTCAATTGTTGCAATATCTCTGTTCGGCATTTATCGAAGAATAAGGCGTAGAACTCATCCATCTCGTTAAAGTAATTCACGCTGAATTTATTGTATATTTCGCTTTTCCCAGGATCCCCTTTAAACACTGAGGAATAAACGAACCAGAAAGCTTGCAGGGCATGCTTTTCCAAAACGGGCAAGGCCACTTCGTACTGGCATTTTAAACCGTCGTCAAAGGTTAGGCATAAATCATCGGCCCCCAATCCATCACGCTCCAATTTATACAACCATTCACCGGGAGAAAGAATGTTAGCAATCCCGACGTAATGCAATATTGCTTCAAATTCATCGGGTGTAAGGGATCCCTGGCCCGCTGAGGCCCCTCCCCGGTGGTGGAATCTATGGAACATTAAGCCATGTGGGAACTGGGACATTGGATATTACTGCCTCCTTACTCGCTGGTGCTAATCAAAATAACTCTCCAATCGGCTTTCTCTGACGGTATCCAAGGTGGCGCAATGCAGGCCGCCTCCCTGCGTATAAATATGCCGCATTCTGACAGGCACAATTGTAAATTTATATTTTTCCAGAAGATGAATGAGGTTGATTTGTCGCGAATCGACGATCACTGTTTTCGGATCCAGCGTAAGCACGTTCATGCCTACCCAGGGAGAAGCCATATCTTCCAAATTGGTTTTAAATCCCAAAGCCGCCAATTCTTTTGCTATCCTTTCTCTTACGTTCTTCTGAAATTCAATTTCTTGTTCG
>Ga0315274_10015017_pt1 | contig 10979 bp, 13 predicted proteins | sample YL17G02_20_MG_FD_203700 | JGI IMG/M metagenome (GOLD analysis project Ga0315274, IMG submission 203700) | Sediment microbial communities from Yellowstone Lake, YNP, Wyoming, USA - YL17G02_20 | ecosystem: Environmental > Aquatic > Freshwater > Lake > Sediment | place: USA: Wyoming | collected...
GAAGCTCTACTCGTTGGCAACTAACGGGCGCACGATCTGCGAGGTCGAAGTTGAATCGCCCGCGTGGCTGCCGGTTCGTCCCCGCGTGCCCAAGGTGTGGTTATCCTCGGTGATCTCCCGCGCCCTTGGCCACTACTTTTCACCGCAGCCCACGTATTTAGGGTGGTATGACCGAAGCTCAAGCTGCCCGTTTCTTAATTGAAGACCTGCCCAATGCGTTGCACGACGCCGGGGCGAATGAGAAAGTGTCGGCAGTTTCCAACCGGCTGGCCCTCCAGCTTTTCAGTGTTCCCTCCCTGCAATCCTTTCTGGCTGACTACGGAGTTTTGAGCACCGGTCGGGATGACGGCTCCGTCAAGATTCAGATGGATTTTCTGAAGCTGCCCAAGGAGATCATCCCGGAGTTGGAGAAGCTGCTGTCGGTTGACCAGTTCAAAGACCACCGGCTGGTCAAGTACATCAAAAACGGTCAGGCCCGCACCGGTCTGGAAATTGAGGTCACGCCCAAGGACTTGCCCGGTACGCCTTACGACTACGCATTCTAATGTCCTCCGAAGTCGCCAAGAAGGCTGCCGGAACTTACATTGCCGATGCGGCGCCCCTGTTACCGACGGTCTTGGCGTGGATCACCCGTCAATGTCGTGACGGGGCATTGGCGCAGCCGGTGAAGTCTTTCTGTGAAGCGCAGCCAGAAATGTTGGAACGATCACTCGTGATCGTGGAGCACGTCACGAGTGATCGTATACAATGCCGAATTCCGTGCCGGTGCTACGACCACGAGTCGGCGACCACCTTTGGCACGGAAGTTCGGTTCAGCCTCGACCCCCAGCACGGCACGTGTAAACGTGATTAGCCGATCAGGTCGAAGTTTTTCTTTTTGTCCGCCGGATCAGCCCAACTCAGCCTGCCTGCGAGAAAATCGCACAGGATTTTCCGGGCGTACTGGTTGCCGGTCTTGATGCCGAAGGCGGGATCGCGCTCGTGAACCGCTTCCAAGGTTTTAAGTTGGGTGTCGGTGACACGAAAGCTGATTACGTTCGGGCGCGTCATGCGCGTCTTGCTCGCTTTTACTGTTTTGGTCTTTTTAGGTGTTTTAGCCATGCCGATAAGAACGGAATTTTTACGTTCTTGTAGACGTGGCTGAGATTATTTTAACCCACGGGGAAGTTGCACTCGTGGATGACGAGGACTTACCGAAGGCGCGTGGTTACCGTTGGCGGTTGGGTGGCGGGTATGTCATCGCTACTGGCCCAAACAAGAGCACTGTCTACCTGCATCGTCTTGTGATGGGTGCAAAGCCGGGCGAGAAAACAGATCACCGGCACCACAATAAACTCGATAACCGCAAAGCTGAACTTCGGAAATGCAACCAGCGCCAGAACATGGGTAATGCCAGAACGCAGACTCGGCCCAAGTCATCTGTATTTAAGGGTGTATGCTGGCACTCACAACGCTCAAAATGGTTGGCGGGCATTAAGAAAACCGTGAACGGTAAAAAACGAAACGTATACCTTGGCGTGTTCACTGACGAGATCAGTGCTGCGCGAGCTTACAACAAAGCTGCGCTCGAACATTTTGGAGCCGAATTTGCGTTGTTGAACCCAGTGTAAACATTATGGCCGACTCAAGAACATCAAGCCTGCTTAGGTACATGGGGTTAACCGGCACCAGCGGCGCACGCACCGGCTCGCTGGTTCCCCGCGCCCAAACCCCCGACGCTGACCAGCGACTCTGGCAGGAGTTTCAGGATGCAGGTCGCATAGGCGATCCTGAGATTTGGACAAAGTTCAACACGGTGATGAAGCGTCCGACGACGTTCGACGCGATGCTGCAACTGTGGGACGAGATGAGCCAGTGGGATTTGATCGCGGCGGCGCTCGTGGAGATTGTCGATGAGGCCACGCAGGTCGACGCCAACAGCCCCGGCGCCATCTGGTATCAGTGCAATGACACAGGCTTCGAGGAAGAACTCAACGACATGCTGGTGCGTTTGGATGTCGAGACGCTGATTCAATCACAGGTCTGGTACATCGCGGCAATGGGCAACCATTTTGAGAAACTGGAGTATGCGCCCAAGGAAGGCATTCTGGGCATGTCGTTTGTCCACCCGATGGAAATGCGGCGCTACTGGCTGGAGCGTAATCGTAAGTGCGTTGGCTTCCGCTGGCTCAACCACAAGCCCAACAAAGAAGATGTGTTCGTCCAGCCCGACAACCGCACGCCGGTTGAGCGCGTCTCGATGGCCAGCGGGCAGAACATCGAAGACCTCTGGTATCCGTGGGACTTCATGCACTTCCGGCGCATGTTCCGTATGCGCATGAGCGAGCACGGCGAGCCGATCTTCGCCGAGGCCGACGGCATCTACAAGAAGCTGCGCTTGGCCGTCGATCAGATGGTGGTTTGCCGCGCACAGGTGCAGCCGGATCGCTACGCCATTTCCATTGATGTGCAGGAGCAGCCGCCCATCGAGCAGATGAAGACGGTGCAACGCTGGCGCCAAACGCTGCGCAGCAAACTGGCTTTCGGCCAGATCGGGGCGCCCAACGACTTGAACAGCGCCAGCGATTTCACGGCCTATTACAATGCCTTGGCGCTGGACACGATGATCTACATTGCCCAGCCCAAAGGTTTCAACAACGTCATCACCAAGCTGCCCGGCACGGCGGAAGTGCCCGATGTATACGACATCGAACTGCTGACCGATCTCTTTTACTCGATCATCGGAATGCCCAAGTCGTGGTTCAGCGGCGGCCAAGGGGCTGGCGGCGGCGGGGAAGCCCCGTCAGGCCGCGCCCTGCTGGCGCAAGACATCCGGTTTCTGCGCAAGATCAAGTCCATCCGCAAGCCGCTCGTCAACTGCTATCAGTGGTTGGGCTATTTTCACGCGGTGCTGAAAGGCAAGGATGTGGAGCAACTGGACATCAAAGCCATGATGCCCCAGATCGGCAGCCTCGAAGAACAGTTGAAGCTGGAGATGCTAGGCATTCAGGCGGACGTGCTGCAAAAGCTGGGTGACGTGATGGAGCAGTACTCGCTGCCCAAGGAAGCGTGGATCGACACGGTGTTCAAGCGCTACATGCACCTGCCGGATGAAGTGGTGTCGGTTTTTATGACTGCCCTGCCGTCGGAGATCGAGCAGGAAGAACAGGCCGAAAGCAAAAAGAAGAAGGCGACGCCCTCAACCTTGAAACTTATCAATGAGATTCACGCGAAGATCAACCAGACTCCCGGTGCCAATGATGCGATCAGGATGCTCCGTGAAGTTGTATACAAAGAAAAATTACTGGATCGACCGACCGGCAAATGGACGCGGGAACGGGTGCTGGAACGTTCGCCGATGAAGGATAACGATGTGGTGATCTCCAGCTTTGGCAAACATCCCTTCGAGATGAAACGGCGCGGCGTCAACGAGAGCAAGACAGCGGAAGGCAGCCAGACCGGGGTTATTCAGAAGAAGGTGGACGCCGCCACCAAAGGCTGGGATGACGATGGAGCGCAAGTGCCCGTTAATGAGTCGAATGGCAGTGGCGAAGGGATGGGCACCACGACGCCCTACCGCAAGTGGATGGGCTAATGAGCGTCAAAATTACTGATTTCGACGGGGTTGACCTGACGGAGAACCCGCCCGCTGTGGTGCCGGTGGCAGCGGTGCCCGTTCTGGGCGGCCCGGCCACCGTCCAGTGCTTGGCCATTTGCTATGGCACGCTGCCCTACTGTTATGTGACCGGCACGCTAAGCTGGGACGACGGCAGTCTGCCAATTGTATACAATGGCAGCACATCCGGCACACTGACCATCGACACCTACCGTAATCTTCAGCCCGGAGACTACGTGGTGACGGTGGAGGCACATGACTACAACACCCCCGTCTGGAATACCGTCAACGTCAACTTTGCCTTTGAGGTCAGAGCCTTGGATCGCACGCCGGTTAAAACGCCGATTATCTTTGGCCCGATTTTGCCGAAGGACGCGGGTTTTCCCAACCCGGATCAGTGGAATTGGAACCGAGGGGAGGACATTGAAATTCTGGCGTCTTCCGTCAAGATGCTGCTCACCACCAGCAAGGGCGAGCGCATGATGCAGCCGGACTACGGCACAAATTTAAGCCTGATCCTGTTTGAGTTTCAGGGCAACGGCATTGAGAGCATGGTGCAGCAGGAGATCGTGGATGCCATTACCCGCTGGGAGCCGAGGGTCAACTTGCAGTTCTTAACAGTACAACGAACCGGGGAACGGGAAGTAACTGTTGATGCGACCTTTGTCAGCAAACTGAATCAGCAGGACTTCACGGTGCCGATGACGTTTAGCCAGTGAAGAAACCTGAACAGATAACCTGTGATCGTCGGACTTTTGTTTCCCGCTTCATGAAGGATGGCGGCGTGACTTACAGTCAAGCGTGCCGCCAGTACGAAATCATGTGTTCCGTTTTCGAGGAAGCCATCATCACGGGGAGCAAGGTGACCATTGGACGGGTGGGCGCCATCGTGCCTTACTGGAGGCCGCCCCGTGACATCCAGATGCACTTTCGGAAACGCGGCAACAAGGTGGAAAAAGGGGTGCATCGCACGTATTACATGGACGGGCGCTACGACTTCAAATTCCGGCTTTACCGGAAGTTTATGGAGACACGCCAACTGAAGTGGCTTCTCGACATGCCCGTGGGTAGTTAAAGCAATATGGCAATTAAACCGATTGATCTTCCGGCAGCCGCAGGGCTTGACTACAGCGGCGGCGATGTGCGGCATTTTTCACAGGGAGATGCTGTCAATGTGCCGGGCCTGAGCAACCCAACGCGCAATCTGGCGGAACGCGACAATGCCCTCGCCGAGAAAGTCAACGAGGTTGTCAGCGTTGTAAACAATCAGGAGCAGTTTGTCCCGCTGCCGGTGGTGCGCACCAATGTTCCTCCGGGGGATGAGATCATCGTTACCAATTACCGCATCCCTGCCGGTTTTGAGGCGCGGGTGCTGAACGCCGTGTTGAGCACCACGCCCGCCAGCACCAGCGCGGAACTGGATATTTACTACTCCAGTTCCTATGGCGGTTCGACGGGCGCCGTGGTCGTGACTGTGACGCCGGGCAGTGAGTTCACGGGCGATGTCAATTTCTACCAGACAGGCGAGTTCATCATCGCCATCAAGAACACCGGCGCCTCGACGCTGGAACTGGCGGCGAGCGTCATGCTGACCATGCGCCCCTTGGGCGCCGAAGGCACGCTGCTGGTGGGTAGCATCATTGAAGGCCCACAAGGAAAGCCCGGACAGCGCGGTGGGCCGGGGCCGCAAGGTAACCCCGGTACGGGCGGCGCCGGATCGCCCGGCATGGTCTGGCAGGGAGCGTGGACGAACGGCATTTCCTACGCTGTAAACGATGTGGTCAGCTATGCCTACAGCGGCACGTATGGTTCGTGGATTTGTCGCATTGCCAACACGGGCAACTACGGGGTGAACGACCCGCAGACGAGCACCAGCGTTTGGAACACGGTGGCCATTGGTGTGGCGGTGTCGGGAACAGCCGGGCCGACCGGCCCGGCGGGCAACGAAGCCCAGTTCACATCTTTAGTGCCGACCGGTTACATCGTGACGGCCAGCAATTACGGCACGAGGCCGTACACTGCCGAATACGATGCGGGAGTGATTTCGCAGCCGAGTCGGGCTTACCCGATTTCCGCACTGGAAAAAGGCATCTATAACTCAACGGGAACGGTTGGCGTTGCCATCCTTACCGCATCTTACCGCACCTGTTTTAGCGGGAGCATGTCCATCATCCTCCCCCGCATTGCCACAGGTGGGGTGGTTGACTACACCACCACGTCGGTTGACTTGATCGCGATTGCCGCTGGGTCAGTGGTGACGTACGGCACCGCCAACAATTCTTCCGTGGGGGCGATCAATGCGGGTGGAACTTACTCCAAGAGCTACAAGCAGATAACGTATACAAACGGTTGGGGCATCGAGGTTATTTCCCCGGATGCGCTGCCAATGTCGTTTTTAGTTCACGGTGTCGTGAGCGTTCCGTAAGAAATTCAGCGTAGCTGGGAATGGCGCACTCGGGCCAGAACTCGATGATGGCTTGGTGCAGGCGCTCAATCATGGCATCGACGGCCTCATCCAGCTTGCCCGCATTGGTCAGGCGCACGAGTTCCAGATCAAACTGAGCTAGAGCGTACCAGTCGTAGGCGCCGCGTTCCGTGGCTTGAAACACCAGTGTTCCCTGCGCGTCGCGCATACAGTGAACCAGCCACGGGCACACCCTCATGCAATGTTCAAACAGGCGCCGCATTGAATTCTTCTGCTCGGGCGTCCAGTCGTGAACCCCTTTGACCTGAAAGCAGAGCGTGGTCATGGTGGCCCCGGCGGGGTGTAGTAGCTGTTAACCCATGTGGGGTCGTTCAGGATCGGGACATGGGTGGCGGTTTGATTGGAGTCAGGATCGGAGAAAATCCAGCTACCGTCTTCATCGTTGGCAATAAACAAGCACCAGTTTGTATACACTGTTCCAACTGCGTTTGTCCACTTCCCTCGGATCGTGGCGCAGACGATCTGGCTGTCGCTTCCGGTGCTGACTTGAACCGTCAATTTATTCGGGGAACTCACGACCGAAACGGCTCCCACTGGATTGCTCGGCATGGCTTGATAACCCGGACTGTTGGAAATGTCGTACCAGATGCCCGAACCGGTCAATGGATCGCTCCAAAAGCTATTGCCGATTTTCTGCGGCTGATAGCCATTATACTGCCATTGGAAAGTAGCGGGAAGCTCACCCCCGGCGGCGGGGTTGTACCAGAAATAACCATACTGGGAATCGTCGCGCCCCATTGCGCAATAGTTCGCGTTCGAGCCTTGCAGCGTATTGATGGCGGGAAAGGCCACCCGCACGGGTTGGATCGGGCCATTGGAGCGTGTGTCGCACGGTATCCAGAGTTCGGCGCCGTCGACGAGAATACGGGCGATGTAGTTGGAAACCCGGTGTCCGGCGCTGTCGGTGATGATCTGGGGCAGGATTTGATAGATGCCGCCGGTATGGGTTTCCCAGTGGGAAAGGTTGGTGTGCGGAATCAGAATGTTGTCGTTTGTAAACAACAGTTCTTGCTGGTCTTGCAGGGTAAAATCCGTCGTCCACGCGGTATTGCCCGGTATGACCGCCGCCTGCGCGGCGGCGGCACTGATGAAGACGCTGGGATCAAGGCCGGTGAGCGAGCCTTTGCCCGCCAAGCTGGAAGGATTGATGGGCGCGTAGTAATTGACGCGGTTATACGTCAACCGCATGAGGTTGTTGCCTACGATGTCCCCGTGACTGTCATAGTAGACGCTGAGATCGTTGCCGTTGGCGTCGTACGTGGGATGCGGCAGGTTGTAGAAAATGATGCCGTGCGCTTTGGAGAGCGACGCATTGACGTGCGCGGACAAGTTTTCCACCAAAAGCGTTTCCGCTGTTTGGGTTTCCTCCAAGCTGGCTTTGGTAACGAGATTTTGTTCGGTAGCCATGTGTTAAAAGCCGTTGGCGATGACGCCCGCGATGGCCGTCTCCGGGGTGAGGAACCGGAAAACGCTCTTGAAAAAGTTATTGTGCGCCATGAAGCCGTTGGCCAGATACACGTCGGTTTCCTCGACGTTGAGATTGTAAGTGTCCACATCACCGGGCACGTAGGTCATGGAATCAATCGGAAGGGACATGCCATTCTTCCAGAGGAAGTCACCCTTCTGGATGTCCTGCACCTGCCGGAATTTCCAGATGCCGTCGCGACGCGTCAGCAGCGGGTGCTCATAAGTCACCTTCAGATCAAACAGCCGGAAGTAGCCGGAGAAGCTTTGCTTGAAGACCTGCTTGACCGTCGCCGGTGCCCCCGAAAGATTGAGCGAGGCCGAGGCCCACGTCTGCCATGCCAGTTCGTTGCTGGGATCAAGTCCGGCGATGTTGTAGGACACCACCCGGTCGCCGACCTTCACATCCTTGATCTGCCTGCGTGTGCCGTCGGCCATCGTGATGAGCGTATCCGGCAGGAAGCAGCCGTCAGTGCTGACGCTGAAACCAACGGAGCTTGCCGCCACGGTCAGCGTGGCGCGGCTGCTGGTGACGCTGCCAAAGCTGTTGCTGACGATGACATCGAACTGGTAGCCCGTCTGGCTGACCTGAACGTTGGGCACGCTCAACGTCGAATCCAGCCCGGTGTTGTTTGTGCCGTTCGTGCGCCACTGGTAAGTCAGAGTGGTCGGGTCAATGCTGATCGCTTTGACATCGAAGATGGCGTTCTGCCCCGCATACGTGGCCACGGAGGCAGGCTGCCGGATGATGGAAGGCTCGCTGCCGCTGCTGAGGGTGATCCCGGTCAGGATGGCGGGCGCGATGAACACGCCGTCGCCGGTGCCGTCGGTGTTGGTGCCGGTAAGTTGCAGCCGCAGCGTATAGCCGTTGCTGATGGTGTCGCCGCTGCTCTCAGTGTAAGGCGTCGCGTAAAACAGGACTTGATTGTGAGCGCCCCAGTCTCCCGCGACATGCGCGGCGGCGGCATTCTCGAAACCGGTGACCTGTATCGCGGCGGTGTTTGCACTGGCGGCAGTCAGGATGTTGACGTTCGCCCTCATGTATACAACTACTCTCTCGGCGGTTCAGGCAGGCGGCGATCCGTTTCCGGCGGCCCCATTGCTGCGCCTTCTGCGCCCATGTCGTCCATGCCTTCTTCGGGCAAGCCCGCGTCGGGACGTGGCTTGGCGCCCAGTTTCATGGCAGCGGGGGTCGGCTGTCCAGCTTCTTCTCCTTCTTCGGGCGGGAAAGTGGGTTGCTTGCCGCCTGCGGTCGGCGTGCCTGCTTCGCTGCCCGGCGGCATGGGGATCGGCAGGTCTTCCCCTTCGACTTCGCCTTCCATGCCTCCACCTTCGGCGGCTTTCTGCTCCGCTTCGATTTCTTCCTCATCCTCGCCGGGGCCGGGGACACGTTCCATGTACCATTGCCATTCGGCAAAGAGTTCATCCGCGAGCGGATCGCTGTGATTCTGCGATAAAGCGGCGGCGATGGCTTCGACTTGTCCCCATGACAGTTCGAGCTTGTAATCGTTATAGGTCTTCTTGATCTTTTCGAGCTTCATAAGCGTGTGCGCTGCGTTCAGCTTAACTACGCGAGCCGTCGACAACGGTAAGAACAGAATTTGGAAAAGCAGTTCTAGTAGGACATGAATCTGATTACATTCTCAGAACCCATAACGATTGCGTTCAAAAAGAGCGCGGGCGGCATCACACAGACTTTTGAAGCGAGTCGGCCTTATCTGCTCGCCAACGCACAGGTGGAGCGGGTCATGCGCGATCCTAACGTGCAGAGCCGCACCTACAAGATCAGCCGGGTTGACACGCGCATCGTCAACGCCCATCAAGCTGCCTTCAAGCGCGGCGCCCGTGTTTTACTGTTCAACGGCAGCGGCGGCTACGGCGATCAAATTCTCACGTGGCCCGTGGCCAAGATTCTCCATAAAATGGGCATGGACGTTCACGTGCTTACCGACCCCGGCAACAACGTCTGCTGGTGGGGCTTCGACTGGGTGAAGACCGTGCAGACCATCCCGATCCTTTGGGAGCAGGTCAAAATGTTTGACCACTTCTGCCACTGGGAAGCGGCGGTCAACATGGATGAACACCAAGACCAAGAGCATCCCATTGACATGATGCTGCGCAAGATCGGCTTCGATCCCGCCCACATTCCGGCGGAGGATAAATGCGTGCGGCCAGTGTTTACACCCAGCGAGCTTGGCACCTTGAACCGCTTTCTCCAGACCGGCAAGCGCATCGGCCTCTACCAGCTTTCCAGCGCCAATCCGGTGCGGTGCCTCGCGCCCAACGACAGCGTGTTCATGATTCTGAAGGTGGCGGAAGCTTACCCGGAGATGCACTGGCTTTGTTTACACGATGAGTTCGTGCCTCCGGCGTTCAAGGACACGCTGATTGCCGAAGCGGAAAAACGCGGCCTTAAAAACGTCGAGGCGTTTACCTCCCCCAATCTGCGCGAACTTTGGGCGCTGACGGAATACATCAGCGTCGTCATCAGCCCCGACTCGATGATGGCGCACATTGCCGGATCATTCGGCACCCCGTGCGTGGGCCTCTGGGGGCCGATGTCGCCGGAAAGCCGGATGAAGTATTACAAAAATCATCACCCCATCTACCACAAGGAGTTTTGCCCCCATTCTCCGTGCTTTGTCTACAGCAACACGTTTCCCAAATACTGCCCGCCGCGTCCCGCGCAGCGCAGCGCGTGCGATGTGCTGTCCGGGATCAGTCCCAGCGAAGTGGTGGACTTGGTGGGTAAAGTTCGCCGTTGACGCTTTTCAACCAAACGTATACAAACTTCGTATGCCAGAACATGTAACCCATTTCACGCCGCCCAGCGGCGGACGCCGGAAGCGCTACCGGAAAGCCAAGGTGGCGGCAGCGGAGCGGCAAAACGGTGCGGTGCTCGATGCCTACCGGGCGATAGGAGAACTGACGAAGTTTTTTTCAGCGCGCCCGACTAAAAGCACCTGAAGGGTGCCAATGATCGTCCTCCACGAGAATGCCACCCACATCGTCGTCACCGGCAAGCCGCGTGAACTCGACGTTCTCTCCGAGCATTTCAAATTTCGTCCCGCCGGTTATTTCTTTGCCCTCAGCCACCAGCGCTACAAGGTCAGCAAGGGGGAGGAAGGCTGGGACGGTTACTTCTATCCGCTGGCGCGGCTGAATTCCGCCACGGGCAAGATACTGCGCGGGCGCAAGGAGGAATTGATCCGGCTGGCTGAACTGGAAGGCTTCGAGGTCAGCCTCAATCACCTGTTGGAATACCCTTTTGCCGACATTGAGATTGACGACGTGCGCCCGGACTGCGTATCCGGCGAGCATCAGTTGGACATGAACCAGCGCCAGTGCATTCTCGACTGGCTCAAGGCCGGTATCGGTTTCAACAAGGTCACCGTGGGCGGCGGCAAGACCATGACCTTCGCGGGCGCGGCAGCC
>Ga0315274_10015021_pt1 | contig 10977 bp, 6 predicted proteins | sample YL17G02_20_MG_FD_203700 | JGI IMG/M metagenome (GOLD analysis project Ga0315274, IMG submission 203700) | Sediment microbial communities from Yellowstone Lake, YNP, Wyoming, USA - YL17G02_20 | ecosystem: Environmental > Aquatic > Freshwater > Lake > Sediment | place: USA: Wyoming | collected...
CAACTCTCTCCGTGAAACCAAGATAGGGCTGCCGTTGCCGGTCACGCGAGCTGGGGCACTTCGAAATTCTTGCGATACTCCCTCTTGAGCATCTTGTTGGCCTTCTTCGCGTCGGGGCCGGCGAATGTCTCCTCTTTTGGATCGAAGTGCAGTTGAGTTTCTAGGCGGTAGGCGATGTTCCCGAGGTGGCAATGCACGGCAGCCAGGTGGCCGTTGAGAGCCGTCGCGGGATTGTCTTCCGGCTTGCGGGTGCGCACGACCTTCAGGAAACTCGCGAAGTGATTGCCCGTGGCCGCGACATCTCCAGGTCCTTTTTCGTCGGGGATTTCCTTCCCGTCCTTGCCGAAGAATTTCTTGTCGACCATGTATCCGTTTGAGCCGTAGAAGAGGTTGCCGATCTTCGCGCCGCCTTCATCGTTGGCCGCCCTGCCGCGGACCTCGAACACCGTCATGGTACCGTCGGGATACATGTACGTGCAGACCTGCGTGTTGGCGGTCTGGCCTTGGTCTTTATAGCCATAGCGTCCGCCCATGCTGCCGACGCGCACTGGAAGGCCCTTGTTCATGCCCCATACGGCCACGTCCATCTGATGGACGCCCTGGTTGCCGAGATCGCCGTTGCCGTACTCCCAGAACCAGTGCCAGTTGTAGTGGACGTACAGGTCGCAGTACGGCTGCTCCTTGGCGGGGCCTTGCCACAGCGTCCAGTTCAGATAGTCCGGCGGCGACTTCGGCTCGGCCGTTCCGATCGAATCGCGGTTCTTGAAGCACAACGCGCGCGCCATGTAAACGTCGCCGATGACGCCTTCGTGAAGCCGCTGGATGGCGCGCACCCACTCGCGGCTCGATCTGTTCTGCGTGCCGTGCATCACGACGCGTTTGTACTTTTCCGCCGCGGCAACCAGTTGCCGGCCTTCCCACACTCCGTGCGACAGCGGTTTCTCGACGTACACATCCTTGCCGGCCTGGCACGCCCAAACGCTGCCGAGCGTGTGCCAGTGATTCGGCGTGGCAAAGGTCACGGCGTCAATGGAACCGTCCGCGAAAAGGTCGCGCATGTCGACGAACTTCTTTGGTTCCTTTCCGGTCTTCTCCTTGAGGGCCTTGGCGCGCCTTTCAAGGACGCGCGAGTCGACGTCGCACAGGGCTGCCACCTCCAAGCCGTCCAGGTCGGTAAATGCGTCGATGTGACTGCCGCCGCGCCCATTGATCCCGACGCAGGCGACCCGGATCCGGTCGTTGGCCCCGAACACCTTTCCGCGGGCCATCGTGCCGGCTACAAGGACCGCCGCCGATGTGCCGAGGAAATGTCTGCGTGTAAGTTCTATGACAAACCCTCCCATGGTGTGCCGATTTCACCGCACAGTTGTCCGTTCGATAATGGTCCATGGCGGCAAACGAATGCAAGCAGGCGGAAGACTCGTTTCCGGCGGCATCTTTCCTTTGCCCGTCGGAGCGTGATATCGTGCTGGCAACGTTCGTGACCCCTGTTGTGAGTCAGGCCATGTCTTTTGTGCTGTTGCTGGCGGCGGGGATTGTCGCAGGCGGTTGGCTGGTCGGGCCGTTCCGTTTTCGCGACCGCGCCGAGTCGCTCGTTTACAGGCTGTTGGCTGGCCTAGCCTTCTGCGCCGTCATTATTCTCATCATCGGGAGTGATTCTCTCCGGGCGGCCCAGGTTGTCATCAACGGTCTAGCCCTTTTCGGGCTCGGGTACGAGTTGTTCCGGACTCTGCGGGCCTCCACACTCCCCGATTTGCTCGAGACGCCGCGGCAGCCGCTAAGCTTCATCGAATGGGTGTCCTTGGCAGCGATGGGCGGCGCACTGGCCATGGCGTTGATCAGCGCCCTCGCGCCGGCAACGGGCTGGGACGCCTGCGTAGCCCATCTGGCTCTGCCGAAGGACTATGTCCGCGAGGGACGGATCGAACTCTTTGAGGGCAACGAGTATTCGGTCTATCCGCACCTCCTGCATTGCCTCTTCACGTACGCGTTTTTGCAGGGGGGCGAACGCGGCGTGATGCTGCTCAGTTGGACCTTTGCGTTGATGGCCTGCGTCGTCGTGTTTGACTTGGGCAGACGCATCGAAGGCCGCAAATGCGGCCTGATCGCGGCGGCGATCCTGGCTACGGCGCCCATCTTCCTGGATCAAGGCGGCACGGCCTCCGTAGATCTCGCATTCTGTACGTTCGCGGCAGCGGCCATGGCTTGTCTTGTCGCCTGGCATGACGAAAGGCAGCCGTTCTGGCTATTCCTGAGCGCCTTCTTCGCGGGTTCCTCGTGCGGAATAAGGCACACGGGTTATGTCGTGTGCCTGCTTCTCATGATCGCGATGCTGTTCATGACGCGGCCGGATGGCGTGCGCGCCGCATTCTGGTTCGGCGTTGTCGCGCTCATCAGCGCCCTGCCGTGGCTGGCGCGAAGCGCATGGCTCGTCGGCAACCCATTCTACCCGTTCTTCGCCGATGCGATCGGGAGCGGACGGATACCACACTGGGATGTGACTTCGATCGGCTCGCACTCGACGCTGAAAGATACCGGTTTGCTCCGGCTGCTGATGTTTCCCTGGGACATCATCATGAAACCGCAACTGTTCGACGGCTGGACCAAGTCGCCGGGGGGACTGGTGCTCTTGTTGGGGATCCCCGGCCTGTTTGTGGGTGGAAAGCGCGCGCGCGGGTTGGGGGCATTCGCGCTTGCGGGCCTGATCTGCTTTTTCTACTTCGAGCGTCTTGCCCGATACCTCTTGCCGTTCTTTGTCCCGATGATGGTGGTAGCCGCGATAGCCGCATGCCGTATGAAGGGGCTTCGATACGTGATCGGACCCGTGCTGGCCGTTATGTTCCTGTACGGACTTACGCTCGATGCGGCCGCCGTCCATTTCAAGATTCCCGTGGTGCTCGGAATCGAGGAGGCGGACCAGTATCTCAAGGAGCGTGTTGAGCGATATCCCGCGTTTCAATGGGTAAACGGCCACATTCCTCTCAATGAAATGGTGCTCACATTCGATCGCAGGACGTATTACTTCCGAGGCCGAACGTTCCAAAACGATGAGCCGCTCCGGCGCATTCGCGATCACCCCCTGTCAAGCCAAGTGGACTGGCTCAAGGCGCACGACGTTCGGTGGGTGTTTCTCCCGATCACGTACATCGAGGAATCGCCCGGCTGCCGAGACGCGTTTCTCAGCATGGTAACCGTGTGGCGGCACGCGCGGCGCAACTTCATCCCGGCCCGCACCTTCGATCTGATGCGGCCGCGCGGCCCCGGCATGGAACGCGTTGAGATGTACGCGGTCCGGTATGACGAACCGCCCGTTGAGACGCGCGACGACGAGGCGCCGTAGCATGTCCGTCGCCCGCACCATTGCGCGGAACACAACATTCAACGCCGCGGGGCGCACGTGGGAAGCGATCTGCAACATCATCCTAACCGCCTATATCGTGCCCAAGGTTGGCGTGGCAGGTTGGGGGTTGTGGGGACTGATTTCGGTCTTTACAGGCTACGTCGCGCTTTTCGACCTCGGCATGGGAAGCGGCTTCGCGAAATTCATTGCGGAGCATGCCGCCCGCAAGGAGAGAGAGGGCCTCTCTTCCGTCGTCAGCACGGGCCTGCTGTTTTACCTGCTGTTCGGGACAGCGCTGATCGCGGTGTGCTGGCCGTGCATTGACGCGATCTTCGCGCTGCTCAAGGAACTCGATCCGAGCCGAGCTCGCGACGTCGCGCATGCCGCGTTTCTCGAAGACGTGCGGTTTCTGCTGCGCTGGGGCCTAGTGCTGTTTGCGGCCTCCAACTGCATTGGGGCTTTGTCCGCGGTTCAAACCGGGCTTCAACGGATGGATGTCACAAACATCGTGGGTTTCGTCGCGTCCGTCATCAAGGTGCTGGCAACAGTCCTGTTTCTTGAGATGGGCTGTGGTCTGCGCGGACTGCTTTACGCGAACGCGGTCGTGTTCGCCTTCTTTGGGGTTGCAGCGGCCGTTGCGGCCTTCGTGTTGGTCCCGGGACTCGATATATCAATGCGACGCGTCAGCAAGGAGACCTCTCTCATGCTGTTCCGGTTTGGCTGGCGCACGCAGGTCTCACGTCTGTCGAATCTCATCACGTTTCAGACGGACAAGGCGATTGTCCTCGCTGTGTACGAGAGGCTCGGTCTCGTCGGTCTGTATTCCCTCGGCGAGGAGTTGGCTGGAAAGATGCGGCAGGTCCCGGCTTTGCTCGTCACGGCCCTGCTCCCGGCCGCGTCGGATCTTGATGCCCGCGGCGACAGCGACCGGCTTCGCAGGCTTTACCTTGTTTCGTCAAAGTACGTCGCCGTCGTCACCTTGCCGCTCGTGGCCTTCTGCGCGGGGTCTTCCGGGATGCTGATGCGCGTGTGGATGGGATCGAGCGTGCCGGATCTCGACACGGCCGCGTGGGTCAACCGCATCCTCGCGCTCGGATATCTCGCCAATGTCCTGCCCGGCGCGGGCGTCAGCATCGCGCTCGGCAAAGGGCGTCCGGACGTACAGATGAAGGCGGGCATCCTCGCCATGGTCTCGAACATCCTCCTGACGATCGCACTCGTGTTTCCTTTTGGCCTGTACGGCGTCGCCCTCGGGACGGCCCTTTCAATGTTCCTCGCCTGCGGATGGTTTCTGGCCGCGATGCGCTCCGTCGTGGGCGTCGCCGTGCCAGAAGTGCTTCGTTCCGCGATGCTATGGCCGGCGCTCGCGTCGCTTCCCGGATTCATCGCGTGCGTCATCGGCGACGTGTTGAGTCATGATCTCGTGGGACGGGCGCCGAACGCCCTGGCGCTAACGGTGTGTGCGGCATTGTTCGGCCTTGGCTATATCGTCCTTGTCTATTTCGCGCCCTTTCTTAATGCGTTCGACGTGGATTTCCTCGGGAACGTACTCGGGTTGGGACGCGTACCCGGCTTCAGGATGCTGACACGGAGGGCCGCGTCCCGTGTTTGAGCGCATCGCACGAAGCCTCCGCGCATACGCGGAGAAGGACGGTCGCGGCTATCCCGATTGGGCGCTTCGCTACGTTCCGATCGTGAGCCGGCTCGAACGCTGCGGCGCTGTATCAGGGACCATTCTCGAAATCGGCGCCAACGCGACCGGCATCGCGCGGTTCTTCAACCAGCGCCCGGCCCGCATCATCGCATTGGACGTCAGTTTTGACAGCCTGTGTGAGGCCCGGGCGACACAGGACATCCTCCCAGTGATGGCGGACGTCTCGGCGCTGCCCTTCCGCGATAAGGACATCGACGTGTGCGTGTGCGTCGATACATACGAGCACCTGCCTCCGGAAGAAAGACACAACGCGTGCATGGAAATCCTCCGCGTTCTCGCCGACGGCGGATGCGGAGTTGTGGCCTTCCCTTCCGGATCGCCGGCGGCGGACGCGGAGCGCCGCGTCCGCGATGCGTACCGGGCCTGCACCGGCGGCGCGATCCGCTGGCTCGAAGAGCATGCCCGTACGGGCCTTCCCGATGCGGACACGGTAGTGCGCGAAGTCGCGGAGGCGGCTCGAGGCGCGCGTCGCGTGACGCATACCAAGAACACCACGATTGCCATCTGGGTTTGGGCATGGCGGGTCATGATGTGCGGCTGGCCCGGCCGCGGCAACGCCTTCTTTCAAGCCCTGCTGCGTTTCCTTACCCCGTTTCTCTGCCGCGTGCATCTGGGCGAGTGCTACAGGGCAGTGATCTGGATCGAACCGCAGTGAGTTGCATCAATCTTAGGTCACACACTACTTGTCCGGGCCGAGCGTGATCTTGTCGTATGGGCTTGCGCTGAAACTGAGGATGTCCTTGAGATTTGGGACCGCGGGATTCGTTCGGACGATTCCCCAGACGTTCTCCTTCTTGACGAAGTAGATCCAAACCTCGCCGTTGCCCGTGCGCGGGAAATACGCGGGCACGTCGGCCGTGCGGCCCGTAGGGTCCGTCAGCGCCCACCCCGCGAAACGGCAATACAGCAGCACGCCCACTTGCGCGGTCGAGTCATACGCGGCGAAGTCCCAATGCCTGATCTGCCGGTGCATCACGCACGCGTTGTAATGCTCGAAGAACCACTGATACGCCCGGCGAACGTACTGAAGGCGCCAACGCTCCGGGTCCTCGTAATCCTGCGCATACAGGTCCAGCACCGCGTTCAAGTCTTTGGCGCAGAAGGCCTGATCCCACGATTCGATGCGGCGCACAATTTCCGCGGCTAGCGGCGCCTGCGCCTCGTTCAGTCCCGCGAAATTCGGCCACCATGGGGGCGGGTTCTCCGGCGCGGCCGCGTGCTTCTCGATCGGCTTGCTCTGCGCCACGCCCAGCAGCGGACCAACCGTGACTTCCTCTTCAATGCGGCTGTGCACGTTGCTCAGCGTCAGATATTCGCCGAAGTTCACCACCCCTTCGTACGGTTCCTTGTCGTCCGTCAGGGCCGTGACGGTGTACACGTTGGTCTGCGCCGGGTCGGCGGCGGTGTCCAAGTGCTTTCGTTCCTCGATGCCGTTCGCGATCACCGTCCACCGCGTCTCCGGAAGGACGCGCTTGAAGACCTTGTAGGAGAGGTCGCCCTCACGACGGGACCACGTCAGCAGTACTCCCGCGGCCCCCGGCGTATCCTGCCGCTCAGCGGAGATCTGGCGCACTGCCGCGGGTACGGCCGGCAATTGGAACGTCTGTTGTTCGTATCTGTTCTCGCACGTGTTCATGACGAAGATCCCGCGTCCCACGCTCGCAATAAATGCCGTGCCCTCGCCGTCAGGCTTGCAGTTCTTCCCGAGCGTCTCCGCCCACGCTTCGGGAGACGCCAGCGTTCCCGGCTTCACTACGGCCGCAAACGCTCCCGATGTCCCAAGCGCGGATCCCGGAGGAAGAAGCGGCGCCCAATAATAGCGTCCCGTGTTGAGGATGAGCTCGGGGACCTGTCCGGGCCGCTCCATTCCGTATCCGCCTCGCATCAGAAGGCCCGCATCAAGCACGCCGTCGATGTCGCGCAGATTTGCATGGAACTCCTCGGCGGTGCGCGCAGGCGCCAGCTCATAGGCTACGCGGGTCTTCTCCTTCACGAGATCCTGTCGCGCAATCAGGCTCAGGTCCAATAGATCACGGAGCGTGGGATAGATGGCGTTGTCCCAATGGGCGCGATCCGCGCCGAACCACAGATCCGAGTCCGGCGCGAACGAATACACCGTGGCGCCGGTCATTGCCCCATTCAGGATCATCGCACGGTAAAGCGCGGGCGGCATCTTGACGGGTTTGTCCGAGATTCCAGAAACACCCGGCTCCAGGAACAACGCGTCGCTGTACCACCTCGAGTCAGGACTTACGCCCCATTGCGCCGTCATACCATCCAGCCACGCGCCGAGCAACGCCGACTGTTGCGCAATCGTATGCGGACCGCGGCAGCGGACGATCGGCACGGTGTACGCCGCGCACGCTCTCATTTTATCTCGCAACGGCGCGCACCACGTGTTGGACATCGCCCTTGGCCACCGGATGCGATCCAACTCGATGGCGATGAACCGCCCGTAACGCGCCGCCAGGTCGATCGCGTCCGTTAGCCAACGCACGACCGGCGGTATGCCATGCGGATCATCCGCACCGAACTCGTAGTAATCTTCGAACGGCAGGCCCACCGCCTGCATGCCCTTTACACACGTGAACTCGCGCAGCAGCTCTTCAGCGCGATCCAGTGGAAATACGCGCCCAAGGTCCTCATCGGCCAGCCGCAGCACCGTCGGCACGTCGCCATCCTGCAACGCAACAAGCAGGCCCCGATACCATTGATAACGCGCGGCGGCGTCCGCCCCGCGCGCCTCCACCTGGATGGCCGAGAACGGCTTAAGGTCGTTTGGCAGGGCCGTCCAGACCTGGACCACATGCTGCGCATAGGCGCTCGGATCGGCAAGATCGCCGCCCGTGTCCTGAAACATAAAGAGGGGATGCTCCGGGCCGATCTCGATGCACAGCGGCGGCAACTGTGAGAAAGCCGTGAAGGACGAACACAGCGTTAACGCGGCGATCGCGCAGGTCATTCGGCAAGATCGGCAGGAAATCCGGTGCATAACGGGTGCGATTTTAAGCGAACGGGCCATGTTTCACAAGTGTCCGTATGCCGGGTCCATCATCCCAATTCTGACCGTGCCACAAGGTTAATCCGTTTCAGCAGCATCCTGACGAGCGCTCGCGACGCCAGTGTGATTCCCTAGAGCGACCGTCTTTGTCCCCCTTTGAAGGGGGTGCAGGGGGATGTTGAGAAGTCACATTTTGCTCAAGGATGCGCCAACACAACATCCCCCTGCACCCCCTTCAAAGGGGGACAAAGACGTACCTCGGGCTTGCGGCCGGCCCAGAAGACGTTTGCATCGTATTGATGGCGTGAACAGCAGGAAAGGTTTCTTGGACAACTGCGTCTTCGAGAGGCCGGATCCTTCTACGCCGGCAAGCTCGCGCAGATTTCGCTCACCAAGCGTACGCGCTCGATATCGCCGACGGGCGAGATCTCGTCCGATATGCCGAGCACAAGATGGGGCTGGAAGTACTCGATGCACTTCCGGGTGTTCTCGATGAGACTCTCAATCGGCTCCGCCGGCAGGAAATCCGTGCACGGTATCCCGTCAAGCAGAATCACGTCGCCCAAGGCATCGCGCACCTGTTCGAGCGTGACGTCGCCTTGCGGAATGGGCGTGATGGCCTCGATGCCGTCGAACCCACAGTCCCGCGCATAGGGCAGCAGTTGCCCGCAGTCTCCGTCCCAGTGCGGATAAGTCTTCTTTCCTGCCCTGTGCAGGATCTCGTTGCGGCGGATGTATTCCGGCATGACGTACCTCGTGAAGATGGGCGGCGCGCATAGAGCCTGGTGGACGTTATCACCATAGTTGACAATTTCGATTGGCGAGTCGGCCACCATCCGCAGCATCCCATCGTCCGCCTCGTTGATCACGGCGATGAGGTGTTCCATCTCTTTCGGATACAGGTACAACGCCGTGGTTCCGTTCTCGAACCCCATGTACTCGATCATGATCCGCATGATGTTTATTCGCGGAATGAAAATACATGGGGCGGCGCGATCTCCGATGGTCTTGCAGGCGTTTTCGTAGGTCCCGACATCGAACCACGCGCGGCGGTGCTCGAGAATCCACTCCATCACGCGCACGTCGTCCGGCGTTTCCACGGGATACTTCCTCGTGTGGCGCGCGACGGACGTGTGTTCGTGGACGGTCACAAGCTTCCCGGCCGGCGTGTGTGTGGTCACCGTGCTGAGCGGGCCTTCGACGACTTCCTCGTGACGTACGCTCTCGGAGTCTTCGTACCGCTGCGCGCCATTGAACGCCCAGTACGGACGCACAGAGCAGCCGAGGTCGTCAAACACCTCCAGGAGCGACATCCCGGCGTAGCGCTCCGGCAGAGTACCCTCGGCCTTGTTAACGTTGTACCAATGCTCGATTCGCGGCTGCCAAAGGACCCGCTTAACCGGCTCCCGGCGGAAGATGCGAAGGTTCAGTTCACGAAACGTCATGGTCGAAAAGGACCTCACTCTCGGAGTGGCTGGTGACTAGCCACTACACTTCAGCCCCGCGTGGTACTCCTGCAGGGAGATCACGCGCATGAAATCGCTCCGCATGGCGCAAAGGCCCTGAATGCCGGCGCGCGCGGCCGCCACGGTTGTCATGATCGGCAGGCCGTACTCGATGGCCGTGCGACGGATGGCGCGCTCGTCGAGTTTCGATTCGCTGCCCAGCGGCGTGTTGATGATCCAGTGCACCTCACCGTTGATCATGCGGTCCACGATGTTGGGCCGGCCTTCCCCGACCTTGAAGACGGTCTCGACTTCGATACCGTTCCTGCGCAGTGCCTCCGCGGTTCCCTTTGTGGCAATGACTCTGAAGCCGAGCTCAACGAGGCCCTTGCCTAGTGTTCCCGCGGACGCCTTGTCGCGGTCATTCAGGCTAAGAAAGACGGTGCCTGCCGTCGGCACGCGGTTTCCCGCGGCGATCTGGCTCTTCGCGAACGCGAGACCCATGGTCCGATCTATGCCCATGACCTCGCCCGTACTGCGCATTTCAGGCCCGAGGAGAATGTCCACGCCCGGGAATTTGATGAACGGCAGCACCACTTCCTTTGCCGAGACGTAGTTTGGCATGGGGTCCTGGGTCACGCCGAGTTCGCGCAACGTCTTGCCGGCCATCACGCGCGCGGCGATCTTCGCCAGCGGCAACCCCGTCGCCTTGCTGACGAAGGGTACCGTTCGGGACGCGCGCGGATTGACCTCGAGCAGGTAAATGTCCTCGTCGCGCACCGCGTACTGAATGTTCATCAGACCGACGACGTTCAGCTCGCGCGCCAACACGCGCGTCTGTTCCTTAATGCGCTCGATGACCTTCTCACCCAGGTCGTAGGGCGGGAGGATGCACGCGCTGTCGCCGGAATGTATCCCCGCTTCCTCGACGTGCTGCATGATGCCGGCGACGATCACGTCGCGGCCGTCGGCCAATGCGTCGACGTCGATCTCGATCGCCGCTTCGATGAACTTGTCGATCAACACCGGATGCTCAGGCGAAGCGTCCACGGCCCTGGCCATGTACTGGTCCAGCGACTGCTGGTCGTAAACGATCTCCATGGCGCGGCCGCCCAGCACGAACGACGGACGCACCACTACGGGATACCCGATGCGTTCGGCAACAACACGCGCCTCTTCGACGCAGGTCGCTGTATCGTTCATGGGCTGAAGCAGGTTTAGCTTCTCGACCAGTTCGCGGAACAGCTTGCGATCCTCGGCGCGCGCGATGCTGTCCGGCGAGGTGCCGATGATGGGGACACCGGCCTTCATCAGCGCCTGCGCGAGGTTCAGCGGCGTCTGGCCGCCGAACTGCACGATCACGCCTTTCGGTTTCTCGCGCTCGACGATGTTGAGCACGTCTTCAAAAGTAACCGGCTCGAAATAAAGACGGTCGGACGTGTCGTAGTCCGTCGAGACGGTCTCCGGATTGCTGTTG
>Ga0315274_10015023_pt1 | contig 10977 bp, 10 predicted proteins | sample YL17G02_20_MG_FD_203700 | JGI IMG/M metagenome (GOLD analysis project Ga0315274, IMG submission 203700) | Sediment microbial communities from Yellowstone Lake, YNP, Wyoming, USA - YL17G02_20 | ecosystem: Environmental > Aquatic > Freshwater > Lake > Sediment | place: USA: Wyoming | collected...
CGCTGCTTGGCCAAGGCTTCGAGGGTTGCCGCCCTCGCGGCCCGTGGGCGAACGTGGGCGCTCGATTGGGCGCGTCGAGGGCGGTTGGGCCGTGTGGACGGCCCGGACGGTAGGCGCGCGGTCTTTTCGGAAGGCCGGTCATGGCTACACCTCGGCGGTCTTGACAAGGGCCAGGATCGCGGCTTTGATGTGTTCAGGCAGGCGCGGCCAGGAGGTGGTTACGCGGTGCAGGTCAGGCGGGAGGTCGTCGTGGTGGGGCAGGGCATCGGCCGGAAAGCGCGACTTTTCGGTAATACTTTGACGTAAGTCCTTGTCGTTACTAGGCTCAGCGGTAGGTTCGATTCCCACCGCCTCCACCATCCTGTGTTGCCCGCGGAACGGGGCATGCAGGATGCCCTCCGAAGCCCCTGTGTCGGCCCTGCGGGGCTATGAAGGGGCGACGGGGAGCCTCTCGGGCCAACCGCGAAGCCTGCCGGCGGGCCGGGCCTTCCTCCCCTCTTGAGACCGCGGCGAATTCCGCCCTGGCATGCCACCCTATGGGGGGCACGCTCTACTGCGTCCATGTCCTGGCCGACCTCTCTCGGCCCGGCAGGCCCTACACGGGCCGGACCGAGGCCCTCTGCCGCGAGCCCCGCAGCATGCGGGCAATCCTGACTTCGTCAGGAGGCGTCCTATACTCCACATCGTTCTCGATGCGACACCGGCCCAGGGGGCGCCTCCATGCCGGGAAACGTCTGTCGCGTGTTCGTGGTCGCGCTCGCCGCCTTGTGCGCCGCGGGGCGACCTGCTATCCTCCGTCGGGCGGGTCCGGCCCCCGCATCCCGATCCATGCGCCGGCCGTGACAGCCCGCCATGGGAGCGTGGAGCATGTCGAGGACGACTGCGAAGGCGGCCGTCGCCGGCCTGTTGCTCGCGGCGATCTCGCTCCTGGCGGTGGGCGCGACGGCCCCCGGCGCGCCGGCGGCCGGCGCGGCGGAGGGGCCCGGGAGGTACTTCGCCATCGAGGTGGCCGACGAAGCGACGGGGCACGGCGTGCCGCTCGTGGAACTCCGGACCGTCAACGAGATCCGCTACTGGACCGACTCGGCCGGCCTGGTGGCGTTCCTCGAGCCCGGCCTCATGGACCGCGAGGTGTACTTCTACGTCGCGAGCCACGGCTACGAGGTCCCGGCCGACGGGTTCGGGTACCGGGGCGTGCGGCTGCGGACGACGCCGGGGGCGACGGCGCGGGTCGCGATCAAGCGAAAGAACATCGCCGAGCGCCTGTACCGGATCACCGGCCAGGGCATCTATCGCGACACGGTCCTCCTGGGCCGCAAGCCTCCGATCCGGGTACCCCTGCTGAACGGCCGCGTCCTCGGCCAGGACTCGGTCTTCACGGTCCCGTACCGCGGGCGGCTGTACTGGTTCTGGGGCGACACGAGCCGCGAGTCGTATCCCCTGGGCCAGTTCGCCATGTCGGGCGCGACGTCCGAGTTGCCCGGCCGGGGCGGGTTGGAGCCGGCGGTCGGCATCGACCTCGTCTACTTCGTCGACGCCGAGGGCTTCAGCCGCAAGATGGCCTCGCTGCCCGAGCCCGGCATGGTGTGGCTCGACGCCTTCACCACGCTTCCCGACGAGTCGGGGCGCGAGCGCCTCGTGGCCCACTACGGCCTGATGAAGAGTCTCGGCGAGCGCCTCCAGCACGGCCTCATGGTCTACGACGACCAGAAGGAGCAGTTCGAGCGGGTCCTGCGCCTGAAGGACGACGTGCGGCTGTGCCCGGGCGGCCACGTGACCCGCGTGACGGCGGGCGGCCAGGCGTATCTCTACTTCGCCCAGCCGTACGCGCTCGTCCGCGTGAAGGCCGAGTGGAAGGACCTGTTCGACACCGCCGCGTATGAGGCCTTTACGTGCCTGGCGCCGAGGAGCGGCTACGACAAGGACGCGCCGGCCCTGGAGCGCGGCCCGGACGGCCGGCTCGTGTGGGGCTGGAAGCGCGACACGGCCGTCGTCGACGAGAAGCGGCAGAAGGAACTGGTGGCGGCGGGGAAGATGCGGGCCGCCGAGGGCTGGATCGACCTGCGCGACGCCGCTGGCGGCAAACCCGTCCAGGCCCACAGCGGGTCCGTCGCGTGGAACGCCTGGCGCCGCCGCTACGTCATGGTCTTCGGCGAGGTCATGGGCACCTCGCTCCTCGGCGAGACCTGGTACGCGGAGGCCGACGCTCCCGAAGGGCCCTGGCGCCAGGCCCGTAAGATTGTGACTCACGACGACTACAGTTTCTACAACCCGGTCCACCATCCGTGCTTCGACCAGGACGGCGGCCGCGTCATCTACTTCGAGGGGACCTACTCGCAGACCTTCTCGGGCGCGAAGATCCCCACGCCGCGCTACGACTACAACCAGATCATGTACCGGCTGGACCTGTCGGACCCGCGGCTGGGCCTGGGGCCGGCGGCGCCGTGACGATGCCGCGCGGGCGCGCCCGGAGGGGAACGCCTGTGGCCGCGGGGGATAAACCCCCGCGCTACAGCGCCCTTCGAGTGGTCGTAGCGCGGGGCTTTACGCCCCGCGCGCGAGGCCGCGGGGCAGGCGCGCGTCAGCGCTGCGTCTGGTCGGGGATGACGACGGTGACGGTGGTCCCGTGCCCGGGTTCGCTCTGGAGCGAGACGGTCCCGCCGAGGCGTTCGCAGGCGTGCTTGACGATGGCCAGGCCGAGGCCCGTGCCGCGCGTCCGCGGGTCGCCGCTCCGCGAGGCGTCGGCCTGGAAGAACCGCTCGAAGACGCGCGGCTGGTCCTCGCGGCGGATGCCGCAGCCCGTGTCGCTGACGCGAAGGCGCGTGGCGCGGCCGTCGCGCTCGATCGAGCAGGTGACGCGGCCGCCGGACGGCGTGAACTTGACGGCGTTGTCGACCAGGTTCTGGAGGATGAGTTCCAGCAGGTGCCGGTCGCAGAGGAAGGCGTCGTCGGGGGCGGGGGCGGCCAGGGCGAGGGCGACGCCCTTGGCGTCCGCGCGTCCCCCGAACTGGGCCCGGAGCCATTCCACGAGCGAGGCCGGGGCGACCAGTTCGAGCGACGGCGGCCCCTTGGCGCTCTCGACGCGGTGGAGTTCCAGCAGGTCCTGCGTGAGGGCCTCCAGGCGCCAGACCTGGCGGTCGATGACCTCGGTCAGGCGGGCGAGGTCTTCGCGGTCGGCGGGCCCGACGTCGGCCAGGGAGTCGGCGGCGGCGCGCAGCGACGCCATCGGCGTCCGCAGTTCGTGCGAGGCGTTGGCGACGAATTCCGCCTTCATGGCGGCGGCCCGCACCAGGTCGGTCACGTCGCGAACCACCACGAGCCGGGCCGCGCCCCTCTCGGCGGCGGCCATCGGCGCCACGAGCACGTCCAGGTGGCGCGGCAGGCCCTTGACACCGGCGTCCACCTGCCGCGTGACGGGGCCCCCGGTCGAGACGGACTCGTGGTAGGCGTCGATGATGCCGACGGCGCGGACGAGGGTCTGAAGGTGGCGGCCCGAGAGGGGCTGGCCTTCCGGGGCGAGGAGTTGCTTGGCCGCGTCGTTGGCGAGGAGGACCTGCCCGTCGGCGTCCAGGGCGATGACGGCGTCGCGGAGGCTCGCGAAGACGGTGGCCAGGTTCTCGCGCTGGGCGGTGATGGTGGCGATCTTGTCGGCCAGGCCGTCGCGCATCTCGTTCAGGGCGAGCGCCAGCCGCGCGAGTTCGCCCGAGCCCGAGACCGGGACCCGCCGCGCCAGGTCCCCCGAGGCGACCTGGTCGGCGGCCTCGGCGATGCGCCGCAGCGGCCGGTACCACGTCCAGTTCACCAGCAGCGCGATGAGCGCGAACGCCGCCAGGATCGCCAGAGCGGCCGCCGCCAGCACGTTGCGGATGACCGCCTGGTTCTGGACGATGGCCACCACCGGCACGGCCACGCGGATGGCCCCGGCTGTCTGGCCGTCGTGCCGCAGCGGCAGGGCGACGTAGCGGTACTCCGCCCCCAACGTCCCGCTCCGGTGCGACTGGCTCCCCGGCCGCCCCGCGAGGGCAGCGAGGACCTCGGGCCGGTCCGCGGTCTTGTGGTTCTCCATCCGGGCGGGGTCGCCGTGGCTGTCGCCCAGGACGCGCCCATCGGCCGCGATGACGGTCATGCGGATGGGCAGGCCGCCCCAGGGCGGCTGCCGGCGGCCGGAGGCGTCCTCGATGGCGGGTTCCTCAACCAGCCGCTTGCACAGGCGGTCCACCTGGGCGTCGGGCATCGGCCAATGGCGTTCGATGCACTCCCGGGCCATGACGGCCATGTGGTCCTCGTAAGACTCGATCTCGTGCAGGAGCACCGCCTTCAGCGACACGTAGGAGACCGCGCCGGCCACGGCTACCACCAGGGCAACGATCACGAGGTTGCCCATGAACAACTTGTAGAACAGCGTGTCGCGGTTCATGGCACAGGTCGCTCTCCGGGACCGGGCGGCGGGCTACTTGACATGGCGGATGTCCTCGCCGTGCACGATGTAGACGACGTCCTCGGCGATGTTGACGGCGTGGTCGGCGATGCTCTCGAACCCCTTGGCCGCCAGGATCAGCCCCAAGGCGCGTTCCGTGTTCCGGGTGTCTCGGACCAGGTAGGTCAGGAGTTCCCGGAAGATCTGGTCGTTGAGCCGGTCGACTTCGTCGTCGCTGTGGATGACGGCCATGGACTCCTCGACGGAGTTGCTCAGGAAGGCGTCGAGGGCCCTGCGGAGCATCTCCTCGCCGATGGCGGCCATGCGCGGGAGGTCTTCGAGGGGCTTCAGGGGCGGCTCCACGAGGAGGTGGAGGTTCTCGAAACTGTGGCAGATGGCGACGGCCTGGTCGCCGATGCGCTCCAGTTCGGCGTTTATGCGCGTGATCATCAAGAGGACGCGCAGGTTCCCCGCGACGGGGGTGTAGACCCCGATGAGCCGCACCGTCTCGTTGTCCACCTCCCCCTGGAGGACGTCCATCTTCTTCTCGGTCTCCAGGACCTCCCGGATGAGGGCGGGGTTGCGGTCGACGAGCGCGCGGACGGTCTTGCGGATCATCTCCTCGGCCATCCCCCCCATGACGAGGAGGCCCTGCTTGAGTTTGGCGAGGTCTTCGTCGAATCGCTTGGGCATCGCGCCCTCCTTGAGGCGGGTCCCGCGCCGCGGCGCCGTCTCAGCCGTAACGCCCCTCGATGTACTCCTCGGTCCGCTTGTCCCTGGGCTTGAGGAACAGGTCCACCGTCCGGCTCGACTCGATCAACTGGCCGTTAAGCATGTAGATGCAGTCGTCGCTGATCCGCCGGGCCTGGGCCATGTTGTGCGTGACGACGACCATGGTGTAGCGCTCGCGCAGGGTCGCCAGGAGGTCCTCGACGGCCTGGGTGCCCTCGGCGTCCAGGGCGGAGCAGGGCTCGTCCATCAGGAGGATCTCCGGCTTCAGCGGCAGCAGCCGCGCGACGCACAGTTTCTGCTGCTGCTCCAGTTGCAGGCCGGTGGCCCGGGCCTTGAGGCGGTCCTTGACGGTGTCCCAGAGGAAGACCTCGCGGAGGGCCTTCTCGGCGACCCCCTCCAGGTCGGCCCTGGCGAGGCCCTTGTCGCCCCCGTGGATGCGCAGGCCGAACAGGACGTTCTCGTAGATCGAGAGCGGCAGCGGGTTGGGCCGCTGGAACACCATGCCGACGCCCTTGCGCAGTTCGATCAGCGACACCTCCGGGTCGAAGATGTTCTGGCCCATGATGTGAATCCGGCCGGTGGTCCGGACGCCCGGAAACCGCTCGTTCATCCGGTTGAAGCACCGCAGCAGCGTCGTCTTGCCGCAACCCGACGGTCCGATCAGGGCCGTGATCCTCCGCGGCTGGATGCAGGCCGAGACGTCCACGAGCGCCTGGAAGTCCCCGTACCAGAGGTTCAGGCCCTCTGTCTGGATACTGCACGACGCGCCTGAAGTCAACGGTTCCACGGCATCCTCACCCGAAAACCCCGTGAACGTAGTCGTAGGTCATCTGATTGCCGGGCCGGTCGGAGAAGATCACCTCGGTCCGGTCCTCCTGGACGACCTCGCCCCGGTTCAGGAAACACGTGCGGTCGGCCAGGCGGCGGGCCTGCTGGACGAGGTTCGTCACCAGGACGATGGTCATGTGCTCCTTAATCTGCACGAGGACGTCCTCGATGCGCATGGTGGTGACGGGGTCGATCGCGATGGAGAACTCGTCCAGGCAGAGGATCTCCGGCTCGTGCGAGAGGGCGCGGGCGATGGTGAGCCGCTGCTGCTGCCCGCCCGACAGAAGCGTCCCCAGGGTCCTGAGGCGGTCCTTGACCTCGTCCCACAGGGCGGCCTGGCGCAGGCACCGCTCGACGATCTCGTCCAGGCGCTCGCGCCCGCGCACGCCCGCCATCCGCGGCGCGTAGGCGACGTTGTCGTAGACCGACAGGGGCAGCCCGACCGGCAGCGGGAAGACGACGCCGATCCGCCGCCTCAGGTCGTACACGTTCCGCCGCCGCCCCACGTCCTCACCGTCGATGAACACGTTGCCGGTGGCCGCCGCGCCGGGCACGAGTTCCAGCGTCCGGTTGATGCACTTCAGGAGGGTCGTCTTGCCCGAGTTGGCGGGGCCGATGATGGCGAAGATGCCGTTGCGCGGCACGTCCAGGGAGACACGATGGAGGACCTCGCGGCGGCCGTACCGGGCCGTCAGGTTGTAGATCCGGATTTTGACTGCGTCGTCCACCGGGCACCTACCACTTTTTGCGGGCGCGCAGGCGCATCCGCAGCGCGATCGCGAAACTGTTGAAGACCAGCACGAAACCGACCAGCACCACCGCCGTCCCGTAGAGCACCGGCTCGGGCACGCCCGGCACCTGGGTCGCAAGTGTATGAAGATGGTACGACAGGGCCATGCACTGCTCGTCGGGCCGGTAGGGGAAAAGGTCGCCCGCCCGGACGGCCTTGAAGAAGACGGCGCCGGTGAACATGATCGGGGCCGTCTCGCCGGCCGCGCGGCAAACCTCCAGGATGAGGCCCGTCAGGATGCCGCTGATGGAGTTCGGCAGGACGATCGTGCGGATGGTCTGCCACCGCGTGGCCCCCAGGTTCCAACACGCCTCGCGGAAGGCCGTCGGCACCGAGGCCAGGGCCTCCTTGGTGGCCACGATGATCACGGGCAGCGTCATGATGGCCAGCGTGAGCGACGCGGCCAGGACCGACTTCCCGAGCCCCGCGAACAGGACGAACGCCCCCATGCCGAACAGGGCGTGCACGATGCTCGGCACCCCGGCCAGGTTGACCACGGCCAGGTTGACCGCCCGCGTGAACCACGTGTCGCGGGCGAACTCGTTCAGGTAGATCCCCGCCAGGACGCCGATCGGCGCCGCCACCAGCAGCGAGAAGACCACCAGGTACGCCGTGCCGATCAGGGCCGGCCAGATGCCGCCCGACCGCATCCCGTTCGTCGGCACCCCCGTGAGGAAGTGCCACCCGAGCGCCGGCCACGCCCGCGCCACGAGGTACGCGACAATGGCCACCAGGGGCACAAGGATGGCGACGGCCATGGCGCCGAACACGACTTGGGCCGCGCGCTGGGCCCGGAGTTTCCGGCGCGTCAGGTCCGTCGCCGCGAAGCGCGGGGCGCGCGGCGCCCTGTCCGCGTCCGGCGCGGCGAGGTTCGGCGTCGGGCTGGTCGGCGCGTGGCTCATTTGCGGTTCCGGATGCCCCGGACGATGAGGTCCGCGGTCAGGTTGATCACGAACGTGATGGTGAACAGCACGATGCCGATCACGAACAGCGCCTGGTAATGGTGGGCCTCGGGCGGGTACGTCCCGTTCGCGAGCGCTTCGATCCGCGGGGCATCGCCCAGTTCGGAGGCGATGGTGGCCGTCAGCGTCTGGACCGACTCCAGCGCGTGGAACCACGGGAAGCCGCGGCCCAACGGGATGTTCACCGAGTTGCCGGTGGCCATGAGGACGGCCATGGTCTCGCCGACCGCGCGGCCGACGCCCAGCAGCACGGCCGCCAGCAGGCCGCTCCGCGCCGCCGGGAAGATCACCTTGTAGACCAACTGCCAGCGCGTCGCCCCGAGGGCCTCGGCCGCCTCGCGGAACCCGTCGGGCACTGCCCGGATGGCGTCCTCGGCGATCGAGACGATCACGGGCACGCTCATCAGCCCCACGACGAGGCCGGCGTTCAGCACGTTGACCCCGACGGGCGCCCCGGTGAACCGGACGATCAAGGGGTTGATGACCATCATCCCGATGAAGCCCCACACGACCGAGGGCACGGCGGCCAGCATCTCGACCATGACCTTGAGGGCCTCGCGGGCCTTCTTCCCGCAGAACTCGGCGATGAACACCGCCGTCCCCAGGCCGAAGGGCACCGCAAACAGCATCGCCAGGAGTGTGACGCTGCCCGTGCCCGCCAGGAGCGCCAGGATGCCGAACCGCCTGTTCGTCTCCGACGTCGGGTACCACTCCTGGCTGAGGAAGAAGCCCTTGAAGGTGAAGACGTCGCGGAGGAAGGGGGCGCCCTCGCGGCAGATGAAGAAGAAGATGCCGAAGACGAACACGATGGCGCTGATGCCGCACAGGGCGATCAGCGTGACGAGGGTCCGCTCGCTCACGGCCCGCCACGCCCGCCAGAGGAGCCGCCGCGGCCGCGCGGGAGCACCGGTGCTCGGCCCCGGGGCCGGGGCGGCGGCGGGCGGCAGGCCGGGTTCTGCTGGCGCTGGCACGGGGCAGTCCCCTCCGCGGTCCGGTCGGCTGATCCTGCGGCGCTGCTTGGCGCGGCGGGTCTCCGCACCCGCCGCGCGATGGCCCCCGGCGCGGCTAAGAAGGCGATTCCTGACGCGGTGGGTCCGAAGACCCACCGCGCCCCGTTCGAGCGGCGCTCGGGGACCAGGGACCCGTCCGAGTCACCCTACGGCTTGCCGCCCTGGACGACGTCGGCGGGGATGTAGCCCGCCTCCTCCACGATGGCCTGGCCGGCCGGCGACAGGACCCAGTCGATGTACGCTTTGACCTCGCCCTCCGGCTGGCCCAGGGTGTACAGGTTCAGCGAGCGCGCCAGGGCGTAGTGCTTGGCGCGGACGTTCTCCAGGGTGGGGGCGTAGGCCGTCTCGCCCTTCTTGGCGGCAACCTTGACGAACTTGACCGCGTCGGTCTTGTAGCCCATGCCGCTGTAGCCGATGGCCCCGAGGGTCTTCCCCACCAGGTCCACCACGTCCTTCGAGCCCGACATGCTCTGCATGCCGAGCCGGAAGTCCTTCTTCGCCAGGACGTGTTCACGGAAGAAGGCATAGGTGCCCGAACTGTTCTGGCGGCTGACGCAGACGATCACGTCGGACCCGGGGAGGGTCACGCCCAGTTGCGACCACTTCGTGAGGGTGCCCCCTTCGCCGTAGATCCCGGCCAGGTCCTCCAGCGCGATCTCCTCGATCGGGTTGTCCTTGTGGGCGTAGACGGCGATGGCGTCGTAGCCGACGATGAACTCGACGGGGTCCTTGCCGGTGTTCTTGCGGGTCTGCTCCTTCTCGGCGTCGGTCATGTCGCGGCTGGCGTCGGCGACGGTGCACAGGCCCTTCATCAGGCTGTTGATGCCGACGCCCGACCCGCCGCCGGAGACCTCGACCGACACGCCGGGACGGGCCTTCGGATACGCGTCGGCCCACATCTGGGCCAGGTTGACCATCGTGTCGGACCCGCCCTGCTGGATGACGAACTTCGCGCCGGCGGCCGTCGGACCGTCCGGCGACGGGCCCTGGCCGCACCCCGCGGCCGCGACCGCTGCGAGCGCCAGGCCCAGCCCGAGCGGCAGGATGCCGAACCATCGACCGACGACGCCCCTCTTCACGCGGATCATGTGTGTCTCCTTGCCAAGACCGGACCGAGGTTCCGCCAGGCCGCCTTTCGCCGGGCCCCGCCCGCTGCCCGCGCTCAGGCCTCCTCCTCCTCCTCCTCCTCCTCCTCGTCGTCTTCGGCGGCCAGCCGGTACCCGACGCCGCGCACCGTCTGGAGGTGCGTGCGCGCCTTGCCGAGTTTCTTCCGGAGCGCGGTCATGTGGACGTCGATGGTGCGGTCCGTCACGACCGTGTTCACGCCCATGGCGTGGTCGATCAGTTGATTGCGAGTCAGGACGCGCCCCCGCGCCGAGGCCAGGGCCACCAGGAGCCGGAACTCCGTCAGGGTCAACGTGACGGCCTCGTCGTCCACCTGGACGACGTGGCGCTCGGTGTCGATCGTGATCGGGCCGACGCGGATGACGCCCTTCTCGGGGGGCGGCAGGGAGGCCCGCCGCAGCACCGCCGCCACCCGCGCCACGAGCACCGCCAGGCTGAACGGCTTGACCACGTAGTCGTCGGCCCCGAGCGTCAGGCCCACGACGACGTCGCTCTCGTCGCCCTTGGCGGTCATGATGACGATGGGCACGTGGGCCGTGCGGGGGTCCTGCCGCATCTCGCGCACCACGTCCGTGCCGGGCAGGCGCGGGAGCATCAGGTCTACCAGGGCGAGGTCGGGCGGGCGGGCGAGGACCTTCTCGAGGCCGCTCCGGCCGTCGTGGGCGACGTCGACGCCGTAGCCTTCCCGCGCGAGCCGCCGCGAGACCAGGTCGGCCACGTCCCTCTCGTCCTCGATGATGACGATCCGCTTCCTGGACATGTTCCCCAATTCTACCGCGCCGGCGCCGGCCCACAATCCCGCTCGACCGCATTTAGCGCAACCTTAACGGGCACGGACCCGTGCCCATCCGGTGATGCGTTCCGGCGACGGGCGCGGCCCTTCCGGGCCCGCCGCCCACTCTTAACCGCATCCTCGCGCCGCCTTTGCAGGCCCTTCAACCGCCTCGGCCATACTCCCGCCGGTGGCCGCCGGTCGGCCGGGCGCCCGGCCGAGGCGAGCCGCGTGCTCTGCCCGTGCAGGAAGGAGGTCTTATGCGGCACCGAGGGAAGGTGATGGCGTGCGTCTTGCTGCTGGCCGTCGCCGCGGCGGCCAGGGCCGAGGAGCAGCCCCCG
>Ga0315274_10015025_pt1 | contig 10976 bp, 8 predicted proteins | sample YL17G02_20_MG_FD_203700 | JGI IMG/M metagenome (GOLD analysis project Ga0315274, IMG submission 203700) | Sediment microbial communities from Yellowstone Lake, YNP, Wyoming, USA - YL17G02_20 | ecosystem: Environmental > Aquatic > Freshwater > Lake > Sediment | place: USA: Wyoming | collected...
ATTGGGTTCTGAATTATAATATGAATAAGATGAATATATTTGAAATATCTGAATTGTATTCTGAATTGGATTCTGAATTGAATTCTGAATTGAGTTCTGAATTGAGTTCTGAATTGAATTCTGAATTGTATTCTGAATTGAGTTCTGAATTGTATTCTAAATTGAATTCTGAATTGTATTCTGAATTGAATTCTGAATTGAGATTTGAATTAGATTCTGAATTGAGATCTGAATTGAATTCTGAATTGAGTTCTGAATTGAGTTCTGAATTGAATTCTGAATTGTATTCTGAATTGAGTTCTGAATTGTGTTCTGAATTGTGTTCTGAATTGGGTTCTGAATTGAATTCTGAATTAGATTCTGAATTGAGATCTGAATTGGGTTCTGAATTATAATATGAATAAGATGAATATATTTGAAATATCTGAATTGTATTCTGAATTGGATTCTGAATTGAATTCTGAATTGAGTTCTGAATTGAGTTCTGAATTGAGTTCTGAATTGGATTCTGAATTGTATTCTGAATTGAGTTCTGAATTGAGATCTGAATTGGGTTCTGAATTGGGTTCTGAATTAGAATCTGAATTACAGTCTGAATTAAATTCTGAATTAAATTCTGAATTGGATTCTGAATTGAGATCTGAATTGGATTCTGAATTAGGAATCTGAATTACCATTCAGATAAAGTAACTCTTTTCCACCTTTTTCCTACCCATACATATAAAAAATTTTTATCTACTGATAAATATATCGTTGACTCTCCGTGCATACTCGATAATTCAGATGCATTTACTGGTGATAAATTAGATAATATATTACTCTCTTTGAAAGGAACATTTAAAACACTTAATGATTTCAAAACAGAAAAGTCAACTTTTACTTTTTTAGTCTTTGGATCAATTATTAATGTGATTTTGTCGATATCTTTTTCAATATTATAATTATTTTTAATTAAATCTTCTACTGATATCAACTTTGAATGTTTTGAAAATTCAGATTGAATTTCAATAAACGTTGATGATTTGTCAAAATCCTTTTCACATTTATTCTTTTTATTTATATTTTTAGTTGGCATTATTCTACTTTTACCAATCCTTCATATTTTTTTGTTATCGTATTACCAAAACTATCATAAACGGCGCATTCTATATCATATGTTCCAGTTTCATTAAAAATATATGGTACTTCAGAATTAAAAACTTTAAATAAAATTGTACTTGTATCATGATTAATTACTTGCCAAATATTCTTTTGATTTAAAAGATATGTTGAAGAATCATAAATCGCCTTTAATATAACAAGTGTACTTATATCTATAGTTATTGGTTGTGTATAATAATAAAATGTATTATTAGTTAAATTATCTGAAGGATTATACCATTGATCATTAACTATTTCTTGATCAAATAAAATATTAAGCATAATGAATGTATTATCAAGATAATATTCTTGACAATAAGAATCTGTAAAATAAATTTTAAATTCATTATTTATTTCAGTTGCACTAGAAGTAGGAATAGAAAAATCAGCAAAAGTTGAATATGCGTGTTTAATTTGTACTGTATATTTAGTTGGATTATTGAGAAATATTTCAGGTAATTTATAATCAAATGTATGCATACTACCATTAACAGTTAATACTCTATAAGATGAACCCCATGAATAACCAGACATACTAGTATCAGTAACAATTATTCCTGTTAATTGACCAATATTGAATGCGTATCCACTTACATCTAATCCAAGATAACCAGTTCCATTTGATGCATTTACAGTTGTTCTATAAGTATCATTAAGAAGATAAACATCTGCAGAAGAATCGATTGTAATTGAAGTGGGAATTTTATCTAATCTTAAAGTTGTTCCGGATACAGCTGTAATATGAGAACTAACTTCTGTTATTAATGAGTATTTTCCTTTATCAAATTTTACTAATTTAATATCATCATTTACATAAAATTTTTGAAAATCGGAATCTATTACTATAGAAGAATCTACAATACTTAAAACTCTTTCTGTTAAATTATAAAATCTATTTATTGAATTTGGTTCTGGTACATCTTGAAAATATGTAATAGAAGGCACATTAATATAAGGGTATCCCTCTGTATCAACTGTTAATGATAAACCTTGTAAAGGAATGAACCTATCATAAATAGGATATAAATTATTATTAATTAACGTACTAACTTCATTTATTGACATATATGTACTTACACATATATTATTACAACAATTATCTATAAGAGTATAAATTGTTGGTGTTTTAATCCACACAGGATATTTTTCTTTTGTTGGATTATAAAACATAGTATTATATTCATCCCAAGCAAACAATTCAATATTATAATCACCGGAATGATTAACATGCATAGTATAAATACTATTATCTGTTATATATACATTTGGGTTATTTCCTCCCGTTTTTCCTGAAGGATCTGCCCAATAATATGCGCTTGGATCAAATTGAAATAATCTCATACGAGGTGATTCATATACTGCGTTAACTGTGATTTGTTGCTCATTTAAACTTGTATCATAATTAAAATTAAGATAAAGTTCTAAATTATCTGATGAATTCGTTGTTAAGCCTGTATCCATATAAATTTTTCCATCTAAAATATCAAGAATATATTCTTTATTTCCAAATGTTTGTGTAATACCATTAGAATCACTATATCTAAAATTTTGAAATTTTAATAACGGAACTTTATAGTTGGTATCTACTGCATACTCTAATTTTGATAATGCATTTGTTAAAAATGTAACATAACCATTAAAACTTGTTACAACACCTAATGAAGATTCCATATCATAATCATAATTATCACTGACACTGGGATAAATTGAATATGCAATTGATGTTCCCCATTCATCAATACTTGGATCTCTTAAATAAGCTTTTTCTAAAAAAATAGTTAAATTTGTAGATGCGTTAAAAAATATTGATGATGTATCAAATGTATTATAAAAACGAATTTCATTTTCATATATTAATAAAGGATTTGTTATAACATTTACACCCAATACACCAGCATCGGTTTTTTCAACAGATAATCTCCACATTATATCAGCAATATTTATAAATGGATATTGAAATGATGATCCTACCAGTATAAAACTATCAGGATTAGCAAGATATGAAGGATCATTAAGTGAATAATAAATCAAAGGAGTATCTGGATGCCAAGCATATGCTGTCATATCTCCAAATGTCATAGGAAGATCGTTTGTGGTTGTTTGAGTTAATTCTAAAAATGTTAATCGTATATCTGCATTGCCACTTATCAATTCTGAATCATGATCAATCCCATAAGGAGTTAATGATTGCTCAACTGAATAATCATACCCAATATTATTAGTTGCATATATAAGATTTTGAATTCTTTCAAAATAAACACCCTCACCAGTAATATCTGTAATTCTACAATTAATTCCTATAATATTTTTTTCTAACCACTGTTTTAATCCCATTAATTTAATAAAAACTTCTTTAATATTATACGAATAACAATTTTCTGTTTCAGGCGTTCCCCAAACATCAATTTCTCCTGTTTCTCGTGTAATACAATAATTAAGAGATAATTGATTTAATTTTTTTAAAGTTTTTCTTTCAGCAACATTAAACTTTAAAATTGTTTTTCTTCTATCTACAGCATCAAATGGAACTATAAGAGAAAGTTTTGTATTTTCTTTAACATTTAAAAACCATTCTCTAACAAAAATATCATCATAACCTAACCATTTAATTGCATTAATTAAACCCTTGTATGTTCCTATAAAAGGTATAATTTTATCATGTTCAAGAATAATATGTTTTGATTTATAATTAAGAATTTGCCAATCTGGCAAATCTTCATTAATATCTGTTTCTTTAAATATTTGTTGAATATCTTTGGGATCAGGTAAACCAAAATCTGCTATAAGTGCTCTAAATCTTTCATCTTCACCAACAGCTTCAGCATTAACTATAATATCAGCTAATGTGAATAACGTATCACCTACTAAATGATATACGCGAAGAATTCTTTCAAATACTCCTTCAAATTCAGATCTAAATCCAATATTTAATTGTATGGGAGTATTAACTGTATATGCACTTACATCATAAACTAATGAATTAGTCCAAGTAATTTCAGATGTGTTTTCATCAGTTTCAAAAAAAGAAATTTCATTATCATCACCAATTAATTCAAATACTAAGATATTATTGCTACTATCATAAGGACGTATATAATATCCGGATGAGGGTTCTTCTAAGATATATAAATGTTCTGTTTCAACTAATCCAACAGAAATAGGTTCTAAAAAAATAGCGCTAGCATAGGTAACTGATGGATAAGAAAATAGTGAAGAATCAATAGTTGCTTTAACATCAGAAATAGATTTAGTGTTTAATGGATCAGGATTAAATATAGAAACATCTATAAATTCTATAGAAGCATCAGAAGATGTTAAAGCTTTGAGTCCATTATCTAAAGCATATGAATAAGATAATGTGATATCACCAGGAGTATCATATAAATATCCGCCATTAGTTATTTTGGAACTACGAATTATTCCGCTTACATCGGTAATCAAAAATCCTTCTGCTCCTTTTCCTGTTGGAGAATCAAAAACAAGTTGTATTAATGGATCAGAAGACCACCCGATATTAGATCCTTTTTTATCAAATATTTTCCATGAGGAAATGTTCATTATATTTTAGTGTTATTTAAAAGTATATTTATTTATATATAAAGATTACAATGAATTTAAAAAATTAATTAACATTTAATGAATTTTTATCAATAGCTATCGCAAACCATTTTTTAATTATCTTAGTATGCTCAATAAGAAAACCGAGACAAGCCTCTATTGTACTAAACATAGGATTTTGTAAAGGATTTGCTCTTAGTTCGGGCGAAGTTCCTTTTGTTAATAACTGCCCTTTATAATTAAATCCTAAATTAAGAAAAACATCATTAAAATGTTTTGCTTGAAAATAATAAGATGAACGAGCAGTATATGATTTTCTTCTATTACTATTGTCTATCATAGTTAAATATTATTTTTACATTCTAAGTATTTTTTTCGTGACTTCATATTTATAAATTATTTAAGATCACTTCATTAGTTTGAGAGTTAATATTTTTACTTGTGTATCCCCTTATTTGTATATTTATAGTTGACAATCTATTTTTAACTAAACTATCATCATACCACGTTCCTTGTGCATTTTCAAATCCTCCACGAATTAATGGATATACATCTTTTATTGGAACCTGATTTCCAAATGCATCTTCAACATATCTTTCGAGAATAATATCACCATAATCATCTATTCCATAATGTGTTTTGTAAATATTTAAATTATCTTTTGATGCGTCAAACCAAACATTTACAGAATCAACATTATCAATTCCTTCAATTATTTTAATTAAATCTGAAACTGGAATTCTGTCTCGTCTAGTATTTTTTAAGAAATATTCAGAAGTTTTTGAAATAATATCTTGTCTAACCATATCATATGTTACACCTTCCCATAAAATTAATGACATATTTAATGTGAATTTTGGAAATTGCAAATTTAATATAGCATTATCAACGGTTAAAATTCTTTGACCACTTTGTTCAATAAAATCTAGTATCGCTGTTTTTTCGTTATCTGTTAAAATAAATGCAGATAAAGCACATGTGTAATAATTATCATTTGTTGAAATTCGTTTACTCACATCCGGAACTAAAAACAAATAAATTGTGTTGTCATCTTTCTTTTGTTCTTCTAATTTTTTTTGATAATAAAATAATTGTTGATTTGCATTATCTAATTCAATTTTTTTAGCAATTGCTTGTGTTGAATCAATACCATAGGTTGCACTTAAATTTCTATATTCAATACTAACATTTTCATAAATTGATTTTGCTTGATTATATTTAGTAAGAATATATTGATCTTCAAATGTTGCAAAACCTGGTATTGCATCTATGATTGTAAAAATGTTAAGTTTTCTAAGAAAATAAATGTAATTATTTGCATTTGCAAGAACAAAACTTCTTGATGTATTAGGTGCTAATAATCTTGTCAAATAAAGAGGTTCTTCTTGAGTACCAAACATTATTTCGTTTTTAACTACTACATTAATATATTTATTAAGATCAATTGATTCACTATTAAGTAAATAACCCGAACTAATAAATTTCCATGTATTTTGATTAGTTGTCATTGCATTAAGATTTCCTGCTACACCATCAGTTATAAGATATTCCACTAAAATTGTGGATCCTATTCCTGGGATCGCACCATTATAATCATTACCAAAGAATACATCAATTCCTCCAGTCTGACCAGTTTTAACCATAACTGCTTGTTGATTTAATGTCATATCTAAAATTGATTCAACTATTTCCCATTTAACCCCATTAACAAAAACATTTACATAATAATTATCGATAGCTGCGCCCTTTTTGTTTTGAAAATTATATGATTGAAGTGGATCGCCCGAACCGGTCGCTTGTTGATATTCGAGTTTTCCTTGAACTATGTTTACATCAATAGTATTTGTAATACTTGTTAAATCAAAGAGTACTTCTTCTCCTGGAAGAGTTATTGTATATGTTAAACCATTTTGACTGTTTGCGATTAATGTTAAGTTTGGAATAGTAACTATTTTTGTTCCGATTGGTAATTTTTGCCCATTATACATTAATGTCAATGTTCCTCTAGCTGCCATGGCTCTTGATGGGTTGTGCCCCGTTAAACTTGCTAATCCCTTTATACTTTGAGGACGAGTTGCAGTTTTAATATTTAATTCGGTTACTGAGTCTTCATTATAAAATAAAATCATACGACCATAATGAAGCATTACTTGAAGTAATTGCCCCATAGGTGAAGCCAATGTAAAATGTTGACCTAAATCACCATAAGTATTTTTTATAAAATTTAATGAATCTTGATAAAGTTCATTAAATCTGATGCGTGATGTGTTAAAGATTTCCATATAAATTTAATATTTTAGATTTACAATTTTCGCCATGCCATCTTTTATAATTAGGGGTTTCTATTGATTTTGAACAAAATGGGCAAATAATTTTTTTAGATCTAGATAATTTTCTTTTCTTTTTTATTATTTCAGCTTTTTCACCTCCATAAATTTCTTCAAGCGTTTTTCCTTTTTGATTTATTGCAGGATTAATTCCATGCCAATAACCATTAAAATTTCCATTATTTTGTCCTGATAATTGTTTACATTTTTTATTTTTATTCCATATTGGAATTTGCTTTCTCTTTATTGATAAATCTAATACCTTTTCATCAGCAAGTTTTTGCTCATATTTTTCTACCCACAAATTATATAAAGATTTTCCATACATTCCATTATTTTCACCGCTTAAAGATTTACTTTTTTGTTTCTTTGTTTTTTCACTATCCTTATAACCCAATGTACCATTTCCTCCATATGTCAAATTATATCCACCTTCGCTTACATGAGTTTTCATTTCTTTTATCCAATATTTTTCTTTTTCTCTCCATTCTTGTATACTAACATATTCGATTACTCCCTTTATGAAATTTTGTATTCCATATTTTTTAATTGCTTTACATATTAATTTTCCACTTCCAAAATAATCATCATATTCATTATTTGTAGCATGAAATCCTACATAACATTTTTTATTAATTAAATTAACAACTTTATATATAAAATAATATGTATATGTATTTATAATCATTTATTTAATTAATAATCCTATAATTCTTTCATCATTTATAAATATATCAATTACACAATAGTCGTAATTTTCTGCTTTTCCGAATGATATTTCTGGTGTTACTTTAAAATCTTTTGTTTCACAAATATATCTTTCAAATTGTGCTTTTAACTTTTCTTCTAATGCTGTTTTATTAATTCTTGTTTCAAAAATTAAATCTTCTATACCTACACCAAATGCCAAATCGCCAAATATTTGGCCTGAACGAGTTCCTAATATCATTTTAACTTTTGTAATTATAGACTCAATAGCATCTGAATGAGATAAAACTCCATATTGATAATTTGGATCTTCTGGATTTCTAGTATATAAATCTTGAATCATTTACTTTTTATTTTATATATCTTGTAAAAATAAAAGGGAGTCTAGCTCCCTTTAAGTGTTATTTTTAAAACTTTCATCTGTCACTGATGCCATCTGCCATTGACGTTTAGTTTGATAAGCAGGATTCTTTGATCCATACCCAAAAGGAACTTCATGTTTATGTGTCATATCGAGGTGTTGGAGTTTTCTCTCTTTTTCTGGAAAATTTTCACTTTTGACATAATTTTTAGGATGAACCCAATCTATTTTTAAATTATTACTGTCAAAATCTTGCCATATACCCCATTCTGATTTTTTAAAATTACCCCTTTTTAATATTTCATTACTTTTCTTTTTTCGAATTATTTCCACTTTATATTCAAGATCATCCCAAATTTTTATTTTTAATTTATTTTCTAAATTATTAATAATATCTTTAAATATGATAACATTAGGATAAGTCCAAAAAGAAATTATTTTCTTTTTTAACCATATTCTGCCAGGATATTTAAAATTATTTCGTTCTGCTGTAAGAGCTATTTCATAATGTTTACTTTGATTATGCCCTACATAAAATTTTCCTCTAATATATCCAAATGCTTCCGCTTTTGATTCATTCCATTTATGTAGTTCTCCATTAGGTAAATGAACTTTATCAGGATTTTCGAATAATTTAGGATAAAAATCTTCTTCCTTTCCTTCTTCTGTTGCCGACGCCATTTGCCATTGTCTTTTAGATTGATAGACAGGATTTCTTGATCCATAACCGAATGGAACTTCATGTTTAGTTTTAGTATCTAAATGTTGTAGATATTCTACCGTTGGTGGTTTTTTAGATCCTATATATTTCTCAATAGGAATAAATTCAATATCACTACTACTTCGATCATAATTATTGTTATATTCTTTTGCCCCTTTATTTTTTAATCCTTCCTTGTAAACTTCAATTCTCCAATCATTAAAAAACATTTTAATATCTTTTTTCTTTTCAATTATTTTGATAATTGTTTTTAATTCTGACGCTGTTGGATAAATCCAAAATGTAATAATTTTAGGTTTCATGAATAATCTTCCAGGATAAATTTTTTGCCAATTGAAATTATAACGAGATGATTTAATATCATAACTAACATTAGTATCTTTATTTCCTGAATAGTGACCTTTGGTAATATCATCAGTTCCATGACCCGAATTAGGTCGATTACTAAATAATACATCAGCTATTTTTTTAGTATTTGTATTTAAAATAACTTCAAATGAATATGATGTACCGCTTTCTGCATTTAATGAATATTTTATTCCATCTGATGAAATAAATCCATCGGGAGATTCATTTATTAAGTCTTCTTTAATTATATGCATTATAATATCTTATATAATATTTAAACTGTGGATTAACTTCTTTTACTTTTTTAATTATTTTTTCTGTATCTTTACCCTGCCATTCGAATGTATCACTTGTAATAAATTCTTCTAAAACATCGTTTCTATTTAAAAGTAAAAAATTCTGTTGATCATCATAAATTCCTCCACTAACATATCGTGTAGCTTCTTCATCATATTCAAGACTATTAATTATTCTACGATTTATTAATGCATTAGCCATCATACCATGATTAAACTTTTTATCGTATAGCGCAACATATAAATTGCCATCTTTATCTGCAATAGCTCTTACGTTTTCTTGAAAATCATTTAATGTTTTTGGATTTTTAACAATAGGTGTTCTTTCTTTTCCTATTCCTAAATTTGTAACTATATTGAGATTACTGTTTGGCTCTGGATTATGATCTGGCATTATCCCAAAAGATTTTTGCATATATCTATCCATTTTAGCACCTTCATGAATCTTTTCTTCTTCTTGTAATTGTTTATAAGTTTTATTAATAAATTCATATTGTGGATTTGCACTTTGTGCTTTGTCAATAAACTCTTGATAAAAAGATATACATTCTTCGTACGGCGGTAAGTCCCATCGTTCTCTTTTATCTTTATCCATTTCTGGAAACATTGGTTCATTTGATTCACCTAATACAAATTTGGCTTTTCCTACTCTTTGAATTGTAACAAAATTTATTGGAAGTTTAAGCCACCACCATGTATCATGATCTTCAATTTCGCCTGTATGTACTAAATTTCCTATAATATTTGTATGAGTACCTATATTAATATTAAGAACGAATAAATTGCCCATTTTATCTATAACTGCTCGCGCATCTTCACAAATACCCCTTAAACTTGTTGGATTTTTAATAATAAAGGTTCGGAGACCTTTATATTCGAAAACTATTTTATCCTTTTCGCGTTCTTTTACTTCTTCTGATTTATGTGTAATATCAAATTCCGTATCAGAATCAGGAATATGAAATTCCTTTTCTGCATACTTATCTGCGACACTTTCTTTTAATTTAGGATAAAATGATTCATCTGTGACTGACGCCATTTGCCATTGACGTTTTTCTTGATATTTAGGATTCTTCGATCCATAACCCATAGGAACTTCATGTTTTCCAGCTTTAAGATGCTGCATCATCATTTCTTGAGGTGTACGTTCTTTACTAGACATATAACTGCGTAATGGAATATATACTCTATCAGAATGATCTACTCCAACCCAATCATTTTTATATGCTAATTTTTCATCTTCGTTATCGTTTTTTATTATTTCTATTTTATATTCGGGATCATCCCATATTTTAATTTTTAAGGCTTTTTCAAGATCTTCAATAACTTTTTTTAGTTCTTCATTATTTTTTGGGAATCTCCAAAATGTAATAATTTTATATGTGGTGTATATTCTTCCACTATAAGGTGTTCCTCGTGAAATATGAGCACGATCATGAGTTTCACCCTTTTTACTTATTTGAAATTGTCCTCCTTTGACTAAACCAAATTGATCATAACCAAATGCATACGCCGGT
>Ga0315274_10015026_pt1 | contig 10976 bp, 12 predicted proteins | sample YL17G02_20_MG_FD_203700 | JGI IMG/M metagenome (GOLD analysis project Ga0315274, IMG submission 203700) | Sediment microbial communities from Yellowstone Lake, YNP, Wyoming, USA - YL17G02_20 | ecosystem: Environmental > Aquatic > Freshwater > Lake > Sediment | place: USA: Wyoming | collected...
ACAAGGATCCACGACAAGGATGTACAATAAAACCACGATGGATCCCCAGAAATCGGGCATGAGCGTCCACCTGTTTTTATATGGAGTTGAGAGTCGGCGGCGGGCGGGGAAATGAGAAAGAGAGAGGGAGGGAGAGACAATGAAGGCGAAGGCAAAGAAGAAGACTTTTTTTCTAGTGCGCTTTTTTCCTTTTTTTTTTCGAGCGTTTTTTTTTCTGGGAGCTCGTACATTACCGAGTTGAGCTCGTACGTGCCGTATAGTACCTCGCTTCCGAGAAGCGCCGCGGCGACTCGCGAGAGAGGAGCAGAGCTTGGAGGGAAGTTTGACGACCAATACGACGTGATTTCCGGACGGAGCGTCGTGTTCCTGTGATCATATGCGCCGACGAGCTGCAGGGCGTACGAAAAGGCGACGGAAGCAGCAGCGGGGATGTGCAGGCGCCAGAAGCGGCCCCAGAGGCGACGCAGGATGATGACGCGCCGCGCGGTGCATTCTTCTTCGTCCGGCGTGCTGCGCCGTGCGGCGGCCGACGAAGATTGAGCGACGGCGGGAATAGGAGGAGGCGCTGGCGACGATGATGTCGACAAGAGCACAGGAGTGGCTCTACTTTGTGTTTTAGCAGAAGACGGGAGCAAACAGGACGATGACGACGAAGATGGGTTTGTACAAAATACACGAGTAGTTCTACCATGTGTTTCTGCAGAAGACGGAAGCAAAGAAGGCGGTGACATCGACGAACACGACGTCGAACCAAGCCCACAAGAAGCCCTACTCTTCTGTTCGACGTCATCACTCTCTCCGCCGGCACCGATGCGACGGGCGACGACTCGTGTTTCACTACCGCCGTCAATGCCAGCGCCATTCTCGCTGTCTTCAATTCCTTCCTCCGAGCCCTTTTCTAAGCGCTCGTAATCGTCACAGTGCGACGGCAGCAACTGCTCGGACGGACTGAGCTTTGGACTCTTCTTATTATCTTGCTGATGCCACGGCAAGGCCAGCACGTACCCGGAGAGCACAAAAAACACATAAACGGCAAAGTGTCCGTTGTAGAGCAAGCTGACGGGCGGCGAATGAGCAATCTTAAACGCGAGCGAGTCTCCGCTCGGACTGCTAGGGTCGGGGAGCATCTCGGGGAAATTGCGGCTCAGCACGTTGGGCATGAAGACGAGGAGGAAATGACAAAACACGACGTTGACAGCTGCGACCCCGCGCAGTCCCTCTGCAATATCATGTCGCCGCGGTGTTGGTTTTGTGCGCTGATGCGGTGGTTGATGTACATGCTGCTGCTGCTGTTTCTGCTGCCGCTCTTGCTGCTGCTGCTTTTGTTCCATTTCGGGGTCAACATATGAGGATGAGAAAATCAAGAATTGATGCGGGACAGTGAGGCGACGAAAACTTTTCATCGAATATAGGTGTCGGCAGGGCATATGTCCATTTCAGCCGAAACTCCCTCGTCTCGGGAGTCTATTTAAAATCTGGAGCACAAATTTATTTCATTCTTTACAAAAGTACCTCCCTCTTGAACTCTCTCTGTTATTTTCTGCCTAAAGTGTTTTGCCACCTCGAAGGAGACAGGGTCCTTGTAAACAAATGAACAATGTATTCGACTATGAATTTGCGCCCAAACGTCTCTTCCACGTTCCGAGGCCAAGGGCATGCATCCGCGGTCACGGGTCATATTATGTTTTGATTGACTACCAGGCATATTTTTTTCCCTCGGTTTGGTATTACGTTTTTTGTATTACAGGGGAAGAGTCTTTCTCAAAGAAGCTCTTGCGGAAGAGACGGCGGCTTCGAGAGATGATTGGAGAAACAAACATCGCCTCAGATACGTTTGCGCATCCTCCCAGGCGCAAACAGATCAGATGTTGGTGTTCTAGCGCCCGAGTCAGGGGCCGGAGGGAGCACGCGAGGCAAACTTGAGGGAGCAGGTCTCGCGCGTGAGCAACTCTCTCCCTTTTTGACGTCCACTACACGTTTTTTGCTGAAATGGCGCGTGTAAACCAGTACCGTGATATTTTAGTGCTTTCTCTCGAGAAAAATGCAACAACCATGCCCATTGCGAACTTGGCCCTTCTCCGGTCATGAAGAGGGAAATTGACGTCTTTCGCGATCTCTTGTTCGAGTTTACGGGAGGCTCTTGTTCCTGTTCGGGCACAGACATGACGCAGCTTATGCCGGATTATTCTCTCGAAGTTTTCGTCTGGCAGGAAAGCATGACGAATCCAATAAAGAGAAGCTCTTGAGGGAACCGCGTGTGCTGCCTCGAAAGACCGAGTGAAACGAAACGACGCGAGTGACGTCAACCGGTAGGATTTTCAGGGACGATACGGCGCGTTCACATAGAAACTTTCGAGAACACATCGCAATGGATGCTTCCTGCGCTGCTCGAGCGGTGTCGATGAACGGTGACGACGAGAAATTTTTACCTCTTTGCAACTATTAATCAAGACACCCTTCTGGCGCCTCCTCTCCGTAGCAATCGAAAATCACGGTCCACATCCGCTCCATCACGTGGCCAAACAAAGAGTCGTGTGCGCCATGGCTGTCAACGACTGTTCGCATGAACCGTTTGAAATCCGTATCCTCGATGTACCGATCGTCTTCGTGCAGCACGTGTCCCGGCTGGGCAAACAGAGACCGTCGGAGGAGCAAGTAAAAATCCGGGCGATGCCTGTTTATCCGCTCTCTCGACACGAGCATCTGTCCGCGAAAGTTGGCTTGAAAGTCCCCCAAGCAGAACGTCCCCGTTGCCAGCGCCCATATCTCGCGCATGCGCACCAATTTCCCAGGAATTAGGTTGCAGTTGTCGCAGCTGCATTTGTCCCATCTCCCCAGGCCCAGAAATCCCATTTGTGCCGTCGCTTGGTTTAAAACGATGAGCACGTGGTCGATCTCTTCGACGTCCGCCTGCAAAAAAATAGCGTGGCGTGGCAGGTTGTTGTAGTTCGCCAAGATGTAGTGCAGATGAGCCCCCGACTCGCGGCCCATGTTGTGCGTCTTGACGACCACGGTCGCGTTGAGGCCGAAGGCATCGTCGTCAGCCAGGGACAACTTTGTGTACAGGTGCACGCATCCGCTGTTTGCGACGAACGGGTGGCTCTGCAGGAGCTCGAGCTTGCTTCGTACGGCGTTCAAGTCTTCTTTGAAGTAGGACAGCACGATGTCGATTGAGCGGTCTGCCTGGAGGCAGGCATATTCGTTGGCGAAGGTTTTTCTGGGGACAGCAAGAGAGATCGAGGATGACGCTGCCACGCAGGAAAATAAAAAGGCGATCAAGATGTAGAAAACAGCACGTCTTCCCCACGAGTGGAAACGTATATTGCTCATTTTCCGAATGTGTGTACACGACGCGCGGCACGTCTGGTAGGGCCGAGACCGCAGCAGGAGGCGGATGAGACGACGACGATTGATAGGGACGACGCGCGGTTTCTTTATTTCCTGGTGCATCTTTTTTTCTCTCACACAGAGCATGTACGCTCCTCTCGACTGATTGTGGGGCAAAAATAAAAGGAAGCCTTTCGTTTTTTTTTCTTGAAACCTTTTTCTTATCTCTCGCCATTCATAAATAAATAAAAAGCATATGTCCGATGTGAAAAAATCAGAGAAACATGCGCAATCACCGCGGGAAAAACACAGCACGGAGCGCCGGCGTCTCTCGTCGCCCCTCGATATTTTGTACTTTTATACTCTTTCTGTCGTGTTTGGGGACAAAGTTTGCAGGAGCGGTTCCACTCGACCATCTTGAAGGCTTGAAAAAAGTTGAGCAACATACTGCCCAGCAGCAGCCGAATGAAATGAAAGAGCCAACGCTTTCGGATTTCCAGTATCGAGATAGATTGTCATGGGCAAGACAAGGACGCCGGAAAAGAGTGACAACAGTTTCGGGAACAGAAGCAATAGCTTCGCGGAACACCCACGTCGTTTTCCACTCCGCGCTCGGCGAGCCAGAGCCGTTGCACGCCGTCTCGTGTTCCAGTGGCTACCCGCAAGAGTCTCTCCTCCTGCGCTACAACAATATAACTGACCATGCTCCTTTATTTGGCGACTTGTTGCTGGCTGAAGACAGAGTGTACGCTGTCATCAACCTGCGTGACGTGGCGCGCCGAGACGGTTGGAGGAGCAAAATAAAACCTCGACCAGCCTGGCACGCCGCCCTCTGGACATTCGAGAGAGGTACCGACGTTGTCCGCTGCGCAACGTTTGGCAAGGATCCCCACCGGCATACGCTGATCTTACACGTCGGACAAAGCGAGCTTGGAATAAATGGCTCGCGCGTCAATCACATAACGATCCGAGGCGTGCTTGGTCGCACCGAACGCGTCTTCGAGAACGTGCCTCTGTGTCCACCACCTCCTACCAAACGCCCGCCCGCGTTTCTAACTGCTTGCACCAGCACGCTCAGTGGCAGCGAGCTCGACCGCCTGCCCGAATGGATTGCGTACAACCGCGTGCAGGGCATGGAACACTCCTACGTCTACGTGAACGACGACTTTGCCAAAGCCAAGGCTGCTCTGCAGCCGTTTGTGGATGCGGGCTTGGCCACTCTCGTGAACTGGACGCCATCGCCTCAGCATGCCGGTAGCTTTTTGTACCAGATGGCCCAACAGAACTCGTGCCTGCTTCGCGCTCGCGGGCGCGCTCATTGGGTAGCGCTGCACGACAGTGACGAGTTTTTCTATGCTGTCAAGCCGTGGGAAAGCGTAGACCACATGCTGCGTGAATTGGTGCGCGGTGACAAAGTCGACAGGAGCATAGGAGCTGTGCAGGCACGGACGTGGTTCCACGGTTTGAACAGGGACGATTCGCGACCTGCCGACTCCGCGTCGCCTCATCTTCTACTGGCTCGATACTCTGCGCGTGACAAACGTCCCATCAGATTCGGCCGTGAAAAGCTCATCGTTCGACCCGAAAACGTGCAATATGTGTCTGTCCACGTGGTGACGTTGGGCAACTGGACTCGCACTCTGCACGCACGCAAAGAGATGAGGCTTGTGCACTTCAAGGACATAGGCAACAAGCGATACAACGTCAACGACACTGCCATGCGCGAATGGGTGAAACCGGTGCAGCACGTGATTGACCGAGTGATGAGCGGGGATTGGTAGAGAGTGGATTTTTAAGCAAGAAATGGAAAAATGATCAGGCCCAAAAAGTGTCCTCCGAAATGAACGAGTTTTTTTCTTTTGCACGCGCCCGAAAAAAGGGTTGCCTCTTGTTCGACTTTCTCTTTGTCTCGTAGGCCTTTCTAGTCTGGTGGGCCCGAGTCGAACACAGTGTATCGAGGAAATCATGCGCGAAAAAAAAGAAAAAAAAGGGACGCTTTTGAAAGAGAGATTTAGGCGCTCCTGTCGTATTTTTCTTCGATGATAAGTCGTGTTTCTTTTTCACACCGGACCTGATCCTGGGTTTCCCGGCAGAGCACTGTTTGGTTTCCGAAGCACGTGTATCAACGACGCGTCGTGCACGGTCCCACCGAACGCGCGTGAGTCGACCGTTTCCAGATATTCATAACCCGCGAACATCTCGGCGAGGCGCAGCGGGCCGTAGTACCTGTGCGCGTTCCACACGAGGTGGTCTTTCGACGCTAATGGGTCGCTGGCCGGCACGCCGAGCAAGAAAATTCCCCCGGGACGCAAAAGGCACCACGTCTGCACCGCCGCCTCGATATCTCCGTAAGGATTGAGAGAATCGCCGTACCTGCCCAACCCACTATGCTCGAGCGAACTGAACGTCGCGGCAAAGTCGAACGAGCGGGGGTGCGCCAGCATCATCGCAGCGAGCTGGTTTGGCGTCGTCGCCGAAATCACCGAGTGCTCTTGGACATGAATGCGTCCGTACTCGACCGTCACCACCTGCTTGGCGCCGTGACGAGCCAGGAGCACCTCGACCCAAGGAAGCTCCGAGCCCCACACGATGCCGACGCGCCCCCTTATCGAGTCTTTTGCGTGCCGGGCGATCGCGTGGTCGACGTAGCGCGCCTCGTCCATGCCGTACGAATAGATGCCCTGCATGGCCTCTTCGAGCGAAGAAGCAGCGATGCGCGCGTCGAGGTCCGCGGAGGACCAGTGAGGAGCCATCGCGTCGCCGCCGCTGTACCGCTGGCTGAAGTAGAAGTCGGAGACGGCGGCGCGACCTCCCATCGTGTACGCATCTCGGAGGGCGTCTGGCACGGTTCGAGGCGGAGGCCAGTCGTTCGCGGGGCACGAGCTCAGCAGGCGCAGCCAGGTGGTCGGGCAGTGCATTTTCCTCGAGAACTTGCGGACGGAAACGTTGGGCCCGACGGGAGAGGTGATCGATTCGAGTTCCTTCTCTCCTGGCGTCCTTTCCAATCCCACGTACACGCACGAATCGCCGCAGTCGAGGACACGGCGCAGCACGTGCGCGTCCTCTGACTGGAAAGTCGGCGCCGGATTCCGCCGCAGGTGATGAGTTGTCCCCTCCCCATGCGAGAGCGCATCGGCACCGAATGCACGGTGCAAGGCTATCACCGTCATCGTCGAAACAGCCGACCACCACCACCACAGAGTCGTCCGCGCGTCACATCTTCTCGGTGGGTTGGCATCCATCTTCTTTTGGACACGGAAACGGAGAAGGAAAAGGACTGCATTAATGAACGACGGAGATCTTAATGACAGAGACAAAGAACTCAGAAGCCCATGGCATAAGTCTTTTCAGTACATGTTGCGATTACAAAAAAAATGCTTGAGTGAACAAAAGACTGAAAAATATATTTTAATCTTTCACGTATCGGACCATCCACCCGATTGTACACTGATCGGCACATCCCACTTTGTTCGCAGACCCGTCACCAAATAATGCGCTGAGCCGAAGCAGATACGACGTCGCGATTTCACGAAGTCTCTCCACGTCGGCTTCGTCCGCCCCGGGGACCAATCCCCCACCACACGAGAGAGCGCGGTCCACCTCTTGAGCAACGACCTTGAAAAAATCACCCTGCGATGTGATTTCAGCAACAGTGAGCCCATAAAGCTTCGCGGCGTGGCGGTAAAACTCTGGCGAATATCCAGCCGAGAAATGGTAGGGCCGCTGGTGGGACCCGCTCGTGAACGGAGCGGTGACGACGATTTGTCCTCCCTTTTTTGCGACACGAGCCAGTTCCTTGATCGCGAGCAGCGGCTCAGGCACGTGCTCCAGCACTTCTGTGAGCAGGACGACGTCGAACGATGCCGATGGGGCGGTGGTGTTGTGGACCTCTCCCAAGAAATCGTGCGTTTTTCGTAGTTCGGAGAGGGATTTTTTATTTACTGACACTGCAATTTCGCCGCGGAAGGTGTCGACGAAGTCGAGATTACCCGGGAACTCGTGCGAGAAATAGCTGCAGTGGCTCCACAAGTGCTTGTATGGTCGTGCGCCAGCCGACACGTCCAAGACGCGTGAGCCGGCAGGCACGGTCTTGGCAAAGTCGGCGATCCACGCATCTCGCGTCTGCGGGTTGTTGACGCCGGCCGGCGGAGATCTGAGGCGGAGCAAGGAGCTCAGGTCGTTGTGGCACGATGGCGAGGTCGAGGCACCGACTTGGTCACCTTCGACGTCGTCATCACCTCCTTGCTTGCCTGCGTGATGACGCCGATGGAGACTGTGAGATAAGCTGGTGAGTTCGGCGTGCAAGACTTCGGCAGCGGCAGCCGCTTCCATTGCTGCTGCTGCGTTGCCGTCGCTCGTCGACAAAGAGGGATCCGAGACAGCGCCAGCACGAACTGCGTGTTGGAGGAAGGCAGCAGCAGCAGTCAGATTCAACAACGATTTTGTTTTCGAGAAGAGACGGGGGCGCGTTCTCGAGGACATGACCGTGCTTGAAAGAACGAAGAATCGAACATCGACTCTCCAGGAGCGATGGTCTCGCTAGAGTCGCGCCTCTTATGACAAAAATAATGTATAAAAAATAGCGCATCTTCTCAGAAAATGCATCGCAAACTCACAAAGAGCCATCGACAAAGACGAAGAAAAAGATCAAGTGGCAGAAAGCAGCTCTGCTGTTAAAACGGAGGGACATTTTTCACATTGCGTATCGAAGTGACAAAAGTTGGTACATCATACCGAACACAACCTCGGCGCCTGCGAATCGTGCAACAGTGCATCGACCCACTCGGAGGCCTCGTTCAAGTGCTGCCGGTAGTACTTTTTGTAGCTCTCGCTCGCTTCGCAGCTGTATATCTTCTGAACGTGTGCTGACCCTGCCACTACCGGTCGGAAGCACTCTTCTGTCGTAAAAATCCGGCTCGCGAATCCCAGACGAACCACGGCCATCAACGTTGACCTGCTCTCCACGACGGTGTCGGCGCAGAGCATGAGACGGAGGTCGTCTCTGAAGTTCCCACTCCGGAACTCGACCTTGTAACGCAACGCGTTGTTTGCCTGAAGCATCTTCAACGCCTTCCAGACGGGGCCCTTGGACGATGGCTCGCCGACGAGGATGACTCTAGAGGCGTTGACAAAGTCAAACACGGAGAGATACGTCGACAGCGGCGGCTGACCGTACTCTAAAGGCACTGGCAACGCCGTGAAGTTGGAAGGATAGACGTCTCCGTGCCGCACGTGCGCGACGACTGTTCGCTCGCTTTCGTCGCTTTGCTCTCGTTCGAACAATCCCCGACAAAACGGCGGTATGTAGTCGACCTGCTGATGCCGTTTCTTTTCTGGTCCTGTGACGCCCTTTCCAAAGCTACCTGCGCCTTCAACAACTCTACTTCCATCGCCTCCACTATCCACAGCAACACCTCCGCCAATAACAACTCCACTATCACCACCACCACCGCCGCCGCCGCCACCTCCACCAACATCATCACCATCTCCGCATATCCCCAAATACCTCTGCAGACAAACATTCATGCTCTTTTCGACTCTCTCGTCCTCGACATCCGGAAGATACCTGAGGGAAGGCAAGCCTTCGGACGGGTGCCTCGTTCGCGTCCCAAACTTCAAGAACCAGTAGTAGAGCGTGTTGTTCGCCGTGTTGGTGCACTCTGGCGCCCTGAGCGCGTCTCGTGGCTTTACTGTTCTAAAATCGAAAAAGCGATTGCTGCTAAAGGAGAAAGCGTTCCCCTGGAAATCAAACGCCGGGAGTTCGAGCACAGCCTTGCACAGGTACGCGAGCTTGAAGGCGTTTTGCATGGCCATGACGTAGTTCCCCGTGCGCCCGTACCCCAGCGTTGTCGTTAAGTGCAAGTGCACGAATTTGTGTTGGCCCTGCTGATCCGGCAAAGATGCGGATGCGAGCGGGCATTCTCCGCAGGAGAATCGGTTTCTTTGTTGGTGATGGTGGCGTTGGGAGAGTGCGACCTGGACAACGTCGTCGTTTGTTTTTGATGTTCGTTCTGGTTTGCCTCCTGCCTGCTGTTCTTTTCCCGTGACGACTTCTCTCCTCAAACCAAGCAGTAACCTCCTATCTCGAATCCCAGTGCTCTCGGCCAGCTTCCCTGAGGGAGCCTGCTGGCTTTCCTGCCAAAACAGGTCGTGCTCGCTGTAGTAGGCCCGAAGCAACGTCACATTCTTCGTGTAAAACTCGATGTGTTGGTCCAGGGGTCTCGTGATCGGGAGAGCGTGCAAGAGCAGCTTCAAAGCGCCTGCACGGGAAACCAGCATGGCGTGCGAGCACGGTGCGTTCGTGGCTTCGAATATGCGAGCTTTGCCGTGCTGAGACGCGGGCTTGAGCACTCCAGTCGCGACAAACCCGCTCCTCCACGCGTTTTTGTATCCCAGGCAATCTCCGAGGTGGACGACGTCGTAATCGGCTGGTAGTGCACGGAGCACGTCGGCAAAATACTCGTCGAACGACGGCGACGACGACGACGCGGTTGAATTGTCGTCTTGGCCGGACATCCAGATGTCGTCCTCGACGATGAGAACATTTTCGATGGGTTTGGAACCAGCTTTCGAATCGGTTTTTGACTCATGCTTCGCTCGCGTCACCATGTCATACAATGCGCCATAAAATTTGATGCCCAACGACTGTTCGCCTGGGCGCAAGGGTGGCCAGCTATCGTCCTCTGTAAAAAAACAGTCGACGATTTCTCGTGTCAACTCTTCCTTGTCGAAACTCGTCACTGCCACGGCTTGACCGGCGAGGCCGTGGATTCGCAGTCGAGCAGAGGTCATGGCGAGCCTGGACGGGGTCTTCGTGTAGTGCGTGACGTAGACGCGATCGAGGAGGCTCGACACCGCGGTGTTTTCCCCGTGTTTGCGCATATTCCGAGGTTTTGAGGCATCGGTTGCGACGGGCACCGTCGACATGCGCTGCAGGATCGCAGTAGCACACGTCGGGAGGGCGGGGAAATCTTTCAGATAGTGCTCCTCCTCTCCTTTATTCATCGCTGCGACAAATGACGCAGCAGCGCCTTTGTCATCACCATCCTCGTGTTCGGAAGTTTTCGATGGAAGCTTTTCGTAGCGACCTCTTGCAACTGGACTCCAAAGTGGCACGATTCCTCTTTTGTTGGCGTGATGCCTGATAAAGCTCGTTGACGCGTCGGCATCTCGAATCAGTTGTCGACACGAGAGGAAGAGAATGCCCAAAGAAATCCACGGAATAGAAATCCAACCCCTCCTCCAGTGTTCAGGCGCCATGCGTCAGAAAGGTGAAAACATCCGCTTGAGGGGTCTCTCGCTTGTTCTCTTTCTTTTCGTCTTTTTTCTTAAACGAGGCGCTTGTACCGAAAGAATATTGAGCGTAAGGAAAACCGGGCAGTTTCCGTACAATCGTTTTGTGCCAAAAGACTTTTTCAATTCAATTTTTTTCGACGGAAGCAAAACTTGCTACTTTAGCCCCTGAGGGCCGGCGCGTTTCAGAGAACTCATTTCAGCTAAAGAGCTCAAGCAAGAGCTTTGACGTATTCAAACGGATTTTGATTTGCTTGCGGAGAAAAAAAACACTTCGCCAGAGGGGACCAACAACCGGAGCAAAGCTGCATGCCGCCGCGCGTTGGCAGCGTGCAGGCTACGCTGCCAACGCGCGG
>Ga0315274_10015027_pt1 | contig 10976 bp, 8 predicted proteins | sample YL17G02_20_MG_FD_203700 | JGI IMG/M metagenome (GOLD analysis project Ga0315274, IMG submission 203700) | Sediment microbial communities from Yellowstone Lake, YNP, Wyoming, USA - YL17G02_20 | ecosystem: Environmental > Aquatic > Freshwater > Lake > Sediment | place: USA: Wyoming | collected...
GAGCCAAAGAAGGTATTTCAGGGTTAATTAAATTTTCAACTCTTTATTATTTCACCGATACAATTGCCTTTGATAGGAAACACGTCAAGAGAGAAAAAGTATTAAGAAAACTAGAAGATATTCTAAAGAAAGGCAGAATTGTTATTATTTATCCCGAGGGAAATTCCAATGCTAAAGCAGAGCTATTGAAGGGGAAAACAGGCGTTGCTGAGTTAGCCTTGAAGACGGGAAAACCAGTTATTCCTATTGGAATTAGCAAGGAAGAAAAATCATCTAAGAGGACAATAAGGATAGGAAAACCAATTTATTTTTTAGAAGAAAAGGAATTATTTGGCAGAACCAATAAAGAATCGGAAGATTACCATTTTATTTTAAGGAAAGTAACTGATAAAATTATGAAAGAAATATCAAAATTATGTAAAAAACCGTATAATTTCCAGGTTTAGTTAAAAACTATGAAAGATCTAATTATAATCGGTGGGGGTCCAGCCGGAATGACAGCCGGTATCTATGCCGCCAGACAAAAACTAAATACTTTATTAATAACCAAAGAATTCGGCGGGCAAATGACTAAAAAAGCAGTTCCTATTGAAAATTGGCCGGGCGAAAAACAGATTTCAGGTTTTGATCTTATTCAAAAATTTAAATCCCACCTGGAAAAATTTGGGATTGATATCGAAAAAGACGTAGTGGTAAAAATAGAGAAGAAGAATGAAATATTTGAAATCTCTACCGAAAAAGGAAAAAATTTTGAATCAAGGGTAGTAATTATTGCTTCCGGAAACGACCCGAGGCCGTTAAAAGTTCCGGGAGAAAAAGATTTTATCGGAAAAGGAGTTTCTTATTGTCCGACTTGCGATGCTCCAATATTTAAAAATAAAACAGTAGCTGTAGTGGGGGGAGGAAACTCTGGGTTTGAGACAGCTATTATGCTAAGCAAATGGGCAAAAAAAGTTTATATTCTAGAATATGGAGAAGAAGTTAAAGCAGATACGGAAAATCAGGAATTGGCCAAGAAGACTGGGAAAATTATAGTGATTACCAATGCGGCTATGAAAGAAATCAAGGGAGATAAATTCGTTAATTTAATAATTTACCAGGATTTGAAAACAAAAGAAGAGAAAAAATTGGAAGTTGAAGGGGTTTTTGTGGAAATCGGTTCACAACCCAGTTCTTCTTTTGCCAGAAATCTCGTTCAGTGCAACGAAAGAGGGGAAATAGGAATTAACTCGGAAACTTTTGAAACGAAAACACCGGGTCTTTTTGCTGCTGGAGACGTAAAAGAAGGAAAATACAAACAAATCATTATAGCTTCCGGCGAAGGAGCCAAAGCAGCCTTATTCGCCAATGAATATTTAAAGAAAATCAAATGAAAATACAATCAATAAAAGCAAGAGAAATTTTAGATTCCAGGGGCTGGCCGACAGTGGAAGTAACTTTGGAAAGTTCTGATTTTTTTTCCAAAGCCGCAGTTCCTTCCGGAACCTCAACCGGAAAATATGAGGCCTGGGAATTAAGAGATGGAGGAAAGAGATATTACGGCAAAGGAGTGCAAAAAGCCATTGATAATATAAATAAAATTATCGCCCCGAGAATCATTGGCAAGGATTCCACAAAACAAAAAGAAATAGATCGCTTTTTAATCAATCTTGACGGTACCAAAAATAAATCGCGTCTTGGAGCTAACGCAATCTTGGCTGTTTCTATGGCTGCTTGTCGATTAGGAGCTAAAGCCCAAAACTTACCTTTATACAAATACATCGGAAAGGTTTTCAATTTTAGTCTTAAGCTGCCAAACCCTTGTTTTTTAATGATTGAAGGCGCTCTTCATGCCGGTAACTCTTTGGACATTCAGGAATTTATGATATCACCCAGAGGAAATTCCTTTAAAGAAAAACTTAGATTCGGAACTGAAACTTACCATGCTCTGGGAAAAATCTTGGAAGAAAATTATGGAAAGACGGCAATTAATGTTGGTTTAGAGGGTGGTTTTACTGCTCCAATGTTAAAAAAATCTGAAAAGGCCATAGACTTAATAAAAAAATCAATAAAAACAGCTGGATACCAGAAAAATATAAAGATTATGCTGGATGTAGCTGCCTCCTCGTTTTTCAAAAACAACATTTATAAATTTGAAGGCTCAGCTTTCTCAAACGAAAAGCTTCTTAAATTTTATCAAAAGCTTGTTCAGAAATACCCGATTTTTGCCATTGAAGATCCTTTTTCAGAAAATGACTTTAAAGGATTTAGAGAAATAAATAAACAATTAAATAAAAAGATTTTAATAGTTGGAGACGATCTTTTAGTGACAAATTCTGAAAAAGTGAATATGGCTAATATTAACAAATTATGTAACGCGATGATTTTAAAGCTGAACCAGATAGGAACCGTAACTGAAGCTATCGAAACGGCAAAATTGGCAAAGAGATTCGGTTGGAAAATAGTAGTCTCGCACCGATCCGGCGAAACCACTGATGATTTTATTTCCGATTTATCAGTAGGAATTTCAGCTGAATTTATAAAAACAGGAGCGCCAGCCCGTGGAGAAAGGGTGGTAAAATACAACAGATTATTGGAAATTGAAGAAGAAATTAATTTAAAATAAAACCATGTCAAAATTATTTCTATTAAGACACTTAAAATCTCAATGGAATCTGGAAAACAGGTTTTCAGGCTGGGTGGATGTTCCCTTAATGAAAGATACGGAAAAAAGAGCCAAAGAGATTACAAAAAAAATATTTCAATTTAAGATTGATGTTATTTATTCTTCTCCACTATATAGAAACCAGCGTACGGTAGGTAAAATTTTAGAATTCGCCAATAAAAAATATCCTATTTTTTTTCACCTTGACAAAGGAAGAATGAAAAATTGGGGTAATTTTACAGAATTAAACAAAAATTACATCCCGGTTTACCTTTCCGAGGCCCTAAACGAGAGATACTATGGAAAACTGCAAGGCTTAGATAAAAAAGAAACAATTAAAAAATATGGAGAAAGAAAAGTTCATTTGTGGCGGCGAAGCTATGATGTAGCTCCACCAGGAGCAGAAAGCTTAAAAGATGTAATCAAAAGAGCAATCCCATTTTATCGAAAATATATTGAGAAAGATTTAAAAAAAGGAAAAAATGTTTTAGTGGTACTTAGTCACAATTCTCTAAGAGCGATAGTCAAATATATTGAAAAGGTATCTGACAAAGATATTATTAATATCGAAGTGCCTTTTGGAGGATTAGTGAAGTATGATCTTGATAAATCATTTAAAATAAAACAGAAAACGATAATTTAAAACTTTTTTAAGAATTGGCATGCACTACAAACCCGGCGATCTTAATTAAAAATAAAAATGTATAGCGGCCAAAATTTTGGCCATATTTTTTTAATTCCCATATCTTGATTACTGACATTTTATCTGCATAAAGAGCACAGTTTAATTATATAAGGGGTTGACAACTGGCGTTATTTCTGCTAATATAGGATATATATAAAAAATTAAATAATATAGAAATATATGAAGAAAAATTTGATAGTCACATCAATTCTAGTAGTCGTTGCAATCGTTTTGATTGGAGGCGGAATTTTCTATATGAATAAAAAGAAAAATTCTTCCGGGATGCTCGCATCAATTTCAGGAGTTCTTTCTTCTCAAGAAGCCGGGAACAAAGCAATTGATTACATAAATAAGAATCTTTTACAAGGCGGAGCAACCGCTTCTCTAAAAGATATAAAAGAAGAAAATGGTTTATACAAAATCACTCTAAAAATATCGCAAAGCGGAAAAGAACAAGAAGGTATTGTTTACGCTAGCCGTGACGGCAAACTTTTATTTGTCTACCCGCCGGTTGAAATAGACAAAGAAATACCTAAAGAAGAAGCGCAGCAGCCAGCTAAAACAGATAAGCCGGATGTCAAACTTTTTGTGATGGCTTTTTGTCCTTATGGAAATCAGGCCGAAAGCTTGATAAAACCAGTTCTTTATCTGTTAAAGGATAAAATTAATCTCAGTCTTCATTATATTGTTGCCAAAGACGATAAAGGAAAATTCAGTTCTCTTCACGGCGATCAGGAATTGAATCAGGGCGTTAGAGAAATCTGCGTTGCGAAATATCAGAATGATAAATTTTGGGATTTTGTAGCAAAAATAAATGAAAAATGCACTTCTCAGAATGCCGACACTTGCTGGGAGCAAGTAGCCAAAGACTTGGGAATTGACGCTCAGAAAATAACAGATTGCCAGAAAAATGAAGCTGATTCGCTTTTAGCGGAAGAGCTAGTATTAACAGGACAATTTAACGTTTCTGGTTCTCCTACTTTAGTTATTAATGGAGTGGAATATAGCGGAGAAAGAAGCTCCGAAGGTTATAAAAAAGGTATTTGCGACGGATTTAACACTGCGCCCCAGGAATGTAGCCAGACATTAAGTACTAGCGCTGGAACAGTAGAAGGTGGCTGTGCGCAATAATGTTGGATATATTATGGATAAAAAATTATCTAAAACGAGAGTTTTCTCAACTCCGAGTTGTCCTTATTGTGTTACCCTGAAAGAGTTTCTAAAGCATCATAATATTGAGTTTGATGACATTGATGTTTCAAAAGATGAAAAAGCTCTGGAAGAAATGATTAATAAATCAGGTCAGATGGGTGTTCCTGTTATTGAGATTGGAGATAAAATCGTAGTTGGTTTTGATAAAGAAAAAATAGTTAATATTTTAAACATTAAAGAATAATTTCGCGAATTTGCACTAATTTAAGCACGAATTTTCTCTAATATTCGTGAAATTTGTGGCTATATTCGTGAAAATTAGCGAGAAATATGATTAAAATTGCTATCAACGGTTTTGGGAGAATAGGTCGTCCAGTATTCAGGATAATCTTAGATAAGCATCCCAATTTGGAAGTGGTAGCGATTAATGATTTGACACCTTCCAAAACTTTGGCCCATCTTCTAAAATATGATTCCGTTTACGGTATTTTTAATAGAGACATTAAGGCAACCGATAATTCTATTTTAGCAGATGGAAAAGAATATAAAGTTTTTGCTGAAAAAGATCCGTCAAAATTGCCTTGGAATAGTTTGGGAGTTGATATTGTTTTGGAATGTACCGGTCAGTTCACTTCAGCTGAAGAAGCGAAAGTTCATATAGCAGCTGGCGCAAAAAAGGTTCTGATTTCAGCTCCCAGCGACGGTACGCCATCATATATTCTTGGAATTAATGCCGATAAATACGATTCCAAAAAAGATAATATTGTAGATATGGGTTCTTGCACTACAAATTGTTTGGCGCCGGTCGCCAAGATTCTCCATGAAAATTTCAAGATTTTGAAGGGTTTTATGACTACTTGTCATAGTTACACCAATGACCAGAAACTTTTGGATTTATCCCATAAAGATTTAAGAAGAGCACGAGCCGCAGCTATAAATATAATTCCGACTTCAACCGGAGCTGCCAAAGCCATTGGAAAGGTTTTGCCGGACCTGGAGGGTAAATTGGACGGCATTGCTTTTCGAGTTCCGACCCCGACCGTCTCAATACTGGACTTGATTTGTTTAGTGAAAAAAGAAACTAGCGCCAAAGAAGTCAATGAAGCTTTCAAAAAAGCGGCAGACAAAAAAGAATTTCAGGGAATTTTCAAAGTTGAAGAGGCGCCTTTGGTTTCCAGTGATTATATTGGTAATCCTTATTCTTCTATTGTTGACGTTTCTTTAACGATGGCAAAAGAAAATCTGGTTAAAGTTGTAGCCTGGTATGATAATGAATGGGGATATGCCTCCAGATTAGCCGAATTCGCCGAATTTATTGGAAATAAGCTTTAATTTTTTTGAGAAGCGCCATCCCACAAGGATGGCGCTTTCATTTCACAAATTTTCGTTATATAATAATTGATATATAATAATTAAATTTTTTAGATTATGATTAAAAAAGGCAACCTCTATTTTCCGACAAAAGAAATCAAAGATAAGGCATGGATGCACGATGAGAAAATTTATAATAAAGCCCGAAAAGACCCCATTAAATTTTGGGAAAAATTAGCTGGAGAAATACTATGGAGAAATAAATGGGAAAAAGCATTTGAACACAACCCCCCTTATTTTAAGTGGTTTTCCGGTGGAAAGCTTAATATGGCTGAAAACTGTCTTGATAGGAACTTAGAAAAAAAGAAAGACAAAGTTGCCTTAATTTGGGAGCCAGAACCAAATAACGAGAAGCAAAAAACTTTCACCTACGAAGAGCTTTCAAAAGAGGTTAATCGTTTTGCCAATGCCTTAAAAAAAATAGGCGTGAAAAAAGGAGATAGAGTAGGCATATACTTGCCGATGATTCCCGAAGTTGTAATATCGATGTTGGCTTGCGCCAGGATCGGCGCGGTTCATGCAGTTGTTTTTTCGGCCTTTAGCCCGATTGCCTTGAAGAGTCGCTTAATTGATTCGGGAGCCAAAACTTTGATTACTGTCGACGGTTATTTTAGAAACGGTATTGTGATTAATTTAAAAAATAATGCCGATGAAGGAATAAAGGAAACCGAGGTCAAAAAAGTGATTGTTGTAAAAAGAGCGGGGAACGCAATCAACTTTGAAAAAGGAAGAGATTTGTGGTGGAAAGATTTAATGGAAGGTGAGTCGGTGGAATGTAAGCCGGAAATTATGGATTCAGAAGATCCACTTTTTATTCTTTATACCTCTGGCAGCACTGGTAAACCTAAAGGATGCCAGCATGTAACAGGAGGTTACGCTGTCCAATCCCTTTGGACAACGAAATGGATTTTCGATTTGCACGATGAAGATATTTTTTGGTCAACGGCTGACATCGGCTGGATTACTGGTCATACTTACAGTTGTTACGGACCTCTTCTTTGCGGTGCGACTTTCGTAATTTTTGAAGGCCTGTTAATTTGGCCAAAACCTGATAGGTGGTGTCAGATTATCGAAAAGAACAATGTAACAGTATTTTATACTGCGCCGACAGCAATCAGGATGTTTGAAAAATATGGAGCCGATGTTTTTAAAGATTATAAATTTCCTACCTTAAGATTGCTCGGTTCAGTAGGCGAACCAATAGATGAAACTGCCTGGAACTGGTATTTTAGAGAAGTAGGCAAAGAAAGATGCCCGATTGTTGATACTTGGTGGCAGACTGAAACTGGTGGGATATTGATTACTTCTTTGCCCGGCATAGGCCCATTTAAGCCCTCTTTTACCGGCCTTCCTTTCCCCGGAATTAAAGCTGAAATCCTAAATGATAAAGGAAAGCCTTGTCCGCCAGAAGAAAAAGGAAATTTAGTAATTTTGCCTCCTTTTTCTCCAGGTCTATTAAGGGATATTTACAAAAATCCTGAAAAATATTTAGAAACTTACTGGAGTCAATATGGAAAAGAAATTTATTTTACTTCTGACGGAGCTTTCAAAGACGAAAATGATTTGATTAGAATCACCGGCAGGGTTGATGATGTGATAAAAGTTGCAGGTCACAGAGTTTCCACTGGCGAAATGGAAAGCGTGGTTACAAAGCATCCCAATATCGTAGAATGCGCAGTAGTGGGAATACCTGACGAAATAAAAGGTGAAGTGCCAGTTATTTTTGTAACTCCAAAATCTATAAAAGAAGGCCAAGATTTAAAAACTGAAGTGATAAATAAAATTAAAGTAGAAATAGGTCCTATTGCATTGCCTAAAGAAGTATATATTGTCGAAGACTTGCCAAAAACCAGGTCAGGAAAAATAATGAGAAGAATCTTAAGGAGGTTGTTTACCGGTGAAGAGCTGGGCGACCTTTCTACTTTGGCTAATCCTGAGAGTGTGGATGGATTAAAAAAAGTGTTGGCAAAATAAAAATTATTAACTAATAATAAAACAAAAATATATGAAAGAAAGATCAAAAAAATTAGTTCTAAAATTCAGTGAAATCTCGGCCAAAGATGTGCCGTTGGTCGGTGGAAAAAATGCTTCTTTGGGTGAGATGTATAATCAGTTGACCCAGAAAGGAGTAAAAATTCCTGATGGTTACGCCATAACTTCTGAAGCTTTCTGGTATTATTTGAGGTTCAACAGAATCGATAAAAAATTAAAAGAGATTTTTAAAAAAATCAACCGGAATAATTTGAAATCTCTTCAAGAAGCGGGAAAAAAAGCTCGCCAGTCAATCTTAAATGCCAAATTTCCTCCAGACCTGGAAAAAGAAATTTTGGAGAATTACAGACGGCTTTCAAAAATATACGGGCAAAAAGCGACTGATGTCGCCGTCAGATCTTCGGCTACGGCTGAAGATTTAGCTGACGCTTCTTTTGCCGGCCAGCACGAGAGTTTTTTGAATATTAAAGGTGAAAGAGAAGTTCTGGCTGCTACTAAAAAATGCATAGCTTCTTTATTCAACGACAGAGCCATTACTTACCGAAGAGAAAAAGGATTTGATGATTTAAAAATTGCCCTTTCTGTCGGTATCTTAAAAATGGTGAGAAGTGATTTGGGTTCAGCCGGAGTAATGTTTACTCTTGATACTGAAACCGGATTTCCAAATGTCGTATTAATTAATTCAATTTGGGGAATAGGAGAGATGATAGTCAAGGGCAAGATTACTCCTGATGAGTTCTATGTTTTTAAACCAACATTAAAGAAGGGTTTTAAATCAATAATCATTAAAAAACAGGGGAGGAAGAACATAAAATATATTTATTCAAAAAAAGGAGGACTAAAAGAAGTGAGCGTTCCTCAAAAAGAACAGATTATTTATTCTATAAGCGAAAAAGATGTTCTAACTTTGGCTAGGTGGGCCGTAATTATTGAAGAGCATTACAAAAGACCGCAAGATATCGAATGGGCAAAAGATGGTTTAACAGGAGAATTGTTTATTGTTCAGTCGAGGCCTGAGACCATATACGCCACCGAGAAAAATAAACTTTTTGAAGAATACAAAGTTACAACTAATAAAAAGCCAATAGTAAATGGCATTGCAATTGGAAACAAAATCGGGCAAGGTAAAGTCAGGGTTATTCCAGAGGTTGCCCAGATTCGTCAGTTCCAGAAAGGTGAAGTTTTAGTGACTAAAATGACCGATCCCGATTGGGTTAGTATTTTTCCTTTAGCTTCGGCAATTATCACTGATGAAGGAGGAAAGACTTGCCATGCGGCAATAGTTTCAAGAGAATTGGGAGTGCCTTGTATTGTCGGTACAAATAACGCCACTAAAATTTTAAAAACTGGTGAGGTTGTGACGGCAGATTGTACTCAGGGATTAAATGGCAGAGTATTCCAAGGTAAAATTCCTTTCAAAATCAATAGATATGACATATCTAAGATTCCGAAACTCAAGAACAGTTTAAAGACAAAAATTATGATGAACGTCGGTGCCCCGGAAATCGCTTTTAAGAATTCATTTTTGCCAAACGACGGAGTGGGTTTAGCCAGAATCGAATTTATCTTAGCTGAAAAAATAAGGATTCATCCTCTGGCACTTTATCACTTTGATCACTTAAAGGATAAAAAGCTTAAAGAAAAGATAGAAGAGCTGACTTTTGAGTACAAAAATAAAAAAGACTATTTCGTCAAAGAACTGGCCGAAGGAATGAGCCAAATTGCCTCTGCTTTTTATCCTAACCCGGTCATAATCAGAATGTCTGATTTTAAGACCAACGAATACAAGAATCTTATCGGTGGAGCAGGTTTTGAAGGAGAAGAATCGAACCCAATGTTAGGATTCAGGGGTGCTTCCAGATACACTGACAAGGGATTCAAACCAGCCTTTAAAATGGAATGTAAAGCCTTAAAAAGAGCCAGAGAAGAATTCGGTTTAAAAAATATCTGGGCTATGGTGCCGTTTTGCCGGACTGTTGATGAAGGGCAGAGGGTTATAAAAGTGATGAAGGAAAATGGTTTGGAAAGAGGAAAAAACGGATTAAAAATTATTGTGATGTGCGAAATTCCTTCTAATGTTATTTTGGCTAATGATTTTTTGCAGATTTTTGACGGCATGTCTATTGGGTCAAACGATTTAACCCAGTTAACTTTGGGGCTGGATAGAGACAACGGTAATCTGGCCTATATTGGTGATGAAAGAAATGAAGCGGTAAAAACGCAGATAAAAAATATTATAAAAATCTGCCGGCAGAAGGGAAAATATATTGGAATTTGCGGACAAGCTCCATCTGATTTTCCTGATTTCGCCGCCTTTATAATGAAAGAAGGGATAGGTTCTATGTCTTTAAATCCCGATACTGTGGTTAAGACAATTTTGAGTTTAGCTAAAATCAAAAAATAAGTTATAATATTAAGAAGAAACCTTTTTAATATTATATGAATCTAGATAGTTACCTAGAGAAAAACGGTCACTCTAAGGAATTACGCAATTTAATTCAGGTTTTTGTCGATCAATTAAAACCCATTAAGGCTGAATTTTTAGGAGGAGACAGAAAGACTGGCAGTTATAATATATATGGAGAAGAACAAATCAAGCTGGATAAGCGAGCTAATGATATATTGCTTTTGGCTTTACGTAATTCGAGAATGGTAAAACAGGCAGGAAGCGAAGAAGAAGACGAGATAATAAAAATGGATTCTCAAAAAGGTCATTTTGGAGTGACTATTGATCCTCTTGATGGTTCTTCCCTGATTCCTACCAATCTGGCAATTGGAATAATCGTCTCTGTTTACGAAAATGGCGATATAATGAGTGGGCTTAAAAATATAACTCAGGCTTTTTATATCTTATTAGGACCTTTAACTCTGCTAGTTTTTGCCGATAAAAGTGGAGTATCTCAATTTGTTTACAATGAAAAAGAGGTTTTTGATTTAGTAAAAGAAAAAATAACAATTCCTGAAGGGAAACTATATTCTCCCGGTGGCCTTAGGAAAGAATGGGTAAAGAGTCATTCTGATCTGATTTGTGGTTTTGAAGAGAACGGTTTTAAGCTTAGATATAGCGGTTCTTTTGTACCCGATTTTCATCAGGTTTTAGTTTATGGGGGCATTTTTTCCTACCCGGTTCTT
>Ga0315274_10015028_pt1 | contig 10975 bp, 5 predicted proteins | sample YL17G02_20_MG_FD_203700 | JGI IMG/M metagenome (GOLD analysis project Ga0315274, IMG submission 203700) | Sediment microbial communities from Yellowstone Lake, YNP, Wyoming, USA - YL17G02_20 | ecosystem: Environmental > Aquatic > Freshwater > Lake > Sediment | place: USA: Wyoming | collected...
CCATTGGGATAGACGGCGTTGGCCGCCAGGTAGGGAAAGTTCGATAGCGGGATGAGCACCGTGCGCAGGTACTCCTGGCCGCGGTCGAAGTTGTGGTTGCCCAACGTATCAGCCGACAGGCCCATCATGTTCAGTGCATGAATGGTGGGCTGATCGCCGAAGAAGTTGGAAATGGGCGGTGCAGCGCCAACCGAGTCACCGCCGGTCACAAAGATGGAACCGCCGGGTGCCTCGGCCCGATACCAATCGAACCAGGGCTTCAGGTAGGCCGCTCCACCAATTGCATACGATGGGGTGGTAAAAGTGTCCGCGGTTTGCGACAACGGCGTCAACTGGCCATGGAAGTCGCTGATGTACAGCAGCGTGGCTTCCTTATACTGGCCAGGGGAGGGAAGCAGGTTGTAGAGAATCTTGCCGCGGGCGTTGATCGGGCCGGGGATGTTCAGCAGGAACGAGATGGTCGGAGCCAGATCTATCGCGCGGACACCCGCTACTGGACCTTGCTTACGGATCCCCAGGCCGGCGGCCACGAAGGTGGCGTGCATGTTGACGCTGTCCGCCAGGTTGACCGTTTCCGGCAGGAAGCCGTGCTGGCCGAAGAACTGCGAGAAGGCGATCGTTTGGCCCAAGGTCGCTGCGTCAAACTGGTACGGCGGGTTCAGCACTACCACGACGTCACCGGAGCGATTGGGATGCAGTGAGTCGCTGCCGTCCACGTTGCGCAGCTCTTCCTTCCTCATGATCTTGAGCACAACCTGGGCGCCGGGATTGGCCGGATCGGTCAGATTCTGGAAAGCGTTGATCACCGCTGTTCTGACCTGCTCATAGGTGGTCCCGGCCGGCAGGGTGGTGTTCACGTAGATCTGCGCGGTGCCGCCAGCCCAGCAGGCCTTGGCCAGGTTGACCTGCTCGCTGTTGCCCAAAGAGAAGACAAGCCATCGAGATTTCGAACGGGGGTAGATGCGCCCTTATATACCGGGATAGAGATCTCCCTCGTCTCCTGGACCCCTGCCGGCAAGTAGGTAGAGAGGGTCTGGTTTGGCAGTATGGAAGGAGCGGGCAACTTGCCCGCTCCTTCCATTTCCGTGTCTGTGGAGCACACCACTACCTGAAGACCTGACAGGTCCGTCAGGGATCCGTCAGGTCTTCACTTTTCTCAGAGTTTTCTCAGAGAATATTAACCCCACCCCACTAGACAACCATCTGTTCTTATGCTACAATATGCTACGAGGCCGCATCTACCCCCGTTCCCGTTTGTGGAGACCGCCGTTCGAGGCAGAGCGCCGCTTCGTGCAGAGTGACGCGATGCAGGGCCGGGTCGATGGGAGAAACAGAAAGGAGGTGCCGATCGAGCGGAATTTGTGGGCCGGACAGACAAAGAAATGAAAGGCTGGAAAAGGGTGCTTGGCTGTGTATATCGAAACCGGCCGACAATCACCTGAAGCCAGCTCGCCGCGTCCAGCGCACCAGATACGCTGGCCGAAACTTGGCATCAGTTGACTTTGACTACATAGAAAGAGAGGATTAGATCATGAAGAAGAATCGGCTATTGGCAGCACTGCCAATAATAGTCGTAATGCTGTTTTCACTGGTGGGGACAAGCGTGGTTGCAGCAAGTCCCGATGAAACTCGGACCATCGTCATCCTCGGGACCAGCGATATTCACGGCAACGTCGACAACTACGATTATTTCACGGATAGTGTCCCCACGGGCTCGTCCCAGCGCGGCCTCACGAAGATCTACACCTACGTGAAGAACGTGCTGGCCACAAACCCCGACACCATCCTGATCGACGATGGGGATACCATCCAGGGCACTCCGCTGGCATACTACTTTGATATCTTGGACACCTCGGTCACGAACCCACTGGCTGCAGCCATGAATTTCATGGGATATACAGCCTCAACGGTCGGCAACCATGAGTTCAACTATGGCCCGGCCGTATTCAACAAGTTCCAGAGCGAGGCGAACTTCCCCCTGCTCTCAGCCAACGTCACCGGCTGCCAGGATTACACCTTCGAGCCCTACACGATCAAAGACGTGAACGGCGTCCAGGTGGGCATCCTCGGCCTGACCCCGCCGGCGGTTGTGCATTGGGAGAGGCCTGAGAACATCGTTGGCTGCGTCTTTGGGGACGCGATGACCGCTGCCAACCTCTATGTGCCCGAAATGCGCGCATTAGGCGCCGATATCATCGTCGTGGCTGCCCATAGCGGCCTGGATGAAACCTATGGCTACGGCCGGGACGAGAACTTCGTCAAGTACCTGGCCAATGAAGTCCCGGGCATTGATGTGATCCTGGCCGGCCACGCCCATGCCCTGGTGGCGAGCCAGCTCATCAACGGCGTGCTGGTTACGGAGCCGAACTACCATACCCGCAACATCTCTGACATCCGCGTTACCGTCAGCGGCTCCGGAAGCGACTGGGCAGTGACTGCCAAGTCGAGCACTGCCCCGGCGATGGGCAGCACTGCAGAGGATGCCGGCTTGCTCGCCCTCATGCAGCCCTATCACAATACGACGGTCACCTATATCAATACGCCGATCGGCACGGCGACCGCGGCGTTCCCCGGCGGATTTGCTGCCCGCATCCAGGATGGCCCGATGGCCGACCTGATCAATCAGGTGCAGATGGATGCAGCCGCAGCGGCCGGATTCCCCGTGGAAGCCTCCCTGGCGGCCCTCTTCACCAACCAGGCCCAATTGAGCGCCGGTCCGATCAAACTCAAGGACGCTTACGCGGTCTACATCTACGACAACACCCTCTATGTCGTCGAAGCCACTGGCCAGATGATCAAGGACGAGTTGGAGTGGACGGCCACCTACTTCAACCAGTACTTCTATGAACCGGCTGGCGTGACAGTGAATTCCGCCGTCCGCGACTACAACTACGATCTGTGGTCGGGCATCGAATACAAGCTGGACGTGACCAAGCCGGTCGGCCAGCGCGTGGTCGAGCTAAAACTCAACGGCCAGCCCCTAGTCATGGATCAGCTTGTCCGGGTGGCGCTCAACAACTACAGGGCTACGGGGAAATTCCCCACCGCTCCCAAGCTCTACCAATCCACCACAGAGGTGCGTGAGCTCATTACCAACTGGATCATGGACCGCGGCACCATCTCCCCCAGTGACGTCTTCGTACAGAACTTTACGCTGCTGCCGCCGGTCAACACCTGGCTGAGCACAACCGCTGGCAACCCCGTAACCCGGTCCGACTACGCGGATTTGCTCTGGACGGCCTTCGACGGAACGCGAAATGACTACCTGAAGCTGCCGGGTGACAAGGGCACTCCTGGCACCGACCTGAGGCGGGAGGGGAGCTTCTTCCTCCTCAGCAACAAGGCCATGCAGAACCTGCGGGACGTCGATGTCGACATGGCCGTGCTCGATCCTTTCACGGACAAGAAGGATCTTTCGTCGTGGGCCAAGGGAGCTATGGCCTACGCGATTCAGGCCGGGATCTTCATGCCGGGCGGAAACCAGCTGCTGCCGAAGCAGACGGTCACCAACAGCGAAGCCCTGGCGTGGGTACGCGAAGCCCGCTACCCGTACTTTACCTTCCTCTCCACCAATGACTTCCACGGGCAGCTGGAGACCGGAAAAACAGTTAGTAGCAAGCTAGTTGGCGGCGCGGCCTACAACATGACCTACATCAACAACTACAAGGCTCTCAACCCGCTCGGCACGGTGCTGCTGGACGGCGGCGATATGATGCAGGGCACGCCCATCTCGAACCTGCTGTGGGGCGCGTCCGTCATCGATGTCTACAACCACATGGGCTACCAGGCGGCCGTCGTTGGCAATCACGAGTTCGATTGGGGGCAGGCCAGGCTGCAGGAACGCATGGTGCAGGCGGACTTCCCCATCCTGCTGGCGAATGTCTTCAACGAAGGCACCGATACCCGCCCGGATTGGCTGGTTCCCACGGTTATGCTTAACGTCAAGGGACAGCAGATCGGTGTGATCGGCGTGACCAGTAAGGATACCCCCTCCATCGTCATGGCTGGCACCACTGCTGGCCTGGAGTTCCGCGAAGCAGGCCCGGTCGTAACCCAGTTAGTTGCCGAGCTGCGCGCGGCGGGAGCGGACATCGTGGTCGTCCTGGCGCACATGCCGGACGTGTATGGCGGCGTCGTCAGCGGCGAGATGACCGGGGTCGCCGTCCCCGGCGTGGATCTGATCATCTCCGGCCACTCGCACAGCGGCTACTCCGGCAAGATCAACAACATCCCGATCATCCAGCAGTACTCCTCCGGGACGGCTATTGGGGTCTCCAATCTGAGCTACGACCGCCTCTTTGGCGGTGTGGTGAACTCCAACCTGCAGGTAATTACCACTTACAATGCCGGCATCACCCCAGATGCGGGGATTGCAGCGTTGGTGGCTGATTACCAGGCTGAGATCGGACCCATCGTCAACGCGGTCAAGGCCTCCACACTGGGTAAGATTTCGAGGACGGTCAATGCTTCTGGTGAATCGCCCATGGGCACCCTCATCGCAGATGCCCAGGCCTGGAAGGGCGGCACGCAGATCGCCTTCATGAACCCGGGCGGCATCCGGGCGGACATCGCCTATGCCAGCTATCCTCACGACATCACCTGGAGCGATTTCTTCCTCGTCCAGCCGTTCGACAACAAGCTGGTCACCATGAGCCTGACGGGCGCCCAAATCTATGCCCTGCTCGAGCAGCAGTTCCCGCCTACCCAGACCTCCCCCAAGGTGCTGCTGGTCTCGGGCATCAAATACTCGTACAACCTGGCGCTCCCGGCTGGCTCGCGCATTACCAATCTCAGCCTGACGGATGGCACTCCCATCGCGAACGATGCGACCACCTACACGGTCACGATGAATGAGTACCTGGCCACGGGCGGCGACAAGTTCAGCACGTTCCTTGGCGGGACCAACGTCACCCGCATCGGGGTCAGCGATCTCGATGCCTTGATCGATTATGTTCAATCCCGCTATGGTGTGCCCCCGGGCAACACCCCCATCGATCCCTTGGTCTATCCCACCATCGAAGGGCGCATCATCAAACAGTAAGCTGTGGTTCGGGAGGAGGCACATAGTGCCTCCTCCCTTTCCTTGAATTCTAATGATCAAAGACCGTAAGACGATTTACGTAAACGATCAACCTGTCTCGATTTTCTTGTGGGCAGAGGTGCAGCACTGCGTGAACGCCTATGACAGCGATCTCTACCTGGCTGTGCAGCGGGGAGAGGCCGAGATCGTGGATGAGAAGGGAGATCGTATCGGCTGGGGTGGCTTTGCCTCTGATGGTCAGCACATCTACGTTCGCCTCCTGACTAAGGATGACGACGTTTAGTTTCTCATACAGTCCCACTGCCAATCGGCCGACCCTCAGCGCGAAAGATGTCATACTGCAACCGTGTCCAGTGCTGATCAATTGGAAGGTAGATACTTTCCGACCAGGTCCCCAATCCAATCTGCGCCATCGTTCACGGTCGATATCTTATCTGCCTGACTGACCCGCCGCCGAGCCAACTCCCCTTTTAACGCCGATACGAACGTTCCCTTGTCTCCAAGAACCGCCCGGTAGCTGTGTGCTGTCAGCTTGAGACCGTCCTGACGTCCTCGCATTTCCTCCTCTGGGGAGCCTGAGCACTGTTCTTCGCACCCCGTGTCCGCCTTCGCCTCTGAAGAACTCTGCTCCTGCTCGGCGGGCTCCACGATAACTTCGGATACTGACACGATTTTTACTTCTCGATAGCCTTCGTCTCGAGTCAGAATCTTCACTCCGTCAATAGACACGCTGGCGTGCCCCTCAATCACTTCGTGAGACGGGACCCACTCCATGGCCGCCACGTCTTCCCAGGCAACATAGTACGGAACCTCCTGTTCTTCTTCCTCCAGCTTTGTTTCGAGCTGGACGGTCACTTCCTTGTGATGGCGCCAAACCGTGCTATCCGAAATCCCTATCCGGCACAAGCGCTCCATCGTCTCAGCAGCTACCTCAAAAGACGGTTGTGTGGCCCCCAGTCGCGCGCATTCACGCACCAGGCCGTTACTCCAACTACCTCCTCTCAATCGAAGGCGCCGGTCCAGGGGGAAAAAGCCCTACCTTGCAGGTAGAGTAGTAATAGTAACCCGAGGAATCTCGGTCTCTACTTCCAAGCCATGGACTTCTTTTGTCAGGTATCCTTTGAAATCCATGGGCTTGCCACATTGCTTACAGGGGGGCGCCTCCGGCGTCGCACCCAAATCTCCTTGTCTCAACCCGAGTTCTAAAACCCACGCACAACTTCTCGCCGCTGCCGTCCTAGCTCTGCCTCTATCTCATCGAAGGTGGCTTCAGGATGGGACCTGTACCAGGTGTTGAAGTTGCCCCACCATTCTCCAGCTCGTTCCAAAAACCCATCTCTTGCCTCTGATGGTGTAAGCCGTGCACGCGATCGGCGCTTGGGCATGATCTACCTCCTGAACGCATAGCATTTGGATTCATGCCAACCCTACCATAGCGCGGCAGAGCCGCAAATGAACAATGCCCCAATGAACAATGAACAAATCGCCACTCGAGGATTTGCACGGTCCACGCAAATGTCGCAGGGCAATACTATACCTGCGCTCTAATCGCAAATTGGCACTCACTTATGTTATCAAAAAATCTGAAATGCACCCCGGCGAGGAATACTGCTCTGGGTATATTTAACAGAAGAAGGGACGTTTGTCTAGGGGGGGAGCGTGAAGATTGTCTGAAAAAAGTCCTAAACCGGTGCGGAGAGCACTGATCATTCTGTGCTCTCCGCACCCGTCGTAATGCTGTCTGCAGACCTGACAGGTCTATCAGAGACCTGTCAGGTCTTTGGGGCCTGAAGGAAAGCAGGGAGGTACAGGTCCTCTCCGCACCTGATTCCAGCAGCCGGAAGGTGAGCGTGTTCTGGGTGACCGTGGACGCCGGTACGCCGCCTGGCACGGTGATCAAGAACGAAGCGACTCTATCCGACGATGCCAATGGATCAAGCGCCTCGGCGACGACCGTAGTGAAGTGATGTTGTTGTCTGTCACGTAACTACGCCTTTTGGTAGAGAAAGCTGCTTGGCAGAAAGCATTCCCGCCAGGGAGATCCCTGGCGGGAATGTATTTACGAGAACAGGTCCGGCGAGACAGCATCAATCCCATCCCGCCGGGAGAAAAACCGGTTTACTTCACCGGGCGCACTTCGATCTGCATGAAGCTGTTCTGCGCGCTGATGCTCCGGATGACGATCTGCGTGCCGGTGTTGGGGTTCATCACGCTGCCCTGCGGGTTGGTCGGGTCGTAGTACGAATTGCGATCGTCGAACACCTTGACCGCCGGCAGGCTAGGAACTGGCGACAGCACGCTGTTCACGTGCAGGTTGGGCAGAGCATCCGTCCGATCCAGCGTGAACGTGCTGTCGTAGGTCTGGATGCGGTTGCGCCAGAGTACGCCGTCAACGCGGTAGAGCGTCTTAGGATGCGCGTCGATCGGCAGAAGCAGGCCCGCGCCAGGGTGCCTCCGGGTCTGGTTGTTCCTCTGCGACGTGTCCCAGTAGTTGATCAGCAGGCCGTCCTGGTAGGGGAAGTGATCCACAAAGTTGACCAGGACGGGGTTGTTCAAGTAGCCGAAGAAGTACGGGCCGACCTTGAGGGTGGAGTCATAGCCCTTGTACGTGCGGTACTCGGCCACATAGTAGTGGTTGTACAGCGCAGTTTCTGTGCCGGTCGAGACGTGGAAGCCGGTAGTCGGCTTGTAGGTCCAACCCGCGTCCGTTTCGGCGCCGTCGGTTGGGAAGCCGGTGATGTTGATCTCGTCAACCATGAAGCCGAACCCACCAGTGTTGACATCCGTCCAGTAGCGGAAGCCGAGCAGCACGTTGCCCGCCGGGAGGTTGGCCGTTAGATCAACCCAGCCGCCGGAGATGCCGGTGATACCGTAGCCAAAGTTCTGGCCGTGAGGGTTCGTGGTGCTCGAGAGGTTGGTCTGCACGCTCGTCCAGGTGGCGCCGTTATCCGTGGAGTAGACCAGATAGGCGTAATCCCAATCGAGCTCGATGTTGTACTTGACTTTGGCTGCCAGCGTGGACCCGGGCGCCAGGTTGAACGACTTGTACATAAAGCTGTTCAAGTTATCGCCTGCGCCGCTGTAGTAGTACGAACTGCCGGCATACGGCGCACCGATGTTTGTGGTCACCGGCTTCTTGGGCAGGATCACGAACAGGCCCTGCGCCTGCTTGGTGTTGAACTCCATCGGCCCAAGCTTGTGCTCAGATTTCAGGCCAGCGTAGGCCACCTCATAGTTCAACCAACCGAGCTGGAATTTCTCCCAGGCGCCCATGTGGCTGGACTTGTTGCCGGTGGTGTCCTTGCCGTCGTCCAGCCAGGAGCCGGAGGACATCAGGGTCCAGAAGCCGGTCCCGTTCTCGCCGCCGGAGGTGTCGTACAGGTCTGGCAGGCCCAGGTCGTGGCCGAACTCGTGGGTGAACACACCCACGCCGCCATTCTCGGGCTGGATAGTGTACTTGCCGACCCAGTAGTTGCTGTCCCCGATCTGGATGCCGCCGTCCTTGTTGATGTCAGGGCCGACGGTCCCAGTCACGTCGGGATAGACAAACCAGCTATGGCTCCAGATGGAACAGTCGCCTAATGCCCCGCCGCCGGCTTCATTGCCCTCCCCGGGATGCACCGACTGGAAGGTGTCAATGTAGCCATCCGGCTCGTCAAAGTTGCCGTTGCCGTTGTAGTCGTAGCGGTCCCACTTGTCGAACTGGCTCAGGTACTCGTTGATCTGGGCTGGGGTCTTGCCAGCTGCGATCTGAGAATCGTACCAGCTGTTGACCGAATCAATCAGGAACTGCCACACGTGCTGGGCATCCCCGGGACCCGGATCGCCGTCGTCATAATCACAGGCGACACCTGGGACAGGGACCCAATCGGTCACATCGCCGTGGACCGTGTAGCGGTTGGACGACTGCTCGATGTAGAAATTGCGCATCGAGTTGGCGCCGGGGGCGTCGTTGAATAGCAAATCCATGAAGTAATCCCGGCTGAAGTCCGGCACCCAGATGGTGGTGTTGTTGACGGTGCGGTCGGGCTCGGCGATCGAGTTGTGGGGAAAGTCGCTGAACTCACCCATCACGGTCCAGACCGCGCCTTCGCCTTCGCGGGCAAGCTCGACGTACTGGCCGCGGGCGACTTCGTGCGTCCTGCCATAGGCCTTGCCATTGAGCACGGCTTCCAACGCCTGCTCTTTGAGCTCCAATTGCCTGGTGGTCAGCGGGTCAGGCAGGTTATCTTCTCGCGGAGCATAACCGGGCTCGTTGATACCGCCTGAAGCCGCCGGTGCGGCGCTTACGGCTGGCACAAGGCTGAGCAGAAGCACGGCCAGAATCAACAACCTAGCAAACAACTTACCTTTCATCATCGTCTCCTTTTCTGATTCACAAAGGTTGCTCAAACATGCAAGCGAAACCCCTAATGACGGTACCCATCACCTCCCTTCCACTGTCACCAAGTCAGCGCTGGCCCCCTTAAAGCTTGGGACCCAGCGGCTGACCGATTCATCCCGATGGGCCATCACCCCGTGGACAAGACCCAGTGTGGTCGTTCCCTGTCGTCGTGCCGTCGCGCCCAACAACAACAATGCCGCCTCCTAACGCTAAGGAAAGGGAGAAACAGCAGAGTTATCGGGGCTACGAACGCTTCCCGCCCTCTGGTGCGTACATTGTAGCACAAAACCGGGTGTCTGTCTAGGGGGGTAGGGTGAATGTTTTCTGAAAGAAGTCCTAAAGAAGATGCCACTGTAAGGGCTGTTGAGCCCAGGCAATGCTTGCCAAATCTACCCTTTTCGTGTACTATTCCCCCCATGGTCTGCCCCTGGGCAGGTACACTCAATGCAGTGAGAAATTTATGCTAGATGCCTTTTTCCGTCCCAAATCCGTTGCCGTCGTCGGCGCCTCCCGCGACCCCGAAAAACTCGGCTACGCGGTGCTGGCCAACCTCATCAACGCCGGCTTCCACGGCCCGCTCTACCCGATCAACCCCAAGGCCGATGAAATCCTCGGCCACAAAGCCTACCCCTCCGTGCTCGACGTACCCGACCCGCTGGACCTGGCCGTCATCGTCATCCCGTACCAATTCGTCCCGCCCGCACTGGAACAGTGCGGGCAGAAGGGCATCCCGGCCGTCGTCGTCATCAGCGCCGGCTTCCGCGAGGCCGGCCTCGAGGGGTTGGCGCGGGAGATGGAACTGATCGAGATCGCCCGTAAATACCACATGCGCCTGATCGGCCCCAACTGCCTGGGCGTCATTGACACCTCCACCCCTCTCAACGCCACCTTCGCCGCCGGTATGCCTCCCAAAGGCCCCATCGCCTTCATGTCCCAATCGGGTGCGCTCGGCACCGCCGTGCTCGACATCGCCATGGCCGGCCGCCTCGGATTTTCCAGGTTCGCCAGCCTGGGCAACAAGGCGGACGTCAGCGAGATTGACCTGCTCGAGGCCTGGGGGAATGACGCCGACTCGCGCGTCATCCTCATCTACGTCGAAGGGCTGCCCGACGGCCTCAAGTTCATGCAGGTCGCGCGCCAGGTCTCCCGCCACAAGCCCGTCGTGGCCATCAAGTCCGGCGTGACTGCCTCTGGTTCGCGCGCTGTCTCGTCCCACACCGGCTCCCTGGCCGGCTCCGAAGCGGCCTACAAGGCGGCGTTTGAACAGGCGGGTGTCATCCGTGCGCCCTCGATGGAGGCGCTCTTCGACTACGCGCGCGCCTTCGCCTACCAGCCACTCGTCAAGGGCGATCGCATCGGCATCGTCACCAATGCCGGCGGGCCGGGCATCCTGGCCACCGACGCGCTGGAGCACGCTGGGCTGGAGATCCCGCGCCTCAGCCCCGAGACCGCCGAGGCACTCTCCGCCGACCTGCCGGGTGCTGCCAGCGTCGCCAACCCGGTGGACGTGCTGGGGGATGCGCTGGCCGACCGCTACGAACACGCCATCC
>Ga0315274_10015029_pt1 | contig 10975 bp, 9 predicted proteins | sample YL17G02_20_MG_FD_203700 | JGI IMG/M metagenome (GOLD analysis project Ga0315274, IMG submission 203700) | Sediment microbial communities from Yellowstone Lake, YNP, Wyoming, USA - YL17G02_20 | ecosystem: Environmental > Aquatic > Freshwater > Lake > Sediment | place: USA: Wyoming | collected...
TGTGCTTTTAGCTGGAGAAGATGACACTCTCAGCGAGGACTTGTCGGAGCTGACTCAACTCCTGGCGACTTTGAAGATCCAGGTCGGCGGTCGGGTGATTCAAAAGCGGCAGAAAGTCACGCCTAGATTCTTTGTCGGCGAGGGTAAGGTCGACGAGATCAAGCAGCTAGCCGAGGAGCTAGGCACTAAGTTATTGATTTTCGATCGCACTTTGTCTGGCCCGCAAGTGCGCAATCTAGAAGAACACACCTGCTGCGAAGTTCAGGATCGCACCAGCGTTATCCTCGAGATTTTTGCCCGGCACGCTCGCACGGCGCAAGCTAAGACGCAGGTTGAAATCGCTCGACTGGAATACTTAATGCCGCGGATGACCGGCGCTTGGTCCCACTTGGAAAGGCAGCGCGGGGGTGGTGTCCAGCGCGGCATGGGCGAAAAGCAAATTGAGGTCGACCGTCGCATGGCGCGGGAACGTATGAGTCGCCTGCGCCGTCAATTAGATGGCATGCAAAAAGACCGGCAAAACCAGCGTAAAGCTCGGCTCAGTGAGTTGAAAGTTGCCCTGGTTGGCTACACCAATAGCGGCAAAACGTCGATCATGATCGCAATGACAAAGGCCAACGTGCAGGCTGAGGATGTCTTGTTTGCGACTTTAGATAGCAACGTGCGGACGCTCGACCCATCGACGCGGCCGAAGGTGTTGTTGAGTGATACGGTTGGGTTCATTCGTAATTTGCCGCACGGCCTGATCGAGTCGTTCAAGTCCACGCTAGATGAGGTGCTTGAGGCCGATTTGTTACTTCATGTGGTTGATGTCTCGCACCCTAACTTCCGTGTCCAGATGCAGACTACCGAGGATGTGCTGCGCGAGATCGGTGCTGGGGACATACCGGTGCTTATGGTGTTTAATAAGCTCGATAAAGTTGCCGATCCCGTACTCCCGAAAATTCTCAAGGCAGCTTACAAAAATAGTGAGTTTGTCTCCGCTCACCGCGACGATGATATGGCCAGGCTGCGTCGCCATATTATCCAATACTTTGAAGAAAACTTGGTGCGGGCCACGCTGGAGGTGCCAGCCGACGACCAAGGACTTTTGTCGCAGATTTATAAGTCTTGCTTGATTCTTGGTACGGACTTCAGCGTGCAAGATAGGGCACGCTTTGAGGTGCGTGCCGCCCCGGCGATATTGGCTAAACTGCACTCTCATGTAATCTCCTTGGCTGAAGGCCCATTTCAAGGATTGAAGGATTCAAAGTTATGATTCGTCTCGATGCTCGGTTCTTTCCTGCTGAATTACGCGATGCGGCGACTCGCTCGCTGCCCGATGCGGCAACGGCGTTGGCGGCAGTCCGGCAAGGTGAATGCACTGGCGGCGAGTTTACCGGCTGGTTTGATTGGCCGCGGCGGCATGGCTTCGCACTAGCAGCCGAAGTGAAGCAGTATGTCCGAGATCTTGGTCTTTTTTACGATACTGTCGTGGTCGTTGGTATCGGTGGTTCTTATCTTGGTTGCCGTGCGGTGGCAGAGGCGCTTTCGCACTCTTATGCTGTGGCTTTGAGTCGTGGCGCAAAGAATCCGCTCCGACCTTTGATTGTCTATGCAGGCCAAAATTTGTCAGAGGCTGGTTTAGTCGAGCTGCTCGATTTGCTCGGTGAGCGTCAGCCCTTGATTAACGTGATCAGTAAAAGCGGCACGACGACTGAGCCAGCAGTGGCATTTCGCGTGCTGCGCGAATATATGGAGCAACGCTTTGGCAAGGCTGAGGCCTCGCGCCGGATTGTTGCGACGACCGACGGTAAGAAGGGGGCTCTGCGCCAGCTTGCCGCTGATTCCGGATATAGGACTTTTGTGGTGCCGGACGATGTTGGCGGCCGTTTTTCGGTGCTAACTGCCGTCGGTCTGGTGCCTTTGGCGCTAGGTGGATTCGATATCGAAGCCTTGATGCACGGCGCTGATGAGATGTTTAGATCCTTTGACGGAGAGCAGGCATCGTCCCACCAGGCATCGTCCCACCAGGTGTTGGAATATGCCTGTTTGCGCAAAGCTGCCTTCGATGCCGGTAAGCGCATTGATTTGCTCGCATACAGTGAGCCTCGCCTGGCGAGTTTGGTGGAGTGGTGGAAGCAGCTGTTCGGCGAGTCCGAGGGTAAACACGGCCTCGGAATGTTCCCTGCAGGGTTGAACTATACGACGGATCTCCACTCTCTGGGGCAGTATGTTCAGGATGGTTGCCGTAACTTGGTCCAGACGTTTCTGAGCATAGCTCAAGTGTCGGCACCAGTGCCGCAGGGCCCTGCTCAAGTTGAGCGCCGCCTGCGTGTGCCCCATGCAGCCGTCAACGACGACGATCTTGGTTATCTTGAGGGACGCTTTATCTCCGAGATCAATCAGGCTGCTATGCTTGGCACGAAGGTCGCCCACTCTGATGGTGGAGTTCCCTGTCTTGAATTGCAAGTTCATGAGTTGAACGAGCGGACACTTGGTGAGCTGTTTGCTTTCTTTGAAACAGCCTGTGCCGTCAGTGCTCTTCTGCTTGGCGTGAATCCTTTTGATCAACCAGGTGTTGAGGCTTATAAAAAGAATTTATTTGCTCTGCTAGGTAAGCCAGGCTTTGAAGAACTTGGTGGGGAATTGCGGCGGAGGCTCTAGATTTTAGGATGTGCTGCAGGTGGTGTGCGTCACTTAGGTGTGCCTCGCCACCAACCTGCACGCTTGACTTATGATCTCACTTTTTAGTGAAAACATTTGTCTCTTTTAGCTTACTTGGGCGAGTACTCGCTTCGCTTTTGTCGAGAAACTAGTGTGCAGTCACATCACCGTGGCGACGAACGATCACGACGACTTTACTGGGGCCGCCGTTTTCATGTATCACCTTGCCAATTGCTTCAGTCAGGTGATCATTTGCGTCAGTAATTTTTCCTTCGCCCTTTAACTTGGTGTCTTCGGTATTCAATAGTTTACCGAGCCAGCTTGGATGCTCAGCCATGGAGTGGGTTTTGACTGATTTAACGCCTAAATCACTTAGGGCGTCTGTTACTTTTTTTATGCGTGCCTCAGCGAGTGCTCGCTCAGCCTTGCCTAGTTTAAGCCCTTTAGTCTGGGGATAGTCTAAATCAGACCAGCCGGCGACTATAGCCGATGAAATCGTAGCGTTGTTTCTAACTGCAGTGACGACTGCCGCTAGGTTGTTCTTTTCACTCTGTGAGAGTTCAGAACTACCTGGAGCAAATGCCACAGTGGCCGTATCCTTGCCTAAAATTTCGTAAGTTTTAACTTTCAGATCTTGCAATGTAACATCAGCGACTGGCTCTGCTGCAGCCACATGCGTAGCCATTAAACTAGTGATTGCAGTCAGTGTCGCCGTAAACGTCACGTTAATGATGGAAAATTTCATATGATCTCCTTCGTAAATGACCCGATGTTGCCCTCGCTGCTGATTTATGAGTTCAATTCACATTACGTAGTTCAATCCGCCAGTGAACGCTAATTGGCTGAGAGCTACACTTGAGTCCATAATGTTGCGGTAACGAATTTCCCCAACTGCATCGATAGCTCTGTCAAAGCGATACGAAACGCCTCCGCCATAGTCCAAACCAAATTTACCGACAGCATCTCTATAATTTGATTCAAGTCGTTTAGTTTGATTGGCTTTCTCTCTGATCTCGAAGCGGTGAGCAGCAGCGCCAGCAACTAAATATGGACGAAACGATTGGGTGACATTCGTGAAGATGTATTTAAGATCTAATGCTGCTGATAGATCACTCGCACGCACGGTAGTTTCAGCAATTGTCCCGGTTGATTTGTCCCAGTAGTCAAGCGCGCCGCCAGCGAGAAGATTGTCGCCGACTGCATAATCTGTATATACCCCGTAAGTCACAACGGGATCGCCAAGCTGTTCTACTTTCGACATGCCAACCCGGACACCAGCCTGATTGGGTGCCTGATGAACCACAGCATGCGCTCTGGTGCTGCTAGTCGCACTATCACTCTGAGCCACGGCGGTGGTGCTGGCGATTAAGCTACAAAGAATTACTGGATAGATTTTCATTTTGAACTCCTTCCTATGTGAACAGGGAAACCTATCGCGATCTTTGCATCAATCGTGCCAGTCGACTCGGTTGAGATTTTTTCTCAGCGATTGGCATGTTTGATGCAGTTTCAAAAATGCATTAGGACTCACTGAAAATATTGCGGGTAAAAAAGATCAGCTAGTTGGTAAGTTACAAGAGCATTACGGCGATAATAAAGACAAGGCTGAAAAGGCCGTGGATGAGTTCAGTAAAAAACTGAAACTCAAACATTAATCGGATAAGTTTTTTTAGTAGCAGTCAGCTTCCGATAGCAGCGCGGTGTCTGCTGTCGGAAGCTTATTATTTTTTCTGGTGGATTGTATTGAGCTGACTTCACTTGTAGTCAGCGGCATCCATCTTTGCAGCGACTAATTATTGTGACTTGGCGCTGCGGCGATAAATGCAGCGCGCAGGCTCGTCAAGCGATCGGCTACTTCGGTGAGAGTGTGATTCATAATGTCGAGTTCCCAGGTGTCACCTTTGAGGTGGTTGCACAGGTCTCGCACCCAGCGAGCCAGGTCGTCGATATAGCGACCTGGGTCGTCTCCCATTGTGTCGTCGTATATTTTCACCAGGGCATCGATCCAAGCAGCTTCGTCGCGGCCCAGTAAGTTGACCAATTGATTGAGACGGGTTCCCGAGTCGGCCTCTTGCCAGTCACCGGCAATGCGGAAGGGGAAATTCGTCCGGTCACTGCGATGCAGCCAGATCTTCGCTCGGGTGCCTACATTCACCACGACGAAATCCGCAGGGTCAGCGCCATGGAAACCATCTGGCCGTTTCCACACGACGTGCATGCAAAACCTCCGTCTTATTCATTTCCTAATCGCCACCAGTTCACGATGGTAACACACTATTATTCTTACTACTAGTTAATAAACCCGGGGTCGGCGCGAGCGCCTCTTTTGCGGCCTTGCGCAGGCTCCGTCGAAAAGGTAACTTCCACTCGCCCGTCAAGCATAGGTAGGAGGAGTGTCTCATGGGGTTACCCCTAACTGGTTGTCATAGCTATGAGCATTACGTCAGCGATTTAGCGCGCGCAGAGGCGTTTTATACCAAGTCGCTCGGATTTAAGCGCATTGGCGTGAGCACTCCGGCAGCGGAGACCCAAAATGGGATGCGCAGGTTGGTGATGGCGGGAGGCCCGAAGATTCACGTGATCCTGACGCAGCCTTTGACGGATTGGTCTGTCGCAGCGGGCTACTTGCGTCTGCACCCAGAGGGCATTGGCTTCCTCAATTTCCGCGTCAGCAGCTTAGATAAGGCCGTGGCCTTTCTCAAGCCGCGCCGCGCTACGTTCCTTTACGAGCCGCAGGTCACCCGCGACGATCACGGCGAGATCGCGCAAATTGCTATGGCTACTGCCTTGGATGACGTGAATTATCGTCTGATAGAAGATAGTCGTTACGATGGATTCGGCCCCAGCTTCCATATGGAGCAGAAGGCGGGCAGCTACGTATCGCCGCTCGGTTTTACCGATATTGACCACTTCACGGCCAATGTCCGTTCGCTGCAGCCACTGACGTCGTTTTATCGTGATGTCTTGGGCTTTGAGAAGTTTTGGGAGATTGAATTCCACACCAACGATGTGAACCCGAATCTACCAGTTGGCAGCGGCCTTTACTCGGAAGTTTTCTGGCACCCTGCGTCTGGCATCAAGTTTGCCAACAACGAGCCAATTGCGCCATTTTTCCGCAATAGTCAGATCGACATCTATTGCCGCGACAACCATGGCTCGGGCGTGCAGCACGTCGCGCTCCTGTGTCCAAATATTTTAAAGTCCATGGATCAACTACAATCCCAGGGCTGCAAGTTCTTGGCCGCCACCGACAGTTATTACGAGAGGGTGCCGGACCGTCTGAAGAAAAGTGGGTTTAAAGGTAACATCCGCGAAGATATGAAGGCGCTGGCGAGCAAAGACATCCTTATCGATGGCAGCGAGAAGGGCTACTTACTGCAGATTTTCTCGCACGAGTTGTCGCGCCAATTTGGTGACCGTAAGGCCGGCCCGCTGTTTTTCGAAGTGATTCAGCGCGAAGGTGACGAGGGCTTTGGTGGGGGTAACTTCCGCGCCTTGTTTGAGACGATTGAAGTTGATCAGATCGCCATGCATAAAGTCGCTGCGCAGCTGCCGCTCGAGACAATTTAAAATCGGGTCCATTATTAAGTGTAATTTGTTTAGATTGGTATTGGGACTCGCCTTCCTTATGGTGGCGGGTATCGAGTGTCGAGCAGGTGCTGCTACTGGGGCGATCCTTCCCGTTAATAGCCTGTACGAGGATAGCAGTGCTGGTGTGCGCCTGCGCCTCCCGTTCGCGGTAGCTCAATCAAAGACACCGCAGCAGGCTCAAAATCTAATCATGAGTGGCACGGGGCTGTCGATTCCCGCCGAAGCAGTGGTGACGAGTGCCCTCTATAGTGAAAAGGGCGTCCCTTATCTGCTGATTTGGCGATTTAAGTCTGATGTGATTCCGACGCTCGGAGACATAGCTCGCATGGCAGCAATGCTGCGCACTAGTGAGGGGGCTGGGCCGGGTAGGGCTGACGGTCTGCAAGACTGGAACTTTGATCAGAGTAAGCTGCGCGGGGTGGCGACACTGACGCTGCCTAAGGCACAGCTACAGGCGCGAATCTTGGTGCAATTGGTCAGCGATGGGGCGGTATATATTGCCTACTACTACGTTGACAAACGTGATGCTCAGGCATTCGATAGGGTGATCGACGGACTCACGCTGACATCGGCAAAAATACTGCGGCCGTTAGCAGTGGGTAGTAAGCGCCGAGAGTTGTGGCGCGACTTGGCGATAGCGTTGTCGATTCTGCTCATTGTTGGCGGTTTTACAACCTGGTACAAGCTTAGGCGCCGGCCTTCTTAGACTGATCTTTGAGACCAGCGAGCTGGGCCTGCCGACGGTCTTCTGACGCTCTCGCACCACAACCTTACTCTGCGCTATGATAGAGGCCTTAGTTAAAGGTTTTCTGCCTATGTAAGGATACCGGGATGATCCGCCATTTGGTCAAGGTTAGTCTCACTCTACTCGTTGTTTTAGCTGTGGCTGCTGCCGGACTCATTGTGCACCTGAGTCACTGGCAAGAGACGAATGTGCCGCTTCCGAGTGAAGTGATTGTCGAGTTTAAGGGCGGCACTGGCCTCAGTGCGTTGGCGCATAGGCTCGCTGCTTCTGGCGTTATCAACAATGCCAATTTTTTTAGTCTGATGGTTCGTATTGGTGGCGACTACAAGAAGTACCAGGCAGGTACCTACCGATTTGTTGGTGATGTGGCACCTGTCGACGTAGAAACTAGCCTGATCCAAGGCACCGTGTATAACCGGATCGTGGCGCAAATTGCCATTCCTGAGGGCTTTCGTATCCGGGAAGTAATCGAACGTCTGGCTGCACATGGCATTGGTCATATTGTCGAGATCACAAATTTGAGTAAAGATCCGAACTTTCTCGCGGAACTGAATATCAAAGCGACCAATCTCGAGGGCTACCTGTACCCGGCGACCTACACCTTTCATAAATTACCTACGGCACGTGAAGCTTTAGGTACGATGGTTAAAACTTTTTGGCAGAATCTACCAGTGGACTACGAAAGCCAAGTTAAAGCCAAGGGTTTGAGCATCAATGATGCGGTCATTTTCGCCTCTCTTATCGAGTCCGAAACGCGCATGGATGATGAGAGGCCGCTTGTCTCTGAGGTAATCTGGCGGCGTTTGAACGATAAGGCACCGCTTGGCATCGATGCGGCCTTGATCTACGGTATCCCTGACTACTCGGGCGATGTGACTTGGGCTAATCTGGCAGATAAGAAGAATCTTTATAATACTCGCATCTATCCTGGCCTACCGCCGACAGCCATCGGGGCCCCCAGTCGCAAGTCGCTGGAAGCAGTGCTAACTCCAACGAATTTAGGCTACTATTATTATGTGCTAACACCGGGTCAGATGCGGCATCATTTTTCCAAAACGTTGTCAGAGCATAATCTCAACGTAAAGAAATTAGTGAATGCGTCGAAACGGGAGAACGCCCAAGACAAGGGCAAGAACTAGGGCTGGCTCAGCAGTAATCATTTTTTGTTTGTTGAAGAGGAGAGAAGGTCAATGGCGCAGAAAAAATTGGGCACTCAGTCTAAAGGCGCTCCTCGCACAAAAAAAACCTCAGTCACCGACGCTAGCATTGGCAGTGCCGAAGATCGCTTGGGTCAACGCGTGCCAATCCAGTTGCTCGTCGACTACAAGGCTGACGGCAGCTATCTTTTCGACTTCTGCCGCGACCTTGGCACTGGCGGAGTGTTTATCCAAACGGCTAAATCCTTGCCTACCGGGTCTGACATTGATTTAACCTTCACGATTCCCGATAGCAAAGAGACTTTAAATGCTAAAGGCACCGTGATTTGGGTGCAGGCCGCTGTGACTGGGCGTAAAGATTTGGTGCCTGGTATGGGTGTTCAATTTGCTGAGTTCACCAACGAACAGCGTCGCGTGCTTGAGGGTTTCGTTGAGCGCTATCATGGTGGGCGTTTAGTGACCACAAGCGCTGGTAACCGCTCCGACAAGCAGGCAGTGTAAGAGGCTTTCTTTGAGCGGCCTCATACTGCTTTAACTGGGGATCTATGACTACCGCCGAACATAGCAGTGATGCTCAGGCCCCCCGCCGTGAGCTCCTGCTCGTCTTAATTCTGGCAGGCGTGCAGTTTTCTCACATTATGGATTTTGTCATCATGATGCCGCTGGGTCCGCAGCTGATGCGGGTTTTCGGTATCGCCCCGAAACAATTTGGACTCGTGGTATCGGTATACACTTTAAGTGCGAGCGTAAGCTGTTTTCTCGCCGCACTGTTTATGGACCGATTTGATCGCAAAAGAGTTCTCGTAAGCATTTATGCGGGATTGGTGATCGGTACCTTTTTGTGTGGACTGGCACCAACGTTCTCCGCGCTCGTCGCTGCTAGAGTTGTGACGGGGATATTCGGCGGACTGCTGCAAGCAGTCATTTTGTCGATTATAGGTGATGTCGTGCACCCTAGTCGTCGCGGCCAAGCCACAGGTATGGTGATGGCCGCTTTTGCTGTGGCCTCGGTCGTGGGGGTGCCGATTGGTTTAAGTATTGCCAATCATTTCGGTTGGCAGATGACCTTCATTTTGCTTGCTGTCGTCAGCGCTCTCAATTTTATTCTCGCCGTTCGTTTTTTACCCCCGGTACGTGAGCATTTAGCGCGACCTCAGGTTGCGGCGGGAGTCTTAACGGACATGGTGAGGCTTCTCAGTCTGCGCGCGACCTGGGTGGCTATTGCACTCATTAGTACCATGATGTCTATTTTCGCAATGATGCCGTTTGTTAGCGCTTTTCTAGTGACAGTCGTTGGGATCACGGAGGGTGATTTGCCGACGGTTTATATGTTCGCGGGTGTGGCTTCTTTTTTTATCTCGCCGACTATTGGACGCCTATCTGACCGCTGGGGTGCACGACGCATTTTTGTGAGTTCATCTATCGTGGCCATTCCTGCAATTATTTTGTTTAGTCTCCTTAAGCAGGCGAGCTTAGTTATGGCGATCAGTTTGAATACACTTGTGGCCGCGGTCGGTGCAGCCCGCATGACCCCGTCGCTCACCCTCATAAATAGCAGCGTGACCTCGGAGCGGCGTGGACGCTTTATGACTCTGATCGCATCAGTACAGCAGCTGTTCGCCGCAGTAGCCTCGTACGGCGGGGGTATGATCCTTGGGGAGGGGTCGGCTGGGCTGGATCGCTTTCCGGTACTTGGTGCCATCGTTGCGGCCTCCATGTTGCTCTCATCACTGCTGAGTTTTTTGATCAAACCGGTGGCCTAGGGTGTTGAAATGGCCTCCCAGGAGCTGGCCAGTATAGCCGTTGGTTTAACGACTAAACAGCAACCTTTTAATCAACTAAATATATGATTTTATTGTTTTTATTATTGATTTGCCACCCCCTTTGGGAGCATGACTCGCCTGAGTGATGGCCGTTTTCTTGCTTGCGCCTTGCCTATAGAAACAGCTATAGGCAGGGCGAATTTAGCGAGGATACTAGCTTTATGAAAAAAATGGCATTGAGCTGTCTGGTTCTGGTGACGACGTTCGGTTGTTCTGTGAAAGATGACATGGATTCCATGCATGACAGCACGGTCGAAATGAACGCGACGACGCAAGAGATGCTCGACGCCACCGGCCGTATGGAACGCAAGACTGCTGAAATGCAGCAGACCACTGCAGCCATGGCCAAGACTACAGATAAAATGGCCGAAGACATGCAGTTGATGCTCAAGACCACAAAGGGCATGGCTGCGACTACTGAAGCTCTAAACACTACCTCAACCAATACCTACCAAGATTTGCGGCATGGTAATTCCGCCGATATGCGTCTTACTGCTCTTGAGAAAATGAAAGCTGCAGGCAGTCAGGCAGAAAAAATTACCTACGCTGCCCATTTTGTTCGCGCTTTTGATTTTCAACTGTGGAAGGCGCAAGGTCTCGATGACGATGCCAAGCTGCAAGAACAGCGTCTTGATGCCGTCAATGAGTTCATGCGCATCGTTAAAGGGATCTGCATGGAGCTGGGGGGGGGTAAGCTGACGACGTCTCCAATGTCGAATGAACTGCGGATGCAGGATCTCTATGCGCTTGCCACGGTTTTACATATGGTCGACACTTCGGATCCCAAGGTCCTGAATTATGTCGGCGACGGGGTTCAGCAGCTTCTCCTTGCTGGTCTTCGTAACAAGCGCGCGGTAGATGCAGGGACTATTCGTATCGAGGATTTGCCCGCTTATCAACAGAGCGTGCTCGGTTTCGAAAAATACGCGATTTTCATGCTAAAGCTGCGCCAGAATTTCATAGCGGCCATGGCAGTCAGCGAAATTTCTGAGAAAGAGATTGGTGGGCCTAGC
>Ga0315274_10015033_pt1 | contig 10974 bp, 8 predicted proteins | sample YL17G02_20_MG_FD_203700 | JGI IMG/M metagenome (GOLD analysis project Ga0315274, IMG submission 203700) | Sediment microbial communities from Yellowstone Lake, YNP, Wyoming, USA - YL17G02_20 | ecosystem: Environmental > Aquatic > Freshwater > Lake > Sediment | place: USA: Wyoming | collected...
TCCCAGGTCCAGCCGCTTGGCAACCTGGAGCACCTCCTCGGGCTGCCACCCCGTTCGGGCTACGAGCGCTGACCAAGCGGCTTCTCCGAACTGGCGCACCAACGCCTCCAGCCGAGCCTCGGCCCCACCCGTCTCCATCACCTCGAGGAAGCGGAGGACGTCCGGATCGCCGAGACGGTGTTTGGGCGGATGATTGTCCAGAACGATTCCGCCACCGATCGTCACCACTGGTGAAAACTGCCGGAGGATAAAACGATCGCCCGGCAGGAACAGCCCGTGCTCCGCCAGGCGGAGTTGTACGTAGGCCCGCGCGCCGGGTGCCAGTTCTTTGCCGTTGAGCAACACGACCTCCGCCAGCATCTCCGAGGTCCAGCAATGAAAATGCACGCGTGCACGATTCTTCAAAGGCCGCGCCGAAGGGAGAAGCGAGATGACGGCATCGAGGCACGGCGTGCTCTCGAAAAGCCCCGGCGGCGCCAGCGTCATGCCGCGCGCAACCTCCTGAGCCTCCACGCCTGCGAGGTTGAGCGCCGTGCGCTGTCCCGCCAGCGCGCAATCGGCCGGCTGATTGTGGACCTCGATCCCGCGCACGCGCGCGCGACGGCCGAGAGGGAAGATTTCCACTTCCGTTTCCTTCTCGATTGTTCCCGCAATCAGGGTGCCCGTGACCACCGCGCCAAAACCCTTCATCACGAAAGCGCGATCGATCGGCAGGCGGAAGGGCAGGTTCACCGGCCTCGCCGCAGCATCCAGCCCCAGGCGGCGCAATTCAGCCCGAAGCGTTTCCAGCCCCTCGCCGGTCCGCGCGCTCACGGCCACCATCGGCGCGCCGTCCAGGAATGAACCCGCGACGTATTCCTGCACCTCCAGCCGGACGAGGTCCAGGATTTCGCGCTCCACCAGGTCCGACTTGGTGATCGCAACGAGGCCCTTGCGAATGCCCAGCAACCTGCAGATATCGAAGTGCTCGCGCGTTTGAGGTTTGATGGATTCGTCCGCCGCGACGACCAGCATCACCAGATCGATTCCGCCCACACCGGCCAGCATGTTCTTGACGAAGCGCTCGTGGCCCGGCACATCCACAAAGCCGGCGCGCAAATCGTCACCAAGGTCGAGGTGAGCAAATCCCAGGTCGATAGTGATGCCGCGCCGCTTCTCTTCTTCCCAGCGATCGGGATCCGTCCCGGTCAGGGCTTTCACCAGCGCCGACTTGCCATGATCGATATGACCGGCCGTGCCGACGATGACGTGTTTCATGGAAAGGCGATTATGCTGGAAGCCGCGCGCGTGGGCAACCCTGGCAGCGACACTCTCTGAAGCGACCTACTCCGGCTCGCGCTCCGGCGGCAAAGGTTGCGCGGGCGCTTTCTCGACCTCCGCGCCCAGCCACACACTCGCGACAACCCACTCGCCGTAACGCTTTTGCAGAACCATGTCGTAGTTCGCCACGGCAGTGGGGTCTTCAAAGGTCACGCGGGCCAGGGCGCGCGTCTTCTCCGGAGAGAGAGTGAGGTGCTGGATCTGAACTTTGACCGGAGGTTCGGCCGGCGCGGGCGGCTTGGTTGTTCCGGCGCGGACGGCGGTCGATTTCGGCGCCGCGGCTGTGGAACTGCTGCGCCCTGCCGCAGGCTTGGCGGCTGCGGGCAACGAAGCGGAAGGCGTATCGGGCGAAATCAATGCGGGAGCGAAATAGGTCCGCACCGCTTCCTCGACCGAAGCTCCCGACTTCTTCGCCTGTGGTTTGGCCAGGAATTTGGCGCGACTTTCGATGACCTCCACGGCATTCTCAACGTCGAGGCAGATCACCACGTCCTGGATCTTCGTCAGCGCCTCGCGCAGCGGCGCGATGAGCTTCGGGTCCGACCGCACCGTGAGCGCAATGACGGCCGCTTCCGTGACCGTGCGGTCCGGCTCCTGGTCGGCGCGGTTGACCGCGGCGAGCAGCGTCTCGGCGGCTTCCGGCGCGTCAAACTCCGCCAGCGCGCCGTAGTAAAAGCGCCGCAGATTCAGATCGCGCTTGTCCGACTGGAGTTTCCAGAGGATCTGGATTGCTTTCTCTCCACCAATGAAGGCCAGCGCCTGCGCGGCGAACTCCGCCGTGCGGTCGTCCTTCAGCGCTTCCTCGAGCTGCGGGATGATGGCCGGGCCGGTCGCCATCGCCGCGCGGTAGAGCGCATCGCGCGCTTCGGAGTTGGGAGAATGTTCGGCCGCGTCGAGCAGTTCCACCGCCCAGTCGCCCGGCAACGGCTTCTCTTCTTCTTCCGCAGCGGGAGTGGTCGCGGTTGAAGGCGTCTGATCCTGCGCGGCCGAGACCGCGGGGGGAAGAAGGAAGTAGGAAATAGGAAGTAGGAAGTAGGGTAAAAGCAGCCGGCGCAGTCTGTGATAATCCGTGCGCTTTGGTTTTCTCCCGAAATGCTCCACGAAATCTGCCTCATGCATCATATCTTCGTTTGGATGCCCGGTGGGATGGCCGGGTTGGAAAACCTCGACGTCGACCACACCTTCCGCGACAATCCTTTCTGGCTTCTGGCTTCTGGCTTCTGACTCCTCTCTTCTGCCTGCCCCTCGCTGCCTTCTGCCGACCGCATTCTGCCTACTTTCCATTCAGCAGCGGCGGCAGTTCACGCAGGTCGTGGAGGACGAGGTCCGGCTGAGCGCTCGCGAGTGTATACGCGCCGAAACCGTACGTCACTCCGCACGTCCACACTCCGGCGTTGCGCCCGGTGAGCACGTCCGTGTCGGAATCGCCGATGATGAGCGTCTGCTGCGGCAACGCGTTCAGATCGGTCATCAACTTCCGCACGCCCATCGGGTCGGGCTTCTTCTGCTCGAAACTGTTGCCGCCGTAGATGAAGGCGAAATAGCGCGCCATGTTCAATCCGGCGAGAATCTCCCGGCTGAATACCACCGGCTTGTTGCTCAGCACCGTCAGGCTCTTCCCGCCCAGCGCGTCCAACGCTTCAATCACGCCGGGATAAGCGACGGTGTTATCGAGCATGTGCTTGCGGTAGTGCTCGATGAAAATCGCCACGCCCCTTTCGATGTCACCGTCCCTGGCCCCCTCACCCAGCGCGCGCCGGACGAGGTTCGTGACGCCGTGGCCGACGTAGCTGCCGATCAGGTCATGCTCGAGCGGCGCGAACCCCAGTTCGGCGCGCAGGGCGTTGACGCTCAGCGCCAGATCGAGCTTGCTGTCGATCAGCGTGCCGTCCAGATCGAAAATCAGCAGCCGGAGTGAATCCAAAACGTCGGCGGGAATCGGCATCGCGAACGCGCACCTCAGTCCGTCGGCCGGGCCTCGGCGTCCGGCGCCAGCGCCCGCAGCACCAGCGCCGCCTCTTCCGCCGGGATGGGGTTGAAGTAGAACCCCTCGGCGCCGAAGACGCGCCGCTCGCCTTCGATGTCGGGATTGATTTCGATGTGCCAGTGATAATCGTCGGCAATGCTGGTCCAGAAGTCCTTCGCCCAGCCGCTCGCCTCCAGGTTGGGCTCGGTGTGAACCACAATGTGGAGCGAGGGCGAGATGTTCTCAACACGCTGCAGGCAGCTCTTGAAAAACGCGGCAAGCGAGCGAACGCGCCCCGCATCGCCGATGTCCTTCTCAAACGACGAGGCGTGGCGCAGGGGCAGAACCCAGAGTTCGTAGGACGAGCGCGAGGCGAAAGGGCACAGGGCGATGAAATCCGCGCTCTGGTCCACCACGCGCTTCTCCTGCCGGATCTCCTGCTGAAGCATGTCGCAGTAAAGGCAGCGCTCTTTGTTTTCGAAGTGCTCGCGGCTCCAACGCAACTCGATTTGCAGGATCATGGGAAGCACGGGACTGGCCAGGATCTGCGAATGGCTGTGCATTTCCACCGCCGCGGGCGCCGGGCGCTGGTCCTTGAAGAGCGAGACGTAGCGGAAGCGGCGGTCGCGCTTCAAGTCCAGGATGCGGTCGCGGCAGACCTCGATCACCTTTGCCAACTGCTCCACCGGAAGTTGTGCCATGGTGACGCCGTGCTGCGGCGTCTCGACCACGATCTCGTGCGCGCCCAGGCAGCTCATGCGGTCGTACATCCCTTCGCCGCGCGGGTTGAGCGGGGTTTCGATCTGGAAGACCGGCGCGCGGTCGTGGAAGACGCGCGTCGTCCACGCCCCGTCCGCGTCGCGAGTCTCGAGAATCGGCTTCGGAGTCAGGCGCTCGTTGCCCGGGCAGAACGGGCACAACTCGTCGGCTTCCAGCGCGCCGGGCATGACCGGGCGCTTGCCGGTCACGATCCAGCGATGCGTGATGGGGTTCAATCGCAGTTCGGCCATGGGCAAGACCTTTCACGGAGCTCGGGAACCGAGCAGCCATCCGATGACGCGGCGCCTCGCCTTCGACGCTGCCGGGGCGGGCGAGGCTCGTGCAAGTCATTCTATCCTGAAACCGCGCGATGCGTCATGCGCCGCCGTCCGGCGCGCGTGGCGAGGCGGACAAAACTCGACGCGCCGCAGCGCGTGTGATAACTTGGAACATCCGAATCAATTCCGACGGAAGCGAGCCTTATGGCGGAAATACTCCCCTTTCGAGCCCTGCGCTACAACCCCGCAAAGGTCGGCGAACTCGGGAATGTCGTGACGCAGCCGTACGACAAGATCAACGCGGCGATGCAGGCGCGCTACTACGACCTGAGCCCTTACAATCTGGTGCGCATTATCCGCGGCAGGCAGAACCCGATGGACACCGCCGAAGACAATGTCTACACGCGCGCCGCGCGCGCGCTTCACGAATGGATCGAGACCGGCGCACTCGTCTCCGATCCCGAGCCGGCAATCTATCCCTATTACCAGGAATACAACGTCCCGGGAACCGAGCAGACGAAGCAACGCCGCGGGTTTATTGCGCTGTGCCGGCTGGAGGATTACGCGGCGCGCGTCGTCCACCGCCACGAGGAAACGCTGTCCGGCCCGAAGGCCGACCGCCTGGAACTGCTCAAGGCCACGCGCGCGCACTTCGGCCAGATCTTCATGCTCTACAGCGATCCGAGCCGCGAGATCGAGCAGGCTCTCGAGGCCGACACTGCCGGAAAATCCTTCGACGCCGTTAGCGACGAGTATGGCAGCCGCCATTCTCTCTGGCAATGCACCAAGCGGGCGACGATCGAGCGCATTGTCACCGCGATGCGCGAGCGGAAGTTCGTCATTGCCGACGGCCATCACCGCTACGAAACGGCGCTCGCCTATCGCACTTTCTGCCGCGATCGAGGGAAGCGCGACGGCCGCGCCGAGTACGTGATGATGACCTTCATCCGCAAGGAGAGCGAAGGGCTCACCATCCTGCCCACGCACCGCGTGGTCCACAGCCTGCCGGGCTTCGACTGGAGCGCACTGGAAGCGGGCGCGCGGCGGTTCTTTGATTGGGAAAGCACCGAGCTGCACGGCGACGACGCGCCCGCGCGCCTGCAGGCACGTCTGGCCGCAGCGGGTCGCCAGGGCCCGGCGCTGGCCGCGTATGCGGGCGCGGGAAAGCTCGCGCTGCTGCGCCTGCGAACGGACCTCGATCTTCCCGGCGCACTGCCCGACGTCGCCCCTCGGCTGCGCCGCCTGGACGTCGTCATCCTGCATCGGGTGCTGCTCGAACAGGTGCTGGGCATTGACCCGCAGGCGGTGCGAGAAGAGAAAAACCTCCGCTACGTCCGCGAACTCGACGAAGCTCTGCGGCAAGTGGACCGCGGCCAGGCACAACTCGCGCTGCTGATGAATCCCACGCCCGTCGAAGCCGTGTGGGAGAACGCGCTCCAGGGACAGCCTCTCCCGCAGAAGTCCACCGACTTCTACCCCAAGCTGCTCTCCGGGCTGACGGCTTATTGGCTGGATAACCCCGCGGGAATGTAGCGGCGCTCTCTGCGCGCCGGACGGACAGCGGTCAGAGACCGCCGCTGCCGCGCAGTAAGGCAACGTCAGGACGCCGGCTCGAAGGACTTCACCGCGTCTCCGACGCTGTCGTACACTTCGAAAACTGTAACAAGCTTAGTAATATGTAACTGCTCATCAAACTTCTTGGTGAGGTTGGCGAGCTTCATGCCCGCCCCCTGGCTGCGCGCTGAGGTGTAGCCGGCCACGAGCGTCCCCAGGCCGGCGCTGTCGATATAGCCGACGTCGGCAAGGTCCAGCACCACCCGGGTCTTCCCCGCGGCGAGCATATTCTTCAGCTTGGCGCGCAGCTGGCTGCTCTCCTCGCCCAGCGTCACGCGACCCGACAACACCAGAACCGTCACTCCCCCCGAATCCTTCTCACTAATGTGCAATGCCATGCATGACCTCCATTCAGCGCCGCATTGTACCTGCGTTTATGCCGAAAGTAAACCGCCGGGGCACCCGATCAAAGCGCGCGAACCAGGCTTCTATTCAAACTCCGAACAGGACATGAAATAGCCGCAGCGCGGGCAGACGAACTTGCACTGGCGCGATTCGAGGCGCTTCGAGCAGACGGGACAAACCTCCACGGGCAGCTCCGGGGGCAAATTGTTCGCGTCAAGGTTCGGTTCGCTCATTTTAAGAGAAGTTGTCAGCTCTCAGTTCTCAGCGATCAGCAATCAGCTTTGAGCCGTCAGCTCTTAGTCGGTTTCGTTTGCTGAAAGCTGGTGGCTGACGGCTGACCGCCGCGAGATCCCAGCGGCCCACGCTCACCGCACCAGCGACTGAATTAGTCCCACCTCCCACGTCAGGTAGGCGCCGAAGCCGAGGCTGAAGAGTCCCGCCGCGAGGCGAATGACGCGGTCCAGCACCCGCAAGCGCCGCGCCGCCAGCGCCAGCGGCACGGTCATGAGCAGGCTCATCACCATCATGCCGCCGATCGAGCCAATGCCAAAAATGAGAATGTAGGCGGCGGCGAGCAGGAGCGACGGCAGCGCGCCGACCACGACCATCATCAACGCCGCCGTCCCCGCGAGGCCGTGCACCACGCCGACGATGAACGGCTTCCCTCCCAGGCGCAGCGTGCGGTGCTGGTGCTGATGCTGGTGCCCGGGCTCCGCCACGTGTAAGTGCAGGTGCTTGTGCTCGACGCCGTCGTGCTCGTGAGCGTGGACGTGCAGCGCGTTGGTCCGCGCCAGCTTGACGAGCACGTTCAGGCCCAGAAAAATCAGCATGCAGCCCACCAGGAATTCCAGGAACTGGGAGAATTGCGGTGTCAGCGCCAGCCGGAACGCCGCCACCAGCAGCCCGAAAACCAGCAGCGACGCAGTGTGGCCCATCCCCCAGGAAACGCCGATCAGCGACGAACGCAGCAGGCTTTTTTCCTCGGTGACAAACGTCGAGACGGCGGCCAGGTGGTCGGCGTCCAGGGCGTGGCGCAAGCCCAGGACGAAGCCCAGTGCGAGTGTTGACCAGATTGGAAAATCGCTTGCCGTCATAATTCTAATATTACAACATGTACTGAAGAGTTCTCAGTTCTCAGTTGTCAGTTCTCAGGTATCAGCATTCAGCCGTCCGCTATCAGGGACCAGTTGGTTGCGGGCTGCGTGCTGATGGCTAAAGGCTGACGGCTAACTCCTCACGGGTAATGCTCCCGCATGAAATCCGCAATTCCCCGATACGCACGCTCCAGCGTGGCCTCGTCGGGGAGAAAGACGATGCGGATGTGCGGGCTGGGCAGGGTGCGGCAGAAGCCGCTGCCGTGCACGACCATGACCTGCTTCTCCACGAGCAAGCGTTTGACAAACTCCTCGTCACTCCCCTCGATGTCGAGGCGGGGGAAAGCATAGAACGCGCCACGCGGCGCCACGCAGCTCATGCGCGGGATGGAGTTGCACCACTTTGCGGTCAGGTCACGGCGGGCGCGCAACTTGGCGAGTACCTCCGTGAAGTGGTCCTGCGGGCCCTCGAGCGCCGGCCGGATGGCGTACTGGTGCGCGTGATTGGCGCTGAGCCGCGCGCGCAGCAGCTTGTGCATGCCCTCGATGTAAGGCTTGAGCGCCGCCGCGTTGCCGCTGACGATGGCCCAGCCCAGGCGCCAACCCGGAACCAGGTAACCCTTGGAAAGCCCGCCGAAGGTGATCACCGGAACGTCCGGCGCGAGCGCCGCCAAGGGCACGTGCGATTCGCCGTCGAGCAGCAGCTCGTCATAGATTTCGTCCGCCAGGATCACCAGGTTGTCCTGGCGCGCCTGCTCCGCAATACCTTCCAGCGTCCGGCGGGAATAGACGGCGCCCGTGGGATTGTTGGGATTAATGACCACGATGGCGCGCGTGCCGGCAAAGACGCGGCTCGACAGGTGCTGGAGGTTGGGCTCCCAGCCGGCGTCTTCGTCGAGCGCATAAGCGTTGGGCTGCGCGCCCAGCTTCGCCAGTACGGCAGAGTAGAGCGGATAATCGGGGCAGGGCGTCAGAACGTTTTCACCGGGGTTCACCAGCGCCGTCAGGCAGATATCCACCGCCTCACTAACACCGGCTGTGATAAAGATGTTCTGGATATTACGAATGCCCTTGCGCTCCGCCATGGCGCGGATGGCGGCCAGCGCCTCCGCAACGCCCAGCGACGGCGCGTAGCCGTTCTTGCCGTCGCGCATGGCTTTCGCCACCGCTTCGATCAGGTGCGGCGGCACCTGGAAGTCGTAAGCCATCGGGTCGCCGATGTTGAGGGGAAGGATCTCCTTGCCCTCGCGCGCCAGTTGCTCGGCGAGCACGGTGATGTCGCGGATGGCATAGCGGATGTGCTCCATCCGCTGCGCGACGGCGATCTGGCGAATTTGTTCAAGTCCTGGCGACATGACGGATTTTCATTTGTAACAGAAAGCCGGAACGGGGTCAACGAAGCAAGTAGCCGTCAGCGGTCAGCGATCGGCCAAGCCCCTGCCGAAAGTTGACGGCTGATAACTGCGGGCGGTTCTTCTAGAGCAACTCCTCCAGGTCTCGATACGGCATTCGCTGCGACTCCGCCACGGGCTGGCAGGTAATGTGCCCCGCGTAAGTGTTGACGCCTCCCTTGAGGAGCGGATTCTCCGCAATCGCTCCTTTCAGCCCCAGGGCCGCAATCTTCCGTGCGTAAGGAAGCGTGGCATTGGTCAACGCGATCGTCGAAGTGCGCGGCATGGCGCCGGGCATGTTGGTGACGCAGTAGTGAACGACGCCAGCGACGTCATAAACCGGATCGCTGTGCGAGGTCGCCCGGGTGGTCTCGACGCAGCCGCCCTGGTCAACCGAGACATCGACAATGACCGAGCCCGGCTGCATCGTGGCCACCATTTTTCGCGTCACCAGCCGGGGCGCCGCGGCCCCCGGAACCAGCACCCCGCCGATCAGCAGGTCAGCCTTCTTCACCGCATCGGCAATGTAGAACGGGCTGGAGAGGTGTGTTTCGACGCGCCCGAAGAAGAGGTCGTCGAGGTGGCGCAGGCGGTTCAGATCCACATCCAACACCAGCACCTGCGCGCCCATGCCCATCGCCATCTTGGTGGCGTTGATGCCCACGACGCCCGCGCCCAGGATTACCACCAGGCCCGGCCGTACGCCCGGAACGCCGCCCAACAACACGCCGCGCCCGCCGTGCGGCTTCTGCAGAAAGTAGCTGCCCACCACGATCGACATGCGCCCGGCGATTTCGCTCATGGGCGTGAGCAGCGGCAGCGCTCCGGACGTGTCGCGGATGGTTTCGTAGGCCACGCCCGCCACCTGCGTATCCACGAGCACGCGCGTGAGCTCGGGCAGCGGCGCCAGATGCAGGTAGCCGAAAACGATCTGCCCCTGGCGCAGATGAGGATACTCTTCCGGAGTCGGCTCCTTGACCTTGACGATCATTTCACTGCGCGCGTAAACCTCGTCGGCGGTGTCCACGATCCGGGCGCCGGCGGCGACGTACTCCTCATCGGTGAAGCCCGAACCGACGCCCGCCCCCTTCTGAACCCAAACGGCGCTGCCGTCCTCAACCAGTTCGTGGACGCCCGCCGGCACAAGACCCACACGGTATTCGTTGTCTTTGATTTCCTTAGGAAGACCAATATTCATTTATGACCCTCGGCGTGAAATATGAAGCTAAGTTTGCCCTGCACGTTTCCGGCCTTCCTATGGTAAACCCGTCCGGACACAACTCTCCAGCACCTTCGGCGTGATGCCACGGAATAGGGACGTTTAGTCGTAATTCAAAGGTCGGGGATTCGGCGCCTGTAGATTCTGAATCTGCGGCACCTGACAAAACGTCACCCGCCAGGCACGAAGTGCCTACCTTTGGCCCCTGAAAGCGGTTGTACTGCCCGGCGCGGTAGCTGCTTCGCCCTCGTTATGCCGGACGCCATCATTGTATTTTCAATGACTTGAAGGCTTCGGTTTTTCACTTTACTGCTGGGTGGGGCTCCGGACGGGGGTAAGGCGGCCCGCGACGCCGCTTCCCGCTTGCGCCGCTGTTCCTGCAGCATTTCGAGCAACCGGAGTTTGCGCTCCAGTTGCCGGTCGAGGTAGTTGTCCATGCGCAGGATCCAGGTCCAGCGGGGGTCGGTGGGCGCCAGGCAGGCGTCGCGCGCGGCGTCGGAGACCTCCGCGTGCTCGCGCAGGAAGAGTTCGTACTCTTCCGTCATTTCCTTGCGCTCCTCGAGCAGGTACATCACCAGCGCGGCGCGCACCGAGAAGGTCCGCGACGGCCCCGGGCCGTGGTCCGAGCCAGCGCTGGCCTCGTGTTCTTGGCTAGATGTGTCTCCGCCACCGGAAGGCCGGTCTTCCTTCTGCGCGCCCTGGTCCGGAGCGGCGCCCGGCTCACCCGTGCTTGCCTCGAATTCTTGCCCAGGGAAGTCTCCTCCGGGAGCGTCGGCATCCGCCGCCAGCCCTGGCTCTGCCTCCTCCTCGTCGGCATATTTCTCCAGGTCGCCCCGCGCGGCGCGCAGGCTTTCGGTCTCGCCCGCTCCCTCGTCGTACTCGTTGGGCAACTCCTCCTCGCCCTCCCTCAGCCGCCGGAAGAAATCCAGCACCATCGCCCCGCGCAGCGTGGGCTTGGGGCCGTACAGCCCCTTGAGCGACAGCTCGC
>Ga0315274_10015036_pt1 | contig 10974 bp, 6 predicted proteins | sample YL17G02_20_MG_FD_203700 | JGI IMG/M metagenome (GOLD analysis project Ga0315274, IMG submission 203700) | Sediment microbial communities from Yellowstone Lake, YNP, Wyoming, USA - YL17G02_20 | ecosystem: Environmental > Aquatic > Freshwater > Lake > Sediment | place: USA: Wyoming | collected...
CCGGGTGTGAAGCGCGGGGGTCGTACCAGCCACAACGGGCTTCCTAGGGGCGAGTTTCGGCCTTGTGGCTGGCCGAGCCGTCTTCGATTCCATCCTCAGGAGGGCATGGAGCGCCCACGCCTGAACGTCATCCTCTGCGATCTTGAGGGCAAGGCAGTGCCGACTGTGGGGAGCCACGATATGGCGATCGTGCTCGACCCATGTGAACCCCTCGTACCCGGCCGGAAGCTCATTAAGGTCGCGCACGAGCTTCTTCCCCCCGATACGCAGGAGACTCAGAAGCGAACGCGATCCGGCGTAGTCATCTGCCTCGACCCCTTCCACCATGGGCTGGCCGCCGACCCATGTGACCGAGCGGACTCGGTCCCTTCCGTATGCACGGCGGCGCGAGAGCCCGTGCCGAAGTGAGTATTGTCGCGAGCTCCAGGCGACCTCGAGATCCCACACCTTCTCGAACCGCTCTTCCCCCTCCGGCCACCTCCAGACGAACGGCGCAACGTCGTGTGCGATCACTTTGATGTCCGGAGTTCGTTGCTCGTCGGTCATGGTCTGCTCCCTTGCCGCACAAGGTGCTCCTTGTACCAATGAAGCTGCTCCCCGATCCGCAGTCCCTTCAACGGCCAGAGGACCGTGGCACCGGCTGCCTCGAGCCGCGGTTGCACCGTCTCGACATAGCTCTTGCCGGCGTGAAACTCGAATGTGCGACCACACAGCGCGCCAACCGTCGCCTCAAGTTGGGAAAAGACTTTCCCGCCCCAGGCTCGGCGCTCGGGCGCCGAAAGATCTGAGAGCCGCGTGTCGTAGGGCGCGATGATCTCCTCGGGATCGACGATTCCATACTTCGCGCCAAGGATGTACCAGGGAAGGCGGAGACTTTCCGCGTACGCTCGCCGCAACCGGAAGAGGGTTGAGGCGTAGAGGTATCGCGCTGGGCCCGGCGCAGACAGCTTCTCGCTGACGCAGCCAACAAGGAGCACCGTAAGCGGGTCGCTTCCCACGGACCGGGTTTCTTCAGCGGCCATCGAGAGATGAGTCACTTGCCCTGAGGAGAGTCTACCAGCTCGGCCCGCCCCAGCGGTGCCTCGCCAGGCTTTCCCTGGAGTGCCACAGCCACCGCGTTCGCTGTTCTAAGCCCGATGCAAGAGCCTCAAGGATTGTGGTTGCCGGCCACGGCAGTCGCGCGGGGCTCACGACAACCGAAGGTCGGCCTTGATCTCCTTAAGTATCTCGTTGACTTCATCTACGACGGGTTGCGCTGGCTTCGTCTTCCCACCGAGCTGAATTTCGACGAGAACCCTGAGTTGAAGCCCTACGGTCGCTTGTTTGAGGCGACCGATTTGGTCGGCGAGAGTCTGAATCTGTTCAGGTGCAAATTCGCCCTGGGCGAACACAACGCCAGCTTCCCGTTCGCGAATCACTGGCTTTGGCACTGGTGCCGCCTTGGCCAGCCGTAAAGCCACGTGCTGGGCCGCCGCGAACTCGCACGGCCATTCACCCTGCGTGATCTCAATGAACCGCGCCTGGACTGCACCCTGGATTGCAGTGCGAACCAGAGGCCAAGGCAGCGTTTTGCCGAAGGCCTGGGAGAGGTTTACCGCGAGCGCCGTCGCTGTCGTGGCCTCCCCCTGCCACGCAGCGGGAATCCTGAGCGGTAGAAGATCGGGGGTCGGGATCGGCGGCGGCGGTGCTTGCAGCACTGCGTCGGGTGTGAGGATGCCAGCCGGCACCGCCTCACCGAGGATGCTGGCGGGTCCATTCGTGAGCCAGAGCTGGCCGTCGCGAACAGCAGCGGCAATCGCGGTGTCAACGACCGCAGGATCAGCTGCGGGGATCGCAATTGGCTCGTCGTAGCCTTCGCGCTGCAGCTTGACCACCTTGCCGCCGGCGAAGTAGTCGTGGACCGCCTTCACGGCGAGCTCATCCGCCGTCCACAACCCGGGAAGCCGACCAGGGCCGAGCAGCGCAGGCATAATCTCGGAGAGCGTGGCGGCCTCGGGCAAAACAACCTCGAGACCTGGCTCCTTCAGCACCTCGTCGTCAGCGCCCTGTCGCCAGAACGCCCGAATCGACCGATCAGGCCGCGTGAGCTTCAGGACAAAGAGCCCGTCGCGGCAGCCACCTACCAGGGTGTCCAGAATTGCACGGCGGCTGAGCATTTTCGGGAGGTGCGGGAACTGCGCGAAAGCGCCAACCAGATCGTTGACGCGGCGCGCGGTTTCCCCCTCGCGCCACAGGGCGTAAGGCCCCCCCGGCAACAAAGCGTCAGCGCTGATGGCTGTTTCCTGGATCCTGGCCCTTGAATCGGCCTTGATCGTCGCGAACAGGGGATCGTCGCTGCCAGCGATCTTGAAGGCCTGAACCTCGTCCTTGTCCGAGATCGTGACGACGATGCAGTACGCCTGACGGACAGCTTCCGGGATCGCTTTGCGGGCGCCGTCGAGCTTGGTCGCCAGCGTCGCCTCGCGGATCGGATCAATCTCCTGCCCCTTGAGTTGGCTGCGGACCTCCTCCCACGCGAGGTAGTCCTTAACGCGGTCGCGGGCGACATCGAGCCCGTCACGTGAAGGCGCGGCAAGCACCACCGCGTTCCGGTACACCCGCGGCCTGTCGGGTCCTGTTGTTTCTTCGAGGTAGCGTCGTGCCTCCGGGCTCGGCTTGCCGGACTCGGAGGCCGCCTTCGGGCCGAGCACCGCGTAGTGGAAGTCCCCATCATCCTCGATGTCGTGCGGTTTCTCGGGCAAGGTGTGAACGCGCGCTCCGGCCGCGCTGGCGCCCGCGGTGAGCGCCTTCGCCTTGCCGATCTCGTCAAATAACCGGGCCTCGACCAGCTCGCCGCCGACGCGAGTCCGGGCATCATCGTGCATCTGGCGCAGGTTCGGCTTCGACCCGAGCCGCCACGCCTGTGGGAGCGCTCTTGGCTCGCCAGGCGTTGCCTTGCTGTCCCCCATCGCCGCTTCGTCGAGGAACCAGGAAACGTCGGTCCAGCGGCGAAGTGCCTTCTCCAGCTCGATCTTGTCGGGTCTCGTCGCGGCGATCAACGTGACAAGCTCCCGCGTCAGGGCCTTGTGCCCGATCGGCTGCGAGTGGAGGAACGTGGCGAACACCGCCTGCTCGATCTCGCGGTGGCGTAGCGCCGGGAAGTCGTAGTGCAGTTGCCATACCTTTTGGAGTTCACTTCCCAAGATCTCTGTCCAAGCCTGTTTCTTGCCTTCCCACTCCTCGGACTCTGCAACCGTGGTCAGCTCCCGTGCGGCCTCGGAGATACCTTTGGGCTCACCCGGAGCGGTCAGGAACACGTTCACGCTCACGAGCGGTGACTGGTCCCACTTTTCCGCCTCGCGCAGCGCGAGCGCGAACGTGCGAAGTACGCCGCGGGTCCGCTGGAAACCCTCGAGCTGGGTCCACTTCGTGTAGAAGACCTCGGTGAGATCAGGGTGGAACGGATAGCTGTCGAGGTATCGATCCTCGGCGTTCTTGCCGTCCCTCTTGGTTTGGTCGTCGAGATCAGCAATCCCCTTGAGTGCAGCCACGACGTGCGGCCTGAACGCCTGCAAATCCTCGACTGACTTGGGGGTAAAGAAGCGGCGGCGTAGCAACTCGGCAACATCACCTTTTTCGACCGGCAGGACACCCTCTTCACGCTCGCGCCGGAAGATCGCGTACAGCTCCTGGACGATCTGCTTCCCTAACTCGTCGCTCTTGCCGGGATCGGTGGCGAGCAGCGAGGCCACCAGCGCACAACTGTCGACCTTGGTCACAGCCTGCGTGAGATTTTGAAAGAAGTCCTGAATCCGATGGCGCCACACCGGCTCGGCCCCGACCTTGGTGCGCGCCCACATCAGTACTTCGTCGATCAGAACGAGGGTCGCCAGGCCATCACGTGCCGGGAGCCGAAGGAGGTCCTCGACGACGTTGGTAAACGGTGGTTCTTCACGCTCGACATCCCCCTTGGTGCCGAGGATTCTTAAGGCCTCTTGCCCGCCAAGCTGAAACGCGAGCACGGTCCACGGGTAGCGGAAGCGGCGAACCGAGCCGTCCGGCCCCTTGACCTCCATCCCCGTGACTGGGTCGAGCCGGTCGAAGGTGAGGGCGGCGATCCGCGTCCTTGGCGGTGCCATCCCGAATTCGCTCTTGAACTCGCGCACCGCCGGTAGGTCCGGGAGCCGGTCCGGATCGTTGACCAGGTGGAACAGCGTGATCAGGGAGTGCGTCTTCCCCCCACCGTACGTCAGCTCGAGCTGCCGCACGGCCTTGTGGTTCTTCGCCGCGAGGCGCAGCACCACGTCTTTCGCGAGCTGGCGGAGGTTGTACGTCGGGTACGTGAGGGCGAAGAACTCCTCGGGCTTCTCGTAGGTCGGGCGCTGCCCGCGTTGCATGACCACGTCGTCGAGGTCTGCGGCGAACATGGACAGCGACAGTTGGCCTGATTTCAGGTCCTCGCGCAGCTTCACGACCTTGTGCCAGGGGGTCCAGGGAAGCTTGCTCATTCGGTCACTCCTGACTTGGTACCGCTTCGATTACCACTACTCGTGAGTTGTTGCCACCATCCGCCGACCGTCGCGAATCTGGATATAGGTACTGGGGCCGTTTTTGTACACAATGAGTACGTATCGTACCTATTTCCTGACCCGCGGCACTCCTGACCTGATCCCTCTTCACTAACCGGCAAACCATCCCCTCAGCAGCCGCTGAAGCTTTGAGAATGCCCGATCCTCGCAAACGGCAATGGGCACCGACCGCCCGAGTTGCTCGTAAAGGCTCGCGGACCGGGCTTTGCCGGCCAGGCGCAGCGCTGCCTCCATCGCGTCCTTGGGTCGTGGGGGCTTGGCCTGGTTCTCGCCGAGAAGGCCCTGTGCTCGCATCCAGGCGCGCAACGAAGGGTCGCGCCCCACCCACCCGAGGATGCGGTCAACCTCGGGCGATCTGGTCCACACCCACTGCTCCAGCTCAGGATCGATCGCGATCGCGGTCCCGCGCGTGGCCCAACCGTTCTTGGTGAGCCGTGCCTCCACCTCGGCCTCGATTTGCGCCGCCGACATGGCCTCGCGCCCGCACCCTTGCCGGTCGAAGACCACCACGGCGAACGCGTGGGAGCGCAGAAACGGGCGCAGGAACTCGTGGCTTTCGGTGAGGCAACCCGGATCGTGGTGCATGTGCCTGAAGTAGTCCACTGAGAGGGGACGGATACCCAGGTCATGCGGGCGCGAGAGCAGCCCGCGGAGGGCAAACTCGATGTTGCTGTCTGCCGCGAGCACGACAAGGTCGGTCCGGGGACGCTCTGGCATCATCCCAGCACCCCGCCTGCGAACAGCGCGGCCAGGTTGGTCTCGCCCTTCCATTCCCTCAGCGCAGGGTGGTCGGAACCGGAGACGATGTCGGTCTCGCCAGCCGTGGTCTTGGCGAAGCAAAGGACCTTCTCGGCATCAACGATGCCGAGAATCACGGGCGCATGGGTTGCCAGCAAGACTTGCGCACCGTAAACGGACGAAAGCGATTGAAACATTGCCTCCACCGCCCGCGGGTGGATGCCGTTCTCAGGTTCTTCGATCAGGAACACCCCGGAAAGATCGGGCAGATAGGCCGGCAGTGTCAGCGCAAAGAGCCGAAGCGTGCCGTCCGACGCCATCCACGAGGGGACCTCGAGGTCGCCACGGTACTTCAGGACGAGGTACCGGTGCTTGTCGTCCTCGCGCTCAACCGTGCGGACTCCTTCGAGGTCCGGAAGCGCCGTGCGCAGGTGCGCGAGCCAATCCTGGAAGCGCTCCTCCGACCGTCGCTGGAAGTCGGCGATCACCCAAGGGAGATTTGAGCCGTCGGGCTTGAAGCCCCGAACCTGCCCGGGCGGGCTGGCTTTGCGGATGACGAGGCTGTTAAGGACGAGCTGTTGCACGCCCTGTGTGAGCAGGCCCCTGAACCACGTTGTTGCGGGGAACTTGGTTTCGTCTGCGGGCATGTTTCCGAGCGCTGACTTGCGAGGACCCAGCTTGAAAGCCGGCACCCAGCCCTTGCCGGCCGCACTGTAGACCTCGGAGTAAAAGAGATCGTTGCCACCCCGAACCTTGTTGATGATGGTCTTCTCCCCGGGCCCGGCCTTGCCTGTCAGGATCGACCTCGGGGGCGTCACGCTGTCCGGAAAGAGCGTGCGTTGAAGGGGCCCAGGCGGGACGGACCGCTTTAGGAGCACCTTCTCCGCCACGATGTGAACTTCGGTCGACTCCGCGTCGAGCTCGAATGCCGTCTCGTAGCGGACGGTATCGTAGCCATTGGCTGCGATCTTCCCGCGAATCGGCTGGGGGATAGCCGCCTCCACCGCCAGTTCGAATCCGGCCCCGGCTCGGCCCCAAACAAGATCCTGGAAGTTGGCCGAGCGCTCAGCGATTGCGGTATCCAGTCCCTCGGACACCACCTGGCCTAGGAACGCGATGACGTCGAGGAACGTGGTCTTCCCGCTCGCGTTCGGCCCGACGAGGACGTGAAGCGGGCCAAGCGGCTGCTTGATGTACCGCAAGCAGCGGAAGTTCAGGGCTTCGATCAAGGTGATCATGCGCCCTCCGATCCCCCATTCTCCTCCATCCCAGGGAGCCTGCGCCGCGCCTCGTCTGCGGCCACCCCCCGCTCCTTGAGGTGGTTGCTGATCGTTTCGAGCAGCGAGCGCTCCTCGCCGCCGGTCTTGGAAAGCTCGATGAGGGCCTGCAGGAGCTGGCCAAAGAGCTGATTCCGGCGGAGGCCGCGCAGCTCCAGGTACGCGTCCACCTTGACAACGTCACCCGCGCGCCACAGGTGCATCAGCCGGTGTGCCTGGTCGATCAGCGGCACCTGGCGCGAGGGCGCGGGCGGCCGCTCGCCCTCCGGAAACAGCGACGGCTGCTGGGCGGCCGCGCGGGCAGAGGCGCTGTCCACCGCCGGGTCGTACCCCATCGACGCGCGACGCCGCGCCTCCCACTCCTTGAGTCGCACCGTGCTGCCGGTCCCTTCTTCAGGCTCGGCCTCGTCCCCGGTGCCCTCCGCCACGTCCTCCTCGTCCTCGGCGGCCTGGCCCCCGGTGCGCAGGAGGATATCGAGGTGGTCGGCGAGCATGTGATCCGACAACCCGCATGACACCGCGTACAGGATGCACGGACCGACCGGCGCGTCCTTGAGGCCGAAGTCGTAGCGGTGGAGCAGGTAGTAGGTGGTGACGTCGTCGAGGCCGCTCACCGCCTCGCCGCCGGCGCCGCGCGAGAGCACGCGCCCGACCACGAAGTCCACCACGATCCGGCGCACCGCGCGTAGGAACTCCGAGACGGTCATGACCTCGCCGGGGGCGTTGGCCTTCTTGACCGCCGGGTGCTTCGAGTACGCCTCCAGCGCCGGCCCGGTCGCCGCCCAGACGAAGTCCGGGCCGTGGATCCCAGCGTCCCAGAACTCGCGCAGCTGCGTCGTGATCCTCTCGCGCATCTCGGCAAGCACCTGGTTGTCCCAGCCCGGACGGGCCATCTCGGGCCGCTTGCGGCACACGAGCCAGACGGAGGACGCGAGCGCTGCCGACGAGAGCGATCGCGTGCGGGCTGTTCGTTCGGTCTGGATTGGCCACGAGCCGTCCACCACGAATCCGGCGCGGACGACCGCAGAGACGAGCGCTTCCCACGCATCCGGCTGCTTGTTGGCGAAGACCACGACCATGCGGCCGTCGGGCTTCAGCGCCTGATCGCACGCCTGGAAGGCGCGGAACATCCCGTCCTCGTACGCCTGCTTGGAGCGCGCCCTGTCGCCTCCGAATCGGCTCGCGTCGTCGATCAGTTCGCCGTCATTGGCCTCATGCGACCACTTCGGCCCGAGTGGCTCGCGGAAAGCCTCGTCGATCTCGGGCGAGAGGCCGTAGAGTGTCCGCCGGAGCCACACGTAGAAGAAATCCATCAGATCGGAGTACGGGATAGCGTCGTAGTACGGCGGATCGGTGACGACCAGATCGAAAAGGGAGTCATGCCGCATCTGTAGGACCGAGTTCACAAGAACAGCCGGGGCGGGAAGCCCCGAGGGCACTAGCCGCTGGAGTGACGTGACTCCCGCGTGGGTGGACTCAAGCATGGAAGCGAGGGCGCCGCACCGATCGGCAGTTGTTGCGACTTCAACGAAGTCGAGGTTCATCGGCAACGCAAACCGCGTAAAGACCTGTCGCACCTGCTCGTTCGGCACGTTCCAGGAACACACCGTTGAGCTGTGATCAAGCAGCTTGTCAAAGGAAGTCATGACCAAGGCCGCAACGGCTTCCGCCCATCCGGGGGGATAGCCCTCCGCAGCACAGCGAGAGGGAAGCGCCCGGATATAGCCAGCAATCACACCAAGCGCCAAAAGCTGCCGTGGCGTGAAGAGCTTCGACCAGCGGTCGAAGCCGTACAGCGGGACGCGGAAGCCCAGAGCCTCCTTGCTCGGCAGCGGCTCGTCGGGTAGCCCGAACGGGATCTCCGCGAACACACGGGGCAACTCGGTCTCGGCGTCGGCGGCTGCTCGGAGCTCCTCGTCTACCGGCAGGCGGTACCCCTTGCCGTTCGGGCCGTCCACGACGACGGCGGTCATCACCGTGCCGAGCCGGCCGCCCAGCCCCTCCTGGCGGATGTCCTCGGTCGTCATCGCCACCGTGCCCGGCTTGCCGCAGCACGGGCACGACGCCCCGGCGCGGCTCATCGTCCCCGCGCCGAGCCGCTTGTCGTGCTCGCGCCGCTGCGCCGCGTTGCCCCCCTGCACCGGCACGCCGGTCTCGACGCCGAACACGACGCCAGTCCGCTGCTGGTTGGGCGCCATCGTCAGCAGCACGCGCTTCTTGTCCTTCTTGCACAGCCAGCGGGTCTTGAGCAGGGGAATCGTTGCCCGGCAGTTCTTGCACGTAACCGTGCGCGCCCACAGGTACGCCACCGTGGGTTTCCCGTCGATCGTCGGGTAGAACCGGGCGAGGTCGGCCTTGGCGCGCTGCAGCACCCACCACCCCCACGCGCGCACGTGCCACGCGAGGTCCACGTCCGGCGGGGGGAAGAGCCGGTGTTGCACCGCCTCGAGGTTGCGCTCTAGCTGCTTCCTGGTGAGCTTGCCGGTGCCCTTGAAGAAACCCTCCATGAACTCGGGGCTTGCAAGCGCGAAGTCGGGCAGGGGCCGATGCTGCCCCGCGAGCTTCTGGGGGTACTCGAGCGTGCACTTGAGGATGAACCACGCGACCGGGTTGATGTCGATGGCGGTGGCCTCGCACCCGAGCCGCATCGCCTCCAGGGGAATCGCCCCGCCGCCGGCGAACGGGTCGAGCACCTTGGGCGAGCACCCGCCGTAGGCCTCGCGGATCCTGGCGCGGAACCACTCGAGGTCAGGGTTGGACTCGCGCCCCCAGTGGAGGATGCCGCCGACCGTCTCCTCGACCTCCTTCTCCTCGACCTTGCCCGACGGCAGTTTCTTCTTCTTGACGACCTTCACCACCGTGCCGCCGAGCTTCTCCAAGATGCGCCGCCGCTCCTCGGAGTCTCCGGGGTCCGGAAGGAGGGTAGCGATGAGCGCGGCCCGGCACGCCGCCAGCGGCCGCCGCGCCGGCCAGATATGCAGCGTCGAGATGTGCCCGTGCCGCACGTTCTTCTCATGCACGCTGTCCAGCGACGCCTGCTTGAGCGGGAACGCCAGCTCGATAAGGCGGGGGCGATCGCTCATTGCCTATTCCCCTGACTGGACATGGCCATGAGCATTCTTACTGCTGCTTGCATCGATTCCGCATGAGAAGGCCCAAGCTGCCCCCGTGTCCCCTTGGCGGTCAGTACAGTTACCCGCCCGGCACCCGTGGCTGGGGGCTCGACTTGCACGAGAATGTGACCGACATCCCGGGTTGTGAGTCGGCGCCTGAAGGTAGAGCCATCCCAAAGACCCACGATCTGCTGGTCGGAGTACCCTGGATCGACGTTCGGGTCATATGCAGCCACACTGACGAGCACAAGGGTAGGGCGCGCCAGCCCCATAAGGGCACGAGAGAGGCCGGACTTGTGCCCGTGATGGGGCGCGACAAGGATGTCAACACTGCTGACAAGTGAGCGCCACTCCTGTGTCGAAAGCGCGGCTTCCCACGCCGCTTCCTCCACATCTCCGCAAAGCAGAATCGAGCGCTCCACGTAATCAAGTCGTGTCACGATGCTTGCGTTGTTGACCTTTGAATTCGAGGATCCGCCAAGCTGACGGGCTGTGGCAACCGGGAGTGCGAGTTCCCTAATGCTGACGCCCGCGAAGTCAGGAGAGCTCGTTCCAGGCTTCACCTCCTGCCGCAACCACCTCGCGAAATCAGCTACAGTCTGCCGGCCTTGATCAGAGCTTGAGTCAAGGGCATCCCGCAGGTACGCATCGTCGAAGGCCGGGACGTTGATGAACTCGGGCGGGTTCTTGTAAAGCCAGCCAGCATCGACTAGATGGTCGGCATGGAAGTGACTCGCTGTGGCATAGAGCAACCGGAATGGCGGCCCAAGCACATCGCCGACTGTCGGGGAGGCCGCGCGCCGCCTTTGCTCATAGCCTCGAAGCCAGGCGAGCGGCGAGAACGACGTGTTTGCCCCAAAGTCGAAGACACACCACCGCCCGTTTGGGAGCCTCAAAGCAGCCGCTTGGCCTTGGTCAACGTCGAATAGGTAGAAGTCGGCGCTCATCGGCTCTGGCCCCTTTGTGGCTCTCCAACTGACAGAAACTGCACGAACAGCTCCCGCCCGTAGTGCCGCCCAAACCGGTCCATGCGGTAGACGGCTACACACCCACCGATCACGAGCAGCAGCGCTGGGAGCCATGCCTCGCACCCCCGGGACACAAGCGTGAGAATCGCGAGGGCAGAGAGCGAGGCAGCAATACCCCGGTTGAGGCCGTAGTTGCCGTTGAACGTCTCGATGCGCTTCCTGCGCTCGGCTGGCTGGACCGCTGCGTCGATCTGTCGCACCACAGCCATCCAGCTTTTCTTGTGGAGTTCAAAGGGATCTTCGCCCACGG
>Ga0315274_10015038_pt1 | contig 10973 bp, 15 predicted proteins | sample YL17G02_20_MG_FD_203700 | JGI IMG/M metagenome (GOLD analysis project Ga0315274, IMG submission 203700) | Sediment microbial communities from Yellowstone Lake, YNP, Wyoming, USA - YL17G02_20 | ecosystem: Environmental > Aquatic > Freshwater > Lake > Sediment | place: USA: Wyoming | collected...
TTGCTTTCCCAAACACTGGAATTATGGATAGAGGAAAATGCGAACAAGTTGGATATTTTAGAAGTTGACTCATCAGCGTGGAATTTTAGAGATTCGGGAGTAGATCAAGCAGTTACCGTTAGACAAATAGAAAAGGCGGCCAAAAATACGTGGTACGGTAAATACCTGAAACAGGGGGCCGAAGACGCGGATAAGTTGCCATATTTTTTAAAATGGCCAAATCAAGCAAATTTAGCCGACCGTCCCACTGGCGCCAATCACTTTTATTAAAATCCAGCTTGCAAGTTTCTCTTTTTTGGTTTATTGTTCGTTTGATTATCATGAATCAAGAAAGAGGGAAATTTGTAGTTCTTGAGGGAGGAGTGGGATGCGGCAAGTCTACCCAGTTTTTTCTTTTAGAGGACTTAACTAGTGGGAAAAACTGGAGACGTACGCGTGAGCCGGGGGGAACTATCTTCGGTGAAAAAATTAGATATTTAGTTCAAGATGAAAAGGACAGGAAAACGTCAATTCATCCCTATGCGGCCCTGTTTGCGTATAGTTCTTCGAGAGCAAATTTGATTAGGGGTTTTCTAATCCCAGAAATAAATTCGGGAACGAATGTTCTACAAGATCGGTATTGGTTCTCGACTTTTGCCTACCAAGGGGCTGAAGGCGTTTCTAAGCCGGTCATCTGGCTGGTGAGTGCTATCGCCACACGAATGCTGAAACCAGATTTAGTTATACATTATGATGTTTTGCCAGAAATAGGAATGCAAAGAAAAATGGACGCAATCGATTCGGATAGGTATGACGAGATGCAACTTGAATTTCACAGAAAGGTTAGAAGGAATTACCATCAGATTAGAAAGTTTTATCCGGGGATTTGGAGAACAATTGACGCTTCACAGTCAAGAGAAAAGGTCTTTGAAGACACGAAAAAAGTCTTAAGTGAGTTTAGTATAATATAATATGGAGTATGCAGAAAATTGTTGAGTGCGTACCGAATTTCAGCGAGGGGAAAGATTTGGCGAAAATTAAGAAGATTTTTCAGGCGGCCGGCGGAGTGGGGTCAAAGACCTTCGGACTGGAATACAATTCGGATCATAACCGGATGCTCTTTACGATCGTGGGGGAACCGGAACACGTTTTGGATTCGGCTTTTGCCTCTATAAAAATTGCGACCAAATTAATTGATATGAGTAAACACGTCGGACAGCACCCGAGGATCGGAGCAACCGACGTGGTTCCTTTTGTTCCCGTGGCAGGTGTTAGTTTGCGAGATTGCGTACTTTTATCTAATAAACTGGCCAAAAAAGTTGCCGAGGAATTAAAAATTCCGGTTTATTTATATGAAGCGGCAGCCAAAAAGCCGGAAAATAAAAACCTGGCGGATATCAGAAAAGGAGAATATGAAGGCTTAAAAATAAAAATGAGAAAGCCGGATTACGGGCCTGCCAAAATACATCCCACCGCCGGTGCGGTCGTTATCGGTGCCAGAAAACACTTGATTGCTTTTAATGTTAATCTTGACACGCCGGACGTGGAAATTGCCAAAAAAATTGCCGGAATTATTCGTGAGAAAAACGGAGGACTACCGGGGGTTAAAGCTTTGGGATTTAAAGTTGACGGGCTTGTCCAGGTATCTATGAACCTGGTGGATTTTGAAAAAACCAATTTTGATGAAGCTTTTAGGGAAGTAGAAAAACTGGCGGATAAAATGAATGTTAAAATTAAAAGTTCGGAAATATACGGAATGGTTCCTTTGGAGACCTTGATCAGGGCAATAAAAACTACATTTAAGGCAAAAGAATTTAACTCTGGTCAGGTTTTGGAAAAAAGAATATATGAATAAGATAAAAGACCAAAAGATCGAAGACTTTTTGAAGGATTTGGCAAGTAAGAGCCCAACACCGGGCGGAGGCGCCGCCTCGGCCCTAGCCGGGGCAATGGCGGCGGCACTTGTGGAGATGGTGTGCGGATTAACAAAGGGTGATAGCGTACAGAGGATAACGGATAGGGCAAACCAGTTAAAAATAAAACTGTTAAATCTTGCGGATGAGGATTGTCAAGCTTTTAATCAGGTAATGCGGGCATATAAGTCAAAATCTAAGTCTAAGATTAGGAAAGCTTTACAAAAAGCAATTGAAATTCCGGATAAGGTAAAAACACTGGCCGAAGAAGTAGAAGTACTTGCGAATAAAATGGCTGAAATAGGGAATAAAAACGCTTTTTCGGATACAAAATCTGCAATCCATTTGGTTAAAGCGGCCGAAAAATCCGCCGAAGAAAATATTAAAATAAATGAAAAGGCGCTTGCGGCTTTGAAGCAAGACTGATAAAATAGGGGCTTCGGGTATCTAAAATCATGGCAATTAAAGTTTCGGCTGAAGAGCTTTTGGATAAAGGGGCCCATTTTGGCCATCAGGCCAAGCGTTGGAATCCAAAGATGGCCCCTTATTTGTATGGTGTTCAGGACGACATTCATGTTTTTGATTTGATTAAAACTAAAGCGGTTCTTGAAGAAGCCCTGGAGTTTCTCAAAGAATCCTCAAAGGCGGGCAAGGTCATTCTTTTTGTAGGGTGTAAAAAACAGGCCAGAGAAAAAACCAAAGAAGTGGCCGTTACGACTTCTTCCCCTTATTTTATCGAAAGATGGCTTGGGGGGACTCTCACCAACTTTGATCAGATGGCTAAGTCCATCAAGAAACTGATTGACATGAAGGCCAAGATGGCGAATGGTGAATTTTCAAACTTTACCAAAAAAGAAAGACTCCTTATTGACCGCGAGATTGCCAGACTGGACAGATTTTTTGGCGGCATCTCCTCACTCACAAAGATCCCGGACATCCTTTTTGTCGTTGATACCCACAAGGAAGCCGGTGCTGTTAAAGAGGCAAGGTCGGTGGGCATTAAAACGGTAGGGATCGTCGATTCAAATGCCGACCCGGACTTAGTTGATTATCCGATTCCCATGAACGATGATGCCACCAAAGCTATTGAATATGTTTTGGATTTGGTTAAGGAGGCAATTTTAAATGGGAAAACTAAACATTGAACTGATCAAAAAACTCAAGGAGCAAACCGGGGCACCGGTGATTAGGGTCAAGAAAGTGCTTGAGGAATTTAAGGGTGATGAAAAGAAAGCCTTTAAAATTTTAGAGAAAGAAGGATTTGAAAAAGCGGCCAAAAGGTCTGCAAGGCAGACTTCACAAGGGAAGGTCTTCTCGTATGTTCATCATACGGGGAAGATAGTGAGCGTGGTCGAACTTTTCTGTGAGACGGATTTTGTTTCTAGAAACGAACTTTTTGAGACCTTGGGGAAAGATATCGCGATGCAAGTTGCTTCTATGGGGGAAAAGGCTATTGAAAAACAGGAATTCATTAAAGATCCTTCAAAAAAAGTTGGCGACTTGATTAAAGCTGTGATTGCCAAAACGGGAGAAAATATTAGATTGGGGAAAGTTTTTAGAGTAGAATTAGGGAAGTAATGGATGAAGCTTCGGTGCGGACCAGAATGCAACAGGTTTTGAACCTGGTACTTGGTGATATCAGTTCTCTTCGGACGGGTCGGGCCATGCCTTCTTTGGTTGAGGGAATAGTAATTCCGGCCTACGGCGGGACCCAAAGATTAAAGGTTCAGGAGCTGGCCACAATCACAGTTCCCGATACCCAAACGATAATGATTGACCCTTGGGATAAATCGATAGTGGGTGAAATCAGAAAGGGGATACTTGAAGCCAATGTGGGCTTAAACCCGACAATTTCCGGTGCGGACGGCGAAGTCATCAGAATTTCCCTCCCGCCGATGACTACGGAAGACAGGGAAAAGTACACCAAACTTCTTTCCGGAAAATTGGAAAATGGCAGAATTATGGTTCGTCAGGTGAGAGCTGAAGCAATGCATGACATTAAAAAGGCATATGAAGTCAAGGAATTATCCGAGGACGAAAAGTTTGAAAACGAAAAGAAGGTTCAAGGCTTTACCGATGACTTTGTTGCTAAAATCGATGAAGCAGGTGAGCGCAAAAAGCAGGAACTTCTTCAGATTTAATTTGATATACTTCTAATATGCTTGGTTCAATTTTAATTTTTCTTTTGGTTCTTTCTGTTCTGGTGATTGTCCACGAACTGGGCCATTTTATTGTCGCCCGAAAAATGGGGGTGATGGTTGAAGAATTCGGTTTTGGACTGCCACCTCGATTACTCGGCGTAAACATTAAAGGCACTCTTTATTCTCTTAATCTCCTGCCGTTTGGGGGTTTCGTTAGGCTCCATGGTGAGGATCCCAGCGAAAAGCCGGAGCATCCCCGAAAATCTTTTCTAGGTAAAAGTAAAAAGGTCAGGTTTGCCATTGTTATCGCCGGCGTCGTCATGAATTTTCTTTTGGCGATTCTCGCTTTTGCGGTTGTCTCTTCCTTTTCGGGCATCCCCCGGGAGACAAAAAACGTCAGCGTGGTGAACGTGGCGACCGGCTCTCCCGCCCAAATTGCCGGGCTTTTGGTGGGGGATGTTGTCAGGAGCGTCAACAAAGTTAAGGTTACCTCAAACAAAGAGTTTATTGATTTAATCGATCAAACAAAAGGTAAGAAGGTTGCCCTGGAAATTGAAAGAAATATTGGCGGCAGCAAAATTACCAAAAAATTTACACTGACTCCAAGAATAAACCCGCCGGCCGATGAAGGGCCTTTGGGGGTGGTTATTACGGCCACCGAAATTTATTTTCCACCCGTTTTCTTAAGGCCGTTTTACGGAATTTACTACGGATTCAAAGAGGCCGTTTTTTGGGGCAAGAACGTGATTTTGGGATTTGCGGCCATCTTCGCGGATCTTTTTAAAGGCCGGTTGCCAAAAGATGTGGCCGGACCGGTAGGAATTTATGCCATCGCTTCCGAAGCTGCCAAGGTAGGGATTTTTGCGTTGATTAACTTTCTCGGCATTCTTTCCGTAAACCTCGCCATTTTAAATATTTTACCTTTCCCGGCGCTGGACGGTGGCCGATTGCTTTTTATCAGTATTGAAAAAATCATCGGGAAAAAGGTTCTGCCCAAAGTTGAAGCGGCTGTTCATACCGTAGGGATGATTATTCTTTTAGTTCTTCTTTTAGCAATTACGGCACACGATATCATTCGGCTTATCTCTGCAGGAGGTATTTCAGGATTTCTTCAAGGGGTGATTAAATAAAACCACACTTCGTGATAAAATGACCTAATGCTGCAGTCTAAACTTTTTCCAAGAACCAGAAAAGAAGCTCCCAAAGAGGCGGAGAGTATAAATCACAAACTTCTGGTACGGGCCGGTTTTATTGATCAATTGATGGCCGGAAGCTGGACCCTTCTTCCCTTAGGCTGGCGTGTGGTAGCCAAAATAAACCAAATAATCAGAGAAGAAATGAATGCAATAGGAGGACAAGAAATGCTCATGCCGCTGCTTCATCCTAAAGAACTTTGGAATGAAACTGGAAGGTGGAATAAAGCAGATAAAATTATGTATAAACTAACAGATGCAAGAAAGAAAGAATACGCCCTTTCTTTTACTCATGAAGAAATTGTTATGGATCTTTTAAGAAAGAATATTAAAAGCTATCAGGATCTTCCGGTTTATATCTATCATTTCTCAACCAAATTCAGGAATGAACCTCGTGCCAGATCGGGTATTTTAAGAGGCAGGGAATTTATGATGAAGGATCTTTACTCGGCACATGTAAGCGAAGAAGACTTAATGGAGTATTACGAAAAAGTAAGGGGGGCATATATAAAGATATTTGAGAGACTTGGTTTTAACTTTAAAGTAGTTGAAGCTTCGGGTGGGGTTTTTACTGATAAACGTACTCACGAATTTCAGGTTTTGGATGCCAATGGAGAAGATACATTTTTTTATTGTGATTCCTGCGATTATGCCTTAAACAAGGAGATTTTTGAAGGAAAAACCGGAGACAAATGTCCGAAATGCAAAAATGGGAAAATAAAAGTTGCGGAAAAAACTGTTGAAGTTGGGAATATCTTTCCACTTGGGACTTGGTATGCGGAAAGAATGAGGGTTTATTACACAGATAGTCAAGGGAAGAAGAAGCCTGTTTGGTTTGGAAGCTATGGGATTGGGCCGACTCGAGTAATGGGAGCGTTGGTGGAAGTCTCCCACGACGATAAAGGAATCATTTGGTACCCACAAGTTGCCCCGTTCGATGTTCATTTAATTGAACTTCCTGGCGGAAGTGGAGGAGAAGTGTATAAAAAGTTAAAAGAGGCGGGAGTGGATGTTCTTTGGGATGACAGAGATGTTCCTGCCGGAGAGAAATTTGCAGACAGCGACCTTATTGGAATTCCTGTGAGGCTTGTAGTTTCTGAAAAATCCGGAGACAAAATCGAATGGAAAGCAAGAACTTCGGAAAAAATAGAACTGCTTGGCTTAAATGAAGTTATCCAAAAAATCAAAACATAAAAAAATTGTTGTCATTGGAGGCGGAACGGGTACCTTTACCGTTCTTTCAGGGCTTAAGAAGTACTCCAATCTGGATTTAGCGGCCATTGTTTCGATGATGGACGACGGGGGCAGTAACCGTATTATCCGTGATGAGTTTGGCCTACTGCCTACTTCCGACCTGCGTCAGTGCATGGTCGCTCTTGCATCAGCCGACTCCGATCAAACCTTAAGAAAACTTTTCACCTACCGCTACAATCAGGGAGTAGGGATCTCCGGCATGACTTTCGGAAATCTTTTTATGGCCGCCTTAACCGATATTTATAAAGGCGACCAAGAAAAAGCAATTGCCGAAACCTGCGAAGTCTTAGGTGTTTCGGGAAAGATTATCCCCGTCACTTTTGACAAAACCAATCTGGTAGCAACTTATGAGAACGGGAAACAGATTTTGGGCGAACACGCAATTGACGAACCGGATGCCAAGCAAGGGAAATATAGGATTAGAAAAATTGAAGTTTTTCCCAAAGTTAAAGTCAATCCTCAAGCGCTTCAGGTAATTGCCGAAGCCGAGATGATCGTTTTGGGTCCGGGGGATTTTTACACCAGTATTTTACCCAACGTTGTTGTTGACGGGGTTTCCCGGGCTATAAAAAATTCAAAGGCGAAACTGGTCTATGTTGCTAATCTCATGACCAAGTTTGGTCAAACGGTTAATTTTAAGGCCAGTGATTTTATTGACGAAATAGAAAAATATATTCAGGGTAGAAAGCTTGACTACTGCGTTTTAAATAATTCGAAAAAGTTTCCAAGAGGAATTTTGGCAAGTTATAAGGAGGAAAGGGCCGAAATTGTGAAGGATGATTTGCAGGGAAAGTTTCCCGAGACGAAAATTATCAGGCGAAATTTGGTTTCAAATAAAGTTTATCTAAAATCGGAAGGCGATATGATGGCCAGGAGTCTTATCCGCCACGATTCCGACAAACTGGCCAAAGTGATAGTTGATCTTCTTAAACCTTAGACATAGACTAGTTACTGCAATGAATGATTGTCTCTTCTGCAAAATTGTCAAAGGGGACACCCCTTCAAAGAAAGTCTACGAAGATAATGATATTTTGGCCTTTTATGATATTCACCCCCTGGCTCCAATTCATGTTTTGGTAATTCCCAAAAAACACATCGTTAAACTCTCCGAAGCCGGAAAAGAGGATGAAAATTTACTGGGCAAGTTACAACTGACGGTTGCCAAAATCGCCAAGGAATTAAAAATTGACGATGCTTTTAGGCTTTCCCTTTGTAACGGGGAAAAAGCGGGGCAGTCGGTTTTACATATTCATTACCATTTAAGAGGAGGGTGGGAAAAGCCCCCCGGAGATATATGATTACGGATACCATCACTCAAAAAATTGGGGAAGCTTTAAAAGCCCATGATGAAATCAGGCTTTCGACTTTAAGGCTTTTATCTTCCGCCCTGAATTATGAGTTTATCGCTTTACAACATAAACTTTCGAAAGATGAAGAATTGGTGGTGGTAAGAAGGGAGGCCAAGAAAAGAAAAGAGGCGATTGAGGCCTATACAAAAGCCAAGGCTATCGACAGGGCTAATAAAGAAAACGAAGAACTGAAAATTTTGCAAGAATACTTACCTCCCGAAACTTCGGCTGAGGAAATTCTTAAATTTGTGGATCAGGCAATTGCCCAAACCGGCGCCAAAAGTTTGAATGAGATGGGCAAAGTGATTGGACTGGTTAAGGAAATGTCTAAAGGAGCGGCTGATGGAGCAAAAGTGGCTCTCCTGGTTCGGCAGAAACTAGAGTCATGATTAAAGTCAATGTTTCTAAACAATCTAACTACCCGGTGAGTTCGGCTTTATTAAAAAATAAACTAAAAGTCTTTCTTACCAAAAAAGGAATTGTTTCCGATTGTGAGGTGGGAATTGCCATTGTTGGCGAAGCCAAAATGCTTGAACTTGCCAAAAAGTACCTGAACGATAGTAGTCTTCATAACGTTCTTTCTTTTACCGAAAATGAACTTAAAGGCAATTTTGTCTATCCGCCCGACGGGAAAATTTATTTAGGGGAGATCGTCGTTTGCTACCCTCAAGCCTTAGAAGAAGCAAAGAAGGAAGGGAAACTTCTCGATGGAAAAGTTTATGAACTGGTAGAACACGCAGCCTTTCATTTACTTGGGATTCACCATGAATAAGACGACCTTTTACTTAAAATACCGTTCGCAAACCTTGAATGAATTGGATTTGGATTCCGTCAGGGAAACCCTTACCAAAATAGTTTCCTCAAAAAATATTCCCCATGCCCTTTTATTTGCAGGGCCGAAAGGAACGGGAAAAACATCAGCCGCAAGAATAATTGCAAAAATAGTTAATTGTGATTCTAAAAATCCACCGTGCAATAAATGCGACCAGTGTAAATCAATTGCCAGCGGCAACAATATTGATGTCATTGAGCTGGATGCCGCCAGTAACCGTGGAATTGATGATGTCAGGGCCCTAAGAGATACCTTAAAACTGACTCCGGCCAAGGCTAAAAAAAAGGTTTATATCATCGATGAAGCCCACATGTTAACGACCGAGGCCTCGAATGCTTTATTAAAAACTCTTGAAGAACCGCCCTCCCACGTCATGTTTATTCTGGCCACAACAAACCCTGAAAAGCTGATCGAAACGGTGAGGTCAAGAACCACTTTTATCGAATTTAAAAAGGCCACCATAAATGAGATTGTCAGATCTCTGACAAGGGTGGCCAAAGGAGAAAAAATAAAAATCGATAAAGAAATTCTTTCGTCGATTGCCAAAGCTGCTGGAGGATCTTTTAGGGACGCGACTAAGATCTTTGAACGGATCGTTTCTGAAAGGATAAAACTTAATAAGGAGGATGTTGATGAATATCTGTTTAAGACCAAGGCTTTCGACGCCTTTAATTTCTCGGATATTTTGGCTAAAAAAGAGGTTAAAAAAGCCTTGGCCGAAATTGAGGGCTTTGTCCAAAAAGGAGTCGGTGTCCAAAACGCCATTGAGTCCATTCTCACGGTTTTAAGAAAGGCCCTTGTTTTTAAAGTGGGGGTGGGGGATGAGGATTTACCGAACTTTTCAAAAGATGAACTAATTGCCTTAATTGAACTTTTGGCCGAGGCCTCCTATAAAGTGGCGCCGTCGCCGATTGAACAGTTGTCTTTAGAACTGGCCGTGGTTAAATGGTGTGGAGAAAAGGCTGACAGCGAAGAGCAGGCGGAGAAGCCAAACATAAAAAGCGGTTCAGCCGGAATAACGGATGATGTTTGGAAGTCTATCCTGATGCAGGTAAGACCGGTTAATACCTCTATTGAAGCTCTTCTTCGGGCGGCTAGACCGGTAAATTTTGACGGCAAGACCCTGACCTTGGGAGTTTATTATAAATTTCATAAAGAAAGACTGGAGGAAGGCGCCCACCGGAAGATTCTGGAGGAGGTTGCCACCGGTGTCTTGGGCAGTCCTGTCAGGGTAGTTTGCACTTTGACCGAACCCCCCCCAAAAAAAACAGAGGACGTTCCTTTGACGGAAAGTAAAGATAACGATATAATTAAAATCGCCGAAGAAATATTCGGCAACTAAAAAAGATGTTTGACAAATTTAAACAACTTGGGGAACTGGCCAAAATGCGTCAGCAGGCGCAAGCTTTACAAAAAGAACTGGAAAAAATAAGTGAAACGGTCGAAAAAGGGGATTGGTCGGTTTCCGTTTCCGGGGATCAGAAGATAAGGTATATAAAAAGAGGAGAGGAAGATTTAAAAGATTTAACGGATGCCATCAATGAGGCGATGAAGAAAGTTCAGAAAGAAGCAGCCAAGAAAATGATGGAAATGGGCGGAGGACTCTCCGGGCTTCTCGGAAATCTAGGCAAAGGATGAAAATACCTCGTGCAGTTAGTGCCTTAATCGAGTCTTTTCAAAAACTGCCCGGGATTGGTCCTAAGACGGCCCAAAGATTGACCTATTATCTTTTGCATGTTCCGCAAATTGAGCTTGATGATTTTTCCCGGGCGATTGCGAATTTGAAAAAAGATACCACTCTTTGCGGAGTCTGTAAAAATGTGGGGGAGACGGACCCTTGTTTTATTTGTTCGGACTCTTTCCGGGATAAAAGTACGATTTTGGTGGTCGAGCAACCGTTGGATATCCTGGCTTTTGAAAAAACCGGGAAATATAAGGGTCTTTATCATGTTTTGCATGGCGCCATTAGCCCCCTGGAAAATATCGGTCCGGATGAAATATATACCCAAGATTTAATTGAAAGAGTTAAAAAAGACAAAAATATTAAAGAAGTGATAATTGCTACAAACCCGACAATGGAAGGAGAAGCTACTTCGATGTATCTTGCCAAAAAACTCAAATTACTAGTTACTAGTCACCAGTTGCTAGTCACTAGACTCGGGATGGGTATTCCCACTGGCGCGGACCTGGAGTATGCTGATGAAGTAACCCTCACCCAGGCATTATCTGGCCGTCGTGAGTTGTAAGTATGAATACTGCCAATCCATTAAAGCCCGCTAAAAATCTTGTCCAAACTATCGCCAAACAAATTG
>Ga0315274_10015040_pt1 | contig 10970 bp, 11 predicted proteins | sample YL17G02_20_MG_FD_203700 | JGI IMG/M metagenome (GOLD analysis project Ga0315274, IMG submission 203700) | Sediment microbial communities from Yellowstone Lake, YNP, Wyoming, USA - YL17G02_20 | ecosystem: Environmental > Aquatic > Freshwater > Lake > Sediment | place: USA: Wyoming | collected...
ATAGAAGGAGCCGGCGCAGACAGCGGCGGCGTAGAAGGTGTCGCAGTAGGTGTCGTCCCGACCAGTTGCAGCGACACTTTGAATGGCAGGTAGTAGGTCTTGCCGTTTATCGTGAAGTAGAGAGTCCGGCTCGCGTCCTCATCCGGAACCGTTGAGGATGGCTGGCTCAGCGGAGTGAACTCCACTCTGATTCGCACAGTCTGGTTTCCGATAGAGAGCAAGTCACTGGCGACATACGACACGGACGGAAGAACCACCGGAGCGTCACCGGGGCTTGACACAGTGCTGGCCGGACATGCGATGAGCAGCAGCATTGCGAGCGCGATGGCTGCGGCCGTCAACCGGTATCTTCCTTGCTGCATCGTGCACCTCCCGAGGATCCTGCGACTTGACGGGCGCACAGACCTCGGCGGCACCTCTCCCCAGAACGCGAGACGCCTGCACACTGGTCCATAGACCCTATCTTGAGTCTAGGCCCGGTGGACGCACTGGACAAACCGGTTCCTGTTACACGGTCGTAACTGGGCTGCTACAGGCGCACAAGCAAACGGTTTGCCATGGCATATCACCAGATATCCCAGACATGGGAAAAAAAGACAAACCCGGAGCCCGATAACGGACTCCGGTAAGGTGCTGCTCTGCTGCGCTGATTAGCCCAGGGGCGGCCCGACGCATGGGTTGATGATCAGCTCGGAGAACACAAAGCCAATTCGCCCATCGGCCAGCCGGATCCTGGTCCATTGCCCTTCCACCGAAATGAACTCCGCTTGTGCGCCTCGTGAGAGTGTCGCGATGACATCGAACTGGAGCCCTGGGCCCGTCCTCACGTTGACTCTGTCTGCGTTCACCGTGATGAAGCATCCCGGCGGTACTGCGCCGCATGTCACGTCTACCACTATGAGCAGTTGCCTGGTCCTCACAAGCCTTGCGGTCAGAGCAAGCACGATCTGCGCTGTGAGCTGCCTTCCAGGAGCCACGACTTCGACCGAGACGAACTCGACCCTGGCCGTCACGGTAACAGTCATGCCTGGCTGGGCCTCGGGCAGTACGACGAAGTCCGTGAAGGGGATTTCGAAACGGGCCACGTTGACCGTCTGCGTGACATTTGCCGCCTCGTACATGACTCGCAGCCGGATGACACCCTGCACGATGACCTTTCCCGGTACTACCGTTGTCTCCGTGATACTCACGGTGGCCGTGGCCTCGAGCACGGTGGCTACGTTAGGCTTCACTTCCGGCACTGTCACAACCTGCCTGATGACGCTCTGCTCGATCCGCTCGGCAAGCACTTCCTGGATCCGGATGAGTTCTTTACGGACTTGGATGAGCGGCGATCCGGTTACGTCTGTGACTACCTGGATGGACCGAGTCTGCACGACCTTCGCGGTGATCTTCAGCACGATGTTCGCCTGGATCTCGCGCCCTGGAGCCGTGACGTCGAAGGTCGCGAATTCGACATCCACCTGGGCGGTGACTGTCATGCCTTCCTGCGCGCCCGGGATGTCGACAAAGCCCTCGAACCTGATGGTGAAGTGTGCGACGTGCACTTGCTGAGTGGGCACGGCTGCCTCGTAGATCACCCGCACTGTAACAGTGCCGGAGACGATGACTTTGTCGGTGATGACTTCAACCTCATCGACCGTAGCGCTTGCGGAGAAGTCAATGATCGACGCAGCGGGAGGCTTCTCCGGTGGGATTACCAGCAGCTCCCTGAGAACAAGCTGGTTTGTAGCTTCTCCGAGGACGTTCTCCGCCCTTATGGTCTCTTTGGTGACAACGATGCCGGCGACGCCTGTGACATCGGTGACCACGTTGATCAATGCTGTCCGGACGACCCTCGCGAAGACCTCGACGATCGCCCGGATCCGCACCTGACGGCCGGAGACAACCTCGAAGTTGACATCCTCCACGGTTATCCTTGTGGTTACAGTCATGCCGGGCTCAGCGCCTGGTATCTCGACGAATGCCGTGAAAGGCAGCCTGAAATGCGCCACATGCACGGTCTGTGGAGGCACCGCCGCCTCATAGACGATCGTGATCTCCAGCGCGCCCTCGATGATGACCTTACCGGGGACGATGTCCGTGTTGGTCGTCTCAGTCCTCACCGTAAAGTCGATCACGTCGGCCACGTTGGGTTTCTCTGGAGGGATCGTTACGACTTCGCTGACGATGATCTGCCTTGTGCCTTCGCCTATTACCTCTTCAAGCCTGAGCAGCTCGCGTACGACCCTAAAGTTCTCGCAACCTGTTACTGCCAATTATCTAACCTCCTTTCGAAATGGGTTTGCCTTATGGCCCTGAGGTCTACCACAATATATGCAGGCCATGATACATGGGTCACATAATGTGGCTCCGTGCTGTGTACAAATGACCCATAGGCAGGATAAAAGCACTGGAGCAGCTAAATCTAGTGACGTTTGTCCCGCCCGACGGAGCCGAAGGAGACGGGCCATGCAGGCATTGAACCATCATATGCGGTTGGGAGTAATTGTGCTGCTCATACTGCTTATCGGAGCATCAGCGGCGGGCTGCGGTCGCCGTCAGGCTCCGGAGGCGGTGCTACCTCCCGCCACGCCTGCCAAGGAGCCGGCCCCACCGCCAAAACCCCCGCCCGAGCCCGCAGTCAAAGTCTCCTTGGCCCGTGATTCCGCGGCTCAGGGCGAGTTTGTCGTCGTGCGGTGCTCGTTTGACGGTGGTGACCCATCATCGGTGGCTGTGGCGGGTCTCGATGCGAAGGCCGGAATGCGCGTCGTGAACGGCAAGGCTTTTGCGCTGTTGCCCGTGGGAGTGCGGGCGACTCCGGGCTCCCACAAGATCACCGTGGAGGCCTCTTGGCCGGAAGGAGTCAAGAAAATCGCAGAAGTGATGGTCGCCGTGACCAAGACGGCGTTCCAGGTTTCCCGGATCACCGCGACAAAGGAGCAGACAGACAACATCACTTCGGAGAAGCTTGCCCAGGATTCAGTCAAGGTGAGGGCCGCAAAGGCTGCTTCCGCAGTCGACAAGCTATGGGCTTCGGGCTTTCAAGCCCCGGTGGAGGCCAGGATCACGACGGGTTTCGGCCATGTCCGCTTCGTCAATGGCGTGGAGACCTGGAGACACTCCGGCATTGACTTCGGCGCGCCCACAGGCACGAAAGTGGCAGCGTGCGCGGACGGAAAAGTCGTCATGGCCATGACACTCAACGGTACCGGCAAGACAGTGATCCTTGATCACGGGCTGAACGTGTTCTCATCATACGGTCACATGAGCTCGTTGGTCGTGAAGGCCGGTGATCAGGTGAAGAAAGGACAGACGGTCGGGCTGGTCGGGTCGACCGGTTTCTCGACCGGACCGCACCTTCACTGGACGATCACCATCGGCCTCGTCGCCGTTGATCCGTTCTCACTGGTCAAGCACTCAGAGGATTTGGGGTTCTGATCTTAGTGGCGGAAAACCAGAGCCGGGCCCACCCCGTGGCAGGCCCGGCTCTGCCGTCTCACATCACTTCGTTATGGCTGCAACCGGGCAAATCTCGGCGCAAGTCCCGCAGTCCGTGCACTTTTCGGGATCGATGACGTACTTGTCCTCACCCTCGTTGATCGCGCTGGCTGGGCAGCTTGACGCACAAGCTCCGCACATGGCGCAATCCGGACCGATTTTGTATGCCACAAGTCCAGACCTCCCTTCGACGCTCGAAACACGGCCTTTGATATTCGCTGAGCCGTGCGGACTTTCCTACCGTTTGTCGCCCAGGCCTTTGGGCTTCATCAACAGAATGGCAACCGCATCGAAAGCCAGTGAAGCCTCAATCAGCCTCTCGCTTGTGAAATCCGGCCGGCTCTCCGCGACCGCATAGACTTCTGATCTGAGCCGCTCAAGGTCTCTGCGCATGTTCGCGTTTGCCCTGATAATGGCCTCCCTAGACCAGCGCACGCAGCCGCAAAAGATGATTCGTGGCGGGCTGGCATCAAACCTGCAAGGTATCAAAACGGCTCATCAAGGGGAACTTCTAACAGAGTCCAGTCGGCGGTCACGCCTCATATGACAAGGAGACTTGACGGTCTATGGAGTCCAAGACTTCGGATAACTCGCAGCACACACCACTGATACCGCCACGCCCGGGCGATCGCGACGTGTCGCCTTACCTCATCGAGGACGTCCTCGACTGGCTCGAGGATGAGTACGACTCAAGATACGGCGGCTTCGGGCGTGAGTCCAAGTCGTTGGACGCCCTGCCGCTGCTGCTGCTGTTGTGGTCGGATACCTGGGGTTTCCGTGACCGTTCTAAGCTGGCTGTCCACACCCTCAAGGCGGCCTACGCTTCGGGCCTTCGTGACGCAATCGAAGACGGGTTCTTCCACTACGCCGACAAGAGGGACTGGTCCTCTCCCCACCACGAGAAGCTGTTGTCGGATAACGCCTGGCTGGTGCAGTGTTTCCTGGTCGCTCACGCTGTCTCCGGGCTTTCCGAATTCGCCACCGCCGCTTGGGAGACCGCCGGCTACATGGATAACGTTCTGTGGTTGCCGGACCGCGGGTTCTACGGCAGCCTTCAAGAGTCGGACGATGACTACTATAGCGAGGACGTAGAGGGCCGGCGCCGCCGGTCTGCGCCACCCGTCGACAGAGCAGTCTACGCGAACTGGAACGCACTGGCCGCAACCTCCAAGCTGCTTCTCGCCTGGCAGAGTGGCAGAAACAGCCACGGCGACCGGGCGCTCCAGGTGATCGATGGCCTGATAGAGAACATGATCGAATCTCGTGGCGCGTGCAACCACTACTGGGCTGAGGGCAGAAAGCCACAGTTGACCGGCAACTTGTCGGACTATGCGTTTGTGTCTCTGGCTCTTGGCGAGGCCTTCCAGTACACTCAGGACTCCAAGTATCTTGACGTAATGACATCCGTGCTCCGGTTCTGTGATGAAAACCTGAAGGCGCCGGACGGCACTTTCCATGACGTGACGCACAGTGACGAGAAGCCTCCTGACGTAGCTGGAGTCAACCAGCGTGCCCAGTACAACGCACTGCTGGCCGCGGCTTATCTAATGGCTGCAGGCCTTACGCAGGACCACGCATACCGCGATACCGCTGGTGCGATCTTTGAAGGCCTGGGGCCCTCGGCTCCCGTCAACCATCCAGCTGTGGCTCTGGCGACGGGCGTGTTCCTGCGCTCAGTGTCCGTCATCTGCAATTCTCGGGACAGAGACCTCAGCCTCTGGTCGAAAACGCGATTCCTACCCGGCCTGGTGCTGCAGTACGATGACCATGCTGCACAGGGGGCTATCGTCTGCATCGATGGCAAGTGCCTGAAGCCGGCGTCAACTCGCCAGCACCTCACTGATCACCTGAGCAAGGTCTATTCTCTGAAGAACCGGGTTGAGCACCTTACAGAATACGATGATACACTGCCGCCTTTCTTCACCGCGACCAGAGACCAGGCCAGACAGGCCGACCACCAGCTCCACAACGCGTAACGCAAAGAGCCCTGAGCAAAACACTCAGGGCTCCCGTGATCCTGTGTGCCGGCCCAGGGGCAGACCTTCAGCCTGGACTGGACGGTTTGACCGCGCTAGACCGACTCGACTGTCTTTACTTCAGGGATCCTGGCCTTGAGGACCCGTTCGATCCCGTTCTTCAGTGTCATGCGTGCCATCGGGCAGCCTCCACAAGCACCCTTCAGCCTCACCTTGACGACTCCTTCATCCACTCCCACCAGTTCGACGTCTCCTCCGTCGGCCTGGAGTGTGGGTCTGATCTCCTTCAGGACTTCTTCAATCTGTTCCTTCACAGTCGCTCTCTCCTTTCCGCAAAACCGGCTGCTCTAAAACGTCCTGGTGTCTATGTCTCCGTCTCTAAGCCTGATTTCGATGTGCTTGAGCCACTCTTCCTTCTCTTCGGGGAAATCCTCCCGATAGTGCACTCCCCGGCTCTCTTCGCGCAAGAGCGCGGCCTTGACCACCATTCTTGCGACGAGCACAAGATTACGCGCCTCATACGCTTCGAAAAGCTCCGCGGGTGACGCCACGGTCATATCATGCTGCACATCCCAGAGATCGTCAAGCAGAGACTCCGCAGCGGCAAGCCCTTTGTAGTTTCTCACGACAGCGAGCTTATCGTCCGTGATCTCATTCAGAGATTTCTTCAGTGCGCTCGGAGACGGACCAGAGCGGGATGCCAACCACCTTGGCGCCAGCCGGTCGTTCTCGTGCTGGTCAGGAGCTTCGCAGGGTTCCCAGGCGCTGAGATAGTCGAGAGCCGACTCGCTCGCCCGGAACCCGAAAACAGTTATCATGCTCAGAGCGTTTCCACCGATCCTGTTGGCCCCGTCGGTTCCGCCGGTGACCTCACCACACGCAAACAGGCCCTTGACCTCTGTCGAGCAATCTGCCTTCACGAACGCTCCGCCGGGGAAGTAGTGCTGCACGGGCCGCACCCTTATCGGGCCTGCGGAAGGCGGCCTCGATGACGGGAACATCTTGCGTATCATCGACCCGTGAGGTGTCTGCCATGCCGTATCCGAGACGTCTTCGACATGCAGCCAGACCTGGCCGCCCCGCGCCCACTCACTGGCTATGGCCCGGGAGCTCCTGTCCCGCGTGAAAAGGTTCGCCTCCCGCCCGTTCTTTATCCCCCATTGACTCCAAAGGGTCTGGAGGAACTTCTCCCCCTTTTCGTTGGTCACCGGCGCATGGTCCACCCAGTTCAACCCTATCATCCAAACCGGAAAGCCTGGCTCGGCGAACCCCATGGGGTAGAACTGGACAAACTCCATGTCTATAAAAGGCAGCCCAAGTTCAGCCAGGAGCGCGAACCCGTCGCCCGTGGTCCTGACGGGATTGTCGGTCCGTGAGTACATGCGACCTGCCCCGCCGGCGGCCACGATCACGGTCTTCGCGGGAATGGTCGATAGAGTGCCCTTGCTGGTATCTAGCACCCGCACGCCGCTCACCCGGCCGTCGCTCGTCAGGATGCCCGTCACCATGGTCCTGTCGAGGATCGCGACCCCATTCTGCCTGGCGTTCTCCACAAGCGGCAGAGTCATGCCCGTCCCGCCAAGCATCGGACCGATGCCGTAGCGCGCGACAGATGCATGTCCGCTTTCCATATCGATCCTGACGCCGAACTTCCGTAGTCTCGGCACAGCCTCGCCGGCTTCGGACGAGAGGGCGTCGAGCATGTGAGGCACGTTCAGGTTACGGCCGATTTCCAGAGTCATGGAGCGGTGCTTGGCGGGCGTCACATCTCCATATGGGAGCGTAAAGCCGCCCCCCGCGTACGCGGTGCAACTCGCCAGGCCGGGCAGTGATTTGGTCACGAGAGTGACGGCGGCTCCCGCTTTCCTGGCGGCGCAGGCCGCAACGAGGCCCGCTCCACCGCTTCCGATGACCAGAACGTCGGTAACAGGCACAATAACGACCCCCGTATCACAATGTGACTCTAGTCTACTACACACTTCCGGCCCACGCACTGCCGGCACAGGACAAAAAAAGGCAGCGCTTGTGCGCCGCCTCACTGTGCAGGGGTTTCAGCTCTTACTTGAACAGCGGGTCATCCTTGACAAGAGCCTTGGAGACGGTGGTCTTGTCGATCTTGACATAGCCCGCAACTGTCTGGATGAGAACCTTCTTGACCTCCGGGAACTCGCAGAGCGTGTTGACCACCGCTTTGACGGCAGCCTTCTGCTTCGCTACGTCCGTCGGCCAGGCGGTCTTGAACTCCTTGGAGAACACAACGGTCGCCTGGTCGGCCTTGAGCGTGAGCTTCTCAAGCTTTGCGCCGGTCGGCATTCCGGTGGTCTTCAGGAGTGCATTGATGGCATTTACCATCAGGCCCTCGACCTTGTCTTCCACGGTAACCCTGACTTTGGTGGCCTTGCCATCAGTACCGATGATGGTGACCTCTTTCGTCAGCGAGTTGACGATAGCCTGGAGCGGCTGGAGCGCGGCGATCTGCTTGTTTGCCGCATCGAGATCGGCCTTCGCCTTTGTCAGATCCGCGTTCGCCTTTGTCACCTTGTCTGTCTCAGCCTTAATCTTGGCGTTCAGATCAGCGACAGTCTTGTCGAACTCGGATTTCTGGACGCAGCCCGTCAACGCTAGGCTTGCCACCAGAATCATCACGACTGCCAGTAGTGCTCTCTTCCTCACGGTCTTTCCCCCTCCAATTTGAATGAGGATATCTTGAATCACAAGAGTGTTCTACCTGCCTCTGAAAGTTCCTCCTGCTTGGAACCGCCATCACACGAATTCTCGCGAGCCACCAGCAAACCCAGCAGGAGTGCGTTTCGCCCCCTTTCAACCGAATACCTGCAGATAGCAATAACCGGTTTGTTGATAAAACCCTGGATTGTATAGTTCTACGAGAAACAAGCTTTTCCTTCACGCAGCGATACGGCACGTGAAGGAGAAACTTGCCTGCGCGTGTTGTTTCCGCCGTGCAGTCGCGAGATTACAAGGAGATTATATTGCGGACAAGGCGTCTTGAGAATCCCCTATAGCACTGTGTGCGTCTACTGGTGTGAGGGGACCATCTCTTTTTCGATCTCGTCGAGGAACGTCTGGTCATCCGTGAACTTCCTGGCCTGTTCAAGGCACTCTTTGATCACCTCGTCGCGCCGCTGGCGATCGATGCGGAAGGTCTTCACGGCAGTCAGGAAGTCGGTGTCCTCAAGCGCGTCCGCGTTACGGTCGAAGGCCACTCGTTTGGCCCGGATAACCAGTTCAGCCAGCTCAGCGCAGGAGAAATTGCGCGTGAGTGGAGCGATGTCTTCACGCAGGAAGCTCTCAAGCGCGGCAACGCTCATTGCCAGTGGGACCGGCTGGTTTCGTGATCCCTCCGTGATGCCGAGGTGCACCCTCATGATGTCGAATCTTGCCGCCTCGCCAGGATAGAGAAATGGGATTTTGTAGTCGAACCGCCCGGTCCTGGTGAACGCCTCGTCCAGGTGCTCCGGAACGTTCGTCGTTCCGATGATGATGGCCTCACGTTCAGGCTTGCCCAACCACTCGAGGAACTGCGAGAACACGCGCTTCGTCTCTTCCCCGGCCGAACCCGCCGCCCCGTCCACTCTCTTGCCGAACCGGTCTATCTCATCCACAAAAACGATGGCCGGGGACATCTTCTCCGCCATCCGGATGGCGCTTTTCATCCGCTGGCCCGACTCACCGAGCCACTTGGAGTAGATATTCTCCGTGGCAAGGCTGATGAATGGCAGCGATATCTCGCTTGCAAGCGCGTTGGCGAATAGGCTCTTGCCCGTGCCTGGCGGTCCGAAGAACAGTATCCCTTTCGGCAGCGGCAGAGAGAAGCGCGCAGCTCTCTGAGGCTGCCGCAACACCTTGATGACGTACTTCCTTATGAAGTTCTTGATCGCCTCGTAGCCGCCGATATCTGCGAAGCTGTGTGTGGGGTCCCGTACCTCGAGGACTCCGGATTTCTTGACAAGCTCGGATTTCAGGTCCTTTATGGTGGCGAGGTCAAACTTGTGCGACCTGTAGTATGACTCAAGCAGCACGCTCTCGACCTGGTGCAGGTTGAGGCCGGCGGTGGCCATCACCAGTTCCGTTGTGGGAGCGTAGTCAAGGTCGAGCGCCGTGCGGATCTGCTCGACGGTGCCGGCCCGTTCCTCCCGCGTTGAAGGATCTATGGTGATGAGCACGCACAGCTCCCGTGTGAACTCGTCGAGAAGGGACGTGACGTCGCTTGTCAGGACGAATACCGTCGAGCGTTTGATGATGACCTGTGGGTCGACCGCCCATGAGCGAAGCGCGGCCCCGAAGCCGGTCTCCCATTCTCGCGACTCCGATACGTTCTGCAGGATGAACACGGTACGAGCGCTCTTCAAGAAGGGGTCGACTTCTTTGAGCACGGATTTGAACTGGGTCAGCTGTACACTATCGTCCTGCCGCACGCGCTGCGCGAGCGGGGATGCGGGGGCAGCGCGTTTCTTGTAGGGCTCAGTTGTGGGCTCTTCGCCGGACATGGCTAGGCGGCCAAGACCTTCCCACGGGTCATAGATGAACATGTTCTGCGTTTCGCGCCCCTCTGGCGAAGTCAGAAGAAAGTGCTTGAGCTGGAAGAGGCGCTTTGGGTCGGTCGTTTCGATACAGATTATCGGAGAGTAGTTGCTCTTTCGTTTGAGGAGGCCGTCTTCGATCCAACTCGAATCCAGATGAGAGAGGTCCAATGCCAAGGGCCCTCCTAGCCGCACATAGATTGTCGCACGATAACCATCTTAAGGCCCAGTACGGCCAGCTTTTCGCTGAGCAGGGCCGCCGCTTCCGGGGTTGAGTAGATGACAACACGGTCGGGGTAGACCCCGACCGAGACCACGTCCCGAGCCATCGAGCTCCCGCGGCTCTTTGAGCCGTCGACCCTCTTAACTCTCATGTCCGACCCTGGCCCTCTGGCCCTTCGGCACAATACCCTCCGCCGGGCTGACCTCGATCTCGATCTGGGCCGGCGTCTTCATGATGACCTCTGAAGCGTTCACCTTCAGCCCCAGGCTTGAGAGCGCCTCGGCAAGGCTCTTGGCCTCCGCGAGGCAATCCTCGCCGGGAAACCCGCTGAACTCGGCCTCCATCCGGCCGTCCTTGCGGATTCTGAAACGGATCTCGCGGGGCACGCTAGAGAACCCCCTTGACGGTGATGGTCCGGCCTTCGATGGGGTGAGCATCCTCTGTGTACTCGACCGTATAGTTGAGGCTCTCAAGCGCCCTGGCCACGGCGATGCTCTGGTAATTCTGCACGATGGTCTCGCATATCTGCTTGACGATACGGTCATAACCGCCATAGTCATCGTAGACGAACTCCACGGCACCGGTGGCGCGCGAGACCTTGACACCGACGCCTCTCGGAACGCTCGGGCCCCAGAGCGCGAAATCACACTGTATAGCACGGTTGTAGTAGTCCCTTATGAACGGGCTCACCTCGAGCCCCAGTTCTGCGGCGCAGGCCTCGACGGCCTGGCGCAGTATCTCATATCCGGG
>Ga0315274_10015043_pt1 | contig 10969 bp, 13 predicted proteins | sample YL17G02_20_MG_FD_203700 | JGI IMG/M metagenome (GOLD analysis project Ga0315274, IMG submission 203700) | Sediment microbial communities from Yellowstone Lake, YNP, Wyoming, USA - YL17G02_20 | ecosystem: Environmental > Aquatic > Freshwater > Lake > Sediment | place: USA: Wyoming | collected...
TCTTTCGGATTATGGAAATTCTTACACTCTGCTTGGCGATCCTTATGTTATAAATATTCCTTTAAGGCATTTAAAAAAGGGGGACAACAGGATTAAAGCAACTACCGGGATAAATCCCGGGAATTCCACAAATGGCTCTGCTTTTAATAAAATAATTTATACTCTGATTAATCCGGCCCAAGGTTATTCTAAAATTTCTCCGATTGCTTCAGGATGCAAATGGCATATTGAGTTTGAGGATTCAACAAGCATCATTATGAATCTTCCTTCTGCATATTCAGGAACAAAGGTATGCAGTTATAATTCCACTTTAGTTTCATATAATGATAATGACGCGATTAACAATGCGGTTTTTTCATTGCTCTCAAGTTTTGATTTGAATTCAAATAACAAGGTGGAAACTAAATTTTCTGAGCAGGATTTAGAGATATCCTCAAATGAGGTGTCTGGAATCCCGTATAAGTGGGCAACAGAAGTGCAGGTTAGAACATGGAACTAAATATCAGGAAAAACGGGCAGATATTTACATCAACAGCTATAGCTATCGTGGCATTATTTCTGCTGATTTACGGGGCGTATTCGATTGTTGAAAATAAAAATGAGGTAAAGACAAGAGTTTCAACTATGGAAAACTTCCTGTTTTCACTTGAGCAAAATATGGAGAGGGAGGTGTATATAACCGGATTCAGAACTTTATTTCTTGCTGAGGATTCTGTAACAAAAAAAGGGCAGTTCATTCCGGATGTAAATTCTTTTTTTGAAGAAGCGTTTTTTAACGGCACAGTGCTGGGAAATTCCTCAGATATCCTTATAGGAGCAAAATATTCAGACATGCTTCTGTTCATAAAACAAAAAGGGGAGAGCGTGAATGTAAATGTCAGCATATACAATCCGGAGTTGACTGTTTTTCATGAAAATGCTTGGAATATTGCAGTGCTATTTTCATTCAATCTCACAATGATTGACAATGCCGGAGTTGCTTCGTGGAGCAAAAAAGAAGAAATAAAATCATTAATCAATATTGAAGGATTTGAAGACCCATTATATATTGTCAATTCAAATGGGAAAGTATTGTACAAGATAAATAAAAGTTCGGGGGAAAGCTTAAAGAATCATTTGGAAAATCATCTTTATCAGGAAGACAGCGATGCTCCAAGTTTTCTTGACAGGCTTGAAGGAAAAACAAGCTCAAACCTCAACGGGATAGAAAGTCTTGTGGATTTGGAAGAGTTTTCAAAACAGGGGCTGCAAACAAAAGACAAAAGCGCTGTTGATCATATTTATTTTTCATCTGATAATCCTCAGGCTTCAAATGTTCAGGGAATGCCTTCATGGTTTAAATTAGATAATGTTCATATTCCAAAATACAATGCAACCGCCAGTTAAATTTTTATATCCAGAAAACTGTTAACAACAATGAAAATATGGATAAAAGAATACGCAAGGATGAACACAGAACAGAATAATGAAAAGAGAATTAAACTTATTAGCATCCTTGCCTAAATTTTAAGATGAAAATATGGATAAAAGAATACGCAAGGATGAACACAGAACAGAATAATGAAAAGAGAATTAAACTTATTAGCATCCTTGCCTAAATTTTAAGATGAAAATATGGATAAAAGAATACGCAAGGATGAACACAGAACAGAATAATGAAAAGAGAATTAAACTTATTAGCATCCTTGCCTAAATTTTAAGATGAAAACGTGGATTTGGTTAGTTTTTGCAGCAATCATCTTATTAACTGTTGTTTTCTTTGCCTCAGAAAGCGTTGATGATAACTTTTTTGGAAATTACGGAAATAGCGGGAAGAATGCTGATAATAATAATAATGGGATAATAAATTATAATGATTCAGCCAGTCAGGTTAATTTAAGCAGCAATATCGGGGGCAGTTCTAATTCGGGAGGTTCTGGTTCGGGAGGCGCGGAATCAGGTGGCGCGAATACTGAAAATAAAGAGGAAAATCTTCCTGAGGATATTGATGATTTAGAGTGCGGATTTTATTATTCTGAATACGGTGTTTGTTCTGGAACGTGCCCATCTGGAACTTGTGTTTCAGAGGGGAGAAGCTGTTATTGCAAGAAAAATTGATTATTAATAAAAGTTAATGTTAATCTAAACTTTATTTTAATCACAGAAGTTGGGGTTTAATTGCAGGAGAAAGCAGGCAAAAGCCCCGTAAAATTAACAATTCTCCAATATAGAAATCTTTATATAACTGCTTTCTTTAGGAGATATAACTAATAGAATGAAAAGGAGGTAAAAATGCAGAAAAAAGGACAGGCAGCTATGGAGTTCTTGATGACTTACGGCTGGGCGATTCTTGCAGCAGTTATTGCTATAGGGGTCTTGGCTTACTTCGGCGTATTCAGCCCTGGAAAATATGTGACTGGAAATGCGGTTGTAAATCCTCCGTTCTATGTTAATGCTCAGAATATCAAAGCATCTGCTGGGGTAACTTTAGAATTGAGAGATAATGGCGGCGAGGATTACACAATCCAAAGCGTTGTTGTTAGTGGATGCGGCACAAATAGTGTGGCAACACCGATTGCAGCAGGAGCAGTAGCAACAGTTGTTGTTACATGCGATCCGGTTTTAACAGCAGGAGATTCATTCAAGGGCGACATAACAATAAGCTACAGGAAAACTGGAAGCGCAGTTGACTTGACATCAACTGGAACAATATCCAATAAGGTTGTAGCTTAAACAAATTTTTTATTTTATTTTTTTAAATTTATTTTTTTATTTTTTGAGAATTTAGTTGGGCTGGCGGGGGTTATTGATTTAATAATTATACTTGATACAAAAAACGATTTCACTATTTCTATAAAGCTAATGTTAATCATTAATTTAATTAATTGTTAGAAGCGATTAGCGTTTAATAAACCTGTTAAGACAATTTTATCCTATACGGGCATTCAACACTCTGGAATCTGGGGAAAGGAGAATAACATAATCTTCCTTGAATCTGACTGCGCGGTAAACTTTCTGAAGAAGCTCGCGGCGGGCTTTGTCCATGTAAAATTCAGTGAATTTTTCTGGTTTTTCTTTTTTTAGAATCTGCCAGAATAGACTTTTTATATTGGGATAGGGATATTTTGTGAGAATAATTGAGTTGCATTGCTCTCCGGGAAAATCTATTCCTCTTGAGCATTTTGTTGTGAACAATATGTCTATTTCTTTTGACTTGAATTTTCCTACCTGCGCGTTGTTCTTGTCTTTGTCTTGAATATCCAAAAGCCTTTCCCTTGTGATAATATTATTAAGATGATACTGGGCTTTTTCAAGTTCTGTAGGCAAATCTTCAAATGAGTTTACGTGAACAAGAACAGGCGGTTTTGCTTTTGAAATGCAAGCTGAGAGGGCTTCAAGATAATCCTGCCTTGAAACTAATCCGTTCTTGAAATTTTCGTACTTGCAGTTTACTTCTTTGTCTGTTTTTCTTCGCACTATATGCCCGGGAGTTTGGGTTTCTGCCTCAATTATCTTAAACTTATCCAGTCCGAATATGTCTTTCAGAACCTGCTCTGAATGGAGAGTTCCTGACATTAAAACTAAAACCTTATTTTGATTCACTAATTCTTTTAATCTGGAAGCTAAGTTTATTGTGACTAAAGTTATATAAGCGTTTTCTTTTCCTTTTTCGTCCTTGTCTTTCTTAAAAGAGACATAGACTTCATCAAGCAGGTGTTCGAAGTCCTTTGAAATCTCGAATACTTTGTTGTAGTAATTATCTTCATCATCTTCTGCCAAGTCAGGGTTATCAAGAATAAGCTCAATTAATTCCAAGATTGCAGTTGTATTATTTATTTTTTCAATTGATTCCTGGGAGTAATCAAACATTAAATCATTTATTTTTTTCACAATTTGTTTCAGAGAGTTTCTTGCTTCCTGATTCTCTGGAAACAAGGAAGATAGCGCGAAAGATAATCTTCCCAGATTTATTGTTCTCTCTTCTGCAAAATCATCAAGAAAATGATCACACTCGTCAATTACATCCAAGTCGGTTTTTGGCTTTCTCCCTATTGCGCTTTCAATCAAATATTTTGCTGAATTGAAGATTAAGACATCTGCGTCTGAGTATGAAAGATATTGCTCATAATATTTGCATCCTTTTTCTCTCTGGTATAAGCAGTATTCTTTTCCTGAAACTGTCTGAAAACAGTGTTTTTTTGAGGATTGCAGAGATTTTGCTTTCATGTCTGCGGGCATTAGGGGGCTCCAATATGGGCAGGCGGGGGCTATGGACATTCTTCTAACGTCTGCAATGCTTGTAAAATCGTATTTTGAGACATCTTTATTCAAGTCTATGAATTTTTTTATCTGCTCAAAATTTTTTTCTTTTATTTCTATTGCGCAGGGAATAAATAGATTATCTGCGCGCTCTCCTGAGAATATGCATTTGAAATTGGCTCTTCCTTTTATTACTGCGATTTTCAGTTTTTTGTTGTCTTTTTTAAGAATAAACTTCTTGTCTGAATAGTCCTGCTCGTATTGCTCCTGCAGGCTTTTTATCGGGACTACTATTGCTGTCTTGTCAAAGTGGCGCGCGAGATTCAGGGCAACGGCCGACTTGCCCGAGCCACAGACGCCGCGGAGAAAAATAATCTTGTTTCCGTCTTCTATTGATTTAAGAATTTCTTTTACAATATCTTCCTGGGTTTTTCCATTGCTGAATTTTAGGGGCTCAAGTTTTTCTCCTGAAAAACCTTCTAAAAATTCATCGCTCTTTTTATTGAACAAGCTCCACATCTATCTGTATTATGAACAAGATTTAAAAAGGTTGTGAGAGTTGTATGAAAATGAGAAAAGAGGGGAAGAGAATAAAGATAAACTGGAAGGTTTTGATTGTCTGCATATTAATTATTGCGTTTGTAGAGTTAACTGGGAGTTTGTTTACCAGCAAGAGTGTTAATTCTGAATGGTATAATTCAATTAAACCTTCTATAACTCCGCCCGGGTGGGTTTTTCCAGTTGTCTGGAATATTCTTTTCTTGCTAATTGCCATTAGCTTGTATTTTGCGTGGCAGGCGAGCAAGGGAAAGCAGAAAAAGATAACTGCTTTAGTTTATGGCGTTAATTTTAATTTGAATATGATTTGGAGCATGCTGTTTTTTGGATTCAGAAATCCTGCTGCTGCTTATTATCAGATAGGTTTGCTATGGATTTCAATTGCTTTGATGATTATCTATACCTGGAAAATTGACAGAAAGGCGAGTTATTTGCTGATTCCTTATTTATTATGGGTTAGTTTTGCAAGTTATTTGAATTATCTTATGATTTTGTAAGCTGAAGAAAAACCATTAAACGCTGAAAATTCTGAAACAATTTAAATTAAGATTAATGTTAACTTAATCTTGCCACTTCACCTCTGCAAAAATGAGTTTTCAAAATTCTCCTTGAGAATTTTAACTGACTTGAACTGCATTGCAGTTCTGAAAACTCATTTTCAATAGAAGTGGTGAAATCAAGTGTTAACTTTTATAGGGGATATTGACGTGGATTAAGTTGATAGAATTTATCTTATCTTCAATTTAGATTAACTTAACTTTATTAGACAAGCTTATTTTTTCTTTTTTCTGGAAACTGACGCATCATCGAGTCTTTTTCTTATTATCTCTGTTATTTGCTGAAATTTCCCTGTTTCTAATCGGTATATTCTTAAAAATCCTGCTAATCTTCCTGCTGCTATTCCCTCAAGCTCGGGAACAGGAACGATTTCCTGAGATATGCCTGATTCCCGCTCCAGTATTCTTGCCAGGCTTTTTGCATTCTTCTCGCTTCCTGTAAGTGAGATTAATGTGACTGCTCTTATCTTGGAGGATAGGAAAACTGGCTCGAGATACATAAGCTGGCCATTGCTTATTGAGGCGTATGTTGTTTTTTCTTCATCAAGCCCTTTTCTAAAATTTTTTGGGAGAACGCTTTTCTTGAATTCAAAATTTTTTTGAAGTATTCCCAGTAAATACTTAATTGACTGATATGATGCATAAGATTTTGTGTATAATTCCATATGAATTGGAAGAAAGAGGGATATATATCTATTATTATACTGCATAAAATAGCTTGGAGTGAACCTATTAAACGCTAAATGCTTCTTGGAATAAATTAAGTTAAGATTAATCTTAACTTTTATGAGAAAAATTATCTGGTATCCAAGCATTAATAGGATTATTAGAAGTTAATAGGGGTTAAGAAAACTGATTAAACGCTAAACATTTCTGAAAACAAATTAAATTAATGTTAACATTAACTTTTATGAGGAAAATTATCTGATGATTTTAGAAATTAGCTGGTAATTAATTTTTTAATGGAATAATTGTAGAAATTGGATTATCAATTTAGATTAACTTAACTTTTATAGGTTGCCATATCATCTTTTTTTTCTTGAGAATAATGAAACTAATGTATCATCCAGCTTTTCTTCTACTGGGGTTTTCTTGCCTGACATGCTGCTTCTTCTTAGAATATCTTCCATTTGCTCGCTTAAAGTAAACATGTTCTTCTTGGCTCTTTTTTCCAGCTTTTGTATTAACTCGGAAGAAAGAAACAGGCAAACCTGATTCTTCAGCTTGAACTTTGGATTTAATTTCTGGAAAGTTGATTCTATCATTTCTATGTTCCAGCCTTTTTCTATCAAGGCGCGGCGAATCTGCAAATCTGAGAAGCCGCGCTTTCTTGCTTCTTTTATGAAACTGAACAGTTGTTTCATTTTCTGTATAGTATACTGCTGGTTTCTACTTTTTTAAATTCTACCTTTTTCTCTGACTCTATGAAAGTTACCTTAAACTGATTAAAAAATCCTATCCTCCCGATTATGATGGGTATATCCTGCTTATCTAGAGGAACTAGAATTGGAATACTAAAGTTATAAAACTCTTTTCCTTTTCCAAATCTTACATTTATTCTTCCTTCCTTCGCCTTAACCGACTCGCGTGAAATTCCGAATACCTCGTTTTCTCCAGAGAAATTAATCGATAAGATTTCTGCAAGCTCTTCTGGAATTATTGTTAAATCTGAACCTGAATCAAGCATTGCAAACACCGCTATCTTTGATTCGCCTTCTAATATTATCGGAACCATTGGCCGGGAAATTATCTTGCCAGAGTTAAGTCTTGCCGGCCTGTACTTAAAGGAAAAGGTCATTTTACGATAGAGAAAGAACCATAAGCGAGTTTTGAGGAATCTTTCCTATAAGCGGCTTTTCTTGAGGGTATTTCTTTTTAACATTTTCAAAAACTTCTTTTAATTGTTTCCCATTAGCTACAACTTTGCAATCTATCACTGCTACCCATTGCCCGGCATATCTTGACATTACTTCTTCAGATATGCATTCAAAATTGGTTATTATATTCTGCATAAGTTATATAGGGATGAAGAATATTTAAACTTGTTGATTCTTGCCTCTTTTATGAAACTGAAGAGCTGCTTCATTTTACAAGAGTTTTCTTAACTCTTTTTGATTTTTTTAGATATAGAATTAATATTATTGAAACTGCGGTATTCAAAGTAAAATCGGCTATGTTTAACATAAAATAATTGGAATTGATGTAGAAAAGTAATTGAGCGATTACAAAATACCATAAGCTGAAGAGTATTCCAGTATACAAAGCCGCAATGCTAATTTTATATGCTTTTTTCTTTCTCTGCAAGATTAAAACTATGCTGCAGAAAAGAAAGACAGAGTATATCAGAAGCAAGACGGCTGAAATATAAACTCCAAACCCAACATTAAGAAAGAGTATTGCGAGCACCTTTTCAACAAGGAGGGAGAAAGAAGAAAAGAAAGAAAGAATAAACAAAGCCAATACTACAATAAGCCAACCTCCGAGATTGTTGATTTTTGCGTTTTTTGCCGCCATTCTATTTCTTGCTAACCGACTTACTTGAAACATAAACTTTTTCAACTTTGAAAGATTTGTATATTCCTTCCAGGATATCTGTGCCTGCATAACCTGCCAGAAGGGAAAGGCGGGAATCAAAGTTGAAAATAATTCCTGTGAACGTTCCTATGATGCATGCAACTGCAACTGTTATAATATAGTACGTCCAGATTATTCTTCTTCTTAGCGAGAGAGCTTTAAGCAAGCCTACAACTCCGCGAGTTAGTCCGCCTAATCCTCCAAGAAGCGCTGCGATTAATATTGGGTCCATTAGCATGACAAACCAAGGTTTTTCTTTGCAAACTTTTCCTTTAATTTAGTACTCATGGTTGATTTCCTCTTTTGTTAATTATTTGTATTTAGCTTGTTATCTATTTAAACTTGTTGATTTTGGTGTCTGCAATATCCATGTTTAATAGATTTTCAATTATTAAATTTCTATTGATTAACAATTAAATAGCGTTTTCAAATTAATTTTGCATTCATCAATTTAAATTTGAAAATTGTAAGTATATTTCTTAAATTATATGTTGAAATGCATGGTTTCTGTTGTTACCGTCGTTAAACAACATGGTTTTTTACTGGTTTGAAGGAACAAAAAAAAATATCTCTCAGACAACAATTTTATTTATATAGTGCGGGTATTGTAAACTATAATGATGTTCAGAAAAAGGTGTAATTTTAAAGTGGATGCAACAAGAGGATTAACAATTATGAAATTAACAAGTCATGTTCTAACAACTGAAAGGAGGTTTATATAAAAAGAAAAAATGAAAAGCTATGCAATAATCGCAATGGCTTTATTAGTATTATCTGTTATGCCTTTAGTACTTGCTACAGATGTTGGAACAGGAATCGGCGTTTCTATAAACACTGAAAAGTTTGCTCCAAGAATCTGGGCTTGTGACGACAGAGTTTTAACTGATGACAATGTAGAAAACGGCGTAAATGGCCTTTCACTAGCCGAAAGAAATAATAACTATGCGTTTGAAGGTGAGCAAATTCACTGGGATGTATTAGTTATGGACAAGAACAAGATTGAAGAAGTTCAAGATGTTGTTGGAACTATTGGCTCAACTCAGGGAGTTGGAAATGACATGGAAGTTGAATGTAAGAGAACTGATGGACCTAAAGAAATCCCAGATTCTTGCAATGCAAGAATTGATGAAGAAAAGTTACATGGGTTCGACTCAGATACCATGGCTTACTATGACTGCACATTTACTGTTGAAACTTCTGCTTCAATGCACGGGGAATATTTCCTTACTGTTGAGGCGCAATCTGTTGATGGTGAAGCTATAATGGATGAGAATGAGTACTGGTTCCTTAATCCTACAATTGCTCTAAGCGTTGATGGAGATCTTACTTTTGATAATGTAAGACCTGGAACACAAGCTTATTCACAGACTTTGTTGGTAGGAAACGATGCTGAAGCTGGTTCAGGAGTTGTGCTTGATATGTTTATATCAGGAACAGACTTTTACGACCCTGCATCAAGCGGAGCTGCTTGCCCAACAACTAACCAGTTAGCATTAACTAACTTCAGATATTTCGCTACAAATGGCGCATCTAGCACTGCTGGAAAACCAGGAACAGACTCTGAGGGATATATGTCTATTGCTTATGGTGATAAAATCACTCAAGCTAAGAAGATAATCCTTGGAACTGCTTATGGAGGCGCTGACGAAGCAGACTGGGCTAATGGAAATGCATTAACACCAGGAGCTGAAACAGCATTAACATTCAAGTTAAGCATGCCAGAGCCATGTGTCGGTGATTTCTCAGAAGGACAGATATACCTCTGGGGAGAAGCCATATAAAACCAAACTTAATTTAATTTTTTATTTTTTTAATTTATTTTTATTTTCATGTCGGGAATAAAATTCCCGAGCACTCTCAGAATTTAAAAAATTCTGAAGTTCCGGCAGAAAGGGGGGATAATATTCGGAGATAAATCAGCACGGAAAGATGAAAAATAAGACAGTGATTGGATTGATTGGAATTTTTCTAGCTTTTGCTTTGATTAGCAATGTCCTTGCAATTGATGGATACTGCTTCCTTACTTTGCATAATGGCGAAGGCACTAGTGATGGACTTTATTCCTGCCACCATACTGCCTGCCAGGTTTGCAGTGTTTCAGCAACAAAAGCATATGCTACATGGAATAAATGTGGTTCTGCCTGCCAGCAAGATCCAAGTGTGCAGTCAAATTTAACTTTAACAACGAAATGGCCTTTTGCGGATGGAGGAACTTATACAAAGCAGAACTTTTATATTGATGTCACAACTAATCAGATTGCAAGCATAACTTTTATAGATAATGTTGCAGGAACCCAGAAAAGTTTATGCCCTAGCTGCAAATCTTACAGGAAATCAACAACATTTAAGGAAGGATTTAATGATATAACTATCAGGGCTGTTGTTGGGAATCAAATCATAGAGAAAAGAATAACTTTTTTCATAGATAATAAGAAGCCAGTAATAAGCAAAACTTTGCCTTTGCCTAACAAGTATGCTTCAGGAGTATTCACTGTTTTCTATCATGAAGCTAACTTGAAAGAGATAAAGCTGAAATACGGGAATAGCTTGACTGGAATGAACGAAAAGATACTTGAAAATTGCAATTCTGGAAGGAATCAGAATTGCTCAATTGATATTAACTTGAAAAGCTATGATAATCAACAGATTGTTTATTGGTTTGAAATAAAGGATATTGTAAATAATCTTGTTATTGGGAAGCAAGTCAAGATAAATGTTGATGAAACTAATCCTGAGATACTCTCATTTAGCTATCCATTGGGAAAAGGATATATCGGATTTAATATGACCATTAGTGAAAGGAATTTCTATAGAATTGAATACATGGATAATTCTGAGATAATTCCAAGATGGAAAATAATATGCTCGAGCTTAAGAAATGGGAACTGCTTCAAGAAAATATATTTTAGAGCTGGAGAGCGTGATTTAGACATAAGAGTCTCAGATAAAGCTGGAAATTATGCTTTTGAGGAAGCTGAATTTACAATTTAAAATTTCAAAAAATGGAACAAGATAAAAAGATAAACATGAAAAGGGAAATG
>Ga0315274_10015044_pt1 | contig 10967 bp, 14 predicted proteins | sample YL17G02_20_MG_FD_203700 | JGI IMG/M metagenome (GOLD analysis project Ga0315274, IMG submission 203700) | Sediment microbial communities from Yellowstone Lake, YNP, Wyoming, USA - YL17G02_20 | ecosystem: Environmental > Aquatic > Freshwater > Lake > Sediment | place: USA: Wyoming | collected...
GCGCCGACGACTCTGCGTCGATACACACAAATCACTCTGTTCGCTCAGGAAGTCAAGCATGTGGCGGCGAAAGATGACAAGATTTGCTGCTATTTTCGAGGCGCGGCTCGTATCCCAGCCGTCAGCCAGGATGGAACAGGCATCCTCGACAACTGGTAACGGGCGACTAGGAGGATTACTTGGGGCCTTGCAGCGTCTTGGGGGGCATCTCTCAGATCTGCTGGATCGACAATCTCAGGACATACCTGAAAGAGCATCTGATTCCCTGCGGTCGTGATAGCTGACAAGCTGCCTGAGAAGCAGGAGAGCATCGGTGGGCGACCAGTGCCCGCAGGCGGGCCGGATTGTCAATCGGGACGTGTCGGTGCGAACACCCCCAGGGCGGCAGTGCGCGGCTCCATCAGCCTTGCCACCTGACCTCATGCAGCCGTACCGGCTTCTCAAAGCCCTTCAGGGTAGCCTCACCCTTGTCGGCAAAGGAGAAGCCCTTGCCAGCGGCCATGAGGGCGATCACGGCGCCCACGCCGATGACGATGCCCAGCATGGTGAGGCCGGTGCGAAGCTTGTTCGCGCTGAGCTGGGCAAGCGCCGTCTGGAGCGTATCGAAGATGATCATGCTGGCGCTCCCTTCTGCTTATCGGTTGGCGGTGACGTCAGGACAGCGGTGCCCTCCGGAGGCGCGTCGGAGACGATGCGGCCGTCGCGGAGATGGATCACACGGCGCGTGTAGGCCGCCACCTCCGGCTCGTGGGTCACCACCACGATTGTCATGCCACGCTCGGCGTTGAGCCGGGCGAACATCTCCATCAGCTCCGCCGAAGTCTTCGTGTCAAGGGCGCCAGTTGGCTCATCGGCCAGGATGAGCGCGGGATTGGTCACCAGCGCTCTGGCGACGGCGACGCGTTGTGCGGCGCGTCTAGGTGCGGCCTCCAACGGCTGCGGAGGTGGTTGTCGGCTGGGCCTGATAGAGAAGGGCGAGGAGAATCTGAGGCTACTAGTCGCTTGGCAATCCGGCTAGCGCTTGGCTTCTATTAGGCGGATGATTCCGGCGTGTTTCACAACACCCGTTAGCTCGAATCCGGCGGCCCTCACGTTGTCCACGGTTCGCCGGTTGATGTTGGCTCCCATCATGCAGCTGGCAACAGGATTGAGAAGGTCCATGAGGGCCCCGAGAAAGGGCTGTTCAGCTCGGACGTGCTCCAGCAGAAGGAGTTGTCCGCCGGGCCGCAGCACTCGCCTCAACTCCCGGAGGCCGGCTACCGGGTCGGGCACCGAGCAGAACACGAAGGTGGCGACTACGGTGTCGAAGCTTCCGTCCTTGAAAGCCAACGCCTGCGCGTCCATCAGGGCGACGTCTGTACGGACGCCTGATTCGGCTATTCGCCTGGCGGCACGTGTAGCCATCTCCGGCACGAGATCGATGGCCACCATCCGTACATCAGCGGGATAGTAGACGGCGTTCTTGCCGGTTCCCACTCCCACCTCGAGGACTGTCTGACCGCTCACCCTCGACCACAGGGAACGCCGCAAACGCGCGAAGAGCAACCTCTCCAGCAGCGCTTCCTGCGTATCGTATACACCGGCGATCCGCTTGTACCGCCTCTGCACAGTCCTTGTCGCATTGAGGTCAGCCATGAACGCCCTCTCTCCGTGTCCTCAAACCTCCACGAGGTCACGTTCGGCGCGCTTGAGCAGAACCGCGTTCGTGGCGACAATTATCGAGCTTAGGGCCATCAGGAGCGCAGCCCACTCCGGACGCAGCTCCAGGCCCAGCGACGGGTACAACACCCCCGCAGCTATTGGGATAGCGAGGATGTTGTAGCAGCTGGCCCAGAAGAGGTTCTGCTTCATCTTGGTGACCGTCGCCTTGCTTAGCCGGATGGCGCGGAGGACGTCGAGAGGGTCGCTCTTCATGAGCACCACTCGCGCCGTCTCGATCGCGACGTCCGTGCCCGCGCCGATGGCGATGCCTATGTCGGCTTGGGCGAGAGCCGGGGCGTCGTTCACCCCGTCACCGACCATGGCTACGAACTTCCCCTCTTGCTGAAGCTCTTTGACATGGCGCGCCTTGTCGGCGGGCAGCACCTCGGCGAAGACGCGCTGGATTCCCAGTTGCTGCGCTACGGCCTCCGCGGTCCGCCGATTGTCGCCCGTGATCATCACGACCTCAATCCCCAGTTTGCCGAGAAGCTCCACTGCCCGCCTAGCGCTCGGCTTGACGGTGTCCGCCACTGCGACGAGCCCAGCGGCGCGCTCGTCTATCGCCACGTACATGGGCGTGTTGCCGGCCTCTCCAAGCTCCGAGGCTTGGACATCGAGTCCGTCCAGGGAGACGCCGCGGTCTGCCATCAGCTTCTGGTTGCCGATGAGCAGCCGCCGTCCGTCGACTGTCGCTTCGAGTCCCTGGCCAGTAATCGCCCGGAAACCCTCCGGCTGACTGAGAGCGAGCGACCGGGAGCGTGCCCCTTCAACGATTGCCTTCGCGAGAGGATGCTCGCTTCCCTGCTCGGCCGAGGCGACCAGACGCAGCATCTCTTCCTCCCCGCCGTCAAGAGGGATTACGCGGGTGAGCTGCGGCCGGCCCTCGGTGAGGGTCCCGGTCTTATCGAGCACAACAGCGTTTACCCTGGAGACTCCTTCGAGGGTGGCCGCATCCTTGATCAGGATGTTGTGGCGCGCGCCTAGCCCCGTCCCCACGGCAACTGCGGTCGGCGTGGCGAGCCCCAGCGCGTCCGGGCAGGCGATGACTACTGCTGAGATGGCAAACGTCATTGAGAGAAGGAAGTCCTGTCCAACGACGACGAACCAGATGAAGAACGTGAGTGAACCGGCGCCAACCGCCAGCACGACGAGATACTGCGCCGCTCGGTCGGCGAGACGCTGTCCGGGGGCTTTCGAGTTCTGCGCCTGCTCGACGAGCTTGACGATCTGTCCCAACACGGTCTCGGCGCCGATTTTCGTCGCCCGGAAGGTGACGGCGCCGGTCTGGTTGATCGAGCCGCCCACCACGGAATCGCCGGGGCGCTTGTCGACGGGAATCGATTCGCCGGTCACCAGCGACTCATCGATTGTTGTTTCGCCTCGCTCGATGACGCCGTCTACGGGCACCTTGTCGCCGGGCCGCAGGACGACGAGGTCATTGATCTGGATGTCGCTGGTCAGGACCTCGACCTCCTGGCCATCGCGCAGGACCGTGGCCTTCGGCGGCACGAGATCGAAGAGGGCGCGCAGGGCATCGGTCGTGCCCCTACGGGCCCTCATCTCCATCCAGTGGCCGAACAGGACGAAGGTCACCAGCATCGCCGCCGCCTCGTAGAAGGCGTCGCCAGCGTTGGCTACGGTGATGACGATGCTGGCGAGATAGGCCGCGAGAACGCCGGTGGCGATCAGCACGCTCATGTTGAGCGCTCGGTAGCGGAGCGATCGATAGGCGCCGCTAATGAATACCCAGCCGGACCACCAGACGACTGACGTCGAAAGGATTAGGAGCAGCCAGTTGCGGGGAATCCCGGACGGGAGATCGAGATTGAAGAAGCTCGTGGCCAGCGGCGAGTAGAGGACGGTGGGTATGGTCAGCGCCAGCGCCACCAGGAAGCGATTGCGCATGTCGCGCTCCACGGCTTTTGCCATCTTGGGGTCGGACATGTCGTGGTCCATGCCGGCGTGGCTCTTCGCTTCGTGATGGCCGTGCTCGTGCTCGGCGTGGGCGGCGGTCGATGGGAACTCGTATTGCATCCGATCGTGCTTGGTGCCCATTGTGACCGGCGCCATCTGCGCCTGGTGGTTAGCATGGGTCATGTCCGCCGAAGGGGCGTTGGCCGGAGTGCAGCGGCCCGACTCCGCGATCAACCGCTCGATGTCTTCGCGCGAGATCACCGATAGGTGGAAGGTCACGTCGACGCGGTTGTTGAGGAAGTCGACCTTGACCCGCTGGATGTGAGGGTTAGCCTTCAGGGTCGACTCGAGCGAATCGGCGCAACAGACGCAGTACAGGTCGGTTACGGGGAATCGCTCGGTGACAGTCTGGGAATGCCCCGCGGCGTGATGACTGTGGTCCATGTCCGTCCTCTGATCAAGAGACCCGGCGCATCCGTTCCGGCCGGGTCCACTTGCCGTCTTGTATGTCTAGATGAGCTGGCGCTTGATGCGCTCGAACTCCTCCTCCGATATCTCGCCTTTGGCCAGGCGCTCCCTCGCGATATCGAGCGGAGTTCTGCTGTCGTGTCGCGGCCCCGCAACGCTTCGAACCCCCCATACGACCAAAGCGATGACGGCCGCCCAAAAGATCACCATCATGAACACCATGGCGATCCACCAACCTCCTCCCCAGTCTCCCATATGGTCGCCGTCTTGCGCGAAGGCGACGCCGCCATTTGCAGCCAGCGCAACGCCGGCCGCTACCGCTGCTGAGATTATCGCTCCAAACCTCATGTGGCTACTCCCTTTTCAAGAGCCTACTCTTCCAAATCTAATCTTAACACTCCTCTCGGAGGTTGTCTTGCCGAACCGACCTTGTCCCGAGAAATGGACAATTGCAGCGGGGCGGATAGGGGTAGGCAAGCGAGAGCTCTTACGATCGCCTGACACCCTGTCGTGCCTCTCTGCCCTTCAGGCGCGAGACAGGCTGCTAGCAGGGTGACGCAGTGTGATCTGGCCCCACAACTTTCAGGAGGTCGCCTTTTCGCGGGATCGACCTCCTGATTAGAGGTCTTTGTTTGACCTTGGAGCCGAAGAAAGCCGACTTCGCGGCCCGTTAGCCTCGAAACCGACCCCCTGATTTCGTTCTGGTCGGGGTACAGGGCTTCTCAGGCGCGCCCCACCTCCTCCTCGGCGGCGCAGCGCGCACAGCCGAGCTGGGGGTCGCGGTGGCCGCATGGATCCAGGGCGTCGCGCCTCGCGACGGCCCGGTCGAACTCGGGCTCGTGGGCCTCTCGGTTGCGGCTGAAGGCGGGTTCTAGATAGACGTCGACGCCCACGTCACCCCTCCTCTTACTCCTGAATCTTCTCGGCGGCGCGCCAGAAGGCCCAGCCGTTGGTGGGATGACCAGTCACAGCCTTGCCGGCGGCGCTGAGGGAAGGAAAGAGCTGGTCGCCATACCTCACGGCCCTTCCCCTGGGGAGGTCCTTCGCCTCCACGATTTCAGCGGTGTGGGGTTGGCCCTTGTACGTGGCTGTCAAGGTGGTGCCCACTGGCGGCAGCTCCCGGGCTATGGGCTTACGCTCGCGCTTGGCAGTCATGATGGTCCTCCTTTCTGCGCGATGCTCTGTACGCTGGCGTCTTCTGACGCCGTCTATAGACAGAAATCACTTGAACGAGGGGAGAAGTCAAGCTATGCCGCGGCGAAAGATGACAAGATTTGCTGCTATTTTCGAGGCGCGGCTCGTATCCCAGCCGTCAGCCAGGATGGAACAGGCATCCTCGACAACTGGTAACGGGCGACTAGGAGGATTACTTGGGGCCTTGCAGCGTCTTGGGGGGCATCTCTCAGATCTGCTGGATCGGCAATCTCAGGACATACCTGAGGAAGCAGCTGCTTAAGAGCGGTCGAGACGATCGAGAGGAGCTGCGGGAGAGTCTGTAGCCGACCGCGAGGATCTTAGGAGACTAGGCCTCCTACCGCGCTTCGTACAGCCGCACCGGCCTCGACGGTTCAGCTGGCCGGGGGGTGCTGTGCGCTGCGGCGGTAGTATCCGGCCCCCTTCCGTCACGCAGAATGGGATGGCCCTCGTGGCGGCCCCATCAAGGGGCAGGTTCCTCGACGCGGTCGTTAATGACGGGGTTCTTCTAGGGCAATGGTCGTGGCCCTCTATACTTGCCCCAGACGGAGGGCCTCTCGACCTCTGTCCGAGATCTCCCAAATCCCCTGAGACGAGCCGCTCTCCATGAGCCCTTCGCGGACTAGGTCGTTCCGGCACCACTTAACGGTATTCCGCCAGCGCTTCTCCCTGTCGTTGGAACGAAGGGGCTGATGGTCATACTCGTTCAGAGTGTCCTTCATCTTGTCCCCGACTCGGTCAAGAACGTCATCTAGGGCTACCCGGCCTCCCAACTCCACGAGGGCATCCAAGATCGGTCGACGATAGGCATGCTCTGGGGTCCGCAGACCTTGTTGGAGTCTGGCTGCCACCCGCCCACGCTTCCTCCTCGTTGATCGACGCACTATTCGATGGACGAACAGGTTCGACCAGTCCTGCTGGAGGGTCTTAACCTTGTCCCGGAAGTCCGACAGGCGGGCTGCCATCTCGCTGGCTTCTGTGGCCTTATCATATTCTCCTGTCTTGAAGGCCTCGGTGCCATTCTCATCGAGGCCGTTCGCAACGATTTCCAACTCTTCCACAAGGATTTCGAGCGCAACATGGACTTCGTTTCTATCCATGCTCGGTCACCTCCATCGGAGCCACTCGGGCCAACTCGTTCCCTCTCAGGCCAATCACCTTTGCCGCACACTGCTTGTGCTGCCAGCCTGAAAGGGGAACGACTTGGCGCTCTCTATCTTCTCGAACGCCTCAGGGTCGATGGATGCGCTTACTGCGCTTGGTGTTTGCCCAGGGGCGTGGCACAGGATGGAGTCGTCGATTTTCCGCTCGCGTTTGATCTCCTGCACCGCTTACGCCTCGTTCCTCTAAAGTAGACGTTCTCTTCTTCCCGCCCGTTACAGATCTTCTGGCATGTCGGGCGATCAGTGCCACGCTAGGTGCCACAGACCACGTTCGCTCGTCCGTCGCCATCACCCCCCTAAACAAGTAGGTCATTTGTCACATGGCCAACAGAGCGATCTCTTCGCTGAGGGCGGCCGGATCAGAGGAATGTAGTCCCGTTCATCGATGACTGGGAGCTGGGCCTTGCGCGCGTCAGCTTCCTCTATGAAATCACCGGAAAGGCAGGAAGGCGGTGTAGTCGGCACAAACGCTGGCACATAAGGCTTGGCTCTCTGAACCTCCCAGATTCCCTTACAAGCCTATAGCGCAGGCCGACGTGGCCGTGGCGACCAGGTGGCGCTGGCTCCAGTCAGCAAAGGGGTTCAGGTTTCGATTCGCCGCCTGAACAGCTTATCGCCAGCAGTGCGAGGGCTGAGACCAAGAAGTCTAGACACAGGGCCTAAGCTTTCATTTGCCCTATCATGCCACGTGCAGCAGCCGCCAGATGGGGATGTGTTCTTTCCTCACCCCTGCACGAACATGGCATGACTACCTGGACGTAGTTTGACGGCCTGGGGGTCAGTCGCTTACTCTGGCCCCAGGCTCGGGTAACCGCTCGGCCAGTTGTGCGGGCCCAGGGGGCCGTCGGCGTTGAGGGCTTACGACCCTCGCTTTTCAATGTGCTAAGTTCAGAGCGAACGGGATGCCCGTTGTTGTGTTATTGTGGCCCCTCGATGACTATTGTAGGTCTGCCTGACACCGCCGTTCAGGAGGCCAAGGAGCGGGTGCGCTCGGCGATCCGCAACTGCGGCTTGACCTTCCCCCAGAAGCGCATCACGGTCAATCTCGCCCCGGCCGATATCCGCAAGGAGGGCCCGGCCTACGGGACACTGTGCCGAGCCTAAGCCGTGTCTATCCCTACCCCATCGCCACCATGACTATGGCGTTGGCCAGCAGGACGAGCAGGCGGGAGACGAAGACGACATCGAGCCGCTTGGCAATGAGCAGGCTGGGAACGATGATCCCGGCGTGCTCGAAGAGGTCGCTAGTCCCGGCCTGATCTAATCGCGATCGCCTCCGGCCCGCGCTCCGCTACCGGTCATTCCCAACCCCAAAAAGCACAGCGATCGATTCGACTACATGGTGACACTCTGCTGGACAAGCCATGGCCCAACCGTTCATAAAGTCGGCAAATGGCGCTACAGACGACCGCGGCCAAGTGTGCAGGAACCGGACAGCTCGCCATGCTGCGCGATCCCTCTCGAAGACGGGTAGGAGCTCCGTAGCGATGATGGTGTCATCGTCTCTTCGGTACGGATCTGCTTCCAAGAAGGTAAGGTGGTCAACCAACCAGCTTGAGAGAGGCAGTCCTGGCGGCAAGCGACGTGCCGTATCGGAAGTCCGCTCGGCTTCGTAGTCTGCGAGAGAAGAGCAGTAGTCGCGCCAGTTTGGGTACGGTGGCTCGATAGCCCAGCGCTTCGCCATGCTGCGAAGAGCGAAGAGAGAGGCAGTCTCGCAGAGTGCTTCCTCGATCCAGGCGAAGCGATCCTTCTTCCAGGTTCTCGGATCTGCGAGTACGTGGCAGAACTCATGGGCGAACTGATATGCGAGCCTTGCCCAGAGGTATCCTCGGACATTTAGCCGAATCACGAATTCGCCCGACGGGCTGGTGGCTGGGTCCGTCATGGGCAGATCGTCTTCGCTCGCTGTAGGCTCCAGTGCGATTGCGACCGATTCGTTCTCGTGCAAAGCGCCGAAGCTGGCTGCAGCCGAACGCGCAACGGCTTCCACGTCGCTCAGCTGGGCGCCGCCCCAGTCGCCTTGGTGCGCTCGTATCAGCAGCGTAATCATCTTTCACCGTAAGACCAGCGCGCCTTTGGCGGGTGCCCATTCCGCTGAACCAGTGGGGTCGAAAAGGCAAGTGGTCCTGACCATGCCTCCCGAAAAACCTAACATTGCTTCTTAAGTGAACCAAAAACGGAGTCTTGCAAGAGTCCGGAACTGCTTAGAGCTGTGAGCAGCTTCGAATAGAGATCGCTGCCGCTTGCATCTAGAACAAACCTCGAAAAGTATAAAGCAAGCGTCCGTTGATGTTCGAGCACACTCAAGCTCTCAGGCGATAGGGCGCAATCCTTGGTGATCTTTAGGACCACCTCGCTGAACGTTTCCTCAAGATTGATTCGGCAGCGTAGCGCATCGTCATGCTCGGCTGGTGTACAATCTGGCAGCGTTGCGGGAGTCTCAGCCCAATTCAAATGAACCACTGTCAAGATGCTAGGCTCCCGCCATTTGAAGGAGGTTGGTCAGAGGTAGAGGCCGGCCAGCGTCCTGAACCCGACCTTGGGCGCCCGCCTTTGACCCTCTCGTCCGGCGGGGAGGGTCCCTGGCCGCGACGCGCGACAGAGACGGGAGCGTTGGCCGTCGAAGGGCCTTGAGCGCCCTGAGGACGGTGAGGCACGGAACGCGCACTCGCCTCGATATGCCGGCCAGGGCGATGAGTCCGTCGGCGTGCCGCGCGAGTACCGCCGGGGCGAGAGCAGGCTGCCCACGAGGGCTGTTCAGATGAGCGTGCGAGAGGAGGCGGCAGAGGTTGGCGTAGCCCTCCTGAGTCTCGCAGAGGAGAGTCAGGTGGTAGCCGTTCACGAGGGTCACCTCAGCGCCGACGATGGGCCGCACCCCGAAGGCGCTAGCCGTCTGGGCGAACTCCATGGCCCCGTGCAGGCCGTCGTGGTCGGTGAGGGCCAGCGCCTCGTACCCCAGCTCCCGCGCCCGCAACACCACCTCCTCGACGGACGATGCACCGCCCAGGAGCGACCAGTGGCTATGGCAGTGGAGTTCGGCGTAGTCAGTCACCACAATCCCCGAGTCCTGAGGTAGTCGGCCAAACCGCTAAGCAGCTGCCTGTCGCACCCACTGAGACCTTGCTGGTCGACACCGTCCAGGACCTCCCGCCAGGTGATCCATCCAACGCCGGCAAGTCTATCAAGCTCCTCTGTAGTGCGGTGCGGCAGCTTCTCTCTCAAGAACTCCCGATCCTGATAGCGGGGAGCCAGGTGTTCATAGAGTTTCGGCTGATCATGGGAGCGCCGGTCGGTGACGAGTACAGCGAAGCCCGGCTTGCGTTGCTGCGAGGAGAGCTCGATAGCAATGTCGATGACGCGGCCAAGCTGGTCCCTCTCCCGGTCCCATTTCGTGTGGGGATGAAGGTCGGCCGTATACTTGGCCTCTATCGCAACTAGAAACCTGGGATGCTCAATAAGCGCATCAAGTTCAGTCTCGCCCTCGAGGACGGCGATATCACGAACCAGGCGGCCGCTCTGTGCCTTTTCCCAGTAGGAGGCAAGTTGCCGTCGTATCCGCTCTAGCCGGCCAGGGTCGGCATCGGCCCCGGTCCCGGCCCCTTCGCTCTCTTGAATCCGAGGATCGTCGAGGTGGTCCAAGAGCCAGAGGAGGCGGCTTTGCGGCGCCGGAACGTGAGGCCAGAATTTGATGTCGACGGTGTCGCAGTCGGAAATCGTGACTGCGACACCGGTACTGCGTCTGATCAACCCTCCCAGCCAGGAACCAACCAGGCAGTCCACCGGGAAACGGGTGCGGCTCCTCGAGGTGCTGCGTCTGATGAACTCTCCTAGCCAGTGATTAGGCGGAATCCTCGAGAGCGTCTGGAATACGCTCCAGGTGACGGCATCTTCACTGTCGGGACTCGCCAGATACGACGCCTTCAGCGTCGGACTGCCGCCCTGGCCCACAAAGAGCGGTCCCCGGAAAATAGGGTGGTCCTTGTCAATGTAGAGGTTATCTCGGAAATCGGTCATCGTTCCCCACCTGCCGACAATCGTGCTGCGGCCATGGATCAGCCAGGAGGTCATAGTACAACGTCATTCGCCCGTCCTCCAGCAACAGGCTGAAGTACGCCCGGCTCACGGGCCGCCCCCTCCACCACTCGTCGTCGATGCGCCAGGTCTCCCTCACAGTTAAGGCCACCCCTGGGCGTGGCGAACCTCACGATGGCGTTGGCCAGCAGCAGCACAAGCAGGGTTTCTATGAGGAGCCAGCCTTTCATGGCCTACCCCAGCCACCGCCTCCTGGCGTACCAGGCGCCTGCGGTGAGGGCGAAGGCTGCGTACAGCCGCGCCGGGTCCTCGAAAGTAACGCCACCGCTTGCAGGGCCGCTTGGGGCTAGCGCACGACTGGCTCCTCGCTCACAGGGGTGACGGTGGCGTTGCAGCGGGTCCAGCCGGGGTCAAGGAACCTGTGGACGGCGTCCAGGCTGTTGGCCTCGACGACGTAGTAGATGACGTGGTCGGAAAAGGCCCCGTATATGGCTC
>Ga0315274_10015045_pt1 | contig 10966 bp, 10 predicted proteins | sample YL17G02_20_MG_FD_203700 | JGI IMG/M metagenome (GOLD analysis project Ga0315274, IMG submission 203700) | Sediment microbial communities from Yellowstone Lake, YNP, Wyoming, USA - YL17G02_20 | ecosystem: Environmental > Aquatic > Freshwater > Lake > Sediment | place: USA: Wyoming | collected...
TTCCTGGCCATGGCCGCCGATGTTCTACTCATCTGAGCAACGGTGTTGATGGACGCCTCTAATTGTGGTATAATTAGATTGACTTAGTCATGTTTGTTGGAGGTCTAGATGTTCCTCTACGACCTGGGGAGTGTGCCCTGGGACCAGTCGCAGCTGATATATCACGCCCTGCCACGTCTTGGTCGAGAGTCGTTAGTCCTTCTCTCGCCAACCGATCCCTACGTGTGCATCGGATACCATCAAGATCTGGCCAGGGAGGTTGACGTCGAGTTTTGCCGGGACAACAGTATCCCTATCTTCAGGCGCGAGGTTGGAGGAGGAGGCGTCTATCTTGACAATGACCAGTTGTTCTACCAGCTGGTCATCCACAAGGACAGCCCCCTCGCACCCCAAGACAAAGCTTCTTTCTATCGGAAGTTCTTGCAGCCCCCTATCGACACCTATCGCGAGATCGGCATTGCAGCGGAATACAAGCCAGTCAACGACATCGTGACCAACAACCGCAAGATCTCTGGGAATGGCGCGGGGGAGATTGGCGACTTCTTGGTGTTGGTAGGAAACCTGATCCTCGACTTCAACTATGACATGATGAGCCGCGTGCTCAAGGTGCCTGACGAGAAGTTCCGCGACAAAGTGTACAAGAGCATGCGGGAAAACCTCAGCACCATCAAACGGGAGCTGGGTAGCATACCGCCGAGGGAATCTCTTACTGCGAGCCTGGCCAGCAACTTCGAGAGGGTGCTTGGTCCTCTTCCCAGAGCAGGCCTGGACGATGAGCTGAGGGAAGAGGTGTCGCGGCTGAAAGCCGAGTTCTCCAGCCAAGAGTGGCTGTACAGGATCGGCAAGCAGATGGAAGGGCGCACGGTCAAGATCGCTGCCGGCGTGGAAATCAGACATCTGGTCCACAAAGCCCCCGGTGGGCTGATCAGGGGAGACGTGGAGTTGGCCGACGGCGTAATCTCCTCCGTCGTGCTGTCCGGCGATTTCTTCTTCTTCCCGACCGAGAAGCTCGGCGACCTTGAGAGGCAACTGGTGGGCAAGGAGGCCGAGGAGGTCGAAGAGACCATCGCAGACTTCTACGCGGAGCAGAGCATCGAATCCCCTGGAGTGGAGCCCAGCGATTTCGCCAGGGTTGTAGTTGGCTGACCGGTGCAGACACTGGCCGTGTTCCCGGGCTGTCTGGTCCTTCAGCGTATGCCTCAGTACGAGAAGGCCACCATCAGAGTGCTGCGGGAACTGGGTATCTGCCTGGAGAATATCCCCGGGGCCGCCTGCTGCGGAGCTCCTCTAGAGTCTTTCACCGATAGATGGCGCTATCTCGCTATCTACGACCTAGCTCTTGCCGAGCAAATGGGGCGGGATGTGGTGACGCTGTGTGGGAACTGCGCCAACACCCTCTCGCGAGCCAAGGCCGACATGGTGGACCCAGGTCTGCGAGCGCAGGTGAACCAGGCACTGGAGAGACTGGGACTGCGCTTCTCGGGGGTGGCAGAAATCAAACACCTGATCCGGTTGCTCAGCGAGCACTTGGACGAGCTGCGCGAGAAAGTCACCAGACAGCTGCCCCTGCGAGTGGCGGTGACTCATCCCTGCCAGGCCATTCGGCCCAGTGAGGTGATGGGCTTCGACGACCCGCTCCAGCCAGAGGCCATGCGCCGCATCGTGGAGCTGACCGGTGCGGAGGTAGTCGACTACGAGGCTGAGCAAGATTGCTGCGGGTCCACCCTCTATCTGGCGGATGAGAAGCTGGGCCTAGAGGCCGGACGTCGTAAGCTGTCCTCCGCTGGCGGCGCGGACGTGCTGGTGGATGCCTGCGGCAACTGCCAGTTGCTCTTGGAAAGATTTCAGGGACTGCTGCGACAGAGTGGTGGGATAGAGAAAACGGCGGTCCTGACACTGCCGCAGCTCCTCGGTCTGGCCATGGGCATAGACACGGACGATCTGGGTATCGGACCGGCGACGGCTCGTGAGTTGATAGGGAGCTCGGTGTGAGCAAGACAGAGCTTGATGCACTGTTGAAGGGCTGCACCCAGTGCGGGCTGTGCCGTGAAGTCTGTATCGTAGAGAGGCTGGGTGCACATTCCATCACTTCCTTCCTGTGCGGAGAGGAGGAGTACTCCAGTTGGCTGTGCTCCTCTTGCTGGCGCTGCCAGGAGGTCTGCCCTCAGGGGGTGGACATTCATTCCATCATGATGGCGAAGAGGCGCCAGGAGGAGCCACCCCCGGGTCATGAGGCGATCCTTGTCAACGCCCTGCGCTTCGGCTATGCTCTGCCTATCGAAAACGCCGTCAACGAACTGCGACGCTTCCATGGCCTGGAGCCGGTGCAACTCATATCCAAGCAGGCGGTGGAGACTCTGCTTGAAGGCCTAGAGGCCAGGAAGGCAGGCGAATAGACTGGTGGGCCCTCAATACCGCAGAGTCCCGGCCTGCCGCAAGCGCTGTGTAGGCGAACTGGCCGAAGAGCTCGCGGAGAACATCGGAGAGACATCGAGGGGATAGGGGCCAATGACAGCAAGAGTCCTAGATCTGGCAACCACGGAGCGGGATGCGAAGTTCGGCGAGGAGGTCACGCCCGACCTGAGTGTGCTCCGTACGTGCATTCAGTGCGGCACCTGCTCAGCTTCCTGTCCGACAGCCTATGCCATGGACTACACTCCCCGTCAACTGTGGAATCTGATCCGGTTGGGGTTGAAGGACGAGGTGGTGAACAGCCGCACCTTCTGGCTCTGCACCACCTGCAAGGCCTGCACAGTGCGCTGTCCCAGGGGCATCGATCTGACCCAGACGATGCTGATGCTGAAGGAGTACGCGGTCAGAGAAGGGTTGAAGATTCCCGAGGGCATCGGCGTGCTGCGGGAGACGGTGAGCACCAAGTACAATATCTCTGGGGATGAAAACAAGAACCGCCTAATCTGGGCCGAGAACCTCGACCATCGCCCAGAGGGCGTCGAGTCCAAGCAAGGGGCGGAGGTGCTCTATTTCGTAGGTTGTGTTTCAGCCTTCTATCCCCAGGCCTACAGCATACCCCAGTCTCTGGTGCAGGTATTGGACAAGGCAGGAGTGAGCTTCACCACCATGGGTGGGCACGAGTGGTGCTGCGGGTATCCCCTGTATGGAGCCGGGATGAAGGACCTGGTGGCCGATCTGGCCAAGCACAACCTTGACCGGGTGAGGGAACTGGGCTCCACCAGATTGGTGGCGACCTGCCCGTCCTGCTACTACGCGTGGACTCACGTCTATCCTGAGTTTGTGGAGTTGCCCGCCGAGCTGGAGATCCTCCACGCCACGGAGTACCTGTCCCGCTTGCTACAGGAGGGCAAGGTCGTCCTTGGCCCCGTGGAGAGAGTGATTACCTACCACGATCCGTGCGATCTGGGCCGCAAGAGCGGTGTGTACGACGCTCCACGCGCTATCCTGTCCGCGATACCAGGGCTTGAATTTCGCGAGATGGCCAGCCACGGGGAGAACGCCATGTGTTGCGGAGGAGGGGGCGACGTGGAGATCTCGGACCGCGAGGTAACGGGGCAGGTTAGCGTGCTGCGCATGCAGCAGGTTCAGGAGACGGGTGCCGAGACGGTGGTCTCGGCTTGCCAACAGTGCAAGCGGACGCTGTTGACGGGCGCTCGCCAGGCCAAGATCCGCATCAGGGCCATGGACATCAGCGAACTGGTGCTGGAATCCATCCTCAATGCAGACCATCAGCAGGCTGGAGAAGTGAGGCTATGAGCGATAGACCCATCAGGATAGGCGTATTCGTCTGCCACTGCGGGTCCAACATAGCAGGCAAGGTGGACGTCGAGGCCGTTGCCGAGCACGCCGCTGGGCTCCCGGGGGTGGTGAGTGCCGAGACCTACCAGTACATGTGCTCCGACCCCGGCCAGGACCTGATCAAGGAGAGGATAGAGGAGCTGGGGTTGAACAGAGTTGTAGTGGCCTCCTGCTCCCCTCTGATGCACGAACTCACCTTCCGGCGAGCATGTCAGGCGGCGGGCCTCAATCCGTTCCAGTTTCAGATGGCCAACATTAGGGAGCAGGTATCCTGGGTCACCGAGGACTCCGACGAGGCAACGGAGAGGGCCGAGCGTGCGGTGGCCGCTGCCGTGTACCGCGTGGCACACCACGAACCGCTGCAAGTCAAGGAGGTGCCCGTCCTGCCAGCCGCGTTAGTGGTGGGCGGGGGCATCGCCGGCATCGAGGCTGCCCTGCGCATCGCTGACTCGGGCAAGAAGGTCTACCTTGTAGAGCGCGAGCCCAGTATCGGCGGCTACATGGCGCAACTCTACAAGACCTTTCCCACTCTCGACTGTTCGGCTTGAATACTGACACCAAAGATGGTGTCCGTGGGACAGCACGAAAACATCGAGATCCTGAGTTATAGCGAGGTGGAGGAGGTTGGCGGTTACGTCGGGCACTTCACCGTGAAAGTCCGCAAGAAAGCCCGCTACGTCAATGCAGACCTGTGCACAGGCTGCGGACTGTGCCAGGAGAAGTGCCCCGCCAAGAAGATCCCCAGTGAGTTCAACGCAGGTCTGGGCACCAGGACGGCCATCTACATGCCCTTCGCTCAGGCCATACCCCGCGTCCCGGTGATCGACCGGGACAACTGCCGATACTTCCAGGAGGGTAAGTGCGGGGTCTGCGCCAAGCTGTGCCCTCGAGGCGCCGTAGACTTCAAGCAGGAGGATGAGATCGTAGAGCTAGAGGTGGGGACTATCCTAGTCACCACCGGATTCGATCTCTTCGACTGCTCCCGTGTCTCTCAGTACGGGTACGGCAGATACGACAATGTACTGAGCAGCCTGCAACTGGAGCGCCTGGTGGATGCCAGCGGCCCCACCCGGGGCCGGATCGTGACCAAGGATGGCCAAGAACCGAAGAGCATAGCCATCGTGCACTGCGTCGGTAGCCGCGACAAGAACTACAACAGGCATTGCTCGCGCATCTGCTGCATGTACTCGCTCAAGCTGGCCCACCTGGTCAAGGATAACACCGATGCAGAGGTGTATCAGTTCTACATCGACATGCGCACTGGCGGAAAGGGCTATGAGGAGTTCTACGAGCGGGTGCAGGAGGAGGGTGTGATCTTCATCCGCGGTCGCCCCGCGGAGATCGTCCCCCATGATGGCCAGCTCGTGGTTAAGGCCGAGGATGCCAACCTGGGAAGACTGATCCACGTTCCGGTGGACATGGTCATCCTCAGCGCTGGTCTCGAGCCACGACACGACGCAGAGGATGTGGCTCGTGTGTTTGGCCTCAGCCGCAGCGCAGACGGCTTTTTCCTGGAGAAACACCCTAAGCTAGGGCCAGTGGAGACGGCGTCCAACGGCGTGTTCATCGCCGGAGCCTGTCAGAGCCCGAAGGACATCCCTGATACCGTGGCGCAGGCGGGAGCGGCGGCAGCGGCAGCGATGGCCATGATGGACAAGGGCCGGGTCACCCTGGAGCCTTCCATCGCTGACGTGAAGGTCAAACTCTGTTCTGGTTGCGGAGAATGCGTCCTGGCCTGTCCCTACAGCGCTCTGAAGCTGGTCGACGGTCACGTAGAGGTCGAGGAGACCGCGTGTAAGGGCTGTGGGGTCTGCGTCGGCCACTGCCGTTCCAAGGCCATCACGGTGCTCCATTTCACGGATGAGCAGTTGCTGGCAGAGATGCAGGGGGCCCTGCACCCCTTGGAGATGGCCTGATGCGCGAGCCGAAGATCGTGGCCTACGCTTGTACATACTGCAGCTATCCTGGCGCTGATCTGGCAGGGATATCGCGCATCAAGTACTCGCCTAGTGTCAACATCATCCGAGTGCTGTGCTCGGGCAGGGTGTCGCCGGAGTTGATCCTGCACACCTTCCGGGAGGGGGCCGACGGGGTTCTGGTACTGGGTTGTCATTTCGGGGACTGCCATTTCATCAGTGGCAACCGTCGCGTCGCTACCCGCATTCCTGTTCTAAGGCGGATTCTGGAGTTTGCCGGGATAGAACCGGAGCGCTTGAGACTGGAATGGGTGTCAGCGTCAGAGGGTGAGCGTTTCGCCCAGGTCGTGGACGAATTCGCGGAAACGATTCGTCAGTTGCCGCCGATCGGAGAGGTGTTGGCGGCATGACCGACTGGCCCCCTCCCAGGGAAATCGGGTGAAATGCCAGGCGGGGTTGGGGGGGCGAGAGCTGCGCTTGATGTGTCCTATGTCTGGCTAGGAGAGCCCGGGGCCAGGGAGGGACTGTCCGCGTTGTCCACCTCAGCCAGAAACCCTTCGATCTAGTCTTTCCGCATCATCGTGACGTCAGGAGAGCCAGGAATGGGAACATCCAACAGCGGAGCAGCTGATCTCTCCCTTATGGATCCAGTCTTCGAGAGGTATCAAGGGCAAGAGGGTGCACTGATCCCCATTCTGCAGAGAGCACAGGGCATCTACGGCTACTTGCCGCCAGAGGTCCTGCATTCGGTTGCGGGACGGCTTGATGTTGCGTTGGGCAAGGTCTATGGCGTGGCCACCTTCTACTCCCAGTTCTATCTGGAGCGCAGAGGCAAGCACGTGCTCCGACTGTGTGACGGAACCGCCTGTCACGTCAAGGGAACACCCATCTTGATCACCGGCGTTCAAGACAAGTACGGCGTAGGCCCAGGAGAGACCACGGAGGACGGCGAATTAACGGTTGAGGTTGTCTATTGTCTGGGCTCGTGCGCCTTGGCCCCAGTTGCCGTTCTCGACAGCCAGGTGATGGGACGGATGCGGCGGGAAAAGCTGCTGCGCAAGATGAAGGAGCGTTTGAACGCTGAACCGTAGTGCGCACGGCCTATCACCTGCTGTCCGGCGCACAGTATGTGACATGAAACGAGCAGCGCATCCTAGAAGCGGAGGGCCTAATGGGTTCAATCAAGGCTGAGGCGCTGGCAACTGCCAGAGAAAAAGCTCAACGGCGTTGGGAGGGCAGGAACGACGCCGAGCTGTATGTCGCCGTCGGTTTGGGGACCTGCGGCCTGGCAGCCGGCGCCAACGATACCCTGGCCGCCATTGAGCAAGAACTCGCCAAGCGGGAGTTGGCGCCGAAGATCACCAAGGTAGGCTGCGTGGGCATGTGCTCCTTCGAGCCCATGGTGGAGATTCAGGCCAGCGGGAAGCATCGCCTCAACTACGGTCAAGTGACGCCGGCGAGCGTGCCGGAAATCTTCGCTTCCTACTTCGATGGCGCGCCGCTGGAAGAGAGTGTCATCGTCGGCCAAGTGCTGCCGACGGTCACGCGGCGGAACGGGCACGCGCTGCACTCACTGAGTTTCGTTGACCCGGGCACCGGTGACAAGATCGCCTTCCATCAGAAGCAACTGCGCATAGTGTTGAGCAATTGTGGACTGATCGATCCCGAGTCCATCGACGACTACCTGGCGCTTGACGGCTACGGAGCGCTGGAAAAGGTAGTGACGGGGATGAAGCCGGAAGAGGTGATCGAAGAGGTGACCAAGTCGGGACTGCGCGGCAGGGGCGGTGCTGGGTTTCCTGCCGGCGTCAAGTGGGGGTTCGCCCGCAAGACGCAGAGTTGGCCCAAGTACGTGATATGCAACGCGGACGAGGGCGACCCTGGGGCTTTCATGGACCGGTCGGTGTTGGAGGGTGACCCGCACTCCGTCATAGAAGGAATGACCATCGCCGCCTACGCCATAGGGGCCCGGTATGGGTACATCTATTGCCGCGCAGAGTACCCCCTTGCCATCCGGCGGTTGGAGATCGCCTTGAGGCAGGCCAGAGATCTGGGACTGTTAGGCGAGGACATCCTGGGGTCAGGCTTTGACTTCTCGCTCTATGTGAAGGAAGGGGCCGGGGCGTTTGTGTGTGGCGAGGAGACAGCTCTGATGGCCTCGATCCAGGGAGAGCGCGGCCAGCCGTGGCCACGGCCACCGTACCCGGCCGTCTCAGGCCTGTGGGGACAACCTACCAATGTGAACAACGTCAAGAGCTACGCGTACACGCCGCGCATCATCCGCATGGGCGCAGACTGGTTCAAGAGCCTGGGGACTGAAGGTAGCCCTGGCACCGCTGTCTTTGCCCTGACCGGCATGGTCAATCGGACGGGATTAATCGAGGTGCCGATGGGGATCACCCTTCGCGAGATCATCTACGATATTGGGGGCGGCATCGCCTCGGGGCGCGAGTTCAAGGCGGTGCAGACAGGGGGCCCTCTTGGAGGATGCCTTCCCGAAAAACACCTGGATACCCCCGTGGACTTCGATTCGCTGGTCGCCGCTGGCTCGGTGATGGGTTCCGGGGGCATGATCGTCGCCGATGAGAGCACCTGTATGGTCGAGTTTGCCAAGTACTTCATGAAGTTCGTCTGTGACGAAAGCTGTGGCAAGTGCCCACCGTGCCGCATCGGCAGCACGCGCATGCTGGAGTTGTTGCAGCGCATCACCGCCGGCGAGGGAGAATCCAGTGATCTGGACGAGATCCGGCGAATGGCAAAAGGGATGCAGCAGGGTTCCTTGTGCGCCCTGGGACAGTTAGCCCCGGCGCCTGTGATGTCCACCCTGTTACACTTCGAAGACGAGTACAGGGCCCACATCGAGGGGGGGTGCTGCCCGGCGGGCAGTTGCCGCGCCTTGATCACTTATCAGATCGACCCGGATCTCTGCACCGGCTGCATGGTGTGCGCTCGCAACTGCCCCAGCAAGGCCATCAGCGGTAAGAAGCGCGAACCTCATGTCATCGATCCAGATCTCTGCGAGCGCTGTGGCCTGTGTAGAGAAGTCTGCAAGTTCGACGCCATCATCGTCAGGTAGTTGCGCGGGGTGAGAATCATGAATGTCAGACTGACCATCAACGGCAGAGAAGTAGAGGCTCTCCAGGGAACCACCATTCTGGAAGCTGCGCGCATCGCGGGCATTAACATCCCCACTCTGTGCCATCACCCTGACCTTACCAACGTGGGCGCCTGCCGGATGTGCCTGGTCTCGGTGGAGAAGGCACCGAGCTTGCAGACGGCCTGCACGGCGCCGGTCGCCGAAGGCATGGTGGTGGACACAGAGAGCGAGGAGGCGCGCGAAACGCGCAAGTTCGTCTTGGAGATGCTGCTCACCGACCACCCCAACGACTGTATGACCTGCGAGGCAAACGGCGATTGCGAGCTTCAGGATCTTGTCTACGACTACGGAATAGAATGGCCCCAGCACACCGGCACTCGCCATTCCTATGAAATCGATGCCGACCCTAACCCCTTCGTGTTCATCGATCACAACAAGTGTGTCCTCTGCGGGCGCTGCGTCCGTGCGTGCAGCGAGATTCAAAACCGTGATGTCTGGAACTTCGCCCAGCGTGGCTTCAAGACAAAGCTCGTCGCCGGCGCCGACCAGTTCATGCTGGACGCCCGCTGTGAGAGTTGCGGGCAGTGCGTGGCCTACTGCCCTGTCGGCGCGCTCCACGACAAGATGAGCCTGGGCCTCGGCCGCCCCAATCAGGTGGCCAAGGTACGGACCACTTGTTCCTACTGTGGCGTGGGTTGCACCTTCGACCTGAACGTGCGAGACGGCAAGATCGTGCGGGTCACCTCTTCCCAGGACTCGCCCGTAAACGGGCTATCGCTCTGCGTCAAAGGGCGCTACGGCTATGACTACGTTCACCACGCCGACCGTCTGACCCGCCCGTTGGTGCGTTCCAAGTGGCTCTCAGGCGTGGAAGAGAGAGTGGAGGCCGGAGACTGGCGAGCCCACGATCCCGACTCGCCGATCTCCGATCCCGAGGCTCTGGTGGAAACCGACTGGGATACCGCGCTGGACCTGGTCGCTGACAAGTTCACAGAGGTCAAGACCCAGCACGGTAACGATGCGCTGGCACTGATGGCGTCCGCCAAGTGCACAAATGAGGAGAACTACCTCTTCAACAAGCTGACGCGACAGATACTGGGGACGAACAACATCGACCATTGTGCCCGGCTTTGACATAGCGCCACCGTCGCCGGTCTGGCGACCAGCTTTGGCAGTGGCGCGATGACCAACTCCATCCGGGACATCGCCGAGGACAGCCAGTGTTTCTTCGTTATCGGCAGCAACACCACCGAGCAGCACCCTGTGATCGGCGCCAGGCTTCGGCAGGCCAAGCGTAATCGTGGGGCCAAACTCATCGTGGCCGACCCGCGCCGAATCGACCTCGCTGACTATGCAGACCTGTGTTTGCGGCACAGGCCAGGGACCGACATCGCCCTGCTCAACGGGTTGATGCACGTCATTATCCGTGAAGGCTGGCAGGATGAGGAGTTCATCGCCCAACGGACCGAGGGCTTTGAGGAGCTGAAGGCGCTCGTGGAGAGGTATTCGCCCGAGATGGTCAGCGAAATCACGAGCGTCCCGGCCGAGGACATCGAAAAAGCCGCGCGCATGATGTCCGAGAATCGACCCGGCTCTCTCCTGTACGCCATGGGCATCACCCAACACATTGTGGGCGTGCAGAACGTGATGAGCTGCGCCAACCTGCAGATGCTGCTGGGCAATATGGGCGTTCCTGGCGGGGGCGTCAACCCGCTGCGTGGACAGAACAACGTACAGGGGGCCTGCGATCTGGGCAGCTTGCCGAACGTGTATCCTGGGTATCAAGCGGTGACAGTCCCGGCTATCCAGGAGAAGTTCGAGGTGGCATGGGGCGTTCCTCTGTCCGACCAGGTGGGGCTCACTGTGACCGAGATGCTGTCAGCCGCCGAACGAGGGGAGGTGCGCTGCCTCTATGTCATCGGCGAGAATCCCATGATCACGGACCCGGACCTCAATCACGTGCGGCAGGCCCTCGAGCAGACGGAGTTCCTGGTGGTGCAGGATCTGTTCATCACCGAGACCTGCCACTTCGCCGATGTCATATTCCCGGCGGCGAGCTTCGCCGAGAAGGAGGGCACCTTCACCAGCACCGAGCGGCGGGTGCAGCGCGTGCGGAAGGCGCTGGATCCGCCTGGCGAAGCCAGAGACGACGGTTGGATTATTGCCGAGTTGGCCAGGAGAC